>Ga0075460_10000072_pt1 | contig 32079 bp, 37 predicted proteins | sample DEB08_DNA_3_FD_77580 | JGI IMG/M metagenome (GOLD analysis project Ga0075460, IMG submission 77580) | Aqueous microbial communities from the Delaware River and Bay under freshwater to marine salinity gradient to study organic matter... | ecosystem: Environmental > Aquatic > Marine > Coastal ...
GTTCCGCGTCACCGGCGCCGGGCGGGAGTTTCTGGCGCTCTTGCATCACATGGAAACCCACGGCCGCACGCCGGCCGCAACCGAGGAGGCCCCGCAATGAACGTCCTTCACTTCCCGTATACGATCCGGACCGCCGTCGCCGGCGCGCCGGTCGCCCTCGCCCGGCTCGCGATCACCCGCCGCGCGGCCGAGCTCCTGGTCCGCCAGGAGGTCGCACGGGTCGGCGACGAGCCGGTCGAGGTCACGCTCGAGGAGCGCGGTCCGGACGGCCGCCTCGTCGCCGTGACGCGCCGGCGCCTGAATTGCACCGGCCCGGAAGATCACCAGGCGCTCGCCTCTTGTGTCTTATGAGGTAAGTCACTAGATGTTCGTTGTACAACGATCTTCTAGAACGGCCTCGGAGACCGAACCCCATGCAAACCGCTACCACCGCCCCCGCGAACCATCCGGCCCAAGCCCCGAAGATCCTGCGGGTCTGCCAGGAATGCGGCGCCGACTTCCGGACCTTCCGGGTCGACGCCGTGTTCTGCTCGCGGACGTGCTCGACGAATTGGACGAACCGGGAGAAGCGCCGGGCGGTCGAACTCTATCGCCTGGCGATGGAGCACCGGCGGTCACGCGGGCGCGGTCACGTTCAATTCGGCGATATCACCGGCCTCCTCGACCGTTTCATCGCCGAGGACCGGGAGCGCGAGCGCGGGAACGGAGGGCTTTGGGAGCCGAAGGCTCGCAAGGTGCGCGAGGTCATGTACAAGGGGAAGGTCGTCGGCACCGTCGAGGACGTCGGCGGCGAATGGTACTGGCGCGCGCAGGCGCCCGGCGCGAAGCGGGACACCAGCCGCCGGCACCGGCATTCTCCGGCCTCGGCCGTCCCGGTCCGCTACCTTGTGAACCGCAAGCCGGTTTTCGCGGACTAGAACGTCTGGCGTCAGAACGCATAAGACAATGGCCGCCGAGGAGCTTCCCGGCGGCCGTTGCCGTTTGGAGCTCCCCCGTTAGAGCTCCCGCCAGGCCCGCCACCCGCCGAGACGGACGCCGGCGTAGAACAGCCAGCGCCGGGCGCGCGGGACGCCGAGCTCGCGCATCGCCTCGAGGAACACCCGGTCGGCCGCGCGCCGCGTGAGGCCGGGATACGCCTCGGCCGAGGCCCGGACGTAGAGGTAATCATGAACGACGGCCGCCGGCAGTTGGCCGCCGTCGACCCGGTAGGCGAGCCGGGCGAGACCAGGGAGCGAGGTTAGATCGGTCGTGAAGCCGGCCGGGACCGAGATCCAGCCGAGGGCGGCCGAGTGAAACCCGAACGGCTCGAGGAGCGACCAGGTCCTCGAGCCCGACCACTCGAGCCGGAGGCGGCCGGAGAACCGCCTCCGGTCCGGGCGGGAGCCCATGTCAGCCGCCGGCGAACGCCGAGGCCGCGACCCGCCAGAGTGCCGCAAGCCAGTCCGGGAACACCACACCGAAGGCGCCGGCGATCGACACCAGGCCGGCGCCGACGCCCGACCACACCGCCGGCCGGCGATACCAGGCGCGCGGCGCGGTCACTTCGCGCCGCCGCAGTTGAGGAGCGGCAGGCCGTCCGACACGTCGTCGCGGATCTTCTGTTTCGCCTCCTCGGCGACGCCGTCGCAGTAGAGGGCGCGGCCGGTCAGGACGACACCGGAGGCGAGCGCCAGGGTCGCCGGGTCGCACGCCGCGACCGAGCTCGCCACCAGGCCGAGCGCGATCGCCGCGCCGAGCCGGGAGGCCCGTCGGTTCCGCTTCATGTTGAATTCTCCCATCCGAGGACCGGCGCCAGGCGCGCGCCGGAGCGCCCCGGCGCCACGCCGGCGCCGAGCTCGAGGACGGCCAGGCCGAGGACCTGGCCGTCGATCCGGTAGAGGCGGAAAGCGGTCTAGGCCGCCTCGCGGTAGAAAGGCGCCACCAGGCGCCGCCAGTCCGCGAGCCATTTCTCGACGGTCCCGGCGCCGGCGGCCGTGTTCCAATGGTCCTTCCAATAGCGCGCCAGGCCGACCAGGTCGTCGGCCGCCGGGAGCGGCGCCGGGACGCGGTAGTACAGCAGCCGGGCAAGCGCCGTCTGATAGACCAGGTCGCCGGCGAGACGGACCTCGAGAGCGGCCGGCGCCGGCGCCAGGTAGGCGCCCAAGCGATCGCGCCAGGCCGGCCGGTAGGCGAGCCAGGAGCGCGCGAAATCGTCGACTACCCACGGCTCGATCTGATAGATCCCGCGCGCCACGCCAGGCCGGCCGCCGGCCGCGTTCTGCCGGAGCTCGCCGAGTAGGCTCTCATGCGCGGCCGTGCCGACGAGGAGGCGCTCGGCCGCCGGCGAGGCGAGGCCGAGGTCGGCCAGGACGGGACGGAGCACGTCGCGGACCAGGTCGTCGGTCGCGATCCCGACATGCCGGCTCATGACGGCCGCCCCCGGACGCCCTCGAGGACGCGGTCGAGGCGCTCGGTTAGCCGGCCGATCTCGGTCGCGATCCGGTCGACGGCCGCTTGCACCGCGCCGGCGGTCGCAAACCGCTCGGCCGAGGACACCCGCCAGGCGTCGAGGGCGGCGTCGACCTCCCGGATCTCGTTCCGGAGCTCCCGGCGGACCGCGTCGAGCTCGGCGTGACGCGCCGCGCGCTCGGCCTCCTGGCGCTCATGGAGCATCCGGACCGCGTTGCGGCGCCTGTTGTCGAGCTCCCGGAGCCACCACGCCACCGCGCCGATTGCCGGCAACGCGAGCCAGCGAAGAACCTCCCACCAGGCGTCAAAGGTCAAAGCACCCTCCCAAACGACAACGGCCGCCCGGAGGCGGCCGACAATGGCGAATGCGCGCGAGCTGGAGGACTAGGCCGGCGCCGGCCAGGTGACGACGGCGGCCGCGCGCATGGCCGCCAGGTAGCCGGAGAGATCGGCGCCGGCGTCCCCGGCATAGGCGGCCATCGCCGCGTCATGCTCGAGCGCGATCGCCGCCTCGACCTGGTCCGAATGCGCGCGCACCGGGACGACCTGGTCGCGCCAAACCGCCTCTATCGCGTCGGCCTCGGCGATCTCGGCCGGCGAAGCGGTCGCCTGGACGATCTTACGGAGAAGCTCGACGCCGCGAGCCGTCAAGTTGCGTTGCTTCCACTCCGGCAGGCGCGCCAGGATCTCGGCACCGGCCGCCGCCTTGACCGCCGCCACCAGGCGGTCGCGCTCGACCGACCAGGCGGCGACCAGGCCGGCGCCGACGAGCGGCGACCTGGTGGTCTCGTAGACCTCGCCGGCCACCCGGTCCAACCACGGTCCGACCTCGACGACCACGGAGCCGAACTCGTCGGCGTGGCGGCCGATCGCATAGACCCCGAAGCGGTCCCGAGCATCGCCGGCGGACATCCCGCCGGCGAGCGGCGATGTCGGCGCGATCAGAGCGGCGAAGCGGCCCGTCTCGACAACCTCGCCGGCGACCACCCTCGCGCATTTGGTTCCAGAAAACACGGTCATATCTCGCCGCCTCCTATCATTCGGCCAGGATGCTGTCAGGCACGTTCAAGGTCGCGCCGGTCGAAACCGCCACGCCCTTGTAGATGCGGATATCCGCCACATAAGCGTTGATCTTTGAGCCGCCCTGAATGTGACCGATCGAGACCCGGTTAGCGTTCTGGTAGACGGTCCCGGAAAAGGCCACGGTGGCGACAAGCGAGCCGTCACGATACGAGCGAATATTCGAGCCATCGTAGGTCAGCGCGAAATGGTGAAACGCCGTATTGTCAGATGCCCCGATGCTTCCATTCGCCGCCCAGCCGCTCCCCGTCGTCGAGACGTAGAACAGCAGATTGCCGCCGTCCGCATAGCCGACGAGCATTGAATACGAGTCCGTGCCGGCGCCGAATTGCAGAACACTCGAACTTCCCGCCGCCGTGATCCGGCGATGAAAAAACATGACCGACCAAGAACCGGAGCCAAGCTGGAAATCGGTCGTGACCGGCGCCAATATCTGTTGGTTGCCGGAGCCAGGGAACGACGCGGCGCCTCCGTAGAACTTCTGGACGCTGGTTTGCCACGATGCCGCGCCACCATCGGTCAAGGTTTTCGGGTTAGGCGAGTAGTCGGTCACGTCGAGCGCCCCGCCGCCGCCGTCCGTCAACGGCAACAGCAGAACCGCGTTGTCGCGGTTTGGGTCAGGATTGAGGCGCACGCCGCCCGCGACGAACATTCCGAATGACACCGCGCCGATCGGCATTCCACGCCCTCCCGTTAAGCGAAATCTTGCCCGACCACACGGCCGAGCCACGTCGCCCCCTGGTCGAGCGTGAGAAAGACCAGCACATCGGAGGCCCCCGCCGTCGACGTGATCGTCGGCGGCGTGCCGCCCTCCCATGCGACCGACGCCGGCCATGTCACGGTTCGGCTGCCGGTGCCGTCCTGGGTCAACGACAGGAAGAACGAACTCGCCCGGAACGCCGTCGCCGAGTGACCGGAAAAGGTCAGGGTCGCGTTTGCCGTCAGCGTCAGATCGAACACCGAGCCGTTGTCCAGGTTGATCTCGTATGCCGAGCCCGTGTCCGCCGTCACAACGATTTCGGAATAGTCGACGAGCGCGGCGCCGGAGAGCGAGCCGCCGGCGAACGCCGCGCCGCCGGACAGGGTCGCCAGACCGCCGACCGTCAACGCGCCGGTCATGGCCAAGTTGAGAAGAGCGGAAATCGACTTTCCATTCGCGTCGAGATTGGCCGACAGTTGCGGCGCGGCATCGAGCGCGAGCCTGGCGGAATACGCCGCCTCGTAGCCGATCACCCAATCCGTGACCGCCCCCGCACCGTCCGCGAACGTCGCCTCGATCGCGAGCGCGGTCCCGGAAAAGGACGCGACCGTGCCGACGAAGAACTTAGACGGATCGGCGGCCGAGGAGCCCCGGACCGTCGCGCCGACCGTCAACGGCCGCTCGGTCGCGGTCTGGTCCGTCGTGAAGGCGAGCGCCCCGGTCGCCGGCGCGACCGAGCTCGAGGACGTGACGGCCATGCCCTCGAGCGCGCTCGTGGTCGCCGTCAACTGCGCCATAACGCTATTCCATAGCTCGTACCAATCGTCGCCCTTTGCGACCGTGAAACCGGAGAAATTCGTCATTGCGGAGACCTCCTCAAACGAGCCCGTCGATCGTCATCGAAACCTCGGCCCGGTCGGGCGCGCGGAACCTGGTCGGCGTGTAGCTCGATACGAGCCCGTAGATCGTCGAGCGGTAGAAGGTCGAGGCCGAGCCGGCCGGGTCGACCGAGACCAGGATCGGCCGTTGCCGGCCGACCTGGCGCTTAAGGGTCGGGATGACCGTCAACGCCTCCGAGCGCGAGAGCGCCGGGAACGTGACGCGCATCCGAGGCGTGATAGCCCGTGCCGTGACGATCATGCCGCCGCCATCGGTCCGCCGCTGGTCGGACGGGTCGACCTCGTCGAGCTCGTAGCCGAACGCGACGTCGCGCTCGAGCACCGTCGCGCCGCCCGCCATCAGGACGCCGGCCTCGAAAGCGCCGATCGCCGAGCTCGGGTCGTTGAAGGTCAACCGGAGATATCTCCCGGAGTAGACCGCGCCGAGGCGCTCGACCGCGAGCGCGACGAAGACGCCGAGCTCCTCCGGGTCGACATAGCCGCCGAAATACTTTCCGAACCCGCCCTCGCCGAGCCCGTAGACCGGCGGCCAGAGCTCGACCGCCGCCGGCGACGTGTAGACCGGCGCCGCGAACGCCGCGTCGCCGTCCTCGGCGATCTCGGCCTCGACCGTCGCGTCGAGCGAGCCGTTGTGTCCGACGACCGCGAAAGTGTCGATGTCGACGGTCTCGCCGAAATCGACCGTGATCGTCTCGGCGGTCGCGGTCGCCGCGCGCCAGCGCACACCCGGCCGGAAGTCGAGGATGTTCGCGGCCGGCATCCCGGCGACCGCCGAGCTCGCCGTGACGGTCACGCCGGAGCGGTGCACGAAATCCCGATCGCCGAGAATCAAATGGTTCGCGGTCATGCCGTGAGGACCTCCAATTGCGTGACGCCGGCCTGGCGCTCGGCGTAGCCGGCGACCCGCGCGGCGACGCCGGCGGAAATGCCGTAGTCCGGATGCGCGAGCCATACCTCGTCGCCGATCGCGAGGACGCCGAACCCGACGTCGGTCTCGCAGGACCAGGCCGCCAGGTCGGCCAGGAGCGGGAGGAGGTCGTCTGCGATCGCCTCGGCATCGGCCTCCTCGTAACACCAGGTCGCGACCTCGAGCGGTTGCGCGCGCAAGTGAGCGGCCGCGATCGCGGACATGAGCGCGGCATCGGTCGGGAGCGCGACCAGGTTCGGCGTCGACCAGGTCAAGCGATCCGCCGCCGTGACACTGTCGGCGAGCTCGTCGGCGGCCTGGACCTGGCCGAGTATCCGGTATTGCGCGCGGATCTCGCTCGGCGGGATACCGAGGCGGCGACGACCGAGCGAGCCCTCGGCGATCCGGTAATCGGTTATCACCGCCCGGACGACCGCGTCGGTCGAGGCGGTCGCGGTCGGCGCCTTGAACACGCCGAGAGAGAACAGGCCGGCGCGCGTAAACACCCAATAGCCGCCGGCGCCGGCGATCAGCGCGTCGAGGATCTGGGCGATCGTCACGCTCGAGGTCCCGGTCGCGTAGCCGACCACGCCGGCGCGATCGGCCGCGAGCGCGGTAAAGGCCGCCGTGTCGAGCTCGGCAGGGTCCGCCAGCCCGGCATAGTCGGTAACGATCAACCGAACCACGTCCGCCAGGTCGTCAGCCCAGGCGCCGCCCGGCGCCGCCCCCTTGACGTCGACCGTCACCGCGCCGACCGGCGAGTCGCCGAGGACGATCCGGCCGACCGAAAGGTCCGCGAAGTAGGACCCGGAGGGCGGCGGATTGGAGCCGCTCGAGGAGAGTGCTACGCCATTGTCCCGGACCGCGAGGATCGCCTCGATCGGCCCGTCGTGGATATCCAGGACCAGGTTCGCCGGGTCGACCATGATCGCCGGCGCGTTGTCGACCCGGCCGAAGACAAGCGGCCGAGGCCGGTTCTTGAGCTCGGCCGTCCCGTCCGTCCCGCCGGCCCCGCCATAGGTCGAGGTCTGGATCGGCCGGCGGAAGTCCTCGGCGCGGTCGTGAAACCGCAGGACCAGGCTCGACGGCCCGGCCTGGTCGAGATCGGCGACCGTCCCGGAGGCGACGACCTCGCGATCGGCGAACGCCGCCCCGGCCGCCAGGCGCTCGAGCGTGAAGGCGCGCCCGTCCCATGCGTAGCCGAGGAGGGCCGCCAAGGTCCCGTTATCGCGCCATTGCTGCGGGATACCGATCGAGACCGACCCGCTCCCCGGAAGCGACGGCCCGCCGAACGCCCCCGGCGCGAACGCTTGGCGCTCGCAGGCGTAGCCCTCGACAACCCCCTCGAAAGTCACGCTCGCCGGCGTGTCGGTCGGACCGGTCCGGTAATCCGAGGTCGCGAGATAGACCGGGACCGTATCGGCCTCGCCGAGATCGTATGGCTCGACCGTGAGGAGGAGGACGTCGATCGCAGAGATCATGGCGTCACCGCCCGGAACGCGAACCCGGAGCCCTGGCGGCCGACCACCAGGCCCCGCAGGAAGCCGAGGAGGTCACGGGTCGCCGAGGTCGCGGCGCGTTGCCCGGCGACGAGCTCGGCCAGGAGCTCGGCCACGCCGGCGCCCCCGGCGGCCGCCTCCCGGAGAATGCTCGCGGTCTGGCTCGCGTTGTACACGCGCGACCGGCCCGTCGCCTCGAGCTCCGGCCCGCGCTCACCGACGATCCGCAGGCCGCCCGTATGATCGCCGCCCTCGGCATAGCCGGTTATCGAGCGGATCACCGCGTCGACGATCGGATCGGCCTGGCGCCTGGCCGCCGCCTGGCCTTCGCCGAAACCGGAGATCGGCTCGAGGCCGAGCGAGATAAGGCGCTCATTAATCGCCGCGTTGACCGCCGGGTCCCGGCCGAGATCGAACCCGGCCGCGTTCGTGTATTGCCCGTCGCCGAGGCGCCGGAGCCCGGCGACCGAGCTCGCGGCAGAGACCGCGCTCGAGGATCTCGGCGCGACCGCCTCGAGCGCGGTCGCGAGATCCTCGCGAATGCCCCGGAGCTCGTCGAGCGACGCCCGCGCGATCGCCAGGTCGTCGGCGAACGCATCCTCGAGACCGGCGAGCCCGGCGTCTACCTGGTTGTACAACGATTGATATTGCGGCCCGCTCGCGTAGACGTCGCGGCCGAGCTCGAGAACGGTACGCGCCAGGTCTCGGGCGCGGCCTGCGGCCTCCTCGTCGCCGCCGAGCCCGGCGGCCGACGCCTCGGAGAACAACCGGAGCGCCTCGTCGAGACTTGCGGTCGGCGAGAGCGGCGAGAGCGAGCGGTCGATCCGGAGGCCCTGGCGGGTCTGGCGGATCGAGGCGACCAACTGGTCGAGCGAGCGGGTCGAGCCCTCGAGGGCGGCGATCTCGTCGTCGCGGGCGGCGATCGCCTCGTTGATCCGAGCGGCCTCCTCCTGGCGCGCGGCGGCCGCGACCTGGATCTCGAACAGCGTGTCGACGAGACCGAGATCGCCGCCGACCGCGACCGCCTGGTCGCGCAAACTTTCATAGTTGGTGACGAGCGCCTCGACGACCTGCGAGGCCGGCGAGAGGAGAGACCGGATCTGCCCGGCCAGGTCCTCGTTAAAGCCCGTCCGCATGGTCTCGCGGAACGTGTCGCGCGCCTTGTCGAGCTTGTCGTCGACCTGGTCGGCCTCGAGACCGAGAGCCTCGACCGCGCCCCGGAGGTTGTCGATCGACGCGAGGCCGCTCTCGAGCTTGAGCTCGTAGCCCTCGAGCGGCGTGCTATCGACCGACGCCAGGCCGAGGAGCTCGTCGACATAGCGAGAGATCGCGTCCATTCCCTCGCTCATCAATGCCGGGTCGCCGAAGTCGCGGACGACCGGGCGATTGGCCGACGCCTGGACCTGGTCGGCGTACCGCTCGATTGCCTCGGCGGCGTCCCGCACGCCGGAGACGACCGCGCCGGTCGCCGCGTTGAAGAACTCGATAGTCTGCAACCCCTCGTCGCCGACCACTCGCCGGCGGAACGTCTGGCCGTCAATCGTGAAACCGCTCTCGCCGCCGTCGCGGCTGTCGTACTGGATACGCGCCGACGACGTGTCGATCCGAGCCGCCTCGCCCTCGCGGTCGACCGCCCCGAAATATCGCTCGAGGTTCGCGACGAAGTCTTCGACCGTCTTCTCCTGAGCGGCCCCGGCGTCCTCGGCCGAGCGGCCGAGCTCGTAAAGCTGCAACGCCGCCGCATCGCCGGCGCGAGACATCCGGGCGGTTGCGTCCTCGAAAGCGACCGCGAAGTCGAGCGCCTCGCCGACCGCCTCGGCGTCCGCCCCGCCATCACGCTCGAGGCGGCCGAGCACGGCCCGGAGGACCCCCTCGGTCGCCGTCGAGATCCCGTCGACGAGGCCGCGCTCGAGCGCGTCGAGGATCGAGCGATAGACGAAGTCGCCGACCGCCTCCTCGGCCGTGGCAAAGCGACGGAGATCCGGCGACCGCCCGCTCCGGCGATCGCCCTCGGTCAAGCCCGGCGAGGAGATCGCGCTCGCATACTCGCCGCTCTCATAGCCGACCTCGCCCCCGAAGGCCCCCGGCCGCAGGGTCGCCCCCAGGCTCTCGAGGAACTGATTGACGAAATCCGAGACGCCATCGGCGAGCTTCTGAGCGTCCTCGACCGCCGCGTTGTTATCGGCCCCGACCGCCCGCACGCCGAGCCGATCGTCGTCGACGTTGAAGGTCGCGCCGAGCGCCGGCCCGCTCGTCTTCCCCGGACCGAATATCTGCGTTGCCAGGAGCGCCAGGCCGGCGACCGCGATCGCGATCGGCCCGGCCGCAGCCGCAAACCCGGCTTGCGCCAAGGCCCCGCTTGCGACCTGGCTCGCGACCGCGCCGCCGGCCCCGCCCGGACCCAGGCCGCCCGTGAGGAGCCCGGCGGGACCGAGGCCGGCCTGTACACCGAAGAACGACCCGAGAGCGTTCCCGAGGGAGGGCGCGATCTGAGCGAGCGAGCTCGTCAGCGTGTTCCCGAGGCCGGTAATCGAGGAGACCAGGTTCGACGCACCGCTCGACAAGAGCGAGCCGAGCGGGTTGCCGGAGAACAAGCCGTCGAGAAGGAAGTTGCTCCCTTGCGATATGCCGAGGTTCAACAGACCCCGGCCGAGGTCGCCGAACCCGCCGCCGACCCCGCCAGTCCCCGACGCGATCAGGTCGACCCCGGACCGCAGCAGGCCGGCGGCGTCGAACTGCGGGACCCGGACATTCGCCGCCGTGCGCGAGGCGTTGGCGACGGAGAGCTCGTAGGCGCGGACCGTCGAGATCGCGTCGGAATACACGCGCTCGGCCTGGCGGACCTTCTCGGCGTGCTGGTCCTGGCTCAGGACGCCGAGCTCGAGCGCCAGGTCGAGGTCGAGGAGCGTCTCGTTATAGGCGCGGGTCGCCGCCGACGTGCGGTCGGTCGCGTCCTCGAGGCGGACCAGGCGCTCGCGGAGGGTCCGTTTCTGGTCGGCCAGGCGCTCGACCGCCTCCGCCGCCGCCTCGTCGGCCTCTGTCGCCTTTTTGGTCGCCTTGGTCGACGCCTCGAGCTTCTCGATCTTCTCGTCATAGTGCCGATTGATCTCGGCCAGGGTCTCGACCCGAAGCTCCTCGCTCGCCTGCATGGTGTCGAGGAGGCGGGTCGCCTCGGCGATCTTCTCGGCGCGCTCGGCCTCGATCTTCGCCGCCTGGTCGAGCTCGCCCCGGAGCTCGGCCAAGGCCGCCCGCGCCCGATCGAAGCCGGCCGCGCCCGTGTCGCCAGCGAGCGCCAGGTCCCAATCGAACGCCGCCTCGGCCGCCTGGCGCGCCGCCTCGCCGAGCGCCTTGATCTCCTCGGCCAAGGCTCGCGCGGTCGAGGTCATGCGCGCGCGGATCGCCCCCGCGACCGCGTCGCCGGCGCGCGCGGCAGCACCCTCGGCGCTCTTGTCGAACGCCTCGAGGTCGGCCTCGACCCGCTCGAGCTCGGCGAGGAGCTCCTCGCGGCTCCGCCCCGCCGTCTCGGTCGCCTCGCCGAAATAGCGGGCGATCGCCTGGCCGAGCTCGGAATGCTCCGAACCAATAAACCGGACCTTGGCGAAGAAATCGGCCAGCGCCTCCGACGCCTCGGCGGCGATCGGCGCCAGGCGCAACAGAACGCGGTTGACATTCATTTCGACAACCCGCCCGAACGTGTCGAGCGCGTCGCGCGCCCGCTCGGCGTCGCGGACCACTTGCTCGTCAAGCACCAGGCCGAGCTCGGCGGCACGGTCGCGGAGGTCCTGGACAGCCTCGGCCCCCTTGCCGAACAGATTGACCAAGCCCGCGCCCTCCTGGTCGAACGCCTTGACGGCGATCCGAAGGCGCTCGGCCTCGTCGGTCGTCGACGCCATGACGTCGGCCAGGTCCGCCAAGACGTCGAGGTTGTCGCGCGTCGAGCCGTCGGCGTTGCGGAGCGAGATCCCGTATTGCTCGAGCGTGCCCTTGAGCTCGCCGGTCCCCTGGACCGCCTCGGCCATCCGCCGCGTAAACCGCTGAATGCCGGTATCGAGGTTGTTCGCGGCGACGCCGGACCGCTCGGCCGCGAAACGGAGCTCTTGAAGCGCCGAGGTCGAGACACCGATCCGGTCGGCGAACTTGCCAAGCTGGTCGGCTTGCGTAACCGCCTGGTTGAACTGGCGGAAGGCGACGACGGCGCCGCCGATACCGGCCGCCGCCGCCAGGCCGGCCGGACCGAGCGCCGAGAGCACCGGCGCCAGCGCCCCGGCGCGGCTCGCGAAACCGTCGATCCGGCCGCGGACCTGGCCGACCGCCGCCGAGAGCGTCAACAGCCCCCGGCTTGCCGGCCTGGTGGCGTTCTCGATCGACTGGACAGCGGTCCGGCCGCGCGACCCGAAACGCTCGAGCGCCTGTACCGCGACGTCGGCGTCCTTGACCGAGAGCCGGATCAATAGGGAGCGTTCACCCGCCACGTCTCGCCCTCTCCCTTTCCCGGCGCGCCTCGTCGAGGCGCGCCCATGTCACGTCAGCCAGGCCGAACCAGTTGACCAGGTAGGCCGGTTGATCCAGGAGGCCGCCGGCAAGCGGCATCACAACGCCGCCGCCGCCGTGCCCCCGTTGTCGTTGCCAGAGCCGGAGGATCAGCCGGGTCTGGTCGTCGACCAGGTAACGCGGATGGACCCGGAGCCTCAGCGGCTCGCCGGGTCGGTCGCAGTCCGGGACGTCCGGGAACTCCCACCCTTGCCCTTCCGGCGCCGGTCGGTTTGGCGTCCACTCTTCGCCGACGCCGTCGAAGGCGGCCGGGTCGAAGGACCAGACGACGGCGACGTCGAGTTTTTTTTGGCGACCCCGCGCGGCCGGTCGAGGTCGGCGATCCGCCGCGCCAGGAACACCAGGTCGCCGAACGGGATGCACTCGACCGAGGCGCGCGAGAGCACGACGGCGCCGTCCTCGAGCGTCTCGGTCTCGGCGACCAGGTCCTCGCCGGTCTCGGCGTCGACCAGGTTCCGCCAGCCCTTCACGAAGGCCCGCACCCGGTCGAGCGTCATCAATTCATCGGCGCGCACGCTTTGCGCTTCCATTTCCCGAAACGGCGGCCAGGACTTGCGCGCCGCGAGCTTGAGGGTCGCGAGCCGCCCCCGGTCCTCGACCGAGAGCCGGCCGCCGCCCTGGGTTTCGACCACGGCCCGCGCCAGGATCATTCGCGCGGCGGCGCGATCCTCGTCGCCGGCGACAATCGCCTCGAGGCCGTTGGCGAGCTCGCCGAGGAGCTCGAACGGACCATAAGCGAGGCCGTGCTCGCGGTTGAAGCGATCGCGGAAGGCGACCGAGGAGTAATAGGTCGGCCGCTCGACCTGGTAGGCGACTTGCGCCGCCGGGTCGACGCCCTGTTGACCCGGCGCCGGTATCCAAACCGACGCATCCTTGAGCACGTCCATTGCTGCAACCTCCGAGGACTGGACAAACGAAACCCGCCCCCGGCCAGGCCGGAGGCGGGTCGAGGACCTGGCGCCAAGCGGCGTCAGGAGTAGGAGATATAAGCGCCGGTATCCTGGCCCGCCGCGTCGAAGTCGAGGCCCTCATGCAGAAAGCCCCGGTTGTCGACCTCGCTCGAGCCGACGAACCGCGCCGCCGGGACATAGAGCGAGATCACCCCGCCGTCGCCGGTCCCGAAGCGGACCCAGAGCTCTTTGGTCGTCCCGGCCGACACGTCCGCAAAAGCGTTGCGGGTCGCGACGAGCGCCATACGCGGGTTGATCCGCCCGGAGATCCGCCGCCGGATGATCGAGGCGACGTCGTACCCGTAGGCGGTCGAGGGCGCGTCGGCGAGCTCGAGCTCGTTCCCGAAGTCGAGCGAGAGCTCCGAAAACTCGATCTGGTTCCCGTCGAGATAGGCGTCCGTCAGGACCAGGACCGGCGGCGAGATCCCGTCATAGGTCGCCGCCCCCGGATCGGCGACGTCGGTCGGCGCGACCATCTGGCCACGGAGCCCGAAGGTAAACCGGCCCGGCCGGCGGACCGGGAGAGCGAGTTGCAGGGTCGACGCACCGCCGAGCACCTTGCGGAGCCGATGGTTTGCGCCGCTCGCGGAGTTGTGCGCGTAGGCGTAGGCGGTCAGGGTCTCGAGGCCGCTCGAGGCCGGGACATAGGTCGCGGCCGCGTGAATGGTGTATGCGACCCCGGTCCCGGCCGCCCCGGAGAGAGCCGGATAGACCTCGACCGAGTCACCCGCCGCGTTGCTCGCGGTAATCACCCGGTCCTCGCCGTCCACCGTAATCAGGTGGCCGACATAGTCGTTATTGGCCGCGACCTGCCCGGCCGCCAGGTTGACCGAGGTTGCGGTCGAGCCCGCGAGCGTGACGTCGGTCTCGTCGGCCGCGAGCAGGGTTTGCGCCAGGCCGGAGCCCCGCAGGAGCGGACCGACCTCCGGCGCCTGGCCGCCGGTCCCGGAGCCCTTGAGGAGCACCGTCGCGGACAGGCTCGCCGAGCCGCCGCCGGTAACCCGCGTCGAGCGATCGAGGCCGCCGGTCTTTTCGTTGGTATCCTCGAGCTCCCAATCGTCGGAGACCGTGACCTCCTCGGCGGCGATCGCGTCGGTCCCGACCACCGGGACCGCGTCGGTCCCGGCCGTGGTCTCGACCTTGGCAAGCAAGGTCATATTCTGTGTGCGGAAAGTGGACATCCTCGATCCTCCTGTCGATTAACCGGCGAGCGCCGGAGCTTTGCCCGCGCGGCCGCGCGGACGCCTGGCCGACGCGCCCGCGTCGGATTTCGTCGGCGCCTCGTCGATCGAGCGACCCTCGACCTCGCCGGCCCTGGTCGAGCGCCGGGCGCTCTCCCGCGCCTCGGCGCGCGAGGCGATGACCGAGCCGCCGCCCTTGCGGACGATCGGCGTCGGCCGACCCGCTGTGTCTCTCATTGCCGCCCTCCTCATGACGTTGCGTAAGGATCGAACTCCGCCGTCTGGTAGACGACGACATATTCGAGCGTGAAAGCCGCAAACGCCCTTGCCTTGGCATGGCGGCCGATCTCCGGCGTCGTCATGGCGAGCTCTTTGACGTCCCAGGCGAACCCGTCGACCGTGAGGCCGGCCGCATCCGGGCGCATGGCGAGGCGTATCCGCGCCGCGACCTCGGCGACCGCCGCACCCAGGAGAGCGCCGGTTGCCGCCGTCACGAACGCCTCGACCTCGAGGCCGAGCTCGCGGCTCAATCCGCCGCTGTCGCCGTCGACGACCTCCTCGCCGCCATCGAAGAGGACCAGCGCCGGGACCTCGCCCTCCTCGATCGGCACGAACCGATTGCGCTCGAAGGCGTAGCCGAGGCCGGTCGCGACCGCCTCGATCCGGGTCGCGATCCTCGAGACGATCTCCTCACGGACAGGCGTCGGCATGGTCTAGGCCCTTTCCAGCGTCTCGAGCTCGTCGATAAAGCGGCGATAGAACTCCTGGTCGGCCGAGCGGACGACCGCGTCGAATGAAAGCGAGCGCGCAATCCGGATACGCTTCACCAGGACCGCGACCAGGATCGAGCGGGTCCGGGTCTGGCGGACGATGTAGATCCGTTTTCCGTCCGAGCTCTTGACGAGCCGAACTCCCTTGTCCTCGGCCGTCACCCGGTAGCCGCGCGCTCGAGGCCCGCGCTTGCCGCGCTTCTCGATCGGCACATAGAGCCAGCCGCCGCGCGTCGGTTGCAGCGTCGCGCCCTCGACATACGGGAGGAGGTAGTCGACGAAGCCCGCGCCCCGCCCCCTCCCGAATTTCGAGAACACCAGGCCCGCGCCCTTGAACGAGCCGTCGTCGTAGACCTTGGAACGGATCGCGTTCCCGATCCGGCGGCCGCCGCCGGAGACCTTGCCCGAGCCCGCGAAACGCCGGTTGACCGCGTCGCGGGCGGCCAACTGGACCGACCGCGTCGTTTTGCCGATCGCGTTCCGGCGCGCCTTGGCGATCCGCTCGGCATCGGCCCGGAGGGTCGCCTCGAGGTTGCCGGAGAGTGCCGCCTCGAGCCTCACGCCGAAACGCTCGCCTCGACCGTCCACACCGAGCGCGAGACGTCGAGGGTCGCCGACTGGACGACCAGGACCTCGCCCTCGGCCGTGACCAGGTCGCCCCGGACCGGCTCGGCGACCTCGCTCCGGCGGACCACGAACACCCGCGTATCAGCGTTAATCCCCAGGCTCCCGAGCTCGAGGGTCTCGACCGGGCGGTCGAGGATGATCGAGACGGTCGAGCCGCCGCCGCCGGCCGCCGGCGCGTAGGACGCCGAGACCGCGAAGTCGTCGGCGGCGAACATGCCGGCCAGGTCGTCGGCGTTCTCGACCGCCACCGATCAGCCCTCGGAATTGTCGCCGGCCGGGCGCTCGCCCTTACCGGCGGTCGGACGCTTGACCTTCTCGACATTGGCCCGCCCGCAGGCGACGAGCTCGGCCCCGAGGCCCTCCGGGACGCGGAAGGCGTCACCGACCGACATGCTCTTACCGGCCACGCGGATACCGCGAGCCGCGTAGAGCTCGACCATCTTTGGCGCTTTCGCCATCTGTCTGCACTCCTCCGATTAGGATTGTCTCTTGCCTGGGAACCGCCCGGCCGGGATGCACGTCCGAGGGATAGGCGGCCGGAGCGGTCGCCCGCTCCGGCCGGAGATCGTCAGGTCGTAAGCATGTCCTGCATCGCCGAGAACGAGGCGACATGACGGGCGCCGACGTCGACGTCCTGGAAGGCGCGGACGACCAGGCCGCCGCGATCGCCGAGCGTGAACGGGTCCGTGGTCATGTCGACGACCCCCCACTCGCCAATTACCAGATCGGACCAGTTGCCGAAGATCGCCGCCGAGCACACCGCACCCGACGTGCCCTTGACGAGATTCGACGGGACCTGGCTCGAGGCGTAGGCCGAATACCCGTTGACCTCGCCGACGCCCGGCATACCGGCCATGTTGCCCCACACCATGCGTTGATCGGTCCCGACAACGGTCGTCTTAAGCTTGCCGCGCGCCGCCGGCGTCGTCAGGTACGCGAGCGTACCCTCGTCGGCATTGGCGACCGCGACGTCGGTCTCGAGCTCGACCATATGCGCATAGGTCGGCGCCGAGCCATTCGTACCGCCGGCAACGTCGCCGATGCCGGTCATGTTTAACAGGCCCTCCGGCTCGCCGCCGGAGCCCGCCCCGTTGATCGCCGCCGCGTCGATCGCCCGCGCGATGACCTCGACGAGATCGTTGCGGACCATCGCCTCGGCGTCCGGCGAGGACTGGATCAGCAGCCGCCGCGAGAGGTCGACCCGGCCGGCGACCGTGTTCGGCGAGAGCGTCAACTGTGCCGTCGTCGGCGTGCTCTCGGTCACGTCGGTTGCCTCGGTAGCGAGCCAGTAGGCGGTTGCACCGGCGGCGAGCTTGGGAATATCGACGTCGCCCACCAGGCCGGAGAGCACGCGGGCGCCGAGCCGGCGGACCATCATGCGCGACCGAAGCGCGTCGATGAACGAGCCGGCCAGGTGATCGGTCCCGACCATTTCGGCGCCGGTCCCGGCACCGCCGGCGGTCAGGTCACGCGAGGCGCCCGCCCCCGGCAGGACCCGGAAACCGGCCGACCGCATGACGTCGTATGGCAGGAAGAACCCGCGCGCCTCGCGGCCGGTCGAGCGGCGGATCTGGTCGGCGACCGCCTCGATCGCGTCGCGCTCGAGCTCGGCCCCCCGCCAGTCCCGCGCGGCGTGCGCCCGGAGCGCCCGGAACAGCGAGAACGAAGCGACCTCACGGTCCGTCATGCCGATCTGGCTCGCCGGGACCTCGATCTCGGCACCGTCGCCGAGCGCCTCGAGGAGCACGCCCCGGAAAGCCGCCAGGGTCTCGCCGCGCGCGATCGCCGCGTCGGCCAGGTCGCGGCGGTTGAGCCGCACGCCGAGGGCGAGGATCTCGCCGACCTCGGCATTGCGGGCGGCGATCGCGTCCGCGACCGAACGATCGCCGGCCGCCGCCGTGGTGGTGGTGGTAGTCGTGGTCTGCCCGGCCATCGCCGCGCCCTCCTCTCGGTTGCTGTCGTCGTCAGTCTCGGCGCCGGCGTCACCGGAGCCGCTAGTCTCGTCGGCCGGAAGCCCCAGGACGGGGACCTCCGGGACGCCCTGGTCGCCCGACCGCCCGATCCCGACCGTGACATCGGCCGGGACGGAGACGATCGAGACCTCGATCGGCGACCACCGGGTCGCGCGATAGATCACCACCTCGTCGGCCTCGCTCTCGAGGCGGATTTCGTGGAAGCGGAAATTCAGCGAGACGCCGGTCCGGATACCGTCGACGACGTCGCGAAAGACCTCCTCGCCGAGCGGCGAGCGGGAGAACCTGGCGACCGCCCGGCCGACCCCGCCGGCGATCCTCACGCTCTCGATCCGGCCGATCTGGCGGGTCCGGTCATGGTCGAGGAGGAGCGGCAGGACCCCGCGCTCGAACCGCTCGAGATCGATTTCGCCGTCGCCGTGGCCGAGGATCACGAACTCGCCCGGCCAGTCCTCGACCGGCGTCTCGCTCGAGAACGCGAGCTCGACCGTCCGCGCCTCCTCCTCGATCGTCTCGCGCGTGAAACTCGCCGCGCGAGACCCGACTCCCGGAAGGGTCTGCCTAATGGTGCTCATTGCCCTTTGTCCTCCTCAGTTGCGGCCGCGACCGCGACCAGGTCGACGGAGGCCGGCTGATATCGGCGCGGCCCGCCCTCCTCCTCGGCGAGCTCGGCGGCGATCTCGGCAAAGTCGGCGCCGCGCTCCTCGGCGACCCGTTGCCGCGAAGTGAGGCCGAGCTCGATCTCTTTCTCCTTAGCGGCGATCTCCTTGAGCGGGTCCACCCACGCCCAGCCTCGCGGCATGAACACCCGCGAGACGCGGGCGAGGTCCGCCGTCTTAAGCGGCAGGCGCCCCGCCAGGCTCGCGGCCTCGAGCCAGGCGCCGACCAGGTCGTCGAGGCCCTCGATAACGAGCGCCTGGAAATCCGCCCATTGGTCGCGGTCGCCGAGGACGCCTTGACGGATCGACGAGTAGTTGACGCCCTCGAGGTCGCCGGCAAACTCGGCATAGGAGACGCCGAGGCCGGCGGCCGCGCCGCGCAACATGGTTTTCGTGAACGCCGGATATTGCGACGTCGGGTGTTGCGGATCGAACGGAGTGAATTGCGCGCCATCCGGCAGGATGCCGAACTCGCCCGGCTGCACGCTGAAAACGAGGTCGCCGTCGCGGTTGCGAGCACCGGCCGCCGGCCCGCCCTCGCCCTCGAGATCGGCCTCCTCGCCGCCCCACTCCTCCGGCACGCCGCCGGTAAAGAAACCCATTTTCGACGCCGCCGTCCGGGCGGCCACGAGCTCGGCTTGTTCATACTCGCCGAACTGCCGCAGCCGCTTGCCGGTCGGATTAAACCAGGGAACCCCCCGGACCTGGCCCGGCTCCTCCTGGTCGAAGATATGGACGATCCCGGAGGCCGGGACCCGGACCCGGCGGCGAACGCTCGCGGGCGCGACCGGCGCATCCGGATGCGCGACCAGCAGGTAATAAGCGACCGGCCGAGACCGACCGTCGATCTCCACCCCCATAATCACCCGGTTCCCGTCCTCGAGCCGGCGCGTGTATTCAGCGTCAAGAAGGACCGGGTCGATCGGTTGTACAGCGAACCCCCACGGCCCGGCCTCGCGCCCGAAAACCTTGCGCGCGAGGAACTCACCGTCGCGGACCAGGCCGACGACGATCGCGCGTTGCAGCCCGCGCCAGGAGAGCAGGCCGTCGAGCGTGACGCCGCCGCCGGCGAGGCCGCGTTTCGACCAGGCCGCGAACTCGGCCGCCAGGACCGCGAGGACCTGGTCGTCGAGCCCGACGAACCGGGTCCGGATGCCGGCGCGGCCGAGCACGCCGGCGCGAACCCGTTTCAGGAAGCCGCGCGCATAGTCCTCGTTCCGCGCCAGGTCGCGCGAGCGCGCCTGCATCACCCGCAGGCCGTCTCGCAGGACCGCGTTCGGATCGCGGTTGACGGTCGTCCAATTAGCCCAGGCGTTCGAAGCACCCGCCATCTGGTAGGACCGCAGGCCGAGGCCGCGACCGACCGCGACCGCCGGCGAGGTATTCAGGACCGCCGAGATCACCCGCGCGAGCACGCCGGGCCCCGACGCCTCCGGCCGGCGGCCGTTGCCCGCCCGCGCCATTAGCCGAGCCTCGCCAGGATGCGGCGGCGACCGCCGAGACCGCGCCGCATCCGAGCGGCCGTTTCTTCGCCGTCGACCCGATCGCGATAGTAGTCGCGGAGTTTCAGGAGGTCGGCGATCGGCGTCCGAACCAGCTTGCGGCCGGCAAGCTCATAACTCTCCTGGTCCTTTGTCGCGCGGCCCTCGATCACCGCCTCGACCGCCTCGAGCGTGCGGCGCGCGTGCGAGCGGAGATCGGCCGCCGCCGCGACGTTCGGGTCGAGCCGGATATGACCGCGCGAAACCTCGTATCGCTCGGCCCCGCTCGCGACGGTCGCGACCCACTCGTAACCGCCGGCGACCCAGGACGCCGTCGTCGCGGCGGCCACCGTGACCAGGTGATCCGAGCCCGACGCGGCGGCGTCGAAGGTGTAGCGGTTGGCCGCGCTCAACAGGTTGTAAGTGAGGACCCAGGTCGGCGCCGGATAGTCGGCGAACGACCGCGAGAACGCGAGAGTATCGCCGGCGCGATGCCGGAGCGGCTCGATCGTCGGAACGGTCATAGGCTCCCCACTTTCCAGGACCCGGAGGAACGACCCGGCCGGCGGCCAGGCCGGCGGACACGCGGCGCGGCCGCGACCGGCCGATCGGCGGCGACTGGCGCGGCGACGGCCTGGTCGTCCGCCTGGTCGTCGGCCTGGTCGTCGGCCTGGTCGCGCGCCTGGTCGTCGGCCTGGTCGGCGGCCGGAGCCGCCTCGGCGATCGAGACCGGCCGGCAGAACCACGGGAGCGAGCGCCAGGTATGCGCCCGGAGCTTGTGCGCCACGGCGGCCGCGTAGGCGGCGAGGTCGAGGGTCTCGTTTGCGCCCGACCGCTCCCACTTGCCGGCGACCTTGCGCTCGGCCGTGAGCTCGGCGAACACCGCCGCCGGCACGTCGAGCGGGAACCGGATCGAGGTCGGACCGTCGTCGGCACGGGCGAGCCGGCGATGGACGATCGCCTTGAGCTCAGAGACGTTGAGAATATGAAGGTCGACGACCTGGCGGACGCCGCGCTCGACCCGGTCGATCGGCGACACCCGGACGAGCGGACCGCTCGACGTGTTCGCGCCTTTCACCAGAACCAGGCGCCGGCGGTCGATCGGCGGCCGGCCGTCCCGCTTGGAACCGGCGACGCCCCGCAGGAACCAGGAATATGCGGACGCCGTGACCCCGTCGAGGCCGCCGCTATCGACCGCGACGACCGCGATCGGAAGCGCCCGCGACGGATCGCCGGCGAGCGGATAGCGCGCGCCGAGGACCCGGCGAAACAGAACATCCCATTGCTCCGGGCGCTCGGCCGGGCGGATATCGGTCCGCCCGTCCTCCTCCTGGCGGATCGCGAAGCGGTCGACGATCGCCGAGGACTGGCGGCGATCGAACCCGGAGACCAGGACCTCGAAACGGTCGGCCTGGACGTCGACGGTCGCGACCAGGTAGTCGACCCCGGCCGGCACCGTACCGAGCCGGTAGGCCGACGCCTCGGCGCGCTCCTCGAGATCCTCGGCGGCGATCGGCCGGTCGCCGGCCGTGATATCGACATACGGGAACCCGTAGTCGGTATTGACGACGGTCCGGAGCGCCTGGTCGTCGGCGCGCTCGGCGAACCGGATCTCAGCTTTCCGGTAGGCGAACGCGAGCTCGCCCCAGGAGGCGAAGTTGCTCGCGATCCCACAAAACCACCAGGACCGCACCCGACCCGGCCGGCGCTCGCCCGCAAGCTCGCCGGCGGCCGAGATCGACACGCCCTCCGGGAGCCAGACGCCGGCGTCATTCATCGCCGCTTTCGCGCGCTCCTCGAGCGCCGCGCCGCAATGCGGGCATATGAGGACGACCGCCCCGCGCGCCTCCTCCGGCGAGCACCCGGCCGGCCAATGCAGCCCCGCAAACCCGCCCGACGCGCGCGGCGGGACGTTGAGCGGCCGGCGGTCGAGATCGAACCCGGCGGCGAAGAACTCGCCACACTCGCCGCACGGCCAATGCCAGAGCCGGCGATCGCCCTCGAGATAGAGCGGCATGATGCCGGAGAGCGTAAGGCGCTTGGGCGAGGAGGTTACGAACACCCGGCCATTCGACCCGAACGTCTTTGTCCGTTGCCGGGCGAGCTCGACGATATCGCCCTCGGTCCCGATCGCGTCGGCCATGCTGTCGCGCTCGTCGATCAGCACGACCGGGACCGGCCGGCTCGAGACCTGGCTCGAGGTCGGCCAGGCGAGCGTGACAATCGAGCCGTTCCGAAAGACTTTTTGATAGGCCGTGTCGTCGGAGCGCGCGGCGCCGAGCTCGTCCGCGAGCACCGGCGACGGCCGGAGGAGCTTTTCGTCGATCCGGCGGTCGGCGAAATCGCGGGCGAGATCCTTCGTCGGCTCAAACACCAGGAGGTCGGCCGGGCGGACCTTCGCGGCGTGACCGATCGCGTTGAGGATGACCTCGGTCTTACCGAATTGTGACGGCCCGACCAGGACCGCCAGGTCGACCGCCCGGTCCGCGACCGCGTCCATTGGCTCGACCAGGTAGGGCGCGAGCTCGTTGCGCCACGGCCCGACGTAGCTCCCTCGGTTGTTAAGCCGGCGATAGCGCGCGGCCGCCTCAGAGACGGTCATCCTCGCGCGCCGCAGGCCGGCGACCGCCGCCTCGACCACGCGCTCCGGACGCGCGAACCCGCCGAGCTTTTCGACCGCCAGGCTCATTCGCCGCCCCCGGTCGCCTCGACGACCTGGTCGGCCAGGTCGTTAAGCGCCTCGTCGAGATCGTCCGCCAGGACGCCGACGAGCTCCGGCGCCAGGCCGTGACGCCGGGCGAGCTCGTCCGGGATAGCGCGGACCTGGTCGGCGAACGTCCGCATGGCGACCGTGAGCACCGCCGCCAGGTCGTCGACCCGGACCAGGCGCCCGCGCGCGAGCTCGACCGCGACGAGCTCGCGTTGTGCCGCCGCGTGCTCGCGGATTTGCTTCGCGGACAGGACGCCGCCGCCCTCGCCCTCCGGCCGGATCATGTCCTCGCCGAAAATCTCGAGCGCAAGTTGATCGTCGCTTACACGCTTGCGCCGGCGCTCGTCCTCGGCCCGCTCGAGCTCGGCCTCGCGCCAGGCCGCCACCGCCCGAAGGGAGAACTTGTAAGGAACCCCGTTCGAACCGCCCTCGAGGACCGGGCATTCGCGGACGATCCACTCCCGCACGGTCGGAACCGACACGCTGAAAAAGCGCGCGGTCTCGGTCAGGTTCCGGACGTCTTCGACGTCCGCACCCGCCGGCGCGTCATTTTCTTGCGTGAGAGCCATAAGCCAGCCGACCGCCCATCATAAACAAGAGCAAAAACCGAGGGTTTCTGCGGGTTTCCCGAACATTCACTTAATGCGCTGCCGCCCCGCATATCGCCAGGACCCCCAGGGAGGACCCGCGACCGGCCGGGCGAGGAAAGCGAGGCCGGCGACTGGCACGGCGCCGGCCCCGCCCCTCGCCCTCGGAGGCGTCCCCGAAAGGAAACGGCCGCCCCGGAGGTCCGAGGCGGCCGCTTGCGGTTCCATTTCAGGTTCCGGAAAGGTGTCAAACGATTTTCGTTGCGTCAAGAGTTATGACACCAGACGTCCGCGACCCCTAGATGTTGCGGTCGGGAGCTCGTAACGCCGGGAGCCCGCGCCGGCCGGCGGCCGATTGCGCCAATGCACCGCGCCAGCCCTCGAGGCGTGGTCCGGGTACGCCTGGGCCGGCGGCTCGAACCGGCGCTCGAGCTCGTCGACCTCCCACGGCTCGCACGGCCGAAGCGGCGCCGACGGCCCGACCACCGACCAGCGCCGGAGCCGCGCCGAGGCGAGCACGGTCGCCGCGATCACCAGGCCGCCGCGCCAGACGGACCAGGTCGCCCGCGCGCGGCGGATCTCCTCGGCAGTAACCTCCTCGACCAGGTGGCAATATCGCGGGAGCTCGTTACGCGAGCGGTCGTATCCCGGCGAGAGCGCCGGCCGGTCGCGGTCGTCGAGGCGTGGACCGAGACGCGGGACCGCGCCGACCATCGGGTCGGGACGCGAGCCGAGGCGGCCGTGATAGATCACCAGCGAGCGCGCCATCGGCTCGAGGCCGGAGATCACCCCCCACACGACGAGCGCGTCCTGGTCGCTCCTCGCGCCAGCGAGCCAGGCGTGGCGCCCGCCGTCGATAAGCACGCCGCCGCGCGCGCCGAACGCCGCGACGCTCGCGGCGTTGCTCCCGCCACCGACGAGGAGGCTCTCGACCGAGGCGCCCCGGTCGGCCGCCTCGTCGAGGAGAGACCACGTTACGAGCCGCTCGACGTCAATCGTGCGACGCTCCTCGGTCATACGGCCGCCCTCCGGCGCGCGAGCTCGGCGTCCCGCCTGGCGCGGACCTGCGGGTCGTCCGCGTCCCACAAGAACCATAACCGGGCGAGGTACGGGTCGGCCGCCATGCTCGCGCCCGGCACAACCCGCCCGTCCGGGAGCTCGACCTCGAGGAGCCGGAACGCCTGCGGGTTCGGCGACCAGGCCGGATACATCACCAGCATTCTCGCCAGCGGATAGGGTCGCGCCGGCGGTCGCGGGAGCGGCCGGCGTCCACACTTGCCGACGCACGTCGGCCGCTCGCCGTCCGGACCAGGCCGGCACCGGCACTCGTGGTTGTAGTCGGTCGTCGATTGCCGCGCCTTCCATAGCGCCGGATCGTGCGGCCCGACGCGGAAAACCTCGAGAGCCGAGATCGGCCCCGCATAGGCCCGCTCCGGATCGACGGTCGGGTCGGCAGGCTCGAGGAACCCGGCGAACAGAGAGCCGAACCGCTCGACCAGGCGGCGCGCCTCGGAGAGCGGCGCGTCGGCCCTGGCGAACCGGTTGCGGAATGTCGCCGGCCGTCCATCGTCATGCGCGGCGTGACAGATGACACTTTGCCCGCGCGCGTTTGTTTGTGTGTGTTTTCCCACCTCTTACCCTCCGTTTTCCAACCTCTAAAAGATGCAAGTGTAGTAAGTGTGCGCAGCGCCGATTGCCCTTCTATTTCAATGTCTAACCAAACACACTTTGCGACTGACAAATACGTATTCGAAAGTGTGCGCACACACTTCAAAGTGTACGGCCGTACACTTTGAAGGATGAAAAGTGTGCGCTCTCAAAACCTCGTCTCGCCGGAGTCTGCCATCACCTCGGCCGCCTCGACCTCGGAGACCTCGCCGACTTCAATCTCGCCCTTGGCCGGCTCCTGGACCTCGAACGCCTCGCCGCCCGCGACGTCCATCCTTTCTGGCAACTCGCGCGAGCTCAGGAGCTCGAGGCCGACCACGACCCGCACCGACCGCCCCCGGATAGTGACCGGCTGGACTTTGTGGCCCATCGTGGCGAGCGTCCGCGATAGACGGGTTTTCGACCACTTGCGGCCGCCCTCATTCCAGGCATTGAACGCCCGGAGGATTCCGTCGGTCGTGGTCGAGCGTTGCCGCGCCCCCGGCAAGGCTTCAAGGCGGCGACACCGCTCCTCGAGGAACTGCTCGAGCGGGTTCTGTTCCGTCCGGTAGCTCGAGAGGGTCGCGACCGTCGAGGCCGGCGTCGTAAAGCGCCCCTGCTGCCGGTAGAGCCGGCGCGCGCCCTCGACCGACCAGGCGACAATGCCGTCGATCTCGGCGTCGAGCTCGGCGTCGAAATCAATCGCGCCGAGCCCGGCCTCCTCCTTAAACACCCTGTCCATGGTGACGATGAGGAGGCGATTAAACGTCGCCTCCGATCTGTCAGAGATCGCGGGGAGTGTGTTAGTCGCGATGACGAATTTAACGGTCGGCGTGTAGGTATAGACCGGCAGATACTTTTGATCGACGAGTATCGGCTCCTCGGTCGAGACCATAGTCTTAAACGCGCCGTCTTTGATTAGCGCGCCGTCCGGGAGCTCCGAAATCACATTCAACGCCATTCCGACAATCATCGCCCGCTTTGTCGCGTCGTCGAGACTGTCAAGGTCGAGTGAACACTTGTTCTCCCGCCCGACTACCTTTTGAAGCGCCTCGAGGATTCGAGACTTTCCGGTATTGCTGGGCCCGTAAATCATCAGCGCCTTTTTATACTTGGCGTGACTCATCAGGACATAACCGAAGAACTCTTGAATTGCGGCGACCCGGTCGTCGTCGACCGAGCCGAACCATTGCTCGAGCCGCTCGAGCCAGGTCGGACAGGTCGCGTCCGGCCGGTAGGCGTGCGGCGTCACCCGCTCGAGATAGTCCTCCGGAACGTGCTCCCGGACGTGGCCGCTATCGAGGTCGAGGACGCCGTTATCGAACGCGATCTCCCAAGGCTCGACGCGCCCCCACTCGTGACCTGGTCGCATGGCGGCCGCGAGCCAATAGTCGACCATTTCCCGGCGTTGGCTCGAGGTCGTGCCCCCGTAGTCGAAAGCCAGCGCCAGTTGTTCCGGACGGCCGAGCCGGCGCCAATAGCGGCCGTTCCAGACGAACAGCACGCCGGCCGCGTCGGCGATGAAATGACCGCCCTCGAGCGCCCGGCGCGCCATGCGGACCGGCTTGTCGGTTTTCGCCGGCGCCGGCTTGGCCGCCTGGTCCGGCTTGCCGCCGCGCTCCTCGGCCTGCCCGCCGTCGTCGGGAGCCGGCCCGTCGGCGCCGCCGAGCTCGCGCTCGTATGCCTTGGCCTCGGCCTCCATATCGGCCGCCGCGTCCTCGACCGAGGCCGCGACCGCGTCCGTTGTACAGCGATCAGCGTAAGAGCCCGGAGGCGGGTCGCCCCCGTCGCCCCGGTACGGAGAGCCCTCGAGCTCCTCGGCGCGCCGTCGCCGCTTGTCGTCGTCGCTTGTCATGTCACTCCGTGCGGGTCGTTTTTCTTTGTCACCAGGTCGAGCCAGTCGACGCCGACCTCGGCCGGCATTCGCCAGGCCGCCTTGACGCCGAAACTCCGGAACCGGTCGCAAGCCGCCCGCGCCATGCGCGCGCCGGTCCCGCTCCGGTCGTTATCCGCGTAGATTTCGACCCGCTCCGGCCGCCAGGTCGGCAGGAACGTGAGCCGCACCAGTTGACCGGCCGAGATCGCGGCCCACACCGTCGGCGTGCGGCCGGCGGCCGCAAGCGCGTGGCGGACCGCGAGCGCGGTCTCGACCCCCTCGGCGAGCGCCAGGACCCGGCCGAGCGGCGCCAGGCGGACTGCGCCGGCGCCGGGCGAGCCGTGCAATTTCTTGACCTGGTCGGCCGGCATAATCGACGCCTTGACCACGTCGCCGCCGACGAGCTCCTCGAGATAGATCCGATGCACGGTTTGCAGGCGGCCGCCCGGCTCTTGCACGCCGGCGACGAGCGCCGGAAGGCGCGCCGAGCGGGTCCGCTCCTCCTCGCCCTCCGTCCACCGCGCGCCGAGCGCCGCGTGAAACCGGAGCGACGGCGGGAACGGCCCGACCAGGCCCCGGCCCTCGAGGTATCGCTCGGCCGGCGTGCCGTCGATAGGTTGCGCCTCGCGCCATATCGCGCGCGCCTGGTCGATCTTTTTCTCCTGGTCGCGGGCAATTTGCCGCGCCCGCGCCGCCTCGGCCCGGCGCCAGGCCGCCGCCGCCTCGGTATCGACGCCGCGCTCGACCTCGCCGCCGAGGCGCCGGACCGCCTCGGTAAAGGTCACGCCGTCAAATTCGACGATCCAGCTAATCGGGTCCCAATGCTTCCCGCACCCGAAACAATGCGCGAACCGCTTGTCAGGTATGACGTGAAACGACCGCCCGCCGTGCTCCGGACAGGTGCCTTTAAACTCGGCGCCCTGGCGCTTTAGGTCCGGGACCTGGCGGGACACGCGCGCGAGAAAGTCGTCCTCCCGCTTTAGGCGGTCGATCTCGGCCTCAGAGAGCCGCGCCGCCACCGTCACCCCCGCCGCGAGAGCTCGAGCTCGCGCTCGAGAGCGGCGAGCGCGGCGTCGGTCAAGCGGACCGTCACCGGCGGAAAGAGCTCGTCGGACCGCGCCGGCCCGGACCGCGCCTCGCCGAGCTCGACCGTCCCGTCCTGGTGGAACGTCAAAGGACGCCACCGCTCGAAAAGGACGCGCCGGGAGCCGGCAGGCTCGCCGGCGCGTTCAGTTTCCAGGGAGGAGACGCGAGCGCGACAGGCGCCCGCCTCGGCGACGGGGAGTGCTCCCGCCGGCGAGCTCGTGCCGACCTGGCGCGCGGCCGGGTCGGGAAACAGTCGGTCGAGCCGGAGCTCGAGAGCGGCCTCGGCCTCGGCGAGATAGGCGAGAGCGCGGTCGAGCTCGAGGAGGACCAGGCCGGAGGTCACGAGAACCAGGCCCGGAATATGGCGAGCGCGGCGAGGACGACCGCCACGTCGCGCACGAACTCAATCGACACAAGCGCCAGGTAAGAGACAAGGACGCCGGCGGACCGAAGGTCCGCGCCCGCCTCGTCGGCGGTCAAACCCGGTCTCGGCCTCAGAATACGGCCGCGCGTCCGGCCGCCGCCTTCGTTTTCCATTTCACGAGCTCCCGCAAACTCGGTCCCGCTTGTGTGAAGGCGGCCGCCGACCAAGCGGGATAAGGTCGGCGGCCGGGTCACAACGCCCGGAGAAGGCGTATTGTGTGGTTCGTCGAACCACACCACAAGATGTAGACCTGTTTCGTCGACCTTGTGTCAATGTTTGTTTTTACATACTCTCCCTGGTGCGCGATGCGGGTCGCGGCGGTCACAACCTCGGAGCACGACCAATGACACTCGACGACTATCTCGACAAAGCGAAGGCCCGGCAGAACCTTCAGTCGGACCGCGAGCTATCCACTCGGCTTGGCGCCGTAGCGACACACGTAAATCAATATCGACGGTTCAATTCCCTGCCGTCGGTCGAACGGATGATTAGGATTGCCGAGCTCGCCGGCGAGCCGGTCGAGGTCGCCGTGATGGACTTGCTTATCTGGAAAAGCCCGGAGGACAGCCCGGCGACCCTTCAGGTCCTTACCCGGATGCGCGCCGCGATGGTAAAAATGTTCCGCGCCGCCGCTCCCGCCCTCGCCGTCCTGGCGGCCGTCCTGGTCGGGTTTTCGAGCATCGACGCCAAGGCGCTCGAGCTCGGCCGGACCCTCGAGCGGGCGGTCGCGGCGGAACGCCAGGCGAACAGCCCGGCCCGGCACGCTCCCGGACTGTATATTATGGGAAATATCCGGCGGGTCCTGGCGGCGCTTTTCATGCCGCAGGCCGCCGGAAACCCGGCGTGAAGAGCAACCATTAACCTCAATGGTTAATGCCTTCAAAAGACTCAATTTCCGTAAATAACACTGGTTGCTCTGGTATGCAGACCATTCCATTCTTGCGGCTCCGGACGCCGCGAAACAGCCGCAAACCGACCGCCCGGAGCCTCCTCGGCGGCCGGCGCTTTTCTTCCGAGCCCGGCGCCTCCTCGATAATTGAGCCCGGAGCGCCGGCGATGAGCCTGTTTGCGCTACTGTTCCCGCTTGCCCGCGACGCCGAGCCCGACCGCCTGCGCGCGCTCGCCGGACAGCTACGCCGCGACGCCGACCGCCTCGAGAGCGCGGCCCGCGAGCGCGAGCGCGACATCGCCGAACGCTCCGCGCGCGGCGAGCGCCGAGCCCGGCGCCAGGCCGCATTGCAGGAGCTCAGAGACCTGGCGCGCTCGGTCGACCGCCGCGTCCTCGAGCGCCGGGTCGCCGCCGTCGCCGCGCGCCACGGCCTCGATGCCGAGGCCCTCCTCGGCGCCTGGCAAGCGGACCGGCGCCGGCGGACCCGCACCGAACGCGCGGCCCGCGACGCCGAAATCATGCGGCTCCTCGGCCTCGGATACCGCGACGCCGAAATCGCCGAGGCGGTCGGCCTCGCCGCCGACACCGTCAACCGGATCTCGAGACGCCACCGCGCCGAGGCCGACGCCGCCGGCCGCAACGGTCTCGCCCGGCTCGCCCGCGCGTTCGCCCCGGCCGATCACACCTATCGCCCGGCCCTCGGCCGCCAGGGAGCCGGAAAGATCGCCGCCGGCGCACGGGTTTCGGGAAAACCCACACTTGCCCCCAATCCCGCCCCCGATGCAGCGCCCAGCTCGGCCGGCGAGGACAACGCCCCATGATCGCGCCCCGGATCGCGCCCCGGACCCTTTGGCTCGAGCGCGACCTCGAGACCGGCGAGAGCCGGCTCTCCTGGCGCCACCCGGAGGACCCGCAACCGCCCGCCCGCGACCACGCCGCCGAGCGCCGTATCGCCGCCATGAACCGCAACCGCCGCCAGACACGGGAGCCCGCGCCCGCATGACGACCGACCCCTTTACCGACCGCCTCGGCGCCCTCCTCGCCGCCGAGGCCGCCGACCCGGCCAAGCGCCGCAACCTCGCCACCGTCGAGCGGGTCGCCGAGGCGGTCGCCGCCATCCTCGAGCGCGAGGCCGGCGAACTCGCGGCCGCGCCCGCTTTCGACGGAACGGCCCCCTGGTCGCTCGCCACGCGCGGCGCGTTCGAGGCAATCGCGGCCCTCGCGGTCGCCGATTGCGAGACCGCCGGCGAGCTTTGGGCGGCCCGCGCCGCCATGATCGACGCCCTCGACCGCGCCCTTATCAGGGTCGGGCGAACCCTTCCCACAGCCGAACGGGCGAGATCCGGCCGGCACAACCCCAGGAAGCCCGCACATGCTTAAATTGAGGTCCGAATTTCACGAGCTCGGCGCCGCAATCCGCGACCTTTCGCACGTCGAGCGGCCGGTCGGCGCGGTCCCAACCCGAGTTAGCCGTCTCGTCGAGGTCGTCGGGAAGGTTATCCAGGTCGTCGAGGCCGAGCTCGCCGAGACCCGCGCCCGCGTCGCCGTCCTCGAGGGTCGCGCGAGCACCGGAGAGGCCGCGACCGTGCTCGCATTGTCTAGTGTCGTAACGCGCCCGACGATCACGCCGGAGAGCCGCGCCGGCGGCCTGCCGGTCAACCCGGATCACGCCGAGCTCGAGGCGTTCGCCCGGCTCCTCGCCCTCCGGCGGCCGTTCGCCCTCGAGATCGGTCTCGACCGGTTCCAATGCTCGCCCGTGAACTTGCTGCCGGTCACGCCGACCGGCGACGACGCCGGCCCGGCGTTCCACGCCCGGAGCCTCGCCGAGGCCGTCGACGCTTACGGCGCATGGGCGAACACCGGGAAGGCCGCCGAGTGATGCGGCTCGAGATCCTCGACCGCGATGGGCGAACACCGGGAAGGCCGCCGAGTGATGCGGCTCGAGATCCTCGACCGCGATGGGCGCGTCGCCGTCGGTTACGGCCTCCCGCCCTCGACCCGGCTCGCGCGCGCCGCCGAGCTCGCCCGCCCCTACTTCGAAACCCACCGGATCGACCCGCCGCTCGCCGGATACCGCGTCCTCGACGCCGCCGGCCGGGTCCTGGCCGAGGAGCCCCGCCCATGACGACCCCCCGAAAACCCCCCGAAAATCCCCCGAAAACCGAAAACCCCGCCAGTAACACCTTGGAAAATCACGGGTCGACGGTCGTAAACCTTCACGAGGCCCGGCACACTTTCCGGCTTCCCATGCTCCGGCCCGGCCTCGCCGCTTTGCAATCCTACCTGGCCGAGATCGACCGCCCGCCGTCGGTTGCGGGCGATGCGCTACACGTCACGGCCCGGCGCGCCGCGACGGTCATGTTCGATATTGCCGCGAACCACGCGGCGAGCTCGGCCGACGACCTGGCCGACCTCGGCGACGACGTGGTCGAGCTCGCGCTCGAGACCCTCCGGCTCGCGAACGCTATCGACGGCCTCGACCTCGAGGCCGCGCTCGAGCGCCGGGTCTATCTCGAGGCCGAAGTCGCCCGCGCCGAAGGACGGCGGCCGCCGGCGCCCGATTGGCTCGCCGAGGAGGCCGAGCCCGAGGCGCCCGAGCCGAAGCCGGAGGAGCCGCCGGCGGTCGAGCGGCGCGCGTATCTGGTCGAGGGTCTGGCGCTCGAGCTCCTCCGCTCGCTCGCGCCGGCGCCGCATGGCAAAGCGCGCGCGCCCATGACCGAGGCCGAGCTCGCGGTCCTCGACCAGCTCGAGGCGCTCGGCCTGGTGGCGAGGTTCCGCGAGGACCGCGACGACCGCGAGCTCTCCGGGCGGACGCATTACGGGGAGGCGTTTCTCGAGACCCTCGACGCTATCGCCCGGATCGACCCGGCGCCGGTATCGCCCCGCCGGGTCGGCGGTCTCGCCGTCCACATGCTGCGCCAGGTCGCCGGGTTTGGCGCGGACGGATATCCGCGCCGGCTCCTCGAGGGAAACCGCTTAGAGGCGGTCGTCGCTCTATTCGAGCTCGGCCTCGTCGCGACGCACGAGGAGCGCCGCACGGCCGGCGACGCGGTCGACCCGCGCCGGTTCCGCGTCACCGGCGCCGGGCGGGAGTTTCTGGCGCTCTTGCATCACATGGAAACCCACGGCCGCACG
>Ga0075460_10000074_pt1 | contig 31956 bp, 27 predicted proteins | sample DEB08_DNA_3_FD_77580 | JGI IMG/M metagenome (GOLD analysis project Ga0075460, IMG submission 77580) | Aqueous microbial communities from the Delaware River and Bay under freshwater to marine salinity gradient to study organic matter... | ecosystem: Environmental > Aquatic > Marine > Coastal ...
CGGGCGCGTAGGGTCATCCCGTGAGCGCCACTCTCTTCGACGAAGCAGCTGGGCCCGGCCGGGCCGACGCTCCGCTCGCCGTAAGGATGCGCCCGCAGGGTGTGGCGGACCTTGCCGGGCAGCGGCACCTCCTCGCCGACGGGTCGCCGCTTCGGCGACTGCTGGAAGGGGATCCCGGCGCGGCTGTGTCGGTCATCCTGTGGGGTCCACCCGGGACCGGCAAGACCACGCTCGCGCACCTGGTGAGCAAGGCCACCGGCCGGAGGTTCGTGGAACTGTCCGCGGTCACGGCCGGAGTCAAGGATGTCCGGGAGGTCATTGATGCTGCCCGATCAGCGCTCGGGATGCAGGGCAAGGGCACGGTTCTCTTCGTCGACGAGGTGCACCGCTTCAGCAAGACTCAGCAGGACGCGCTGCTCCCGGCCGTCGAGAACGGCTGGGTGACTCTGATCGCGGCGACGACGGAGAACCCCAGCTTCTCGGTGGTCTCGCCGCTGCTGTCCCGCAGCATCATGCTCACTCTGCAGCCGCTGGACGATGAAGACCTTGGCGCGTTGCTCGATCGCGCTGTGGCCGACCCCCGCGGACTGGACGGTTCGGTGGTGCTTGCCGAGGAAGCACGGGAACACCTCCTGCGCATCGCATCGGGAGATGCGCGACGCATGCTCACGGCGCTTGAGGCGGCAGCGGGGCTCGTGACGTCATTGCGCGGTCGTGGGGCGACACTCACGGTGGACGACGTCACCGCCGCCGTGCAAACCGCGGCCGTCCGCTACGACCGCGACGGCGACCAGCACTACGACGTCATCAGCGCCTTTATCAAGAGCGTGCGCGGAAGCGACGTGGACGCAGCGCTGCACTACCTCGCGCGCATGATCGAAGCCGGGGAGGATCCGCGCTTCATCTGCCGGCGCCTGATCATTCTCGCGAGTGAGGACATCGGCATGGCTGATCCCACAGCCCTCCACACAGCCGTGGCCGCCGCGGAGGCGGTCGCGCTCATCGGCATGCCCGAGGGTCGACTGATCCTCGCCCAGGCGACGATCCACCTCGCGCTGAGTCCCAAGTCGAACGCCGTGACCGTCGCGGTCGACGCCGCGCAGGCCGACGTACGGTCCGGCCGCATCGGCACAGTGCCCGCTCATGTGCGCGACGCGCACTACCCGGGAGCTCGGGCCCTCGGCCACGGTTCGGGATACGTCTACCCCCACGACGTGGCCAGTGGTGTGGCGCGCCAGCAGTACCTCCCTGATGTCCTCGCGGATCGTCGGTACTACGAGCCCACGGGCCGGGGAGATGAGGCCGCCTGGGCGGAGATCGCCGAGCGCCTGGCCCAGGCTCGCCGTCCGGAGCGTTAGGGTTCGCGTATGCGCAGGACCTTCTGGGTCGCCCTTGGTGCGGCCGGTGGAGTGCTGGCCTACCGTCGCGGCCAGCAACTGTGGGAGGACGCCCGAGAGAGGGGCGTGGTCGGCAGCGTTCAAGCCGCCAGCGGTTCAGCAGCCCAGTGGGCGACCTCCGCCCGGGGACTCATGGCGGCGCTGGGGGGAACCGGACACGAGGAGCCTTCCACCGTGCCGCGCACATCGGCCACCGGTGCGGCGGCCGCACGCGTCCTCGCCGAAGCCAAGTCCGCACCCGCCACCCCGGGACGCCGTAGCGGATCCACCCCGCCGACATCCACCGACACCACTGAAGGGCCCCGCTAATGGAATCGGCAGAGATCCGTTCCCGGTTTCTGCGCTTCTTCGCCGACCGCGGCCACCAGGTGGTCCCGTCGGCCTCGTTGCTGCTCGACGACCCCACCCTGCTCTTCGTCAACGCCGGAATGGTGCCCTTCAAGCCGTACTTCCTCGGGGAGGCCCCGCCGCCCTACCCGACCGCCACCAGCGTCCAAAAGTGCGTCCGGACGCTGGATATTGAAGAGGTCGGCAAGACGACCCGTCACGCTTCGTTCTTCCAGATGGCCGGCAACTTCTCCTTCGGTGACTACTTCAAGGAACGCGCGATCCCCTATGCCTGGGAACTCCTCACCGGACCGGTCTCCGACGGAGGCTTCGGCTTCCCCGAGGATCTGCTGTGGGTGACCGTCTACGACAACGATGATGAGGCCGCTGACATTTGGCATCGCGACGTCGGCATCCCCAAGGATCGGATCCAGCGACGGGATGCCAAGGACAACTACTGGTCGATGGGCGTACCCGGTCCGGGTGGCCCGTGCTCGGAGATCTACTACGACCGCGGAGCCGCCTACGGACGCGAGGGTGGACCAATCGTCGACGAGGATCGCTACCTTGAGGTCTGGAATCTCGTCTTCATGCAGGACGAGCTTTCCGCCGTTCGGGCCAAGGACGACTTCGACATCGTGCGTCCGCTCCCAGCCAAGAACATCGACACCGGGATGGGGCTTGAGCGCATGGCCGCGCTGCTCCAGGGCGTGGACAACATTTACGAGATCGACACAACACTGGCCATCTTGAACCGGGCGAGCGAACTCACCGGCGTCCGCTACGGCAGCGGGGAGAAGTCCGACGTTGCGCTACGCGTGATTGCGGATCACTCCCGGACGTGTGCGTTCCTCATCGGTGACGGCATCGTGCCCGGTAACGAGGGCCGCGGCTACGTCCTGCGTCGATTGATGCGACGGGTTATTCGCAACATGCGCATCCTCGGCTGTGAGGATCCATCGATCGCCGAACTCATGGGGACGACCATCACGACGATGGCACCGCAGTACCCGGAATTGAACGACGAGGCCAAGCGGATCACGAGCGTGTCGATCCAGGAGGAGGCCTCCTTCCTGCAGACGTTGAAGACCGGCACCCAGATCTTCGACCTGGCGGCCAGTGAGGTGCGCTCCAACGGCAGCGGCGTACTCGCGGGCGATCAAGCCTTTGTCCTCCATGACACCTATGGCTTCCCCATCGACCTCACGCTGGAAATGGCCCGCGAGGCCGGCCTCGATGTCGACGAAGCGGGGTTCCGTCGACTCATGTCTGAGCAGCGTGAACGCGCCAAAGCCGATGCCCGTTCCCGCAAGGCGGGCGTCACCGCGGTGACGGCGTACCGCGAGGTCCTCGAGACCGGCGGGACCACCGGCTTCACGGGATATCTCGAGACCACGACCGAAGCCGTCGTGACCGGGCTGCTGCGCGATGGTGCCTCAGTCCCCGTGGCGCGCGAGGGTGAGCACGTCGAGGTGGTCCTCAACCGCACACCGTTCTATGCCGAGGCCGGCGGACAGCTCGGTGACCATGGCCGCATCACCACCGCCGGGGGGGCCGTCCTCGACGTGTACGACGTCCAGCCGCCCGTGCCCGGACTGTTCATCCACCGCGCTTCGGTGTCGAGCGGCGAGCTAACCGTCGGCGAGGAGGTGCTCGGCCACGTCGACGTGGAGCGTCGACGCGCGATCTCGCGAGCGCACACGGCGACGCACCTCGTCCACCGAGCCTTCCGCGAGTTCCTTGGTGACACGGCCACCCAGATGGGATCGGAGAATGCGCCGGGCCGCTTGCGCTTTGACTTCCCCAGCACCGGTCCGGTGGGTGCTTCGACGCTGCGCGACGTCGAGGCGAAGGTGAACGACGTCCTCGAGGAAGACCTCGAAGTCATGGCCCAACTCATGACCCTCGACGAAGCCCGTGCCTTCGGCGCCATGGCGCTCTTCGGAGAGAAGTACGGCAGTGAGGTCCGTGTGGTGTCCGTCGGCGACTGGGCGCACGAGCTTTGCGGCGGCACGCACGCCCAGCGATCCGGTCAGCTTGGCCTGGTCAGCTTCTTGTCGGAAGGCTCAATCGGTGCGGGCGTGCGGCGTGTCGAAGCGCTTGTCGGTGTTGACGCGTATCGGCATCTGGCGCGCGAACACATTCTCGTGGATCAGTTGACCACGTTGGTCAAGGCGCGACCGGAGGAGTTGCCCGAGCGCATCGAGGGCCTCATGACCCGGCTCAAGGACTCCGAACGCGAACTTCAGCGGCTCAAGAGCGCGCAACTCACCGCCAACGTGGAGGGTGTGATCGGCGAGGGCCGAGACTTCGGTCCCTTCCGGTTGTGGGCCTACCGTGCGCCCGAGGGCCTCTCCGCCAACGATCTGCGCGAGTTGGCCATGCGGGCCAAGGCCACGACGCGGCCGGACATGGGCGTAGGCCTGATCGGAGCAACGGTGGCTGACGGGCGTGTCGCCATGGTGAGCGTCGTCAACGATCGTGCGCGTGAACTCGGGCTCACGGCGAAGGACCTCCTCACCGCGGCCATGCCCGCGGTTGAGGGGCGGGGTGGCGGCAAAGACGACATCGCGCAGGGCGGCGGCACTCGGCCCGAGGGCCTCGATGAGGCGTTCGCCGCCGCAGCCCACTACGTGGCCAGCCTGGCCGGGGATGCCTGACCTGGAGCGCGGAGTCAGGCTCGCTATCGACGTTGGTTCGGTGCGGGTCGGGGTGGCGCGCAGCGACCCCGATGGGATCTTGGCCGTACCCGAGGTGACCGTGCCGCGCGACTCCCGCACACTCGCCGCACTCGTGGCGATTGTGGAGGAGTACGGCGCCCGTGTCGTCTACGTGGGGCTACCGCTCACGTTGGAGGGCACGATCGGGCCCGCGGGATCCGCGGCCGCGGAGTTCGCGAAGCAGTTGGCCGGCGCTGCCGGCATACCGGTGCGACTCGTCGATGAGCGGATGAGCACCGTCACGGCTCAGCGGGCCCTCCATGAGGCCGGGCGCACTACCAAGAACTCACGCGCTGTCGTCGACCAGGCCGCGGCAGTGGTGATCTTGGAGAGTGCGCTGGCCCACGAGCGCGCCGACGGGACTCCCGCCGGTCGGGAGGTTACCGTCGAGGGGCGTGAGCGGAAGGAGGACCGGTCGTGAGCCAGCTCGTGCCCTTTCTCACGGAAGATCCACTCCCGCCGTCGCGAAACAAACGCAGTCCGATTCGCTGGTTCGTAACGGCCCTCACGCTCATTGCCCTGGTCGCTGCGGGATTCTTGATCTACGACTTCGTTCGCGGGTTGTCCCAGAGCGAGCAGAGCAGCATCGTCGCGGGCCAGCCGGTCCTCATCGTGGTGAACTCAGGAGATTCGCTAGGCATGTTGGCGGTGTCGCTCGCTGAGGCCGGTGTTGTGACCTCCACCGATGCCTTCCTCGCGGCGGCCGAACTCGACGAGCGGGCAACGCGGATCGGCCCCGGCGTGTACTCGCTCACCACAGGAATGGACGCGGCGGAGGTGATCGACGCGATGCTCGATCCGGCGACCCGCGCCGCCCCTCTCGTGCTCCCCGAGGGACTGCGCCTCGATGAGACCGTGATCGTCACCTCTGATCGCACCGGTCTGAGTCGTGCCGAGCTCGATGCCGCCCTCGCGAATCCCGTCGGCCTTGATCTGCCCGAGTGGGCCGATGGTCACGCGGAAGGTCTGCTCTTCCCGGCGTCCTACGAAATCATTCCCGGACGCACCGCCGAGGAGGTCCTCGGTGTCATGGTGCGTCGATTCAACATTGCGGCGGACGAGGTCAACCTGGAAAAGCGCGCGAAGAAGTTGGGCTACTCACCCGAAGAGGTCCTCATCGTCGCCAGCCTGGTGCAGGCCGAAGTTTCGCCCGAGGACTTCCGCAAGGTCGCTCGAGTCGTCTACAACCGGCTCGCCCAGGGCATGAAACTCCAGTTCGACTCCACCGTGAACTACGCCCTCAAGACCGACGTCCTCATGCTGTCGAACGACATGCTCGCGACGGACTCGCCGTACAACACCTACGTGATCGATGGATTGCCGCCAACACCGATCAACTCGCCCGGTCAGGAGGCGTTGGAAGCCGCCCTCAATCCGGCGAGCGGTGATTGGCTCTACTTCGTCACGGTGGATCCGGACACCCTCACCACCAAGTTCACCGCGGACTACGATCAGTTCCTCCGCTGGAAGCAGAAGTTCCAGGAGAACTACGCGGACAGCACCGAGCCGGTTCAGCCGTGACCCAGTGTCGCGCGGCGGTCCTCGGCTCACCGATTGGGCACAGTCTGTCGCCGGTGCTGCATCGCACCGCCTATGCCACCCTCGGCTTGAATTGGTCGTACGACGCCATCGACGTGGATGAGGCGAGGCTCGCGTCTTTTATCGACTCATGTGGACCCGAATGGGCCGGGTTGTCACTCACCATGCCGTTGAAGACGGCGGTCCTACCCCTGCTTGATGACATCTCAGCGGTGGCCCAGGTGACCGGCGCCGCCAACACCGTGATCTTTGACGGTGGCCAGCGCCGCGGTGACAACACCGACGTCGCCGGCATGGTGGCCGCCCTACGCGCCGCCGCGTCAGATCCGCTTGCGGCATCGGAGGTCGCAATCATCGGAGGAGGCGCGACGGCGCGGAGCGCGGTGGCTGCGGCATCACTGCTCGACGCGACCCATGTTGTCGCGGCCGTCCGCTCGCCTGCGCGCGCGGCGGGACTTGTCGAGGTGGGGGAGCGCCTCGGTGTCCGCGTGACCCTGCGCGCCTGGGGCGAGGCCGGGGATCTCCTCAATCGCGCCGTCGTCATCAGCACGGTTCCGTGGGGTGCCGCCGATCATCTGGTCGCCGACGTTCCTGCCCAGCCCGGGGCACTCCTCGATGTGGCCTACGCGCAGGAGCCGCCCGCACTCACGCGCGCGTGGCAGACGGTCGGAGGCGTGCTCGCGGACGGGCTCGATCTGCTCCTGTGGCAGGCAGTCGACCAGGTCCGGCTCATGACCGGCCGTGAGCCCGAGGTTGAGCCCATGCGGGTGGCCCTCCGGGCGGCCGCGGCGGGTTAACGATTCGCGCACGCGCGACTCTGAGAGGATGCGCTTGTGCGAAAGGGGTCACGATGCTGCGCTGGCTAACCGCGGGCGAATCCCACGGGCAGGCGCTAGTCGCCATCCTCGAGGGACTCCCGGCAGGTGTGTGTATCACAAGCGAGATGGTCGCGAACGATTTGCGGCGTCGCCGACTCGGTGCCGGCCGCGGGGCCAGGATGAAGTTCGAGGAGGATCGCGTCACGCTGCTCGGCGGGGTACGCCACGGCACCACTATGGGCGGCCCCGTTGCCATTGAGGTGGGCAACAGTGAGTGGCCCAAGTGGGAGACGGTGATGTCGGCCGATCCCGTGGATCCCGAAGCCTTGGCGGATCTTGCTCGCAATGCCCCCCTTACGCGCCCGCGGCCCGGTCACGCAGACCTGGTCGGAATGCAGAAGTACGGGTTCGACGACGCCCGACCGATCCTGGAGCGCGCGAGCGCCCGCGAGACGGCGGCACGGGTGGCCCTCGGGGCAGTGGCCAAGGCGTTTCTGCTCGAGGTGGGTGGGATCGAGCTCCTCAGCCACGTGGTGCGGATTGGCTCGGCCGCGGCCGCGACGGACAGGGTGCCCACACCCGATGACCTGGCGCTGATCGATGAGGACCCCGTGCGTGCCCTCGATCCCGAGGATTCGCAGCGCATGCAGGACGAGATCAACCTCGCCCACCGCGAGGGAGACACGCTGGGGGGCGTCGTCGAGGTGGTCGTCCATGGATTGCCGCCCGGGCTCGGCAGCCACGTGCACTGGGATCGCCGACTCGATGCGCGACTCGGGGCAGCCCTCATGGGAATCCAAGCCATCAAGGGCGTGGAAGTCGGTGACGGGTTCGACCTGGCTGCTCGTCGGGGTTCGGCGGCCCAGGACGAGATCGTCTCCGACGAGGGTCGTCTCGTGCGGACCAGTGGGCGTTCCGGTGGGACCGAAGGCGGCATGAGCACCGGGGAGACCATGCGTGTCCGGGCGGCGATGAAGCCGATCTCCACGATTCCGCGCGCGCTGCAGACGGTCGATGTGACGACAGGCGAGGCCGCCAAAGCCATCAATCAGCGCAGCGACGTGTGCGCTGTCCCCGCCGCCGGGGTCGTGGCCGAGGCCATGGTCGCATTGGTCCTGGCGGATGCGGTGGTGGAAAAGTTCGGAGGCGATTCGATCGCGGAGACCCGTCGCAACCTCACGGCGTACCTGGACAACCTGGCCATCAGATGAGTCACCTTGTGGTGGTCGGTGCACCGGGGGCCGGCAAGTCCTCCGTGGGGCAGCGTGTGGCGACACGGCTCGGCGTCGAATTCCTCGATACGGATCGACTCATCGAGGACGAGATCGGCAAGTCCGTGGGTGACATCTTCGTCTCGGACGGCGAGGCGGCCTTCCGTGCCCGCGAGGCGGGAGCCGTGGCTCGTGCGCTGGAGGTCGACGACGCTGTGGTTTCCCTGGGCGGCGGCTCGGTTCTCGACCCCAGGACCCGGGTGCTTCTCCGCGAACAGCCTGTCGTGTGGCTGCGCGTGGGAATTGCGGAGGCGACCAAGCGCGTCGGTTTGGGAACGGCGCGACCACTTTTGCTCGGCAACGTGCGCGGCACTCTGATGCGGTTGCTCGATGAGCGAACACCGCTCTACGAGGAGGTCGCCACGTGGACCGTGGACACGGATGGCCGGCCGCTGGATGCCATCGTGAACGATGTGTGGGAGCTCGTCCGGGAGGATGGCAATGCCTGACGCTACCGATCCTGCCGTCACCTCGATCGCGGTCAATGCCGAGCGCCCCTACGACGTCCTGGTCGGCCGCGGCCTCCTGGGGGAACTGCCTGCGATGCTGGGCGATCAGGTGCAGCGTGCGGCGATCATTGCTCCTGCGGCGCTGTCGGCGACGGCCGAGGTCATCCGCGCTGATTTGTCTGACCAGGGTGTGACGGCGATCGCGCTGGAGGTTCCGGACGCGGAGGAGGCCAAGTCCGCGGAGGTCGCGGCTTTCTGCTGGAACATCCTGGGGCAGGAGGGATTCACCAGAACCGACGCGGTCGTGGGTGTTGGTGGTGGTGCGACCACGGACCTCGCGGGGTTCGTGGCGGCGACATGGCTGCGCGGAGTCCGCTTCGTGTCCGTCCCAACGACCGTCCTCGGGATGGTGGATGCGGCGGTGGGCGGCAAGACCGGCATCAACACGGCCGCGGGCAAAAATCTCGTGGGGTCCTTTCACGAACCCGTCGGCGTCCTGTGCGACCTCACCGCCTTGGAGACACTGCCGCGCAACGAACTCGTCTCCGGACTCGCTGAGGCCGTGAAATGCGGATTGGTGCGCGACACGGCGATTCTCGACATCGTGATGGCGGCGCCCGAGGCCGTTGTCGATCCGGGCAGTGTGGAGCTTCGTGAGGTCGTGGAGCGGGCGATCCGGGTCAAGGCCGATGTCGTCTCGGGGGACCTGCGCGAGGCGGTGGGGCGCGCGACGCTGGGGCGCGAGGTGCTCAACTACGGGCACACCTTCGGTCATGCCATCGAGCGGGTGGAGAACTACCGCTGGCGGCACGGAGCCGCGATCAGTGTGGGCATGGTCTACGTCGCCGAACTCGCCCGACTCGCAGGTCGCCTCGATGATGTGGGCGTGGACCGGCACCGCGAGGTCCTTGAGGTGCTCGGCCTCCCGACGACGTACTCCGGTGGTCGCTGGGATGCCCTCCTAGGGGCCATGCGCATGGACAAGAAGACGCGCGGAGACATGCTGCGCTTCGTCGTGCTGGACCAGATCGGGCATCCTGGCCTCCTGGAGGGGCCCGATCCGGCCCTTCTTGCAGCGGCGTACGCGGAGGTATCGACATGAGCGGCCACAGGGTTCTCGTCCTCAACGGGCCCAATCTCGGGCGCCTCGGCGTTCGAGAGCCCGACATCTACGGTCACACGACGCATGCAGAACTCGCCGATCTGTGCCAAGCCACCGGTGCCGAACTCGGTCTGTCGGTGGAGGTGCGGCAGACCGACTCGGAGTCAGAACTGGTCCAGTGGCTGCACGAGGCCGCGGACGCCAGAACTCCCGTTGTCCTGAACGCCGGGGCATTCACGCACTACTCCTACGCGCTGCGTGACGCGCTCGCTCAGGTGTCATCCATGACGGTGGAGGTACATCTGTCCAACCCGGCCGCGCGCGAAGAATTCCGGCACACCTCGGTCATCGCCGGCGTCGTCACCGGATCCATTGCCGGATTCGGGGTGGAGTCCTACGTGCTTGCCCTCGGTGCGATCGCCGCACGACTCCAGGCATGAGCGAGCAGCACGCCGAGCGCCGACGGCGGGCGTGGGAACTCGTGACGCAGCACGTCCCCGACGCGGCGGGCTTGCTCGTCACCTCATTGCCGAACGTCCGCTACCTCACCGGCTTCAGCGGGAGCAACGGCATCCTGCTGCTGACGGACCAGACCGCGCTCCTCGGCACGGATGGGCGTTACGTCCTCCAGGCGAGTGAGGAATCACCGGGACTTCCGCTCCTCGTGGACCGAGCCACCCTCACGGCCGTCGCGCGGCACTGGCGTGACTCCGTGGGAGGCCCGCTGGCCGTCGAAACCGCACACATCACCGTGAGCCAGTGGCGAGCACTCGAGGAGGCCCTGGGTGACTCGACAGCAGTGCTGCGCGAGACCACAGACCTCGTCGAGTCGCTGCGCCAGGTCAAGGATGCCGAGGAGGTGGCGCATCTAGTGACCGCCTGTCGGATCTCCGAGGAGGCCCTCGCACGAACCGTCGCCGGCGTACGCGAGGGGGACACCGAGAAGCAGATCGCGCGCCGCCTCGATGCGACCATGCTGGAACTCGGGGCCGATCGCGTGTCCTTCGACACGATCGTCGCCGTCGGGCCGAACACGGCGATCCCGCACCACCAGCCCACCGACCGGCCGTTGATCCGCGGCGACTTCCTGCTCATCGACTTCGGTGCGGAGTACTCCGGCTATCACGCGGACGAGACGCGGACGTTCGTTCTCGGTGAACCGGCTGAGTGGCAGCGGGAGATTCACTCCCTGGTGGAGTCGGCCCAGGCGGCGGGTCGAGTCGCGGCCACGGCCGGAACGGCGCTGGCGGACGTGGACGCGGCAGCGCGTCAGATCATTGAGGAGGCCGGCCACGGGCCGAACTTCGACCATGGTCTCGGCCATGGCGTGGGGCTGGAGATCCACGAGGCACCGTTCTTCAGTGCGCGGGCCACGGGTATGCTCCTCGCCGGTTCTCCGGTCACGATCGAGCCGGGTGTCTACCTCGCCGGACGCGGGGGAGTGCGCATCGAGGACACCGTGATCGTGACGGAGGGGGAGTGTTCCCCCCTCACCACAGCCAACCGTGGCCTCGTGGTGCTGGGCTGAGTGAGGAAGGACGCCCGTGGCGACGACGAATGACCTGAAGAACGGCCTGGTTCTCAACCTGGACGGCCAGTTGTGGACCGTGGTGGAGTTCCAGCACGTCAAGCCGGGCAAGGGTGGCGCCTTCGTGCGCACCAAACTGAAGAACGTCCTGTCCGGCAAGGTGGTCGATAAGACCTTCAACGCCGGGGTCAAGGTCGAGACCGCCAATGTCGACAAGCGCGACATGCAGTACCTCTACCGGGACGGCGACGACTGGGTCTTCATGGACTCCTCGAGCTACGACCAGGTCCAGGTGCCCACATCGGTGGTGGGCGACAACGCCAAGTGGATGCTGGAAAACCAGGAGTGCGTGATCGCGATGCACGAGGGTTCGGCCCTCTACGTCGAACTACCCGCCGCCGTCGAACTCACCATCACCTACACGGAGCCGGGTCTCCAGGGGGACCGCTCAACGGGCGGTACGAAGCCGGCCACGCTCGAGACGGGTGCGGAGATTCAGGTGCCGCTCTTCATTGAGCCGGACACACTCGTCAAGGTCGACACGCGAGACGGGTCCTACCTCGGTCGCGTGAACTAGCGGATGTCTGCTCGACACCGGGCCCGGCGCAGGGCCCTTGATGTGCTGTTCGCCGCAGACATGCGGGGGGAAGACCCGCTCGTCGTGCTCGCCGAAGCGCAACGGCTGCGCTCAGAGGATGGCGACTCGGCCATGAACCCCTACGCCGAGGAGTTGATCCAGGGCGTTGTCGAGCATCGTGAGCGCATCGACGAGATCCTGGCGACGTACTCGCTCGGTTGGCAGTTGGACCGCATGCCCGGAGTCGATCGCGCGGCGCTGCGGATGGCGACCTATGAGGTGCTCTGGGGTGGCGTACCCGATGGGGTCGCGCTCGACGAGGCCGTGGAGCTGGTGGGGGAGTTGTCCACGGACGAGTCGCCCGCGTTCGTCAACGGCCTACTCGGTCGCATCGTCGAGATGCGCCCGACCATGGACATCGACTGATCTGGACAGGACTGACTGATCTGGATGCGACGGGCTCTGCCCGATCGACGTACGGTGTTGGGACAGACGGCTCGTGACGGTGTGCCCCGGGTGGGATTCGAACCCACACTGGACGGTGTTTGAGACCGCTTCCTCTGCCGGTTGGGATACCGGGGCCGTGGCCACAGCGTAGTAGGACCCCGCCTAGGCTCGGTGGCGTGGTGTTGCGCATCGTGGTGGCCGAAGATGAAGCCCTGATCCGCATGGATCTGGTGGAGATGCTGGCCGAGGAGGGCTACGCCGTCGTCGGCCAGGCGCACGACGGTGCCACGGCACTTGAACTGGTGGAGCGCCTTCAACCCGACGTCCTCCTCGCCGATGTGGCGATGCCCGGATTGGACGGGATCGAGGTCACCCGGGCCGTCGCGGATAGGACCGCAGTCGTCGTCGTCACTGCGTTTGGGCAGCGCGAACGCGTGGAACAGGCGCGTGACGCAGGCGCGATGGCCTACCTGGTCAAGCCCGTCGACCGGGGTGATCTCATGCCGGCGATCGAGATGGCCGCGTCCGGGTGGGCGACGCTGGCGGAGTTGAGGGGGCAGGCGCGGGCCTCGGCCGCGGCAGCGACAGAAGCGACCGAGCGGCTGAACGACCGGCGGGACGTCGAGCGGGCCAAGGGGGTCCTCATGCGGACGTTGGGTCTGGATGAGGAGGCGGCGTACTCGTGGTTGCGCCAGGCCGCCATGGACGCGAGGCGGCCGCTCGCCGACGTGGCCCGCGATGTTCTTGGCCACGAGGCGGCCCCATAGAGCACGGCACGGTCATGAAGTAGGTCACGTTTGCATAACGAGCACGATTACGGTTTAGCAACCATCTCGCCTCAAAATCGCCCTGCGGTGTCGGCTCCGCGCCCTTGCATGTAGGTTCTAACCACCAAGACAGCGGTGCCGGGTTCTCCGGCATGCTTCCCTAAGGAGATACTTCATGATTCGACGCAGCCCGATTGCCGGGGCGGTCGTGGTTCTCGGCGCTGCGAGCCTCGTGCTCGCAGCGTGCGGCGGGAGCAGCAGCAGCGGTGAGTCCTCCTCGAGCGCTTCCAGCTCGAGCGAGTCCTCGTCCTCTAGCTCCTCCTCCTCGTCGGCCGAGCCCACTCCCGAGACCTCGACTGACTGCAAGAACACCCAGCTGAAGATCGGCACCCTGCTGCCGGCCACCGGCGACCTCGCGTTCCTCGGGCCGCCCGAGTACGCAGGTGTAGACCTCGCCGTTGTCGACATCGACGCCGCTGGCGGCGTTCTCGGCCAGCCGGTCGTCAACGAGTTCGGTGACTCCGGCGACACCAAGACCGACCTCGCGTCACAGACGGTCGACTCGCACCTCTCGAAGGGCGTGCAGGTCATCATCGGTGCTGCCTCCTCGGGCGTGTCGCTCACGGTCATCGACAAGATCACGAGCAACGGCGTTCTCCAGATCTCGCCTGCTAACACCGCTCCGACCCTCACGGAATACCCGGACAACGGCCTGTACTTCCGTACCGCCCCGTCCGACGTACTCCAGGGCGCTGTCATCGCCGGTATCGCGTCCGACCTCGGTCTGACCTCCGGTGCGACGATTGCTCGCGAGGATCCCTACGGCGTGGGCCTCCAGGATGCCTTCGTGAAGGACTTCGAGGGCGCCGGCGGCACCATCACCGCCAAGATCACCTACGATCCCGCGGCTCCGGACTTCGCGGCTGAGGTTGCCGAGATCAAGGCCACCAACCCCGAGTTCGTCCAGGTCATCGGCTTCGAGGAGACCACCAAGCTGCTGCAGGAGATGATCAAGCAGGGTGTCGGCCCGCAGGACCTGCAGATCTTCCTCGTGGACGGCAACATCTCGACGACCGCGTACAAGGACTTCCCCAAGGACACGATGACCGGTGTCATCGCTTCCGTCCCCACGGGCGATCCCTCGGTCGACGTGAATGCGTTCAACGATCGTCTGCTCGAGGTCAATCCTGATCTCACCGACTTCGCGTACGGCGCTCAGTCCTACGACGCCACCATCTTGGTTGCGCTCGCGGCTGACTACGCCGGCTGCGCCGATGGCACCGCCATCGCCGCTGCGATGCCGATGGTCGCCAACGCTGACGCTGGTGGCGAGCAGTGCCAGACCTACGCTGACTGCTTGGCCATCATCCAGGCCGGCGGCCAGCCGAACTACGACGGTGTGACGGGCCCGCTCGACTTCAACGAGTACGGCGACCCGAAGGCCGCGACGATCGACGTCGTGGAGTACATCACCAACACGAAGTTCGAGAGCATCCAGGTTGTCGGCCCGGTCGAGGTGCCGGTTCCGTAAGCCTTAGCGCTCACCGGGAGGCCCGGTCCCCTTCGGGGGCCGGGCCTTCTGCATGGTCGGTAGCCGTCGTCTCACTGCGTACCGTCTACCGATCTCGAAAGGGTACGCAATGAGACGACGAGCATCGGTGTGCCCGGGAGCCGTCTGACGCTTCCGGGGTCATGTTCGTCCGGCGGTGCGGGTCGCGATCAGCAACCTCCCCGCCGAGTGTGCACTCCCGTGCACGGATGGGGACGTTTACGTGCGCGCGAGTGCACACTCGACGCGCGGTTGAAGGCGCGCTGATGTCCCCGCGTTCGCGAGCGGCCCGCTTGTGGCCCGGCCCCGTTCCGGCCGTTGGCGTGACCTGGGCGCTGGGCGCGGATGCGTTGGGCGGTGCCTACATGCGCGGGGAGATCGGCCAAGCCGTGCTCGCGACACGAGAAATCCACTGCGGCCGTGTGCCACAGGATGTGACTCGGTGTCAGACGGCACAACTACTCTGAGCCCATCGGATGGTGGACGGTCGCAGCGCGGGCAACCTTGCCGGCCCTGTCCACAACCCCGGTGGATCCACGCGGGCAACCTTGCCGGCGCTGTCCACAAGCCCCGGCCGATGCGATGGGCCGTTGCGCAAGCGCCCCTCATTCGGCGGGTGCCACGTTGTTGCTTGGTGGCGCGGACTACCCTGGGAACTCACTACCCAGAGAACTCACGAGCCAAGAGACGGATCTGCTCCGTTCATCGCTGTCCACGGGCTGAGATCCAGACCCGGAGTGTCGCGTCCAGGCTCCCAGTCACAAGCCACCTACGGGCGCGTCAGGAGATCTCTGGATCGCATACGCAAATGCATACTCCACGTGGGCAGATCAAGCTGTGCACGCGCCGACGGGCGCAGCGAGGGCAAACGTGGAGAGGCTTAGGCCTTGGCGAGGGTACCGAGGTAGAGCTCGATGACCTTCGGATCGTTGGCGAGATCCTTGCCGGTGCCGCTGTAGGCGTTGCGGCCCTGGTCCAGCACGTAGCCCCGATCCACGATCTGCAGGCACCGCGAGGCGTTTTGCTCCACGATGATGACGGTCACGCCGGCGGCGTTGATGCCCTTGACGTTGACGAAGACCTCGTCCTGCAGGGCGGGGGACAGGCCCGCGCTGGGCTCATCCAGCAGCAGCACGCTGGGATCCATCATCAACGCCCGACCCATGGCGACCATTTGCCGCTCGCCACCGGAGAGAGACCCAGCGCGCTGCTTGCGGCGTTCGCCGAGTGCAGGGAAGAGCGTGGAGACCCGCTCGAACTGCGGACCGAAGAGTTTGGGGTTCTGGTAGCAGCCGACCTGCAGGTTCTCCTCGATGGTGAGCGAGGGGAAGACGTTGTTGGTCTGCGGAACGAAGGCGACGCCCTCGTGCACAAGCACGTCGGCGCGCATGTTGGTGATGTTTCTGCCGCGGAGGGTCACCGTGCCGCTGTGGACGCGTACCAATCCGAACATGGCCTTGAGGAGTGTCGACTTGCCGGCACCGTTGGGGCCGATGATGCCGACGAGTTCGCCCTCCTTGGCGGTGAGTGAGCAGCCCTCCAGGATGTTCACACCGGGGAAGTACCCCGCAACGAGGTCGTCGGCGTGCACGAGGTAGTGCTCCTCACCCGGAACCACGGGTCCGGGGCGGGAGTGCTGCTCGGCGTTGAGGTTCTCCTCCTGGGCGAACACCGGGAGCTCCCGGGGATCGTCCTCTTCGCCCGGGGTCACGCCGGAATGGGTGTCGAAGCCGCTCATGCTTGCTTCCCCTCGGTCAGGGCCTCGCCGGTGGCCGTGAGTTGCTGGTCGTGGTGGGCGCCGAGGTAGGCGTCAATGACGCGCTGGTCACCCATGACGGAGGTGGGGGTGCCCTCGGCAATGATCTGTCCCTGAGCCATGACGACAACCCAGTCGCTGACGTCGCGCACCATGTCCATGTCGTGCTCGACGAAAACGACCGTGGTGCCCTCCTCGCGGATATCGCGGATATGGTCCAGAAGGCTCTGCTTTAGGGCCGGGTTCACGCCGGCCATCGGCTCGTCCAGCATGATCAATTCTGGCTGGAGCATGAGCGCCCGGGCCATCTCCAGGAGTTTGCGCTGGCCGCCGGAGAGGGACCCGGCGAAGTCGTCCGCCTTGGCGGCGAGGTTGAAGCGCTCCAGGAGTTCCGTGGCGCGCCGCGTGACTTCCTTCTCCTGTGCACGCCAGGTGAAGGGCAGGATCGACAGGAGCATGTTCTCGCCGGTCTGATCGGTGGCACCCAGGCGCATGTTGTCCATGACTGTCATGCGGGACAGGCTCTTGGTCAACTGGAAGGTACGCACCATGCCCTTGCGTGCGAGTTTGTGCGGGGCCGTGTTGGACACCTCAACGCCGTTGTAGGTCCAATTGCCGTTGTCGGCCTTGTCGAACCCGCTGAGCAGGTTGAAGAACGTCGACTTGCCGGCACCGTTCGGACCGATCAGTGCGGTGATAGCGCCACGCTGGAACTCGGCGTGCTCAACGTCGACGGCGGTGAGGCCGCCGAAGCGGCGCACAACGGCGTTGGCGACGAGAACGGGGTCGGGCTTCGCCACGCCGGGATCAGTGGGGAGGCCCGCCAATGCGGCGACCGCTTGGGTTTGGATATCACCGGGCATCGAGGCGAATCTCCTTCCGGTCTCCGAGGATTCCTTGTGGTCGGAAGATCATCAAGAGCATGAGCCCCACTCCGACGAGGATGAAGCGGATCGGACCGATCTGCGTGGTGCTGAGGAAGGTGATTGTCCCGCCCTGGACGAGCAGGATGAGGAACTGCTCGATGAAGACGAGGAGGAACCAGAAGATAATCGCGCCGAGCACCGGTCCCAGGACTCGGGCGGCGCCGCCGAGGATCAGGATGGTGTAGCAGAAGAAGGTGAAGTCCGGGACGAAAGAGTCCGGCTGCACCGACTGCTTGGCTACCGCCCAGAAGATGCCCGCGAGTGTGCCGAAAAGGCCACCGAGAACCAGGGCCTGCATCTTGCGCAGGTAGGTGCTCTTGCCGAGCGAGCGTACGGCGTCCTCGTCCTCGCGGATGCCCTTGAGGATGCGACCCCAGGGGCTGCGCATCAGTGCCCAGGTGAGCAGCAGCAGCAGCGCGATGACCACCCAGCCGACGACCACCACCCACAGGTCATTGCGGGAGAAGTTCAAGGGGCCGAATTCGAAGCGATCCTGTTCCGGGAACGGGTTCAGGGCGTAGAAGTCATCGCCCATCTTGCCGCTGATGCCCTGAGAGCCACCGAGGGGATCGAGCGACTTGGTCGCCAGGCGCATGATCTCGCCCGTGGCGATGGTGACGATGGCCAGATAGTCGGCCCTCAATCTCAGGGTGGGTACGCCGAGGATGAGGGACAAGATCACCGAGAGCACAAGCGCCACGAGGATGGAGGCCCAAAGGCTCCAGCCGCGGTAGATCACGAAGACGCCGATGCCGTACGACCCGACGGCGACGAACGCGATCTGGCCGAAGTTGAGCAAGCCGGTGTAGCCGAACTGGATGTTCAGGCCCATCGTGGCAAGCAGATAGATGATGGCCGTGACGCCGATCGCCTGGGTGATCGCCTGGGTGAGAACGAATGCGATGTCCATGTCAGCCCACCCTCTCCGGTCGGCCGAGTAAGCCCTGCGGTCTGACGAGGAGGAGCAGGATCATCAGGGCCAGGGCCGCGGCAGTCTTGAGTTCGGTCGGAACGATCAGTGTGCTCAGTTGGACGGTGATGCCCACGACGAAGGCGCCGACGATGGCGCCACCGATGGTGCCGAGGCCACCGAGGACGACGGAGGCGAAGAGCACGAGCAGGAGGTACTGGCCCATGGTCCAGATGACGTTCTGGGTCATACCCAGGAAGACACCCGAGTAGGCAGCAAGCCCCGCGCCCAGGATCCAGACGACGGCGATGACACGCTCGACGTTGACGCCTGAGGCGGAGGCCAGAGCGGGGTTGTCGGAGACAGCGCGTGTGGCCTTCCCAATGCGGGAATTGCGCAGCCATAGGACGGTGGCGATGAGGGCGACCACGGCGATGGTCGACAGCACCATGGACTTTGGCGTGATGAAGACCGGCCCGATCTCTACGCCAGGCTGGCCGGCGAACTGCTCATAGCTCCGCGGCGCACCGCCGAAGAACAGTAGGAGCGTGTAGCGGATGGCGATCGCCATGCCGATGGTCACGATCATGGCAGCGATGAGACCGGTCTGTCGGCGTCGGAGAGGCCGCCAAATGAGCTGGTTTTGACCCCAGCCCCACAGCAGTGCACTGAGAAGCACACCCAAGGGTGCGGCGATGAAGATGTTCAGGCCGATCGGCGGGGCGTTCAGCACCAGGGTGGTGAAGGCTCCCAGGGTGAGCAATTCGCCGTGCGCGAAGTTCGTCAACCCCGTGGTGCCGAAGATGAGGTTCAGGCCAAGGGCTGCCAGGGCAATGAGCAGGGACAGGATGATGCCATCAACGACAAGTTGGAGCACGCGGCTCAGCGTGATCGATGAGCCCCCGGTGTCACCCCCACCATCCCCATCCCCGCTGCCGACCGGGAAGAAGACCTTCTTGTCACCCGTGAGGACGTTAACTGTGCGCTCAGGGCCATCCTTGATGGACTGGCCATCCGGGACGGTGGCCTCGTCGACGGTCACGATGTACTTGCCCGAAGCTGGGACCAAGACCGTGGCGACGCCCTCATCGTCAGTAGTCCCTGTACCGCTGAAGCCGTCGGCGCTCGTCACGCTGACGGCGACGCCCGGAATGGGGGTCTTGTCAGCGTCGGTGACCACGGCGGTCACTGACGGATCCGCCGCATTCGCCACACCACTGAGGGCGAAGAGTGCGACGAACGCGCCTAGGACGAGCAGGACGAGACGGGTTGCTCCCCGGTGCACTCGGCCTCCTGGTGTTGTCGGTGGGGCCCACATAGGGGCGGACTGATCGCGAGCATAGCCAGACGGGCGCCGCTGTGGTGCGCAACGGTGAAGAAGTTGACCGAACCGCGACGTGCGGCGTTCGGCGCGAGAGTGAATCACGGGTCAATCAGTCTGGGCGTCGCGGAGGAAGCAGGTGAGCCGGGCCGTGCAGATCCGGCGGCCCTCATCATCGGTGACCACGACGTCAGCAGTGGCGAGTGTGCGTCCGAGGGAACCCGGTGTCGCCGTGGCCGTGACATGGCCCGAGCGCGCGCTCCGGTGGTGCGAGCAGGAGAGCTCCACGCCGACGGCGTAGCGGCCGGGCCCCGCGTGCAGGTTGCACAGAACCGAGCCGGTGCTCTCCGCCAGCGCCGCACTAGCTCCGCCATGCAGCAGCCCGAAGGGCTGTGTGTTGCCTTCGACGGGAATCCGGGCAACCACGCGTTCGGGGCTCACCTCGAGCCACTCGGTCTGCATGCGGCCGCCGAGTCCGTAGCGTTCGGCTTCGGCAAGTTCGGACAGGGTCTGGGCGTCATCAGTCACCCGCACAACCTACCGGGCCCGAGCACCTAGGATCGGCCTGTGACTGATGGCCGACTTCTGCTGCTGGACGGCCACTCGTTGGCCTACCGCGCCTTTTATGCGCTGCCCGCTGAGAATTTCAGCACCACGTCCGGCCAGACGACCAATGCCGTGTATGGCTTCACCTCTATGCTCATCAACGCCCTGCGCGACGAAGATCCGACGCATGTGGCCGTTGCCTTCGACGTGTCGCGACAGACATTCCGCAGCGAGGCCTTTCCTGAATACAAGGCGACGCGTTCGGCGACTCCGCAGGAGTTCAAGGGCCAGGTCGATCTCATCCGCGATGTCCTCACAGCGATGGGAGTCCGGTGGATTGAGCGTGACGGATTCGAGGCCGACGACATCATCGCGACCCTGGCAACGCAGGCTGAGACGGCAGGTCTGAAGACCTCGATCATCACCGGCGACCGAGATGCCTTCCAGTTGGTCTCACCGGCGGTCACCGTTCTCTATCCGCGCAAGGGAGTCTCCGACCTCGCGCGCATGACACCGGAGGCGGTCGAGGAGAAATACGGGTTGGCCCCGGGGCAGTACGCCGATTTCGCGGCGCTGCGCGGCGATCCCAGTGACAACCTGCCCGGGATTCCCGGTGTGGGGGAGAAGACCGCGACCAAGTGGATCACCACATATGGGTCGTTGACCGGGCTCGTCGATCACGCCGACGAAATCAAGGGCAAGACGGGGGAGGCCCTGCGTGAGGCCCTTTCGCAGGTACTCGTCAACCGGCGTTTGACCGAACTGGTGCGCGATGTGCCCCTCGACCTCGAGCTCGATGAGATCCAGCGGCGCGCCATTGACCTCACCGCTGTCGATGAGATTTTTGAAGCCTTGCAGTTCCGTGTCCTTCGGGACCGATTAGCGGACTCCCTGACGACGGAGCCGACAGTGGCGCCCGAGGCGATGTCGGTGGAACCGGATGTGGTGGCGCCGGGCGCATGGCTCGCGTGGCTCGACACGCATTGCGCGGATCGTGTGTCGCTCGCGGTCGCGGGAAGTTGGGGCGGTGGCACCGGTCACGTCCAAGCGTTGAGCATCGCGGCACCGGACGGCGCTGTCGCGGTTTCCGACCCCGCCGAGTGGACCGAGGCGGATGCGACCGCGTGGTCGGCGTGGCTGTCCGACCCGACGTCCCACAAGGTCATGCACGATGCGAAGGGACCGATGCTGGCCCTGTGGCAGCGCGGCCTCGATCTGGCGGGTCTCGTGGACGACACGGCGCTGGCCGCGTATCTGCTGCAACCCGCTGTCCGAAGTCCGGCCCTGGGTGAGCTCTGCGAGCGCTATCTCGGTCGCAGTCTGGCCGCGGATGATTCCGGTCAACTCACCCTGGGGGGCGACGAGGCGGCCGACCTGGCCCGTGCTGCCGTTGCCGTGGCCGACCTGTCCGCGGTGCTGGAGCCACAGTTGGTGGTCCGTGGCGCGACACCGCTCCTGCGTGATGTGGAGTTGCCGCTGGCAACGGTTCTCGCGCGCATGGAGCGACTGGGCATCGCCGCCGATCGCGACCGGTTGACGGATCTGTCGGAGGAGTTCGCCGCCCACGCCCGCGACGCCGAGGGGCAGGGCCACGAAATCGTCGGGCGCAGCTTCAATCTGGGATCACCGAAGCAGTTGCAGGAAATCCTCTTCGGCGAGCGTGGACTGCCGAAGACGAAGAAGATCAAGACCGGCTACACCACGGACGCCGAAGCACTGCAGTCACTTTTCGCGCGAACGGCCGACCCGGTACTGGAGTGCATCCTGCGCTGGCGCGACTGGTCCCGCCTCCGTCAGACCGTGGATGGACTGTTGCCGCTGATTGCCGGTGATGGGCGCATTCACACGACGTTCCAGCAGACGGTGGCGGCGACCGGACGCTTGTCGAGCACGGACCCGAACCTGCAAAACATCCCAATCCGCACCGAGGCGGGGCGTCGGATTCGGGAGTGCTTTGTCGTGGGTCCGGGGTTTGACTGCCTGCTGACCGCGGACTACAGCCAGATCGAAATGCGCATCATGGCGCACCTTTCCGAGGATGTCGGTCTCATCGAGGCGTTTGCCGAGGGCGAGGACCTGCACACCACGGTGGCCTCGCGCGTCTTCGGTGTGGCAGCGCACGATGTCGACGCCGAGATGAGGCGCCGGATCAAGGCGATGTCCTACGGACTTGCCTACGGCCTGTCGGCCTACGGTCTCTCTCAGCAACTTGGTATCGAACCCGACGAGGCGAAAGTACTCATGGAGGACTACTTCGCGCGGTTCGGCGGTGTGCGTGACTACCTGCAGGGTGTCGTCGCCGATGCGCGCGAGACGGGATTTACCGAGACGATCCTTGGTCGTCGCCGGTATTTGCCCGACCTGACCAGTGACAACCGCCAGCGCCGGGAAATGGCCGAGCGCATGGCATTGAATGCCCCAATCCAGGGTTCGGCCGCGGACATCATCAAAGTCGCGATGCTCACCGTGGATCGACGTCTCCGCGACGAAGGGCATTCGTCGCGCCTGCTTCTCCAGGTCCACGACGAACTCGTGCTTGAGATCTCCCCGGGCGAGTTGTCCGCTGTGACTGAACTCGTGACCGAGGCCATGGCGTCGGCGGCCGAGTTGAGCGTGCCCTTGGACGTGTCCGTGGGTTCGGGGCGCACCTGGGAGTCCGCCGGACACTAGGCCGAGCCAAAGCTGGCGGTCGCCTTGCCGTACGCCGGCTGCGTGGCAGACTCCCGCTATGACTTTGCGTATCCCCGCTCTGGTGGCCGCTGGCGCCCTGCTTCTCACCGCGTGCGGCAGCACGGTTGCCACGTCGCCCGTCCGCGATCAGTCCAACGACGTCCCCTTCACGGGATGCGACCAGGTTGCGTGTACCGGCGTGATCAACGGCGCGGAATACGAGATCGTCATGCCGGAGACGTGGAACGGCACCTTGCTCATCTACTCGCACGGCTACCGTCCGGCCGAACCCTTCCCGCCCACGTTTAATCCGGTGGTCACCAATGCCGAACCGGTGCCGGGATGGGATGGCGGCAATCAGGAGGTAGGGCAGTCGCTGCTGGCGGAGGGCTACGCCATTGCCGGGTCGGCATACGCCGCGAACGGTTGGGCGGTCGAGGAAGGGGTCCGCGCCGGCGAAGAAATCTACGAGTTCTTCACCAGCGAGATCGGCACCCCGAACCGTGTGTACGTCTGGGGCGACTCCCTCGGGGGCCTCATCACGCAGACCTTGGCCGAAAAGCATCCGGAGTGGGTAGACGGCGCCGCGCCGCTGTGCGGTGTGGTCGCCGGACTCGTGCCCAACATCGGTCTCGCCTTCGACGCCGCGTACGGCGTTCAGCAACTGCTCGTCCCCGACATGAAGATCGTCGAGTTCGAGAGTTACGCCGACGCACTGGCCGCGTGGGAGGGAGCTGCCTCCACGCTGATTGAGAGCGCGAGGGCCCAGGACACCGACGCCATCGCGAAGATGCTGACGATCGCGGCGATCGTTGATGCGCCATCGCAGACCGGGAGTCAGGACGGGGCGAGCCTGGTGAGTTCGGTGTCCGGCACGATCGAGTCCCTGCTCACCGCCCTCGCCTACGGCACTGTCGGTCGGTATGACATCGAGCAGCGTTTCGGTGGCAACGTGTCAGGCAATGAGGCGACCGACTATGCCGCTCGCATCAACGACGAGGAGGCTGCTTCGATCGACGCCATCGGCGGAGAGGGAGCTGCCGCGCGCAATGCGGCCATCTTGGACAATGGCCCCCGTACCGCCCCCGACCCGGCCGCCCGCGCTAAGGCGCTCGAGGTGGGTGGCGATCCGTCCGGTGCCGTTCAAGTGCCGACCATCACGATGCACACCAAGGCTGATCCCCTGGTCATCGTCGAGAACGAGAGCTTCTTCCATGACCGCTACCAGGCGCGACTCGAAGCGGGTGAGGTCAAGGGTGGCCTCGTCCAGCTGTACACCGTGCCGCCGGCCGAGTATTCGCCGGAGGAGGGGGCGCCCTACGGTGCCGGGCACTGCAACTTCACCCCGCAGTCGCGGCTGGCGGTGATCGACCTGCTCGATGCCTGGGTCCGGGAGGGGATCTATCCGGGCCAATCGGCGATCCAGGCGGCCATGGGGACCGAGAGTGGATACAACCCGATTTACACGCCCGGGCCGTGGCCCGATCCGCTAGCCGTCGTGGCCCCCTGATCGCAACTCGCGCACCGTCACGGCTACGCCGATGGCGGCGAGGACGAGCCCTGAGGTCAGAGCACTGACGACCAGGCCCGTCACCGAGTGAGGGAGAACCCAGGTCGCGAGGACCACGAGCAGGACCGCGGCACCCCACACCACGATGACTGCTCGACGATCGTCGATAGCGAGCCGCGTAAGCAGGAGCGCCTGGCTGAGCGCAAAGGCGGCTCCCGTGGCGGCGAACAGCCATGCGATGGGCGTGAGCGACGCATACTGCGGGCCGCCGGCGATGCCCACGGCCAGGCCGGGCAGCAGGGCGGTGCCGGCGACCACGCTGAGCCCAATGAGCGCGACCGCGCCGATGGTGATCACGGTGGCGCGGCCCCGACGCGCGTCTGCGAAGCGCGGGAAGAGCACCACGCCAACGAACTGCGGCAGCCAGAAGGCCACCTTGGCGATGATGACACCGACCCCGTAGAGGCCGGCATCGTCGGCGGAGAGCAGACCGCGGGCGAGAAGGACGTCCACGTTGGTGAGGACGAAGAGCGCGAGGAGTGCGTGTGTGGCGTGCGCTGTCTCGCCGGTGATACCGGCCAGACGCGTGGCCGGCCGCTGGATGAGAGGGATGTTGATCCCACGGGCGACGACGGCACCCACCGTCGTCCCGACGGCCAGTCCGAGGATCGCTCCGAACACCTCCCCGGTCACTGTCGCACCGACGATGCCGCCCAGCCCTCGGCCCAGACCCACCAAGGCGTACGCCGCGGCTAGGCGTCGGTAGTCCTCCCGCCCCTGCGCCACACCGTACGTGGCCCCCGCCCACGTGAGGGGGACGAAGGTGAGCGCGACGCAGATGAGCAGGGGCCAGGACGAGATTTCGAGATACCAGCGAAGGAAGGGAGTCACTGCCAAGGTCGCGGCGGTCACGGCGAATCCACCCACCAGGCCAGCGCGCATGAGCGCTGCCGCTACGCCTCCGCGGTCGGCTTCGGGGACATGGACGAGTCGACGTGCGGCGACCGCTTGGAGGCCCATGGCGAGGACGCTGCCGATGAGCAGGATGCCGAGTAGCGCGGTGAAGACGCCGAATTGGTCGGGGCCGAGGGCACGAGCCGCCACCAGGCTGACCGCGTAGGCCGCGGCCTGACCGAGGGCGAGGGCCAGGGCGACGATCACCGTGTGCGAGGCCAGGGAGCGGCCCGACGGCGTCGTGCTGGTCATGCGCACTCCTCACTGCCCTCACGGCCCCGGACTGCACCGCCCGTGGGCAGCGCCGTGCCACGATAGCCCGCCATGGAGCAGTCGAGGGTGGCCTCAGGAAGGCGGCTGCGTGATGCCCTTCCGGCCCTGTGGGTCATCGGCCTCACGCTGCTCCTCAGCGCACCCCTGCTCACTCCGGGGTTCGTCCTGCACTACGACATGGTGTTCACGCCTCGGCAGGACTTGCTCCCGGGAGCTTTCGGCCTGGGCGGGGGACTGCCGAGGGCGGTGCCGCAGGACGCCGTGGTCGCGCTCCTTGAACTGCTGATGCCCGGGATGCTGCTGCAGAAGGTGATCCTGCTGGCCATCCCGCTCATCAGCGGGTTCGGCATGCTTCGGCTGCTGGCGGGTGCCGGTCGTCGCGCCAGCGTCGTCGCCGCAACGTTGGCGATGCTGGCGCCGTACGTGAGCGAGCGAATGCTCCAAGGTCACTGGGCTCTCCTCCTCGCTTACGCCGTGACGCCATGGGCTCTCCATTCGGCTGGACAGTTCCGAAGGCACGGCAGCGCGCTCGACGGGCTGCGCCTGGTCCTCCTTGTCGCCGTAGCCGGACTCACGCCGACTGGGAGCGTCCTGGTGACTGCGCTGGTGCTTCCCATCGCGGTGGCGCCCGGCGCCATGGCCAGTGTGCGCGCGCGAATTGCCGTCATTGCCGCCGTGTCGGCCACGTGGCTGCCGTGGTTGCTCCCGGCCCTGGTGCACCCCAATGCGGGCGCCAGTGACGGAGCGGGTGCCGAGGTCTTCGCGCTGCGATCCGAGGGGGCCTGGGGGCTACTCCTGACCGCGCTGGGGACTGGTGGAATCTGGAACGCCGAGGTGGTCCCGGTCTCTCGGACGTTGCTCATTGCCCCGCTGGTGACGCTCGTCCTCATCGCGCTCGCCATCCTCGGGATGAAGCCGCTCCTGCGGGTCCTCGGGCGGACCGCCACGATCTGGTGGTCCGTGGTGGCGATCGCAGGACTCGTGGCGGCGATCGCCTCCGGAACGGCCCTGTGGGCCTGGCTCGTGACCTCGGTCCCCGGCGCGGGACTCCTCCGAGACGCCCACAAGCTGCTCGCGCCCCTCGCTCTGCTCATCGCGGCCGCCGCGGGTCTCGGTGTGGCCCGCCTGGCGCGGCGCGTCCCGGACGCCACGGGTGCGGTCATCGTCGCGGCCCTTCTCCTGCCCCTGCTTCTCCAACCGGATGTCCTGTGGGGGGCGGGCGGTCGACTGCGGCCGGCGGAGTACCCCATCGCCTGGTCTGCGGTCCGCGAGCGTCTCGGTCCCCAGGCAGGCGGTGGGGACGTCGTCGTGCTGCCCTGGACTGGCTTTCGTCGGTACCCCTGGAACGACGACCGCACCATGCTGGACCCCGCCCCACGCTGGTTGCCCCGGACTACGGTGGTGGCCGATGGCCTCCTGGTCAACACTCCGAACGGCCTCGTGGAGGTCTCCGGAGATGATCCTCGTGCCGCAGCGATCGGGGCAGCGCTCGCCGCGGACGACAACCTCGTCCCCCTTCTGCAGGATCTGGGGATCGGCTGGGTGCTCATCGACGGACCAGCGACGCTCCCCACGGGGGTCATCCCGACCTACGTCTCTCCTGAACTCGTCCTCGGCCGGGTGCCCGGTCCGCTTGCGGCGGTGCCCCCGGCAGACGGGGCCGGCCTCGTCTACGCCGCGGACGCCCTGGTGCTCCTCGGGCTGCTCACGGGAACCTCCGCGCTGGTCCTCGTGCGCGTCCGGGGTGGGATTCGTCGCCGATCGGCGAAGACTTTGCTACCGTGAGCCCCTGCTGAACCCCAAGGGAGGAACCATGGTCAACATCATCGGGCCGGTCATCGCAGCCGTCGTCGGTGTCGTTCTGGCCGGTGGTGCCTCGTTTGGGTTGATCGCCTCCCAAACTGCTGTGCCCCCTACCGTCGACGCGCCGTACGTCGTCTACGGGTCGACGGAGTAGCGCGCCGCAAGATTTCTTCGAATGCTCGGCCGGATTCGCCCCAGGTGAATTCGGCCGATCTTTGTTGTGCCTGTTGGCCGAGCCGGGCCCGAAGCTCGTCGTCGCCGAGCAACCGATCAATGGCGCTGGTGAATCCCGCGGGGCCGTCATTCACGATCAACCCGGTCTCATTCGCGGCAATGGATTCGCGCACCCCACCGGCCTCCGCATAGGCCACCGCAGGCACCCCGCGGTCGGCGGCCTCGAGCACGACGAGTCCCCAGCCCTCCTTCAACGAGGGGAGAGCCAACAACCAGGAACGATCGATCTGGCGAACCTTTTCCTGCTCGTCGACTCTGCCGGTGAACTCGACGATGTCGTCGACGCGGAGCCGACGTGCGGTCGCTCGAAGGTCGTCATGCCACCATCCCTCGCCGACGACCGCCACACTGATTCCCGGATACCGGGGCCGCAGTGCAGCGGCCGCCTCCAGTACGTGCTCCACACGTTTGTGAGGAACGAGTCGCCCGAGAACGAGTACGCGCGGATGTTCATCCTTTGCGGTGACCGGTTCGTCCGAGTGTGAGATGCCGTTGCGCACCACGCTGATGCGCTCGGGACTCACCCCCAGATCAATCAACTCAGACCGTGTCGACTCGGAGACGGCGATGTACTGCGACGACCGATACACACGTGGGGCGAGTCGCGACTCGATCCACCAGCCCACGCGAGCGCGGACAGGGTCGTAGATCACCGGCCACTGTTCGCGATGAACGTGGTGCACGAGCACCACCACGGGGACGTCGGTGGCCCACGGGGAGAGGAAGGGAATCGCATTCTGCGTGTCGACCACGACGTCGAGGGGGCCGAGAGCACCCGATCGCAGAAGACGGCGCGCCTCGCGATACACCCCTAACTTGCTGCCGCGGCGGATGACACGCATGCCGTCCCGCACTTCCTCATCCGGCATCCCACCGGGCTGGGCGGTCACCAGGGTCACGTCGTGCCCGGTGCGGACGAGCGCGCGCGCCATGTGCTCGAGGTAAACCTCGGATCCACCGCCCTCCGGGTGGGTGGTGTCGCGCCAATTGAGGAGGGCTACGTGCACTGAGCCACCGTAGCCGGTCTACGTCCGCGCATCGGAAGCCTTGCTGAGGTACCGTCACGCGGTGAGCGCGGCAGAGCATCGAGCCGACTGGCGGCGATCGGTCCGGCTGTTCCGCGCCTTCCTGGTGGAGCAGACCGACCCGGATCGGTTCTACGGCGAACTCGCGATGGACTCGGCGGCACAGGTCAATGCCTTCCATGTGCTGCGCGGTGCATTGCTTCTTGATGTTGGCGGTGGGCCGGGCTTCTTCGCCTCAGCCTTCGAGAATCTCGGGGCGACGTACATCGCGATCGATGCGGACGCGGGGGAGATGCGCCTGCACGGTCGGGATCCAGGGCCGCGCACCGTCCAGGCGGACGGCACCAAGCTCCCCTTCCCCGACGGGACCTTCGATGTGACGTACTCCAGCAACGTGCTGGAGCATGTCGCGAACCCCTGGCAGATGGCAGACGAGATGGTGCGGGTCACGCGCCCCGGTGGCACGACGGTGCTGTCCTACACGCTGTGGCATGGTCCCTGGGGTGGGCACGAGACATCGCCGTGGCATTTTTTCGGCGGCGAGTACGCCGCGCGAAGGTACCGGCGTCGGCACGGAGTCGACGCAAAGAATCGCTTCGGACAAACTCTTTTCGCGGTATCAGCGACGCAAGGGCTCAGCTGGGCTCGGACGCAGAGCGCGGCCGATGTCGTTGCCGTCATACCGCGATATCTGCCCAGTGCTGTGAGGTGGGTCGTACACGTCCCGGGACTTCGTGAAGTCGCCTGCTGGAACCTCATGGTGGTCCTTCGTCGACGTGCTCCCGACGTCGGTGATCGATCGGTGGGGTCAGGGACCCTGGGGGATCGGTGAGCGCGCCAGCGACGAAGACGACGGTGCCGCCGCTGCCGCCCGCCACCGAAGTTCGCCTGCGCCATCGAGTCCGTCTGCTCGCTATTTCGCTCGCCTTGGCTGCCGCCACCTTCCTGCAGGAGCCCGGGCGAATCGCGGCCGACACCAAACTCGACCTTGCCGTGGATCCACTGGGCTTCTTGAACCGGTCGCTCACCCTGTGGGAGCCACTCGGCTTCTTCGGGCAACTCCAGAACCAGGCCTACGGCTATCTCTTCCCGGTCGGGCCGTTCTTTGCCCTGGGCGACCTGCTGGGAATGCCCGCGTGGGTGGTCCAGCGGTTGTGGTGGTCGGCATTGCTCATCGCCGCCTTCCTGGGCGTGGTGCGTCTGGGGCGGCTTCTGGGGCTGTCGTCACCCGCGGCCGCCATCGCGGCCGGACTGGCCTATGCCCTCGCGCCGCGGATGATCACCGAGATCGGCGTGCTTTCGGTCGAGGTGCTGCCGTACGCCGTCGCCCCCTGGGTGCTGATCCCCCTGGTCTACGCGACCCAGGGTCGGTGGCCCGCGCGGAAAGCCGCCGCCTGGAGCGGTGTGGCGTTGCTCTGCGCCGGTGGCGTGAACGCCGTTGCCACTGCGGTCCTGGTGCCCGTGGGTGCGCTGTGGATTCTCACCCAAGCCCGCGGACGACTGCGGTTGGGGTTGAGCGGCTGGTGGTTGCTGTCGGTCGCCCTTGCCACGTTGTGGTGGGCCATCCCGCTGCTGGTCCTCGGCCGCTACTCGCCCCCGTTCCTCGATTGGATCGAGTCCTCCTCGGTCACGACCCTCATCACCTCACCGGACGCGGTGGTGCGGGGCGCCTCGCAGTGGGTCGCCTACGTCGCTGACGCGGGGGGACCGGTGTGGCCCGGGGGCTGGCTGCTGATCACCAGTGGAGTGCTCGTTTTCACCACCGGGTTGGTCGCGGCAAGCGGTCTGACAGGACTCGCATTGCGCACGACGCCCCATCGCGTGTTCCTCGTCAGCCTGCTCCTTTGCGGTGCCGTGCTGGTGTCCCTCGGCCATGAAGGGCCGGTGCAAGGCCTCGGTGCCAGCCTTGTGCGCGACCTGCTGGACGGGGTCCTCGCCCCCTTGCGCAACACCCACAAAGCCGACCTCTTGCTGCGATTGCCCCTCGCTTTGGGCGTGGGCTTTCTCGCTCAGGCCGCGTTGCGTCGTGCGCAGCCCGACCGAACTCCAGTGAGTGAGGTTGTGGGGCGCACCACCGTGATGGCCCTGATCGGTGCCATCCTTCTCGGCGCGTGGCCCTTGGCCACCGGGTCGCTCGTTGGCAGCAGAAGCTACGCCGCCGTTCCCACCTATTGGCAGGAAGCCGCCGACTGGCTCCGCACCAATTCGCCGGACGGCCGAGCACTGGTGGTGCCCGCCGCATCGTTCGGGATCTACTCGTGGGGTCGGACACAGGACGAGCCGCTGCAGCCACTTGCGCAGTCGCCGTGGGCCGTGCGAGATGCCGTCCCCCTGTCCAGCGCCGGCAACATTCGCTGGCTCGATGGCATCGAAGAGAGACTTGAATCCGGACGTGGCTCGCCGGGACTTGCCGACGCTTTGGCGCGCGCAGGGGTCAACTACCTGGTGGTGCGCAACGACATTGACCAGCGACAGACCGGCGCCCCGCGCTCGATCCTTATCCGCCAGGCCCTTGTCCGCTCGGGTGGGTTCTCACCCGTGGCGGGTCTCGGTCCATCTTTGCCGCCGTACCGGACCGAGACGACGGTGGTGGATGACGGCCTTCAGGACACGGTGGCGGCCGTTGAGATCTGGCAGGTGCGCAGTCCCTACGCCCCTACAGATCCCCGGGTCACGCTGCGATCAGCCGAAGAGGTTCTTGTCCTGGGCGGTCAGGCCGAGTCGGTGATCGCCCTTGCTGATGCGGGATCGCTGAGCGCGCGCACGGTGGTCGTGGCCGGTGACGACCACCCGTTGGCCGATGCCGGTATCGCCATGGTCTCCGGCGCGACCGATGGTTTTCGCCGCACGGAGGTGAACGTCGGCAGTGTGCGCAACAACCGATCGAACACGATGACCGCGACCGAAGAGTTCCTCCAAGATCGTCGCGTACGGGATTATCTGCCGGTTGACCCGCAGGGACGTCAGAGCGTTGCGGTATTCGACGGTGGTGTGGTCGTGGCCTCCTCCTCTGGTTCGGAGGCCACCGCCCTGCGGGGGCGCTCCGCGGGAGCGTCGCCGTGGCAGGCGATCGATGGAGATCCGGCGACGGCCTGGGTCTCAGGGGACCTCGCGCCCGGCGTCGGCCAATGGTGGGAATTCGTCGCGGACGAGCCGTTCAGCGCGGACGCCATCACCGTGCGCTTCCTCGTCGGTGATATCGCGGGAACTTCGCCTGCGGAAGTCACGGTCACGACCGACGCCGGTGAGATCACGGTCCCGGTGGACGCGACCGACCTCCCACAGGAAATCTCGGTGCCGGCGGGGCCCACCCGCGCGCTGCGGCTGACCCTCGCCGCGGTGGACGACGGCACGCAGGGAGAAGGTTTTGGCCTTCGAGACGTGAGGATTCCCGGACTGGATATCCCGGTGACGCGTCGTGTCGAGATCCCAGCAGTCGCTGACGGCGGTCCGATCGTCCTGCAGGCGCGCGCTGGTGAGCGACCCGGTTGTGCGGCCGTCGCGGGTGAACTCGTCTGTAGTCCGACGCTTGTCTCC
>Ga0075460_10000080_pt1 | contig 30886 bp, 35 predicted proteins | sample DEB08_DNA_3_FD_77580 | JGI IMG/M metagenome (GOLD analysis project Ga0075460, IMG submission 77580) | Aqueous microbial communities from the Delaware River and Bay under freshwater to marine salinity gradient to study organic matter... | ecosystem: Environmental > Aquatic > Marine > Coastal ...
TTACTGTTACACTATAGTGTTACACTATAAAAAGACTTGACATTCTATTTGTAGTATGTTAATATATGTACATACTATGTGAGACATAGGGTTCTCGTGTCTCCGTTGTCTCCCTCTCTCCACCTTGTGTTTCACATAGTATATCCTCCCTTCTTAAAAAAAGTATTGACATTTATGTATAAATCTGTAAAACAATATGCAGATGAAGATGTTATTGGTGAGTTTTATACAGCCTTATTAGATAACAACCCTTCTGCTGTGTACAAAATACATATCCCTAAGAGTGATGTGTTCTATGTTCGTGCGGCTATAGAGGCTGCTACTGGTGTGAGGTACACTTTAGATCATGTAGAACGTGCTATGTACCTTGAGGGTTACTTAGAGAGTCACGAAGTGTTAGACCCAGAGCGAGAACGAGAGTATGGCTAAACCTGTATCCAAGAAGAGCATGGCTTGTAATACACCTAAGCGTACTCCTAAGCATAAAACTAAGTCCCACGTAGTTAAGGCTTGTGCTAATGGCAAAGAAAAGGTTATCCGCTTTGGTCAGCAGGGTGTTAGTGGAGCAGGAAAGTCTCCCTCTACAGCCAAACAAAAAGCTAGGCGCAAGTCTTTTAAGGCTCGCCATGCTAAGAATATATCTAAAGGAAAGATGTCAGCAGCATACTGGGCAGATAAAGTGAAGTGGTGAATGTAATGCCTGTGCAGAAAGTAAAGGGTGGCTATCGCTGGGGTAAGACTGGTAAAGTCTACAAGACCAAGGCTGCTGCTGAAAAGCAAGGCAGGGCTATTAAAGCCTCTGGGTATTCTAAAGGTGGGGATACCATTAATGCTGCAGGTAACTACACTAAGCCTGGCATGAGAAGAAAACTTGTACAGCAGATTAAAGCAGGGTCTAAGGGTGGTAAGCCTAATGAGTGGTCTGCTCGTAAAGCTCAGATGGTAGCTAAGCAATATAAAGAAAAGGGTGGGGGCTACACATCATGAAGGCACCACAGAAGTCTCTTAAGAAGTGGGGTGAGCAGAAGTGGAGAACTTCAGATGGAACTCCTTCTAAAGGTAAGAAAAGGTATCTACCAGATAAAGCATGGGATGCTCTAAGTGCTAGTGAAAAGGCTGCTACCAATGCAGCTAAGGCAAAAGGTAACGCTAAAGGTAAGCAGTTTGTGGCTCAACCTAAAGGTATCGCAAAGAAGACCGCTAAGTTTAGAGCCTCTAGGGGTGGTATGGTAAAGAAAGGTAAGAAGTAAAATGGATTATCCATCAACAGCTAAAGTAAAGACTGGTACTCGCTCTTACATGGCAGACTATCAAGAAAGATATACAGGCATTAAAACTCCTAAGTGGGTAAAAGATATGCTTTTCTCAAAAGATAAAAGTAATAAAATAACTAAGGAAGAAAAACAAAAAATATTTGATTGGGAAAAAAAGAATAAAGTGCAACCAGGTAAAATGTATAATCAAGCAGTACAGGAAGTGCAACAAGAAAAACGCATTGCTAAAAGAACAATGACCTCCAAAGGTACAACTAAACCTAGACTTTCCGGTAGAGGTGGTGGTGGTATGATGTCACCTGTAAAAACACCAGCAGATTCTAGCAGAATGTCAATGCCATTAAAGAAAAAAATGAACAAAGGTGGTATGGTAAAGAAGGGCAAGAAGTAGTATGAATGTAGACTTAGGATTGTTAGGCTACTTACCATTACCACAAATGCCTTTCGATAAAGTGAACCCAGCGCCTATAGCTAAGAAGCAAAGAATAGTAGAAGAAACACATAAGTCTGTAGATAGAAAAGCAGATGCATTTAAGCATGAAAGTATTTATGCTTATCATCCACACAACATGAACAAAGTACCACAGGGACAGATAGTAGACTTTGTGGTAGCATAAGGGGAACAGTAATGGCTAAGAAAAAATGTCCTAAGTGTAAAGGCAAAGGTTGCTCTCATTGTGGGGGTACAGGTTACCACACGGGTATGGCATATGGTGGCATGGTTAAAAAGGGTTATGCACATGGTGGCTTAGCTTGTGGTGCATCTAATCCCCCTAAACAAAGTAGAACCCCTAAATCTAAGAATATGAAGTAATGTCCTTAACGCATCAAGGTAAGCCAGCACGTAAGCGTTCTGTGTACGGTCACAACAGCGGCACTACTACAGAGATTGTATATACATGTCCTGCTAACTGTGTATCTGAGCTAACCTTTGTTCACGTAGTTAATGGTGGTGGTAGTACAAACTCCATAGATGTAGAATGGTATGTAGCTGCCGATAACTACACTTCTCATTTCTTGGCAGGTAAAAGTCTAGGTGCAGGTGATTACACTACCTTTATTGATATAGACCTAATACTACAATCGGGTGACAGGATACAAGTAACTCCTACTTCCGCTGGGCATATCGACACTATCCTTACCGTAACGGAAACTTTTATCCCTGTCGGCTAGTGCATAACGGGGTTGCATTATTGTCTGTAGTGTGGTATAACTAAATATAGTATAACTATCTCCATAAGCACAGCAGCATAAGGAGGTAGTGCAATGTTTAAGAATATCTTACGTAAAATTGAGAAGGCTCAAGCGAGAAGAGTCGCATACTGGCAACTACAGAATCTGTCAGACAAGGATCTCTACGATATAGGCATACATAGGTCACAGATCTACAGTGCTGTATATAACGAGGATTAACGGAGACAACATAAATGATTGACCCAATCACTGCAATTTCTGCAGCGACTACGGCATTTACGTACCTTAAGAAAGGTATTGCTGTCGGAAAAGATTTGCAGGATATGGGTGGTCAGCTTTCTAAGTGGGCTGGTGCCATAGCGGATCTGGATTTTGCTGAAAAGCAGAACCAGAAACCCGCATGGTACAAAGCTTTAGGGGGTGGTGTACAAGCTCAAGCTATGGAAATCTTTGCAGCTAAACAGAAGGCTGCTCAGATGAGGCAGGAGTTAAAAGACTACATATCGGTTATGTATGGCCCATCAAAGTGGCAAGAGATATTAGCAATAGAAGCAGATCTTAGAAAACAAAAGCGTGAGCACGAACACAGACAGATGGAAATAAAACAGAAGATTATAGAGTGGGGCGCTGGGTTTGTAATCTTTGTACTATGTGTAGGTGCACTGTTTGGGTTTGTATGGTTAGGGACTAGATAATATGGCAAAGACGCTAACAGAAAAACAACAGAAATTCTTGGAGGTACTTTTTGATGAGGCTGGTGGAGATGCTTGTCAAGCTAAAAAATTGGCTGGCTACAGTGACACTACCTCTACCACATTTATTGTGGAATCCCTCAAGGATGAGATTACCGATAAGACACGTAGTTATTTTGCCCGTACCGCACCTAAAGCTGCTATGGCTATGGTTGGTGCTCTTTATGACCCGACAGAGTTAGGCATACGTGATAAAATGACAGCAGCGAAAGATTTACTTGATCGTGCTGGGCTTGGTAAAGTAGAGAGAGTGGACGTTACTACAGGAGGTGGTGTCTTCTATTTACCAGCTAAAGAAGGAAAGAATGAATAAGGATAGGGACTTAGGTTATTGGGAATTACCAAAGCCACCTAAAGGAAAAGAAAAAGAATGGCATCCAGTGGCTAGGGCATCTAAGATACATGTACCCTTTGGCTATTACGTTGATCCAGAAAACGACAGACTACTCTTACCAATACCTGAGGAGTTAGAGGCGCTAGAGATAGCGAAGAGACACTTAAAACAATATACTTACCGTGATGTCGCTATTTGGTTGACAAAACAGACAGGAAGGTATATAAGTCACATGGGTTTAAAAAAGAGAGTAGACATTGAGCACAAACGTAAGAAAGCAGCTACAATTAAACGCAAGCTTGCCAAGCGCCTCGAAGAAACGCTCGCGCAAATCAAGGAGCTTGAAGAAAACCGTATCGGAGCCTACACCGAAAGTTGAGGCTGAGATAGTCCCAGCACAAGTAGTAGCTGAATCGTATGACGTAGAAGAAGCACAGAACGTTGTATTTAAACCTAACCCTGGACCCCAGACACACTTCTTAAGTGCATCAGAAAGAGAAGTTCTATACGGTGGGGCAGCAGGTGGTGGCAAGTCATATGCAATGCTTGCTGACCCGTTACATGGTTTAAACGATCCTAACTTTAGTGGGCTGCTTGTCCGTCACACTACAGAAGAACTAAGGGAGCTTATACAGAAGTCACAGGAGTTATACCCTCGTGCAGTACCGGGTATTAAATGGTCAGAACGTAAGTCTCAATGGATCTCTCCTAGAGGGGGTAGACTATGGATGTCATATCTTGACAAAGACATGGACGTTACTCGCTACCAAGGTCAGGCATTTAATTGGATTGGATTCGATGAACTTACTCAATGGCCTACACCTTATGCATGGGATTATATGAGAAGCCGCTTAAGGTCTGCCTTTTCTAATGACTTAGGTTTGTACATGAGAGCTACAACTAACCCTGGTGGAAATGGACATTCATGGGTTAAGAAGATGTTTGTAGACCCAGCGCCTCATGGTCAACCCTTTTGGGCTACTAATATAGAAACAGGTGAAACTATTAAGTACCCTGCAGGTCACAGTAGAGCAGGTTCACCTTTATTTAAACGTAGGTTTATACCTGCTAGTTTGTTTGACAACCCTTACTTATCTGAAACTGGTGACTATGAAGCTATGCTTCTGTCACTACCAGAGCATCAACGTAAGCAGTTACTAGAAGGTAATTGGGATGTTAATGAGGGCGCAGCGTTTCCTGAGTGGGACAGATCTATACACGTAGTAGAACCCTTCAAGATACCTGCAAGTTGGACAAAGTTTAGAGCGTGTGACTATGGCTACGGTAGTTATACAGGTGTAGTCTGGTTAGCGGTAACACCGACAGAGCAACTTGTAGTATATAGAGAAATGTACTGCTCTAAGGTTACAGCTACAGATTTAGCTGATATGATACTTGACATTGAAGCAGAAGATGGTACAATAAGATACGGCGTTTTGGATAGCTCTCTATGGCACAAGCGTGGTGACACTGGACCCTCACTAGCTGAACAAATGATAGCTAAGGGTTGTAGGTGGCGACCCTCAGATAGATCAAGAGGATCTAGGGTAGCAGGTAAAAACGAATTACATAGAAGGCTACAGGTAGATGAATTTACAAATGAACCTAGACTTGTGTTCTTTAATACTTGTACAAACATAATATCTCAACTACCGTCTATACCTTTAGATAAAAGAAATCCAGAGGATGTAGATACAAATGCAGAGGACCACCTGTATGACGCTCTTAGATATGGCGTAATGACTAGACCTCGCAGTTCACTATGGGACTACAACCCAGCAACAGCACGTACTGGCTTTCAAGCTAGTGATGCAAGATTTGGATACTGAGTATGGCAGAAATAGACGATCTTTCATTCGAGACAGATGAAGTGGTAGCAGCAGAGGATCAAGATGATGAGATCCTTGAGGATGCCTCAAGTGTAGTATCCTTTGTTCATTCACGTTATAAAAGAGCAGAAGACTCTAGGCTAGAAGATGAACAGCGTTGGCTTAGGGCTTATAGAAACTACCGTGGTATATATGGCCCTGAAGTAAAATTCACAGACACAGAAAAGTCTCGTGTGTTTGTAAAGGTCACTAAGACTAAAACTCTAGCTGCGTATGGACAGATTGTTGATGTTCTCTTTGGCAACAATAAGTTTCCTCTCACAGTAAATCCTTCTGTACTACCCGATGGTGTATCAGAAGCTGTTCACATTAATATAGATCCTAATGCTGAACAGGCAGGGGATGCACTAAGGGGCTTGATGGAAGATAAACCATCAGAGCCTTTTGTTTTAGGGCCAGACACAGATTTAAAACCGGGTGAAACTTTAGCAGACTTAAGAAGTAGACTCGGCCCTGTTAAGACTAAACTTGCAGCGGTATCAGATAAAATAGTAGAGGGTGAAGGTACGACACCTACTACCATTACCTTCCATCCTGCAGTAGTTGCAGCTAAGAAGATGGAAAAGAAAATACATGATCAACTACTAGAGTCAAACGCTAACATACACCTGAGAAGTATGGCATTTGAGATGGCACTTCTAGGTACTGGTGTAATGAAGGGGCCATTTGCTTTTGACAAAGAGTACCCCAGATGGAATGATCAGGGTGAATATGACCCTTTAATTAAAACTGTACCTAGCACTAGCCATGTTTCTGTTTGGGACTTTTACCCTGACCCAGAAGCAAAGAGTATGGATGATGCAGAGTATGTAGTAGAGCGTCATAGAATGTCTCGCACTGAGTTGCGTTCTCTGAAGAACCGCCCTTACTTTATGGATGATGCTGTAGAGAAGGCCATTGATAAAGGCCCAAACTATGATCAGAAGTATTGGGAAATGGCAATGGAGGATAACGACACACAGCCTATCACTGAGCGCTGGGAAGTGTTGGAGTTCTGGGGTTTCGTAGATACAGAGATACTAGAAGAGAATGGCGTAGATATTCCAAAAGAGTTAGAAGACTTAGATGAGATTAGTTGTAACATCTGGGTCTGCAATGGTGAAGTAATGCGGTTTGTACTTAACCCCTTCAAGCCAGCCAACATACCTTACTATAGTGTACCATACGAGCACAACCCTTATTCATTCTTTGGTGTGGGTATTGCAGAGAACATGGATGATACGCAAACCTTAATGAATGGCTTTATGCGTATGGCTATTGACAACGCTGCACTTTCGGGTAACCTTATCATTGAGGTAGATGAAACTAACATGGTTCCAGGTCAAGACCTTTCTGTATATCCGGGTAAGGTTTTCCGTAGACAAGGTGGAGCACCAGGGCAAAGCATCTTTGGCACTAAGTTTCCCAATGTTGCTGGTGAGAACATGCAGCTATTTGATAAAGCGAGGGTACTAGCAGATGAAAGCACAGGCTTCCCATCTTTTGCACACGGACAGACAGGGGTTTCAGGAGTGGGAAGGACTGCTTCTGGGATTAGTATGCTTATGTCTGCAGCTAACGGCAGCATTAGAAATGTTGTTAAGAATGTAGATGATTACTTGTTAAGACCTATGGGTAAGGCTTTCTTTGCATTTAACATGCAGTTTGACTTTGACCCTGACATTAAGGGTGACTTAGAGGTTAATGCATCTGGTACAGAAAGCTTGATGGCTAATGAGGTTAGATCCCAGCGCCTAATGCAATTCCTACAAGTAACACAAAATCCAACACTTGCACCTTTTGCTAAGATGGATTACATTATACGGGAGATTGCAAAGAGCATGGAGCTTGACCCTGACAAGGTTACTAACTCTATGGCTGACGCAGCAATACAAGCTGAGATCTTAAAGAGCTTCATGGCTCAACAACAGCCTCAAGCAGGTCAGGCAGTACCATCACCTGAAGGCCAAGGCCCACAGGGAGTACAAGATATGACAGGTGGAGGGGGATCACAGATAGGCGTAGGTACTCCACCTGCACCAGGTGAACAAGGTTTTACAGGTAATGTCGCTTAAACAATTAGTAAACAATAAAGAACTATATGATGAGTTCTTGAAGCACTTAGATGACTTAGTGTATTTACAGTACAAAACAATAGAGCGAGCTAATGAGCCTGTTGAACTATATAGAGCGCAAGGTGCTATCAGTACTTTAAAGAAGCTAAAGATGCTACGGGAGTCAGTCAATGGCGGTAGATAAGTCAGATAACAAGAGTGAGCAAACAATGGACGATCAAACTGATTTCGTTTTCAAGTCTGTCCGTAGTTATGCAGAAGGCGGCGAAGTAGTAGACCCCGTATCAGGAAACGAAGTACCACCAGGTTCTCTACCAGAAGAAGTACGTGATGACATTGATGCCCGTCTAAGTGAGGGTGAGTATGTAGTACCTGCTGATGTAGTAAGATACTATGGTGTCAAGTTCTTTGAAGACTTACGCACTAAAGCTAAATCAGGTCTAGAGAAGATGGATGAAGAAGGCCGCATAGGAGGTGAACCTATAGGCATGGAGGTCATTGAACCTGAAGATGATTTCCCCTTTGATGTATCTGAATTACGAACAACAGAAGATATACAAGGTTTCGATGAAGGCGGTGATGTAACAAGAATGCAAAACCCTTTTGAAAACTCTATGGGTAGCAGCACTGAATTTAAAACTTATGTAAATGAACAGGGATTGACTTTATATATTAGGTTCGTGGATGGAAAACCTATGGATTACATACCTCCAGGTTATGTATTAGAGGGTACACCCAGCGCAACTGAAGCTACTACATCTGTTGAAAGAGAGAGCAAAGATAGATCTCCAACGTTAGCACCTCCAACAGAAAGTACTGGTAAGTCTGCAAAAGAAAGACTAAGTGCTATGTCTTTGGATGAACTTACGTCTGCTGCAAAATTCACACAGAAGTTAAGGAACCCTAGTGTTGGCATTGCAGCAGGAGCTTTAAACCCAATCTTAGGCTTTGCAGTTAGGTTAGGGTCTGGTGCTAAGATTGCAGATATAGATCAAGAGTTACGTAGTAGACTTAAGAACCCTGACCTTACAGAGGAACAAAGAAGTCAAATTGAAACAGCTAGATCTCAGTTTTCCTATGTTGATAAAGAACCTAAAGATGGTAAGCCAGACTCAGGGCAAAAGCTTTTCGGCGGATACAGAAGTACCTATGAGGGTTTAAAGGACAATGACAATGATGGAGATGTGGACTTTGGAGACACTTGGCTTGGTGACTTACTAGGTTTTGATAAAGATAGAAAGGTTGGTGTGCAGGGCATTGGTTTGTCAGAATCTAGGGCTGGTGCAAGGCGATACGCTAGTATAGATGAGGCTGATGAGGCTTTAGGTACACTAAAAAATAAAGCAAGCTCCGTTAAAGCAGTTCCTGCCGCACAGCCTGATACTACTTACAGGTATGCAAATGCAGACGGTTCAGCTAGGACAGTTGTAGACAATACCTTTACAAGAACCTTTAATAGTGCTAACATAGGCAGAAACCTAGATGATGTAGAAAAGGATAACTTAGCTAGGTCTGCAGGTGTGTCTAGAGAACAGTATGACAATATGTCTGAATATGAAAGATCAGAGAGATTAGCAGGAAATGCTAAAGGTGGGCTGATGACTAAAAGTAAAAAGAAATAAGGCTACCCGGCAAAAGCTGGCCCCATATAAGAAAGGAACTAAAATATGTCTATGCCTGAAGTTAAAGTAATAAAAGATAAAATTAATGTAGATAGTTATGCACATGAAAGAAATAGGCAGCTATTAGAAAAAGAAGAAAGAGAATTACAAGCCTTGCTAAAGGGTAACGCAAATGAAGAAGAAGATGATCAAGAACCCGATAGCGAAAGTACTGAGAACCCCCAAGTTTCGGATGAGGGTAGTGAGGAACAAAAAGAAGTACGGGTTGTGGAATCCCAAGAGTCTGAAGAAGGTGATACAGGAACAGATGAAGGATTAACAGCAGAAGAGAAAACCTTCAAGAAACGTTATGGTGATATTCGTAAATTACTACAGGATAAAGAGAAAGAGTGGGAAGAGAAATATGAAAAGCTTTCTAAACAACTGGACAAGGCTGCAAAGAATGAACTTGTTCTGCCTAAGTCTGCTGAAGAAATTGAAGCATGGTCTAGGAAATATCCTGATGTCGCAGGTATTGTTGAAGCTATTGCAGAAAGTAAGGCTAATGAAAAAGCCGCCTCACTAGATGCAAGGCTACTAGAAATAGAAGAGATGCGTACACAGGCCAAACGAGAGAAAGCAGAAGCTGAATTGTTTGCTATGCATCCTGACTTCGAAACTATACGTAAGGATAATTCTTTTCACGATTGGGTTAAAACACAGCCTAAAGTAATACAAGATGCTCTTTATGATAATGCAGAAGATGCTAAATCGGTAGCAGTAGTACTAGATAGGTACAAATTAGAAAAAGGTATAGAGACAGTAAAGCCAAAAGTATCGTCAGATAAGGCTGCTGCATCTTCCATTAAGTCAAGAAAACGTGCTGCAGTAGAAGCAGACGAAACGAATAGCTATCTGACTGAATCAGCAGTAGCTAAGATGAGCTTAAAAGAGTACGAAAAACGTGCAGAAGAAATCTTAGAAGCTCAAAAATCTGGTAAGTTTATCTATGATCTTTCAAGATAATGCTTGACATTATCGAAGTATATGATATAACTTATTATGTAATAGCCACTAAAGACTACCCAAAAGAATGTGACCCTTATACTTCAGTAGGCATATTGGACTATAAGCTACTCACAGGGCGTTGGCCTCTATTGTGGATATGAAAAATTAACAGTCATATCTATAAGGAGTAAATATCATGGCTGCATTTGGAAAAGCTTCAGGTTATACAAACCTGGACAATGGCGTATTTTCTAGCGTCATTTATTCAAAACAAGCACAGATTGCTTTCCGTAAAGCTTCTGTTGCACAGGCAATCACAAACTCAGAATACTTTGGGGAGATTGCAAACCAAGGTGATACCGTCAGAATCCTTAAAGAGCCTGACATCACTGTAAATGCCCTTCTTCGTGGTACTACGATTTCAACACAAGACCTCGTAGACAACGACTTCCAGCTTACAATTGACAAAGCTAACTACTTTGCGTTCAAGCTTGATGACATTGAAGAGCAACAGGCACATCACGATTTCATGAGCCTCGCTTCCGACCGTGCTGCTTATAAAATGGCAGACGCTATGGACGCAGACTTGTTGTCTTACATGTCTGGTTACACAACGGCAGGTGCTCTGATTACTACTACGAGTGGTACAGCAGCAGCATCTTCAGGAGCCAACACAGGTGCAGAAACTCTTGCAGCACACACTATGGACGCTACTGACTTTACAGGTCAGCTTACAGGCGTAACTGGTGAGGCTTCAGGTGACTCTATTCCTGTAGCACCACGTATGCCAGGCGCAACAGGGCTGTCAACTTCTTCAGTATCTCCACTTCAAATCGTAGCTCGTATGGCACGTTTGATGGACGTACAGAACGTTGATACTCGTGGTCGTTGGATTGTTGTAGACCCAGTATTCATGGAAATGCTGAAAGACGAGGACAGCCGTGTACTTCAGGCTGACTGGGGTGGATCAGGACTTATGAATGGTCTTGTTCTTAACTCACTGCATGGCTTCCGTGTTTACATGTCAAATAACCTTCCTGCAAAAGGTAGTGGTCCTGGCGCCTCTACTGCAGCGCCACAGTCTACTAACTATGGTGTTATCGTTGCAGGACACGATTCTGCTGTTGCATCTGCACAGCAAATCTCAAAGGTTGAGACATATCGTGACCCAGATTCATTCGCTGACATTGTTCGCGGTATGCATCTCTATGGTAGAAAAATTCTTCGCCCAGAAGGATTGGTATCAGCAATTTACAACGTTGCTTAATAAAAACTTTGGGGCTGCTTCGGTGGCCCCATTGTATCTAACAAAAGGTTCTAGATATGTCAATCACTACTGCAGTATGTAATAGCTTTAAAGCAGAACTGCTAGGTGCAACACATGATCTAGATTCTGACGACATCAAAGTTGCATTAATAAAATCAAACCCTAGTGGTACATATGATGCAACTACAACAAACTACTCAGACGTTACAGATAATTCAGACGAAGTTGTAGGTTCTAATTATCTTTCTGGTGGTAATACACTAGGAGGTGCAACTATAACTTTAGATGGTTCTACTGCTACAGTCGATTATGACAATACCACATGGTCATCTGTAACTGTTTCTGCTGATGGGTGTATCATTTACAACTCATCTAAATCAGGTAAGGCAATAGCTGTAGTATCTTTTCAGAGTACTAAGCAGTCTATTAACGGGGATTTTACGATAGAGTTTCCCACAGCAGACGCATCTAACGCCATAATTCGTATTGCATAAGGAGTAAAATAATGGCAACTTTTAATAAATTCAACTCATTCGTTGAGGTTGCAGTTGAAGGCGCAAACTTAGGTTCTGACACATTTAAGGTTGCCCTTTGTAATACTGCACCTACTGCTAGTGACAGTGTACTTGCAGACTTGACACTGGCATCAGGAGCACCTGCAAACCTTGACAGCGTTACACTAACTACAACTTCATCCTCACAAACTAGTGGAACGTATAAGCTAGTGTTGCAAGACAAAACCATGACAGCATCAGGTACTGTAGGTCCATTTCAGTACATTGTTATCTACGATGATACTGTTACATCTCCTGCAGATCCTTTGGTTGGATACTATGATTATGGATCTTCTATTACCCTAAACAGTGGAGACAGCTTTACCGTAAACTTTGATGAATCTAACGGCTTCATTCAGTTTGCGTAATAGGTGATTCATGGCATTAGTTGTCGCTGATCGCGTACAAGAAACCACTAGCAATGCTGCTGGTACATCTGGCTCTTATACATTAGATGGTGCTAAAGCTGGATTCCAGTCATTTGCTGCTGTAGGTGATGGTAATACCACTTACTATGCCTGTACTGATGGTACAGACTATGAGGTAGGTATTGGTACTTATACGGCATCAGGGACAACTCTTGCCAGAACCACTATTATTGAAAGCTCTAACTCTAATGCCGCTGTGAATTGGGGTTCTACTACTAAAGACATATTTGTTACTCTTCCAGCATCTAAAGCAATTTTTGAGGATGCCAGTAATAATATTTCAGTAGGAAACAACATTACAGTAGGTGGCACGGTAGACGGTGTAGATATAGCATCCCGTGATTCTGTTCTTTCTTCAACAACTACAACTGCAAATAATGCCATGCCTAAAACGGGTGGCACTTTTACAGGGGATGTTATTTTTGATGGCTCAACTGCGGGTCGTGATATTACCTTCGATAGATCTGAAAATGCTTTAACATTTGAAGACAGTGCAGAAATTAAATTAGGTACTAACAATGATTTAAGAATTTATCATGATGGCCTTAATAATTACTGGAAAGGCTCAAGCGGTTACAATTACATTGACTACCAACAAAGTGGTGGTGTTTACATTCGAGGCGACCATAATGGTACTGGCACCTATGAGTTAACAGCAGTTTTTTCTGAAGCCAATATGGTCTTTTATAGTTCAGGTATTGAGAGATTAAGGATTAATAATAATGCTCCAGGTGTTGAGGTTCAGAGTGGCCTTAGTGTAGACACTGGCGATATTGATATAGCTTCTGGAGCCTTGGAAATAGGTGGTAGTGTTGCCATTCCTTCTTCTTTTGGTGCTAACGGTACAGTCCTAACATCAAATGGGACAAGCGCTTCTTGGCAAACTCCAAGTGGAGGTTCAGGATCTCTCACTGTTCAAGACGAAGGTACCAGCTTAACTACGGATGCCTCAATATTAAACTTTACAGGTAATGGTGTTGTAGCCTCTGGGACAGGTTCTACAAAAACTATAGCAATTAATGGTCAGCTTAGTTATGACCCTAACCCTCAGTTAGGTGGTAACTTAAATCTAGCATCTTATGAAGTTATTTCCAATACTAATGACGATGTAATTTTTAACCCTGGTGGATCAGGGCAAGTTGTACTAAAAGGTAATTCTACTCGTGGCGCTGGGCAGTTTGTACTTAACTGTGAGCAGAACACTCACGGCATTACTATTAAAGGGCCACCACATTCTGCTGCTGCAACTTACACCCTTACTCTTCCTGACACTGATGGTAATTCCTCTGAGTTTCTTCAAACGGATGGATCTGGAAATCTTAGCTGGGCTACTGCCACTAGCTACACCCACCCCAACCACACTGGTGAAGTAACGTCTACTGGCGATGGCGCAACAGTTATTGCAGATGATGTTGTAGATGAAGCAAACCTTAAAGTAAGCAACACTCCTACAGACGGTTACGTGCTTACCGCTCGCTCTGGTAATACTGGCGGTATGACATGGGAAGCAGCCTCTGGCGGTATTGCTCTTACTGACCTGTCTGTCACACAAAACGCCGCATCAGGCTCTGGCACTTTAAGCTATGACAACACGTCTGGTGTGTTTAGTTATACTCCGCCTGTTATTAGTGGCGGCGGTGGCGGTTCCACGGCTTCTGCGCTTACTGAGCAAGAGTTTACTGCTACGGCTGGGCAGACTGTTTTTAGTGTCACTGGCGGAATTACGAATGCAGATAACGTGGTCGTGTTTCTCAACGGCTCACGATTGTTTTCAACAGATGTTACGGTTTCCGATACGGCAAATACAGTTACGCTGACGGCTGGTGCAACTGTGGGTGATCTTGTTACGGTCAGTGAATTTGGTGCCGCTTTTGGTTCTCAGTATTCTAGTAGTATTTTCACTGTTGGCACCTCATCCGAATATAATACGTCCACGAAGGTACTCACCACCCCGTATACTGCTAATCGGGTCGCCGTTTACCTCAACGGCGTCAAGTTGCTTGTAGGCTCAAGTAACGATTTTACCGCTACGGACGGTTCAACAATTAACCTTACCAACGCTGCACCCGTTACGGGTGATACTATTGAGGTGGTCGAACATGGGACGTTGGCAGATACTGTAACCACGCTCACAGGTCTAAGCGACACACCCAGTTCACTAGGAACAGCGGGACAAATTCTTCAAGTCAATTCGGGCGCTACCGCTCTTGAGTTCGCAGATGCCTCGGCGGGGGTCACAACAGGTAAAGCCATAGCGATGGCTATAGTTTTCGGAGGCTAATATGGCTGCACCAAACATTGTAAACGTAGCAACGATCACGGGAAAAACGGCGGTTCAAGCTGTTGGCACGAGCGCCACGGCAATCGTCACAAACTCAGCAAGTTCGGGCAAAGTCTTCAAGGTCAATGCACTGCTTGTTTCAAACGTGGACGGTAGCGCCACCGCTGAAATTACAGTAGACTTATATAGATCAAGCACAGCATATCACCTTGCAAAAACTGTCGTAGTTCCCGCCGATGCAACTTTGGATGTTTTGTCTAAAGCAATTTACCTTGAAGAGGGTGACAGCCTACGACTAACCGCTAACGCCGCATCTGATCTGGAAGCCATCTGCTCTTATGAGGAGATCAGCTAGTGCAGCGATACAATTCATCAATCATTGGTAAAAAATCTACCGTTAGCGCCTCAAGTGCTACTGGTATTTTTTCGATGAACAATGTTGCTGATGAAAGACGGTTAGAGAATTGGCCCATTGTAAAGAAAAGCCAGTACAAATCGTTTACTCTTAATACCTTTTCTGGCACTTATATGTATTTTCACAGCTTCTGGACAGATCAAACCGCTTCAAATCCTGTTGCAACAAAAATGTTTGTTGCTGATGACCACGCAAATAAAATACATGAGTTTTCTATTACCAATGATGATTTGAGTACCCTTAGTTATACCGATGCTCAAGCTCTACCAACTACAAGCATATATTTAAACTCTAGCATAAACTCAGACGGTACGAAGCTAACATCATGGGGACGTGCTACAAATCGGGTACAAAGTTGGGAGTTTAGTACGGCGTTTGATAAATCTACTGTAAGTTATCAAAGATTTGACGACTTAGGGACCAGCGGTGCTGATGTTGTTGGCGGTTTCTGGTATGATAATGGTACTAAGTTGCAGGTTGTTAGAGAAACCGCCCACCAATTGTGGTACACAAGTACAGCTTACGATGTAAGTGGTTTTGGTACTTCAGCTAATAGCGCTGCTAATTTTACTAACAATAACATTAAAGCAGTAAAACATGCCTACCATCAAATTCCCGCCACTGGTGAGGCATCGTCTACTGGTTTTCCCAGTTATTTTGCTTTGGGGAGGAACACAGCAACTTGGTCCGATAACTATGACCCATATTTAATGGTCAATAATAGCGGCACAAGCACTGGGTACTTAATACAAAATGGGGCAAACTCCCTTGGAGGGTCTAGTAGCCCAATGAACACTGCTACAAGCTATTACTTTAAGGGTATGTTTGTGCCGCCAGATGGGGGCGAAATCTGGGTTTACGGTGACACAGCCAGCACAAACAACTCAACAAGCACTACAATAGGAAGAGTTTTGCTTCGTTTTAAACTCAACACTGCTGGGACAATAACCAGTGCGTCTGACATTGCATCGTTCTAGGAGAGCTAAGTTATGACCAAATCAAGAGATCTTGGAAACCTAGCACAAACCGTAGCGGTGAACCTGCCCACGTCATTAGGCACGGCGGGTCAAACTCTTGTGGTCAACAGCGGCGCTGATGGACTGGAGTTCGGAGCGGCTTCTGGTGGCGGCTCTGGTGTCACGACTTATACAGCTAAATCTGGCACTGACGGAACTCCCGCTGGTGCGACTTACATTGATAACGTAAGCAGCCCCAGCGAAGGTGATCTAGCTTATGACCTCGCCGCTGATCAATTATATATCCGCACTACATCAGCATGGAAGCGGCTCAGCATTGGCGTAGATGAAAGCCCAATTATTACTACTGAGCCAGCGTCAACGCACATTCTAAACTCGGACGGCTCAACTTCAACCGTAACAATGGTGGCTACCGACCCAGAAGGGTTTGGAATTACTTATGGCATTGCCTATCCAACAGCTAACAATGCTTTACCTGATCAACTAGCCACAGCTACTTCTATTAATCAAAGCACGGGCGTTTTTACTTTTGATCCTTCGACTACAGAAGCGGATGCTGGAAACGTAAAAGTGCGTCTTAGCGCAAGTGACGGAATTAGTACGACCACACGCTTTTGTACACTTTTTCTGTTCTTCTCTGAAGATATTACAACACCTAACAGCGCACCGTTTTTGCAAGCTGGGACAAATACGGCTGATACTAGATTTTCGAGTGCTACAAGCTCAACAGGCATGGGCTTTAGTAGCGAACTTTCAACAGGTAAAAAATATTTTGAAGTCGTTAATAATCAAGGCAATGGGCAACTTAATGGTTATGGAATGGTTGGTTTATGTGACAATACAGTTACCAGTATTGGCTACAACACGACTGGTTTCCAAGGAATAAACAACCAGAACTCTCATGTATATCCAAGCAATACTGATATAGGTTTTGCTAGTGGGACTTGGAACCAAACTGGCGATGTCTTGATGATTGCTTATGATACCAGCACACGAGAAGTTTGGTTTGGTATAGACGGAACTTGGTATCAGGACCCCGCTACTACGTCTTCCAGTTTTCTTGTGGGTACTTCAAGCACAACCAGCTTCAAGATGGCTTTTGGGTCGGCTATTGGCGGCGGCTCATCCTATGACAACTCGTACAATATTATTACTGGTTCTCAAACTCTCAATTACACAGTCCCAAGCGGCTTCGCAGCGCATTAGGCAGGATAAAATATGACCAACACAAAAAACTTAGCCAATCTCGCCGCCGCCCTAGACGATGGCACGTCAGGCCAAGTTCTCCAAAGCACTGGCTCTGGCGGGGTTCAGTTTGCGGATAGCACTGGCAGCGGTGTAACTGTTCATGCAAATCAGGCGGCGATGCTTACTGATGCGGCTTCGGCTTCTGAAGGGTCGCTTCATTACGAAACTGGCACGAATAAGCTGTATGTGAAGCAAACCTCTGGGTTCTATCTGCTTGCCAGCATTACAAACGTAGCCCCTACCATTGATAGCTTCTCTGAGAATACTGGCGGCGCAGGGGCTAATAATCTTACCGCTGGCGGTACTTTCACGCTTACCTCTGGCAGCAATACTGTTATCACGATCAACGCTACAGAGCCTGACTTAGAAACTATCTCTTACTCTGCAACCGTTACAAGCGGCACGGCAACTGACGTATTTAGCTCTCCTAGCTTCCCCGTAACAAACCAAAGCAGCAATGTATTTACCCTGACGCCCTTAACTTCTGGAACAGGCGGGACTGTGACAATCAGGTTTGATGCGTCTGATGGGACTAATGTAGCAAACGTAAGCCACAGCTTTGAGATTGCTTTCGTTATTGCCGATAGTCACTATACCAGCTTGCTTATGGCAACAGATGGATCGGCTGGCGATAATAATGACATCACCGATAGTTCCTCTAACAACCACACAATCACTGTAACTGGTGATGCTTATGCTGGTACGTTTAGTCCTTACAGACATGGGGGGTATAGTGTTTATTTTGATGGGTCTGGGGATAGTTTAAATACCACTGCAACACAGGTAGTACCAACAACAAGTTTTACTGTATCGGCATGGGTTTATTTAAACGATACAACTAACGGCGCTGTCTGGGGTCAAGGTACATCAGGAAATTCTGGTAGAACTGGTGTAAGTATTGATAATGGAAATTGGTTTGCTCAGATAGGTAACAACCCTTTCGGCACATTGCCGTCAGTTAGTGCAGGGCAATGGTATTACACAGAGCTACAATGGGACGGTTCTACTTTAGAGTTTTTTGTGGATGGAACTTCACTAGGAAGTGCCAGCGTATCAACTTCACCACAAAACTCTGCATTCTACATAGGCGACTTAGGCTCTGCTTGGACTACCGCATATCCACTGAACGGCTATGTAGCTGATTTAAGGGTTGTTTCTGGTACACCTTCTGGCTCTTCGACTGTACCAACTGAACGTCTTACTGCCATAACAAATACCAAGCTGCTTACCTGCCACCTTCCATACATCTCTGATGGTTCTTCTAGTGGTCACTCAATCACAGTAAACGGCGATCCAGAAACAAAACCGTTCGGCCCATACGATTACAATGAATACTCAGCAACCGATAACGGTGGGTCTATTGAGTTTGATGGGTCTGGTGATTACGTTTCGCCACCCGGACATGCGGATTTTGCATTTAGTACCAACGATTTTACTATTGAGTTTTTTGTCTACATCAGAACACATAAAGATTACACTGAACTTTGGGATGCAAGAACAACAAGCCAAGGTTCGACAACTGCATCCCCAATCATTTATTCCGATAGTAATGGAGATATACATTTCTTCCACTCAAATAGTAATCGTATCACGGGTTCGTTTAAGAAAAACCAGTGGACGCATGTGGCTCTATGTAGAGCTTCAAGCCAAACCAAGCTCTTCATAAATGGTAGTCAGGCTGGCAGCACTTACTCAGACACCACGGACTATGTTCAACCTGCGAGTAACTGGTCAATCGGGGCATCGTTAGCAAGCAACAACTATTTCTTGGACGGGTCAATGTCTGAGATAAGGGCTGTTAATGGCACCGCCGTTTACTCTGGTAACTTTACTCCCCCAACGGGTCCACTTACGACCACTGGAGGGACGTATTCAGATACCACCAATGTAAATACTAGCATCACTGCAAGCCACACTAAGCTGCTTCTCAAAGGCACAGACGCTCATGTGATTGATAAGTCTCAGGGGAATAATCTAAAGCTGGTTGGTACAGCCGCAAGCACCTCTGCTTTGACCTCTGGTTCAACACCGCCGTATATAGGCGCAGCGTGGGCTAACACTTCAGCCGTGTCATTCGATGGCGACAGCGATTACGTTCAGTTACCTGTCGGCTCATTAGATTTGGGAAGTTCAGACTTCACTATAGAGGCTTGGATTTATCAAGACACAAATGCTGGATCAGGTGGTAGCAGTCACACTATTTATTCTGATTGGTTGAATACGAACAATGACAAATCTAGTATACTGAGAGTGACTGACAGTTCGGGCCAAAAGGTCCAATTTCTTTATTCTACGGATGGCAGTGCAAACACTATATATACTTCCACTGCAACTATCTCTAACTCTACTTGGACACACGTAGCCGTCTGTAAAGATAGTACGAGCCTACGGTTTTATAAGGATGGTGCGAGGGAAGTTTGGGCAAGCAGCCCGTCCTTTACACTAAATTCTAATAGCGGAGCAGTAGGACCAATAATTGGCGCTACTTTTGAAGCACAGGGTGGTAACTTTTATCAAACTTACTTTGATGGCTATATCCAAGACCTTAGAGTTACAAAAGGTAAAGCTCGCTACACCGCCGCTGACGAAAGCAGTAACATTCCATCCACACCATTGAAAGGCTAACTAAATGTTAGGGTTTCATCCATTAGCCGCCGCTCCGTTTGCTGACGTAGGGCTTAATGCTTACAAGATGGATGCGGCCTATGGTAGCTTTACCCTATCTGGGCAAGACATATTTCAACAAATAAATTTTGAAACAGGCTCTTTTGCATTAACGGGTCAAGACGTTGGCATTACTAAGAGTTTAAACATTGCAGCAGACAATGGTAGCTTTACACTATCAGGCCAAGCAACAGATGTATTTATACAATACGACAGCGCCTTAAATAATGGTAGTTATACATTAACAGGGCAAATCTCTGAGTTTATATTAGATCTAATTGTAGGTGCAGATCAAGGCTCCTTTACACTCTCTGGTCAAGACACTGAACTTACTAAAGCATTAAATATTAGTGTAGGTACAGGTACATTTACCTTAACTGGACAAGATGTCGGCGTAAATGTATTTAATATTATTGATGCAAATGTAGGTACGTTTACACTTACAGGTCAAGATATTAATGTAAATGCATTTAACCTCATTGCAGGTACAGGTACATTTACTCTTACAGGCCAAGACGCCAGTATAAATGTATTTAACCTTGTTGCAGGTACAGGCTCTTTTGCTCTAACGGGTCAAGATGTTACCTTAAACAAAGCTATAGAGGTTAGTGCAAATGTAGGCACGTTTAGTCTCACAGGTCGAGACGTTGAGTTTAATGAAGGTATAGATGCAGCATTAGCATCTGGCTCCTTTAGCTTAACAGGTCAAGATGCTGGCTTTATATTAGGTCAAGGAATAAACCTAGACCAAGGTAGCTTCACCCTAACAGGTCAAGACGTTACATTAAGTAAAGTCCTTGTTTTAGATTCTCAGCAAGGAAGCTTTAGCCTTACAGGTCAAGACGTTGACTTTGCTAAAGACTTAAATGTTACTGCTGATTCAGCATCATTTACCCTTACAGGACAAGATATTAATGAGGGTATAAGTGAGGTCTTTGAAAGAGGTACGTTTGCCCTTACTGGTCAAGATGTTTCCCTTAATAAGGCTTTATTTGTAGCAGCAGACTTTGCTGGCTTTAGCCTTACAGGTCAAGACACTACTTTAACAAAAGCATTAACTCTAGATCTTAATGTAGGTACTTTTACTTTAACAGGTAAAGATACCTTTGATGCACCAACCTTACGTGCCGAACAAAGTACAATAAGTCTTACAGGTCAAGACGTTGACTTTGCTGTCAATAAAACTATAGAAGCAAATGTAGGGTCTTATAGTTTAACAGGGCAAGACGTAAACATTACAACGTTTATACCTGTTATTGATAGTGCTGCTGGTAGCTTTACTCTAACAGGTCAAGATGTAGCCCTAAATATTTCGGTAGTTATGGCTGCGTCTAATGGTAGCTTTACACTATCAGGCCAAGATGCTACACTAAATATTGGTAGAAATATCGTAGCTAATAATGGTAGCTACAGTCTATCTGGACAGAACATAAACAGTAACCTTTCTAAGGTACATGGCTCTGGTCTGTTTACGCTAACAGGACAAGATGTAAGCCTAGAAAAAGCTGTTAGTATCCAGTCAGGTACAGGCTCCTTTACATTTAGCGGTCAGAGTATAGGTATTGGTACATCTACACCAATTACTATTAATGGCTTGACAGCTAATACAAATAATGTTATAGTAACTGGTAGCATAGTTCAATTTGATGCTACCTATTCACCATCAAGAGTAATATACATTGCTCCACAAGACAACAATACAACAGTGTATATACAACCAGAATCATACACAGTATATATTGCCCCAATGAATATTGAACCATCAACTGTTTATATAGCAGCGTAAGGAATAATTATGTCATACAAATGGCCCGATAAAGATAAGGATGAGGTAGTGGACTACAGCGTAGACTGGTCCCGCTTCTTAGGTACGGACGGTATTTCTGCTGTTACGTGGAGTATTATTGATGAGAATGGTGATAAAGAAGTAGTTTCAAATACTGAAATAGTAAACGGACTACAATTTTTGCAGGGTACTATCTCAGGTCAAGTAGCAACTGCTAGGTTTGGATTAGGTACAAACAATGTCCGTTATACTGTAAGCTGTAAGATTACTACAAGTGCTGGCCTTGCTTATGAACGTTCTATCTTTTTACGTATTAGGGAGAAGTAAGAATGGCTTATGATTATATAGGTTTAGTAAATGATGTCAACCGTAGATTAAATGAAGTAGAACTTACTAGCGCAAACTTTACTACGACTACTGGTTACTATAGCTTTGCTAAAGATGCAGTCAATGCATCCATTAGGCATATCAACCAAGAAGAGTTTGAATGGCCTTGGAACCATGTAGAGGAAACAGAGTTACTTGCTCCTGGTGTGGCTCGCTATAGTATGCCTTTTGACTCTAAGACAGTAAATATGAACACCTTCCGTATTAAACGTAATAGTAGTTTAAATGTAAATACTGTTAAATTAAAAGTTATGTCTTACGAAGAGTACCTTGACAAACATGCAGATTCAGAGTATAACACTAATACAAGTATTAGAACAGTCCCTACCCATGTGGTTAGGACTCCTAGCCGTGAGTATATATTTTACCCTACACCAGACAAAGCGTATGAAGTAGTATATGAATATTATCGTACAACATATGAATTAAAAAATGCAACAGATGTACCTAATCTACCAGATCAATACCGTTATATAATTATTGATGGTGCTATGTACTACGTATATCAGTTCCGTTCTGACATGCAAGCAGCGCAACTATCACTAAATAAGTTTCAACAGGGGATCAAACACTTACGGACTCTTCACATAAATAGAACCGAATACGTTAGAGATACAAGAGTATATTACTAATGGCTACACAGTGGCAAACATTTCCCATTGAATTTAAAGGTGGTCTTATTTCCAACCTAAGCGCTTTGCAGCATGGTACAAATGCTGTAGGTTCTGCTACCTTATTGCAAAACTTTGAAGTTAATAAGGAAGGTGGTTATTCTAAGATACTAGGATACTCAAAGTATAGTTCTACTGAGGTTCCAGGTTCTGGCCCTATCTTAGCACTTAAAGTTATAAGCTCTGCAAGAATAGTTGCCGCACGTAAAAATGCTAGTAACCTAACAGAATATTATTACAGCACTGGGTCATCTTGGACAAGTATGGCTTCTAGTGTGGGTGCTAACGGTGGCAAAGCTAGAAGTGTATTGTATAACTTTGATGGTGATGATAAAGTTATTTTTGTTGATGGTACTAATTATCCTGCAATATACAATACATCAGGTAACTCTGTTACCTTTCTATCAGCCTCAAACAGCACAGCGATAAGTGCCGCACAACATGTAGCTATATTTAAAAACACAGCTTTTTATGCTAAAGATAATGTTATTACTTTTACTGCCCCCTTTACTGTAGATGATTTTAGTGCAGCAAATGGTGCAGGTTCTATAAATGTAGCAAATGATGTTACAGGTTTAGTAGTATTTCGTGATCAACTTATTATCTTTACAGAAGATAGTATCAAAAGATTGACAGGTAGTACCTCAGCAGATTTTACAGTTTCACCTATAACGGATCGCATGGGTTGTATTAATGGAGATACAATTCAAGAAGTGGGTGGGGATATTATGTATCTTGCACCTGATGGTATTAGACTATTAAGTGCTACAGAAAGAATAGGTGACTTTGGTTTAGGTGTAACCTCAGATAAGATATTCAAAGATGTTAGTACCTTTATAAATCAGACATCTAATTTTGCTTCTGTAGTATTAAGAGAAAAGGCACAGTATAGAATATTTGCATATACAGAATCTGAAACTAAAGATACTGCTAAAGGTCTAATAGCAACTAAATTTATATCTCAAGGAGCAGATGGTCTTAACTGGTCTACAACAACAGGAATAAAAGCAAGTATAGCAGATAGTAGGTACACCTCTACTTTAGAGACAGTAGCCTTTGCTAATGAAGATGGCTATATTTATCTCATGGAAAGGGGTTCAACTTTTGATGGTTCTATTATTAAGGCAATTTATGAATCTCCGTTTATGCCAATAACTGATCCACAGGTACGTAAAACTTTTTATAAACTTACTTTATATGTAGAACCCTCTGCTAGTATGGACTTAACATTAAATATAAAATATGACTTTGATTCATCTACAGATACTAAAGTAGTACAACCTTCAACACAACAAATAACAGGAACGGGTTCTTCTGTATTTTTCTTTGGCGCATCTAATTCTATATTTAATACAGCCACATTTGGCGGTGAGTTAGATAAAGTATATAATACTAACATAATAGGATCAGGTAAGACAATATCTTTAAGAATAGAAGACGCTACAACAAACCCAACTTTTACACTTGACACTGCTTTATTAGAGTTCAGTCAAGAAGATAGACAGTAAGGAAACAACATGGCAGGTTACACCAGACAGGATACGGCGAACAACATTGCCAATGGTAACGTTATTGACGCAGATGATTTTGACGCAGAATATAATGCATTAGAGGGTGCCTTTAATGCTTCAACGGGTCACAGGCATGATGGCACTGCAGGTGAGGGTGCTCCTATTACTAAGGTTGGACCTAGCCAAGACCTTGTTGTATCCGCTACAGACGTACAGCCTAAAACAACTAACACCCTTGATCTAGGTACATCTAGCGTACAGTTCAAGGACGGCTTTTTTGATGGTACTTTAAATGCTGATGCGATTATTATAGGTGAGAATGGCTATTTAAGCTTAGCAGATAACGAGATTGATGTATCTACAGGTGATCTAACTTTAGATATTGCAGGTAATCTAATTGTTGATGCTGAAGGTGACATTACTCTTGATGCTAACGGTGGTGACATTCTCCTTAAAGATGGTGGTACTACTTTTGGTGGTATATCAAATTCATCAGGGCAGACAGTAATTAAATCAGGGTCTACCCCTACTACTGCTATTACGCTCTCAGGTGCAAATGCTACACTTGCAGGTAATGCTACTGTGTCGGGTACGTTAGATGTAACAGGGGCAGTTAATTTTAACAACACCACAGCAAGTACATCTAATACTACAGGTGCTGTTATTGTTGATGGCGGTATGGGTGTGGCTGGTGCTGTAAACATTGGTGGTGATGTAGACATAGATGGCAACCTTACTGTAACTGGATCTAGTAAGAACATCACAGGTAATTTGATCGGTGACGTGAAGAGCACAGACGGTACTAGTGTGCTTGATAGTGGTACTGATGGAACAGATGCAAGCTTTACAGGGTCTGTATCAGGCAATGCTACTACAGCTAGTGCATGGCAGACAGGCCGTGATTTTGCTTTAACAGGAGATGTTGCTGGTTCTGTAACAGGTGTAGACGGTTCTGGTAATGTATCAATAGCAACTACAATACAGGCAAACTCTGTTGCGCTGGGTACAGATACAACAGGTAATTACGTAAGTAGCTTGGTTGCTGGTACAGGCGTTACTCTTACTAATAACTCAGGAGAAAGCGCTACACCTACTATTGCCATTGGTCAGGCTGTGGCTACAAACTCAGACGTAACCTTTAACAACATTACTGCTTCTGGTAATCTTACAGTAAATGGCACGACTACTACAGTTAATACTACCAACACCACTGTATCAGATAGCCTTATTGAGCTAGGTAATGGTACTACAGGTGCACCTGCTAATGATGCTGGTATTGTTATTGAACGTGGTGACAGTGATAATGCCTTTATTGGTTGGGATGAAAGCGCAGACAAGTTTAAAGTAGGTACAGGTACATTTACGGGTGCATCTACAGGTGATCTTACTATTACTAAAGGTACACTTGTAGCTGATTTAGAAGGTGACGTAACTGGTGATGTAACGGGTACTGTATCTGATATTTCTAATCACGACACAGATAGTTTAAGTGAGGGTAGCACTAACCAATACTTTACTACCGCTAGAGCAAGGTCATCTGTTTCTGCAGGTAATGGTATTAGCTACAATAGTTCAACAGGTGTAATATCCGCAAATGCTTCTGATAGTATAGGGACTACAGACTTAGAAGTATCCTCTAGTATTAAGCTGACTGAAGGTGCATCTGATTGGGTTTTTGAAGTAGACGCAAGTAACAATCTTGTAATTAAGTATGGAACAACCACAGTATTAAAACTAACTACTGCAGGAGCACTGACAGTAAAAGACGATGTAACAGCATTTGGTACTTTATAATGACACTTCCTAGTAGTGGTAGCCCCATCAGCTTTTCTCAAATTCAATCCGAGTTCGGCGGCTCTAGCCCTATTAGTTTCAGCGAATATCTGAGAAATGGTGGTAATGTAAATAATTCTACTGACAACCAGCACATCCCGCTTTACAATGCAGCCAATAAACAGGTAAATGCCTCTGACTTTTTTGGTCTTAACGGTTGGTCTGCTGATCAATACCAGTTAATCACTTCAAGTAACACAAGTTGGACCCCAGCTTATTCAGGCTGGGAAACCGCAACGGTGTACGTCATTGGTGGTGGCGGGTCTGGTGGATCAGTGACGGATGGAGATGCATCAGCGGCTTCTGGTGGTGGGGCTGGTGGAACGGCTATTCGAGCCTACACAAAATTGGTTAGCAGCAATATTACTGTTGGGAGTGGGGGTTCTGCTGTTTCAGGCTACAATAGCGGAAACGATGGCAGTTCAACGTCTTTTACGCCTAGCTCTACAAGTGTCCCAACAAACTCTTTAACTGGCGGCAAGGGCAAAGGCGGCGTTGCGACACACGGTGGTTCCACAAATGCTTTGGCTATCACAAGTAATTCAAGCGGATATGGTTCAAATCTTTCTGGGGGTCAAGGATCAGGTGGTTCAACTAACTATTGGGGATCAGACGCGCACTCAACTAATGGACGAAATAGTTCGCACGTTGGTGGGGCTGGTGGTTCTGTTTCACTGACAAGTCAAGTCGTTCCGAATATTTCTGGCACCCAAACTGACCAAGGTGTTTATGCTTGGACAATTTCCGAAAACTCCACTGCTGCAACGCCGACACAGCCAACGCCCACCAAGCCTTCACATTGGTCTAGCTTTTCTGCACTCACGTCACTTACTTTTCGCGGCGGTGCGGGAACGGGTGGTGAGGGCCAAAATACTGTAGGAGCGGGTGCAAATTATGGTGCAGGAGGTGGGGGAAACTCAAACCTAATCTCTGGCACTTCTTCGGGTGCAGGTGCACAGGGTTGTGTTATAATTATTTACGAGGGTTAATAGTATAATGGATATGGATACTATTTGGAATGTGGGTCTTACTGCCGCCTTAGCTGTAGCTGGGTTTCTAGCTAGGGGTTTATTTATGGAAGTGCAACGATTACAGTTACTGCTTAATAAGACCCGTGAAGAAGTAGCTAAAGAGTATGTTACTAAAACAGAAGTATCATCAAACATTAATAGAATATTAGACAAGATTGATGCATTAGATGCTAAGTTAGATCAAGTCCTTATGGATGGTAGGAAGTAAAAAATGGCTAAACAGTTTTTAGGTTTTACACCAGAACAAGTAGGTAGACTCATACCTGAATTAAAAGATATGCAGGGTGATGAGCAGAGAAAGATTATTGCTGCTAATCCTGCCTACTCACAGCGTATGGGATATGCAACACAACGTGCCATGAATATGATTAATCCAGAACCTACAGGTTTTAATGAAGGTGGTGATGTACAAGCTAAATTGGATCAAGCTAAGCAACGTGTAAGTGATGCTACAATAAAATTGCAATCAGCTAGGGATGCTCAGTCTGCAGATCCTAGTAACGAATCACTAGTAGAGGCAGTAAAAAAAGCAGAGGCAGATCTTAGTAAAGCTAATGAAGCCTTTAACGCAGCTAATGCAGCCTTTAAAACATCAGCGTTAGATACAGGTGCAGAAATGACAGCCTCTATGCAGTCAGGAGATGCTGCTAAAAAGGCTGAGGTAGCAACCATTGATCCTAATGCTGAAGGTACTACTATAGCAGAAGGTACAGGACAAGTATCTGAGACAGCCCCTACTGCAACCACTACTACTGCAGAAACAGCGGCACCAGCTACAGCACCTGTTAAAACAGAGGCACCAGAAGTAGAGGCTAAAACTGTAACTGATGAAGTTCAAAGTACTTTAGATAAACTATCTGCTGCTACAGGTAAGCCTAGTGATGAAGCTTTAGCCGAGGCAGCTACCATGTCTCCTGATGAATTAGCACAGCTAGGTTTAAGTGCAGCACAGATTGCCGAAGCACAAAAGGTTAAAGCCCCTGATGCACGTAAGGTAGAAGCAGGTGAGCTTATTGAAGGCTCTACTGTTGATATGGCAAGAGTGCGTACAGAGACAAACTTTGAGGCAGCTACAGGGCAACCCTCATCTAACGCTACTGTCCAAGGCCAACTGACAGGTCTTATGGAAGACTTTGAAACTGGCAAACCCCCAGCTTGGGCAGCAGGTGCTATGAGGGCTGCAGCCGCACAGATGGCTGCGCGTGGGTTGAGTGCATCTTCTATGGCAGGTCAAGCTATTGTACAGGCTGCTATGGAAAGTGCGCTCCCTATTGCTGTACGAGATTCACAGACCAGTGCTCAATTTGAAATGCAGAACCTGTCTAATAGACAACAGGCTGCTATGTTTGCTGCAGAGAAACGTGCTGAGTTTTTAGGCTTAGAGTTTAACCAAGAGTTTCAAACCCGTGTAGCTAATGCAGCTAAGATTAGTGACATAGCTAATATGAACTTTACTGCCGAGCAAACTATTGCACTAGAGAATGCTAGACTTGCTCAGTCTGTAGATATTGCAAACCTCAACTCTGCCAATGCTAAAGTTCTAGCTGATGCTGCAGCTATGACTGCCATTGATACCGCTAACTTGAATAATCGCCAACAAGCACAAGTGCAACAGGCGAATGCTTTCTTACAGATTGACATGAAAAACCTTGACAATGAGCAGCAAACTAGTATATTTAAAACACAGCAAATAACAAATGCAATGCTATCAGATCAAGCTGCACAGAATGCTGCTCAACAGTTTAACGCTACCAATGACATACAAGTTCAGCAATTCTATGATAACCTTACAGCTACCGTACAACTACAGAACAATGAGCAGATTAATGCACAGAATAGATTTAATGCTGGGGAAGCCAATGCTGTAGCTCTACATAATAGTGCTATGCGTGATGCAAGAGAACAGTTTAATGCTCAGAACTCTTTAATCATTGAACAGGCAAATACAAAATGGTTTAGGGATGTAGCTACAACAAACACAGCAGCGACAAACCAAGCTAATCGTGATTTTGCTATGGCACAGAATGAAATGTCTGTATTAGCTTATAATGCTATGATGCAAGAAACAAGGGACTTGATGAGTTATGCATGGCAAACAGCTAATAATGATGCAGAAAGAGCAACCCAATTGGCTATCGCAAAAATTCAAAGTGATGACGCTAGAGCAGCAGCAAAAGCCAGCAGAACTAATAGCATGTGGGGCGCTCTTGGTAGTGTTGCTGCTGCTATTGCAGTGGGGTAATATAATGGCAGATAAATTTAGATACTCATTTGATTTAACTAAAAAGCTTGAAGAGCAATTACAGCAGGGTATGCTGGCTTCAGGACAGCAAGCTGTAACTAGTTCACTTGGTATGATGTCTGCTGACCCACCTGCCAAGGAATTACAAGAGGCTGAGCAAAGTAAGTATGACCCTTATTCTTTTATACAAGAGTATAAGGACATGTTGTTTGGTATGTTTGGTGGAGAAGAAGAGTATAACAAAGTAGTAGCACAACAAGATGCACAGCTACCTAAAGAACAAGACCCTTTAAAGAAAGTCACAGAACCTTATTTTAAAATTATTGATGTACCTCAGCAACCACCTGTTCAAGTAGAGCAATTAGAACCTGACACTGAAAGCACACAACTGGCTATACGTAAAGCTACAGAGCAAACTCTAGGGATTATGCAGATAGAGGAATACCTTGATAGCATTAAGCAAGAGAAAGCACAACAGGAGCCTGACCAGCAAGGCTTGATGGCTAAGCCTTATGACGAGCTTAGAATGAGAGAAGAAAATGAGCCTTTGGGTGAAGGCTTAGTAATACAAAAAGATAAATCTACAGAATTAGAAGACCCAACACAAGATCTCCTAGAACGTATTGCGATAGGCGAAGGTGCAAAGCCAGAGTTACTTAAATTACAAGATAAACATGGTATAGGTACTACTCAATATGACATGGTTTATGGGTTTGGTGATTATGTAGTACCAAGTAAACCTGTGTCTCAGATGACTATGAAAGAGTTATTTGATTACCAGAAAGATCTAATTAATGCCACAAAAGGTAAAGTACCCGGTACTAAGTATGGCACAAGCGCAGTAGGTAAATACCAACTTGTAAAAACATCTTTATTTGGTAAAGGCGGTACTGCAGAAAAACCCGGTAAAAACTCTTGGGCTGATAAGCTAGGATTAAAGGCTGATACTGTATTTACACCTGAGATACAAGAAAAGCTGGGTATGCTAGTTTTAAAGGAAGCTGGTTATAACTCTTACATTAGAGGTAAAAAGTCAGAAGAATCTTTCCTTAACGGTATTGCAAGTAAATGGGCTTCCGTTGAAGGTTCCACAGCTAACCAACACATAGCTACTAAAAAATCAGATTTAAGACCTATCCTTGCAGATATAAAGTCTTTAATTACAACTAGAGAAAATACTAATGTAGAAAGCTCCTTACGTCCAAGGTCACGCCCTAAAGACGATGAATTTGAGGTAGCAAGTAACTAATGCTAGGCTTACCCCTTGAACTCATAACTATGCTCTTCTCCACCCTACTAGGTGGCTTCATGTCTATCTGGGGCCAGAGCATGAAGAACAAGCAAGAGCAAAACAAGATGATGCTCGCTAATGCTAGGTTCTCTGCAGAGCAAGTTAATACAGCTAGGGATGCAGGTAAGACAGACAAACACTTTGCTTGGACTAGACGCATCATAGCTTTATCTGCAGTGTTCAGCATTATTGTC
>Ga0075460_10000086_pt1 | contig 29660 bp, 37 predicted proteins | sample DEB08_DNA_3_FD_77580 | JGI IMG/M metagenome (GOLD analysis project Ga0075460, IMG submission 77580) | Aqueous microbial communities from the Delaware River and Bay under freshwater to marine salinity gradient to study organic matter... | ecosystem: Environmental > Aquatic > Marine > Coastal ...
TTGAAGGTAAAGTAGGTGAAGAGTTATTAAACAAAATCACTGAAACTTCAAATGTAAGAGGTATGGCATTCACTTATTCAGGTGGTTTTAGAAACGTAGTTTCTAACAAAGCGGCTAAATCTTTAAAAGATTTAAACAAGTAATCACTATTAAGCGATTAAAAAGGGTGGCTTCCGGTCACCCTTTTTTTTGACTCATTTATCATATACATAAATATCTTGTATGGCAAAAATTAGAACCAACCGAAATCCAGTAGCCAAAGCAACATTCGAAGCATTAGGGTTTGACGAAGAACATAGACACGTTTGTGAAATTGAAGAACTCAAAGGAGCAATTGAAGAAGGACACTGCGATGCAGGCGAAACAGTTTACAGCAGAATTTATCCATTAGATCAAAACGAAGTAGCTAAATCTGTTTTAGATACACAACATAGTTTATTTTTAACAGCAATGATTATGAGAAATGATTTTTGGGAAAAACTTTCTCCAGAAGTTCAAGCAGTTCTTAAAGACGCGGCAATTAAAGCTGGGCGGAAAGAAAGAGAAACAACTATACTAGATGGTGAAGAAGCCAGAAAAAGATTAATCGCTGAAGGTGTTGATGTTGTTGAGCCGTCTGAAGAAGAAAAAGCCGAAATGAGAGAAAAAACTAAAGTGGTTTATGATAAATTTAAAGATGTCTTCTCTCCAGGATTAATTGATAAAATCAAAAACGCTTAATCAATATTTTTTAACACCAATCTAAAACTAGATATAATTTTATCAATTTCAAATTTATTAATAATAAGAGGCGGAGACATTGTTAATATATTGCCCCCAGTTATTCTAACATAACAATTTTGTTTATAAAACATTTTTTGAAACGTTTCTATTGCACGACTAACAGGATTGTTTTCTTTGCATTCTAATTCAATTGCTCCTAATAGTCCAATGTTTCTTATATCAATAATATGTTTTTCTCCCTTTAAAGAATGCAATCCTTCTTCCCAATACCTTATTAATTCTTGATCGGTGTTTAAAAGATTTTCTTTTTGATATACATCTAAAGTAGCCAGTGCCGCGGCACAAGCCAACGGATGTCCAGAGTAAGTATATCCATGCCACAACTCAATTCCTTCTAAGTCCATGAAAGAATTATAAATATTTTTATTAATCATTGTTGCACCCATTGGAACAGTTCCGCTAGTTAATCCTTTTGCTAAACACATCATGTCTGGCTCAACTCCAAAATAGTTAACAGCGAACGGCTTTCCTAATCGTCCAAATCCAGTGATTACTTCATCAAATATTAAAAGTATATCATTCTCTGTACAAATTTTTCTTATTTTTTCAAGATATCCAACAGGTGGAATCAGTACACCCCCAGTGCCAGAAATGGGTTCTAAAATTACAGCGGCAATATTTTCTGCTCCGTGTACATTAATAAATTTTAATAACTCATCAGCTAACTCTATTCCATGAACTGGTTGTCCTTTTGAAAAAGAGTTTTTTTCTAAATTGTGTGTATGTGATAGATGTAATACTTCTGGTAAAAAGTTATTAAATTGTTGTTTTGTTGTTGTTAAATTACCTACAGACATACCACCAAATCCTGTGCCATGAAATGCTCGATCTCTTCCTATTATAATTTTCTTATTTTTTTGTCCTTGCAATCTCCAATATGCTAATGCAATTTTTAACGAAGTTTCGACAGCTTCTGAACCAGAATTAGTAAAAAAAACATATTGTAAATCATTTGAAAGCATTGAAACTAATTTTTCTGCTAATAAAAATGTACCAGGGTGACTCATTTGATATGAAGGAACAAAATCTAATTTAGATGCTTGTTGTTGTATTGCTTCTACAATTTCTTTTCTATTATGACCTGCATTGCAACACCATAACCCGCCGTGTGCATCTAATATTTTATCCCCATGGATAGTATAGTAATACATTCCGTCTGCACGATCGATAATCTTAGCTTTTGGTAATGTTTTAAAGAGTTTATTAGGGGTAAAAGGCAACCAAAACGATTCTAAATTTAATTCCATATAACTCTATTTAAATGAATAATATTTTACCAAAATTTTTTAGTTTGACTTTCTAGAAGATTATGCTATAATTGTTTTTATTATGCCACTTACACCAATAGTAATAGAACAAACATCCAAAGGCGAAAGAAGTTATGATATCTTTTCAAGACTGTTAAAAGATAGAATTGTAATGCTTGACGATGTAGTAGATGAACGATTAGCATCTGTATTAACAGCACAATTTCTTTTTTTAGAAAGTCAAGCACCAGAGAAAGATATTACATTGTATATTAATTCACCAGGTGGATCAGTCACTGCTGGTATGGCTATCTACGACACAATGCAGTATGTTAAATGTGATATACGAACTGTGGTGTTAGGTCAGGCTTGTTCGATGGGAAGTTTATTAGCCCAAGCAGGAACAGCAGGTAAACGATTGATATTGCCACACGCAAGACATATGATACATCAACCCCTAGGAGGTGCAAGAGGACAAGTTACAGATTTACAGATACACGTAAATGAAATTTCAAGAATGAAAAAATATCTCACAGAAATTTACGTTAAACACAATACCAAAGGCAAAACATATGAGATGCTTGCCGCAGACATGGAACGAGATAATTTTATGACTCCAGAACAGTCTGTTGAATATGGTCTTGCCGATAAAGTTGTCACTAGTAGAACTGAGGACAATAAATAGGCGTTAAGCCAATGTCACACCCTAATTCAAAAACTTTTTGTTCAAGTCCATGGTTTCATATGCGTATTTTGCCATCTGGACAATTACGTTATTGTCGTTGGATGGAAGATAAAAAAAATCCTTTATCTAGTAATTTAAATCAAACAGATTTTTTAACTTTCTTTCAAAAAGAGATGTCAGATATTCGTTTAAAAATGTTGCAAGGAGAAACAGTATCTGCTTGTGACCAGTGTTTTCGAATGGAAGAACACGGTAAAATTAGTGGCAGAGAAAAACAATTATTAAAAGTTGGAATTAAATTAAACAATTTTACAAAAACATTTAGATCTAGTACATTTTACAATGAGTTTGAAAAATCTTCTAATAATCAAGGAGATACAGATCTATGGCCTCAAGATTGGCAAATCGATTTAGGAAATTATTGTAATAGTGGTTGTATATTTTGTGGACCTGTTTACAGCTCTAAACTTGCTGTAGAATTTAAAAAATTGGGATTAATAGACCAACTGCCTCCTAAAAATTGGACTGACAACGAATCGGCTGTTGATAGATTTATTGAAATATTATCGCAATCTAAAAAAATAACGTATTTGCATTTTTTAGGAGGTGAAACAATTATAACACCTGCCTTTAAAAAAATTCTTATTAAACTAATAGATCAAAAACTAAACAAAAATATATCAATAGGTTTCACAACCAATCTAACTGTGTGGGATGAAGAAATTATTGAACTATTAAAACAGTATAAAGAAGTTAACCTAGGAATGAGTGTGGAATGTTTTCATCCAGTCAATGATTATCTAAGATGGCCTAGTAAGATAGATGATGTATTTGAAATTATGCAACGTTGGATTGATGTGGGACAAAAACAAAAATGGTTAATACAGTTTCGTATCACTCCTACAGTTTTTAGTATAGCACATCTACACACTATCTACGAATATGCTTATACACATAACATAGGTGTAGAAAGTTGTAATTTTTTACACAATCCATCTTTTATGAGAATGACTATATTACCAAAAGATGTGAGACAAAAGATCGCTCAGGATTTAGAAGATTGGATACTAACCAAAGACACAACTATAAAAAATAAAAAAATTATTAACACCAGAGATCCCAATGTGTCAAAAATTTACATTTTACAAGACGCCTATAGTTATGTAGAGTATTTGAGAAATGGTCCAGACGAAACACACAGTTGGCCAGCACTTGTAAACTATCTTAAAAAATTAGAAACTTCGAGAGGAAATTCGATATTGGATTATGCACCAGAGTATGAATCATTTTTACGATCAGCAGAATATTAATATTTCTATAAAAGTTAAACCATGCGAAAACGCCGAGTCGCCAGACGCAGTTATTATTGTGAACGACAAAGTTTTATTTGACAACAATTTAAACTCTATACAAAATATAGATCACAATATCGAATTACTTTCAAATTTATCAATCTCTATTGAACTTAAAAATAAAAATTACAAGGAATCTCCGATCAGCGGAATAATTATCGAATCTTTAAAGATTGAAGATTTTGATATAATACCTAATTGGACACATCTTGCCAATTATAATAATGACCATAATAACCAAAATCCAACCAATCATTTAGGTTACAACGGAGTTTGGTCATTAAATATCAATGAACCGTTTTATAGATGGGTTCACAAAATAACCGGCCAAGGTTGGTTATTAACATCATAATTAATTATGAAAAATAAAAATAAAAAAAAGAATTTCTCAAAATCTTTAACAACGTTTGATCCAAAGATACATCATCGTAGTCCAAAGGGTTCGGGATATGGGTTAAAAAAAAACTACGTGCCAGCCCCGGGTGAAGCGAGCGGTAAACAACTAGCACACCTGTTTGACAAAACAGAGAAAAACAAATAACAGTTCTTGACAAGACAATAGCTGTGTTGTATATATAATATCAACAACACAAAAAAAGGCATCTAACATGAAAACGTTTATACTGTTTGTAGGATTATTAGCATTAACTGCCTGTGCAGTTGTGCCTAATCCTAAAGTTGCTTTCGGCAAAAAATGCGTAGCAACTGGAGATCGAGTCACATATTCTTATGTATGGGTATATGATTCTAAAGCAGGACTACCAGCCAACACTGCTGATTGCGATCTAATAGAAAAGAAAAAATAGTTACTTTGAAGTGGGCTGAGCGTTGTCTTGGTCCACTTTATTAAACTCTTTTGTGATTTCGTCTTGCTCTTTTTTGATCTGCTCCGGAGTTTTTGGACAGGTATTTGGAGCCATCACACATCCTAGAGCTTTGCCGAGTGTTTTAGCATCAGCAATGGGATCTATACCTTTGGCCGGTTTGGGTTCAGAAGCACAGGCTGTTAAGATTGATAATAAAAATATTGCCATCACAACGACGCCTATTGTTTTTGCAATTGTGTTATTATTGATTTTCATATGGTGTATTTAACACAAAGAGTGATAGAAATAATCATTACCACTCTTTGTGTTTTTGGAAATGTATCGACTAGAATTTATAGTTGATACCTGCTGTGAAGCCCGACGCATCTTTTCCTGCTGACACTGTGCCTAAGCCGCCCATTGTCATAGAAGAGTTTGCATCGTTGTCCACTGTTGTGTAAGCACCGTACAGTGTTGCACCAGCGAACAGTTCTTTCTGCACAACCACACCGTAACCAGTTCCCTCGTTCAGTGAAGATTGTGAGTCATCTTTGGATGTTCCGTAGATACCTGTGATTGATGATGTATCGCTCAACGGTAATTTTGCAGAAATCAAAGTTGATGTTGATTTAATACCATCAGCAGTTGTGGAGTTATCACCATATAGGTATACTGCACCCACTGTCAATGATCCCAAATTAGCAGAAGCACCGATAGCGGTTGCATCTTTTTCTGCCACTTTGGTTGCTCCGTCTTGATAGATCCTTCCGGCACCCACTTTAAAGTTTTCAGCAGTGTATACCACTGAAGCACCTTTCAGCTTGTCTGAAGCATCTGACGTTGCATCGTTAGCATTGAATGATCCACCTAGCTCAACTGAAAATCCGCTGATGTTTGGTGAAATGTATTTGAACACATTGGATGTGTCTGAACCCAATTCAATTGCTGAACCGTTAACTGGAATGTTAGTGAAGTTGCCAGCAGTTCCCATGATAGTGTCTATACCTTCAACTGCTACCACATCAGTTTTACCTGCTTTAACTGTACCTGATTTTCCTGTTAATGCTAGTGAAGCTTCTCTGTTAAAAGTTCCACCAGTGGATGACGTTGAACCAAACTCACCTTCTGTAGTAGTAAGTTTGCCTTCCAACGTACCGATAATTTTCATACCTTCAAACTCGGGTGAAGTTGCCTGCACTCCTAGTCTGCTGGTACTCAATTGACCGTCTGTCGTTCTTCTCACTGTGTCTGTGCCTGTGTCGACAGATTGAATGCCCACGTCCACGTTACCGTAGAGTTTAACATTCGCCTCATTAGCTTTGGCTTTCGGTGCTGGGAAAAACAGTGCTACTGCAACTGCTATCGCCACAACAAGAACCAAACCAATAAGGGTTTTCGTTTTGTTTATTTTCATTTGTGTCTCCTGTTAGTTCTCTTTGCGAAAGTTATTACCAACGCAAAGTCCGTTATTATACTACAAGTTGTACTAAAAATACAACCTAAAATATGTCAATTATTTTGGATTTTCTAATGAGTTTGGCTTGATGTCATAATAACCCAATATTTATACTGCACTGCCGCAAGGAATTACAGAAGTGAGCAGTGGGGAATTGCTCCCCACTGATATTGAATTAGATAGTTTTTGGTTCTACTTTGATGTGTTTTAACACTTTGCCTGCGTTGACACCTTGTTTAACAACATATCCAGACGTGCCGTTTCCGTTGATTTCTACTTCGTGTCTTGCTCTGAACAGAGCTTTTGCTTTCTGTTCTTTTGCTTTAGCATTGCTGTATTGTGCAACAATGTCGCTCATTCTTTCTCTCATAGGTTACTCCTTCTTAAAAGTTTCCTACTTTTAACTCATGTAGATGAGCCACTTTATTACCATGTGGATGGTATATTATTTATATGCGAATTCTGCATACCTGGTATGTTTAGATTGCAACATTATATTACACTATTACGTTAGAAAGTCAATCAGAAGATGTTCTACGCAAATTTACGCTACCGCTTTCTAAAAAAAATTTACGCTAACGCTTTAAAAAAACTGACGCTACGCTTTACCAAAATATACGCATATTCAGATTGACGTACTCTGACAGATAATATACAATAACTAGTTGTTGCGAATGTTCGCAACTAACTAAAGGAACAGTGTGGAAACATTTTTATCGAGTGCATTTGTAATTTTTAGAGAAGGTTTTGAAGCTTGGTTAATTGCTGTATTAGGTCTAGCATCCACAACCAATAAACATAATATTAGAATTATATGGATAGCGATTATAGCGTCTATTTTAGCCACTCTAGCATTGGGCAGTATAACTGCTCAGTTTTTAGGTAGCCACCAAAATATAGAGCGATTTGACGGGGTTATAGGGGTGATTACAGGGGTTTTATTAGCTTATGTTGCTTGGGTTTGCCACGGTGCTAGTCAACACATTAAAGAGCTACCCTATCACAATACACTGCTGTTAGGTATAGTGTTTTTTGGTGTAATGTTTAGAGAAGGAGTAGAAGTTATAGTTTTCCTCACAGGCATAATCTCACAGAGTCAATCCTACTATTTGGTTGGTTTGGGCTGTTTGGTTGGTTTGGTAATTTTGGTAGCCTTTGGTTTGGTATCCCATACTCAAATTAAAAAAATTCCTGTAAAAAATATCTTTAAAGTAAGCCGTTGGATTTTTTCTGTTCTGGCTGTATACTTTCTTTATAATGGTGTTCACGAAATAATGGAACACGGGTTATTGCCCCTTTAGCTCATTAGGTAGAGCAACTGATTTGTAATCAGTAGGTGGCCTGTTCGAATCGGGCAAGGGGCACCATGGGGGCGTGTAGCTCAGTTGGGAGAGCACCTGATTTGCATTCAGGGGGTCGCAGGTTCAACTCCTGTCACGTCCACCAAAAGGTCCCTTCGTCTATCGGTTAGGACACGTGGTTTTCATCCACAAAAGAGGGGTTCGATTCCCCTAAGGACCGCCAACAAAAATTTAAATACAGATATGAAATACGGTTATTATTCAGACAATGAGATACCAGAAAGTATAGCAAATTCTGAAAATTATAAAAAGTTATATAAACTTAATTCTAAAGGATATCGATGCCAGGAATTTTCACCATTGCCTAACGGTGGAAAAAATGTTGTAGTATTAGGATGTTCTCATACATTTGGGGAAGGACTGAATGAAAACGAAGTATGGGTATCTCAGTTAGAAAAAATAAAAAATAATAATATATATCAAAGTTCGACGAAATTAAGATTTTGGAACTTAGCTCACCCAGGAGCATCTCCAGATTTATGTGTAAGAATATTATACGGAACAGAAAAAGTTTTGTTTCCTAAAATTATAATTGTATGTTGGCCAGTTTGGAGTCGTAGAGAAAGGTTAGACAAGTACCCGCAAAGTTTAACAAGTGATGATATACTACTTAAGAATGAAAATGAACAAACAGACTGTAATAACTTTTTAAAATGTGTATTTCAAATAGAAAAATTTGCAGAACATACTCATGCAAAAGTTTTTCATTGTTTTTCACAAGATATTTACGATATTCCTAATACTACAAATGTTTTTAAAGAAACATCTATTAAATCTTGTTGGCCAGAGTGGGATCGTCGAAAACATTTTCAAAATTTAATAAAAATTACAACTGAACCTAATTTAGCAAGAGATGGTATACATTATGGTACAAAACATCATGCATCATTTGCTAAAAAATTTTATAATAAATTTGGAACAAAATTAAAGTAGTGTTCGATATTCAACAAACTCGTTAATACTATAATTGATTTTAGAAATTTTTTCTAAAATTTTATTTAGGTGAATATTTTCAGGATGTGTTTTATTTGATACTGCATGGGTTTCAAAGTCTTTAAGAGTATTCCAATCAGTTATTTGATTCAAATATATTTTGTCAACATTGTACTTAATTCCTAATTCTATTAGAGATTCTATTTCATGATAATTACTTTTTTGAACTACAAAATGTAAATGTATTTTAAAGTTTTTAATTGATTTTAAAAATTCTAAATTTTCTAATAATAACTCATAAACCCCGCCTACTCTTAATTTTTCATATGTTTCTTTTGTTGCTCCATCCACACTAATACCTATATGATCAAGATTGTCTGTAATATGTTTAAATTTATGAAAATTTTTCTTCAGTAATAATCCGTTGGTTTGAATACTGTATCGTAAATGGGTTAATTCTTTAGTTTTCATCATGAATTGTCTATAAATTAAACTAGCAAAAGGATCACCATCTGAGCCAATATGTACTTGTATTAAGTGTGTTTGTTCTTTTAAAAAATCTAAAACTTTATTAATTAACGATAGTCTAATATCAAACTGTTTTCCATTTTTAAGAAATATTTTTTCTTTCCTACAACTAGGACAACTAAGGTTACAACTATCATCGATTGCTAATCGTATGTGTTTAATTTGTTTATCAATATTGTTTTGTTCCCACGGATTAGTTCCTTTGTAATCCAACAAATAAGAACATTGCTTATTATTACAATATCTATAAGATCCGTCTATTATAGATTCTTGTAACAACGAGGCAGTATTACTGTTTAATATTTCTTGTAAAGATTTTGTATTAAGATTACCTACACTTTGTGGCAACCATGCAGTACACTCACACAAATAGCAAGAGCCTTGTTTGTCAATTAAAACAGTATCAAATGGTCTCGGACACTTTTTTTGTATCTTTAAATTTTTACTTGTGTCGATCCCGTACCAATCAAACAATCTAGTGTTAATCACTGTTTTTTTCCGGATTAGTTAATATATCTAATGTTAAAACCTCGTCTTCAGGAACAACATATACATCTGCTTTTTGAATTTGTTTTTTCTGTTTAAGAGCTTTTCTTTGCTCACTTCGCCGACGCAGTTCTTCTTGTTTTTGTTTCTTTTGCAGGTCCCGTTCCCCACTTTGTGATTTGTATGTATAGTGTATTCCCATGGTATTTCTCCTGCATAGTTATTATTAATTATCTATAATTGAAGGTAGTAAAAATTTTAATTTATAATAAATTATTAAATTTTAAATTATTAAGCCATTCTACGATAAGATCTTTAGAAACCTTAGCACAATCAATATGATTACTTTCTACTAATTTATAACCATTATATGGGTGTTCTGGTAATCTAAAAAAAATATAATCCGGACCGGTTCTAACAGAATCGTTTACACCTTCTATATATAGAACTGGAATATTTTTCTTTATTCTTAAAACAGATTTAGGCATATTACCTAATCCTTGAGGATGATAATAACTATAAAAAATATCAGTCATTGTTTCAACTAATTTTTTAGAACCACAATTAACATCTATAAATTTTATTAAGGTATTTTTTAATTTTTTTTTAATAATATTTTCAGCAATTTGAAGCCATTGTTGATATTTTTTATTATTCGAAAGAGCTTCTGGAGTATGTCCAGGAGTAATAGCTACAATAGCATCAGCATTATTATATTCTGCTTGGTAAGCAAATGAAGCATTAGCCCCTAAACTATGACCTATTAAAACTATTTTTTGAAATCCTTGTTGCCTGTATTGTTTAATTTTATTTGATAAATCACTAAGTGCATCTGGATAACTTTGATCATAGTTTCTATTTGTACTCCAAGGCATATCGAGTTTTTTTACATGGTAATTTTCAGATATTAATTTTTTTTCTAATGCTGTAAAAATGTACGTATCGGGTCTAGACCATTTACCATGGATAAAAATTATTAAAGGATTCCTGCTCATTAAAAATATTTATTTTTAAAGATTTTATAAAAAAATAACAGTGCTGATTGAGTAGTATAATTAGTGTATATGGATATTGAATCACTTAACCCGTACGGTGCAAAGATACGTGGAATAACCGCAGAAGAAATTATTACCAATCCAAGTATAATCATCGAACAGATGATGAAATATAAAATTCTTATCTTTAAAAATTTTGAAGCCACCCCAGATCAATTAGTTACAATTAATCGAGCATTTGGAACACCAATACGTCATGCTAAATGGAAAATTAATGCTTTAAAAACACATCCTGAAATATATGTATTACATAACGATAAAACCAAAGGACAATTATCTCCAGAAATATGGCATATCGATCAATCATTTATGCAGGTTCCACCTACATTTAGTTTTTTATATTCTATTACAGTAGCCAAAACAGGAGGAACTACAGTGTTTGCAGATCAATCTGCTGTATATCGAGATCTACCATTATCTATTAAAAAGAAAATTACGGGCAAAGTTGCTGTGCATCAACACGCAGTAGATTATAGGATGGCCGCAGTTCCTACTGAAGAAGAATTAAAAGGATTAGGAGTTGAAGGACTAGTGTACCATCCTTTAGTAATGCCACATTGGATATCTGGTGAAAATTGTTTATATTCTGTTTATGGGCATATACAACAAATATTAGGATTATCACAAGAAGAAAGTAATCAATTATTAGACGAGTTGCGTAGCTATGCTACTAATGAAAAATATGTTTACGAACATCACTGGGAAGAAAAAGATTTTCTTATTTGGGATAATATTTCTATGTTACATTCTGCCCGCGGAACTATCGATAGTTTAGAAGATCAATACTCTCGAGAATTGTGGCGTATGAATTGTCGCCATGGCGATGTCTAATATAGTGAATGTTTAAAGAATAAAAAACCGTCTTAACGACGGTTTTTTACTTTAATAGTTAATTGAAATTATTATATTACTTTTATTTTTTGTTGTAATACTTTTTACCTAATTTTATAATGTCTTCTACTAGTGTTGGATCGACATCGATACCTTCAAGTATTTGTTCATCATAAACTTTTTTAGCCGCTTGTCTTAATCGAGAATCGTCTGCTTCAGAAATGTTATGAATTGTAACTCCTCTTCCTTTTGCATCAGCCTCCCATTTAGCCGCATCTTGTAACGACCAAACACGCTCAAGTCTAGCAACAGTCATTGCCGCTTCTTTAAATGCTAATTGTTCGTCAATTGATAAAGAATCAATGAAACTTTGATTTCCTAAAATAGCAGTCATGAACATACTGTGGTTAGTTTTTAAAACGTGCTTACCAAAGAATCTTAAGTAAGTTGTTTCGATAGCGCCGCCATTTTCAGCCATATCTCCTACATCTTCTGCTGTTGACAAGTAACGAGGTATATGATTTACTTTAGCGAATTCAAAGAATTTACTACTTGGTTTAGTAAAAGAAATAAACTTTTTATCACTTAAATCATTTAAACAAGTAATTTCATCTGTAGAACCAATAATACGATATCCACCTGAGTATGTATAACCTAACGCATTGATTCCGGTTAATTCTCTCGCACTATCACTAACTCTTTGACCAATTGGTCCGTCTAATGTTTCTGTTACGTGATCATGATTTTCAAACAGATAAGGTAAATCGATTGCATGAAAATCTGGATGTAAATGACTTCCGCAAATATTGATTTGTGTTTGACTTAATTCAAAATGACCATTTTTCATATGGTTGAAAAAGTTTTCCCACCAACTTAATAGTTGTGTAAACTCTTTAACAGTTTCTGCTTTTTCTGGTTGAATACTTCCAAGATTTGCTAATGTGTTATATGGATTTTCTAATCCTGGAATAGAAACAGATGTTTTTTTCCACAAATCTAATGTATCTGGTAAAACCTTATCTCCATACAACTGAAGATAAGAACCGATAGTATGAACTTCAATAGCAAATTTTCCAGGGCAAGATTTTTCTAATTCTTCAGCAAATGCTCTTGCTGTTCTAATGAATAAATCTAATGGAAAATGTGCAATAATCCAACGAACTTTTGTTCTTCCCGGTTCAACGTTCATTGGTTTTCTATCAACGCATGATAGATGGTATGATGGTCCTTCAATAGATCCACCACCTATTTTGTCTAATATATTTTTTTCTCTAGCTTCTTGCACTTTTTGTGCAATATATTTTTTTGCATTCTCGTTTAATGACATACAAATAGTCCTTTCAATTAACTATAATAATGAATCTAATCAATTATAGTGTATTTAGTTGTATACTGTTAAAGGATTACCAAATTTGGCTAATTAGAGACCAAAATAAACGCTATAATGCAGGATTCTGAGCCTCTATTGCTCCAAGCGTGTACAGTACCCTGTTGCACCAACAAATCTCCCTTGCGTAAAGTTACTATTTCGTCTTCATCTAACAACAATCGTACTTCTCCCTGTAAAACAATGCCATAATCCACAGTGTGTGTTTTGTGCATAAAAGGATGTCGATCTGTTTTGACCCAGTTGTCCTCAGCACCTACAGACGCAAATGCTCGACGACCATCTAGAGTTGATAATACTTTGGGATCCTCTGGATCAAACTGTGCTATTAAGAAAGAAGTACCACCCTTTGAGGGTTTCATAGATCCGCCTTCTGGCCATACATATGTGTGAGCCACACCCGGTCTAATAGCACCAAACTCTTTGACAGATTCTAAAATGTTGTCTGATACAACCACTGCTTTATTATCAACATTGCCTGTAACAACTCTCCTAAATTTTTTAATATCCATAGATGTTTATTTCTTTCTTAATCGATTGTTAATGTCTATAGAAGTTTCCAACTGTGTAAAAGGAGTGCCCAGTATTTCTCTTGCATAGTAGGCCAATGCCGCAGTGTCTTTGGGGAAACAACTGCCACCGTATCCACGCTCACCATTATTGCCCGGCACTCGTGTGTGTGATGCTCCTACTCTTTTGTCTGTGGAAATTATCTTAATTAATTCTTCGTAGTTCGCCCCTCCTTGTGCTTGATATACATCATATAGCTCATTGAAGAATGTAACTTTGGTTGCTAGAAAAGAATTTATAGCGTATTTTACAAGACTGGCTGTTTTTAAATCTGTGTGATACACTGGACATTTTTTACAGCGAGAATGTTCACGATACAACTGATGCACAGTTTTTGTATCATCGGTGTTGCCGCCAAACACGTGCATTGTGGGATTTATAAAGTCTTGTATGTAATTTTTTTCTGTGAGGAACTCTGGATTGTACACAATTCTTAAATCACTGCATTGTGTTTGAATTTGTTCCAACACATAACCCGGTACTGTGCTTTTAATAATGACCAGATGGTCTTTGTATTCGTTCAGTTGCTCACACACATCAAACAGAATATCTGTGTTGGCTTCTCCCGAATCTTGTTGAGGTGTAGGCACACATACGAAAGTTGCAGATGGTTGAAAAGCAATCAGTTGGGCAATAGTATTTCGGTTTTTTTTTGGATCCACAATGAATTTGGCACAATCGCGAGTGAATCCTTGATCCACTGCGGAACCCACAAATCCATGTCCAATAATACCTAATTTCATTTTCTCAAATACCTCCAACTGATAGGAAACCGTTCAGCACATATAGAGTTTATTTGATTGGCCACTTGCTGTGTTTCCAATTGGGTGTCTTTGGCACATCTTAAATTACACACTCGAGCAAATGCGTACAGTGTGCCTGACCATATCCATTCGGTCATCATTGACTGTGGCAACACTGACCTTGCCTGTTCGGGTGCTATGCCTTTTTCTATCATTGTGTTGTAGATGATTAAACACTGTTCCATTGCTGTGTCCAACATATGTTGATCTGTGGGATCTAGTGTTACTGTGCCTGCTGATCCTTGTTTAGAATTTTCTGGCCGACCCCTCCACTCTTTAATTTTATACAACTCTGGCTTATACGAAACATACCTGCGTGACACTTCATTCCACACAAGACCCACTTGATGTTTTACCAGTTGTCGTGCCACGAACACAGGTGCTTGAATTCTAAACTGTAATGATGCGTGAGCAAATGGCGACCAGTGATTATGGTCTGCTAGAAACTTTATAAGTTTTTCATCTCGATCTTCAAACTGGTCTTTAAATTTAGCATAACTGACCCTTGCGGCATTAACTACTGAAAGATCTGAACCCATATGATCCACAAGTTCAACACGCATTATTGCTCCTCATCTGAGTGTAGATCATTTAGCAGTTGTCTCAGTTTACTGCCTTCTACTGTGGCTTTGACTTTGCCTAACTCTTCTCCTTTGGTAGGATCTATTTCTTTTCTAGCATCTTTCACTGTATCGTTGCTGATTTTACTTTTCTGTTTAAGATTCTCAGCAATGTTCGAAGAATGACTTTTATAACTTTGACTTTCGTCTTCGTTAAGATCTGTAATTCTCAGAGTATCTACATTAAATTCTAAATCCACTTTCTGTCCAACACCGCTAGAACTTCTTGTTTTCATAAACTGTATTTGATATCTACCTCGTTCTTTCATTGCTCGTGATGTAAAGATACCAATAACATTGTCTGCTGTTTGTACTTTGGATAAACCACCTGCTATGTGTGAGTGATCAAACTCAATTTCTTCCACTGCCGCTCTGTTTAATTGTGATGCTGTGGCCATTACAATATTGTTTTCTGCGGCCATATTTCTTAATTCTTCTGACACATATTTGTCTTTAATAAACAGATCTGCTGGCGATACTCGTTTGCTCTTTGGCATCATAAGATCTAGATAATCTATCAATATACAATCTATTTTCTTTTTACTCTTAAGTTCTAATTCTTTTATATAAGTTTTGATATCTAACACTGTTCCACCAGATGGAAGATATTTGATCTGTAATCCTCCGGATTTCTTACCAACCATCTTAACTTTCATTTCTACATTGTCTATTTCTGGAAAAATCTTTCTTGTAGGAATATTAGTAACCATAGAATCTAATCTCATAGAAATTAAATTTTCACTCAACTCAAAACTAATATAACAACAATTCAAACCAGCACTGGCCCAATTTACTGCGAGGTTTTGTAAGAACAAAGACTTACCTGCACCTGATCCGCCTGCAAAAATGTTCAACTCGCCTCGATTAAATCCACCAAACAGTTTTTTATCAATGTTCGGCCAGCCAGTGCTAACTTGACCATTAGAGTTTTTAAGTTTCTCTAATCTACCTCGAGGATCATCGAAATAGTCGGTTCCTATATCACGTGTCAGTCCAATATTTGTAGCTTCTTTGATTTTGTCTTCAATTGGACCATATTCTTTCTTTTCTATTAGATCAGCTGATTCTAATATGGCACGTTCTAATGCTTTATGTCTGGAAAATGTTTCAAACTCATCTAACAACCAGTTAAAATGCGACGGATCTAAATCTTTAGCAGATTTAAATTTAATTTCTGATTGTGCATTTACTTGATCTACTTCCGGCATCACTTTATATTCTTCAACATATTCTTTAATAAATTTTGCAATAGGTTGTAGTTTTCTATCAAAGTTAATGCTGTCAAATATATTTTGTGCTCTAGCAAACGATTCAGCATCTGCTAAAAACATTTCTATATATAATTTTTGTACATCAAAAGTATAATCTTGCATAGTTTTATATTATAACATCTTTTCTAATTGAAGCCACTCTAAAAATGACTTTGGAAATATATTCAATTTTAAATTCCTTCTTTTGGTAAATTCTAATAAAAATTCTCTTATGTTGAGTCTTTCTACCTCTTTTGGTAGATTTTGTATTGATAGTAAAATAGGACTACTGACTTCTTTTGGTAATTCTTTAAACGAATTTATTAATTGTTTTTTACTCTCTTCGTCTAATACATAAGGAGACATCATAGATGGTTGATAAGCAAACGTTACAGCTATTTTATCGTTTTTGAAATAGTTATAGAAATCTTTAAATCCAAACAATGATAGATTAGATAGTGTGCAGTGAAATTGGAAATTAATTTTAAATTCTCTTAACAAATTTATTTTCTTTTGGAATTCTCCCCAAACAATACCAAATCGATTAAATTCTAAATACTCTTTAATATTTTCAGCACTAATTTTAATTAAAAGATTTTTAATATTTTTTAATTTTTCTAACATATTCTTGAATCGAGACTCGCTTACTCCTAATCCTGTATACAATTCTACTACGGCATTAGATTTTAAATTAAGTGTTTCTAATACTGATATTAATTGATTATCTAATAACGGCTCTCCTCCAGTTATTATAAGTTTTTTTAATTTAGATGATGAGAATTCTATTTCTTTTAATAAAATTTGATAGTGCTCGGTTGTTTTTAAATCTGGTTGACTAATAGCTAGTAATACTTTGTCTTTAATAGATGCATTATACCTTGGGTCTTTATATTCTGTTAATTGATAATTTCCTTTGTTTACAATATCTCTTCGCCAAGCATTACTATATTCTTTACAACAATATGAGCAAGTTAAATTACAGTCAATGCCAATAGTTAAATCAATAATCTCTGGTTCTGTCACAACATCGATATGTGTTTTTTCTATTCCTTGTTGATGAATTCTAGGACTAATAGCTCCTACATCTTCTGCCCTCCAACAATTTTGTTCACAACTTTTATTACGCTCATTACGAAGCATCTGTTCACGTTCATAAACATTAACTGGAGTATTAAATAAATTTCCTGGATTTTTTTTAAGCCATTCAAAATCGATTGGGTGTGGTACAGCGGCATGACAGTTATAAAAAGTTTTAGATGCTAAATCTATCTTAAGAAATTTAAATTTCATTGAACAATAATAATTTCTATCGGTCATATGTTTTTCTTTTTAAATCAATTTTTAAACTAGTGGTCTCTGTGGATTTTAATATAGATTGCAAAGTAAACAATCTTCCATATTTAGATACTGCTTCTGCAACATCTGTAATATCATTCCCCCATTCTGGGAAAGATACACTCCAGCCAAATTCTTTTGCTTGGTCTATTAATTTCTGTCCTGCTAAATCTCTATCTGGCACAACTATTACTTGTCTATTTAAGTTTTTTATTATCTCTCGTTGAACGTTATTGATTTCAGACCCTAATATAGCCACACCGCTTAATGCAATAGCATCAAAAGGTCCTTCTGTGACTAACACAAATTTTCGACTCCAATCTTGTGAATCGATATTAAACACATAACCAGGTTGTGTTTCGGTCCAATATTTTACTTCTTTATTTCTAGTATCAAATAATCTTCCTGTATGTCCTACAATATCCCCCTTCCAATAAAACGGCACAATAACTCTTCTATGAAAATCAGCAGTTTGATCCGGAGAATAGTAAAAATCAAACCAATTAGGTTCTATGCCTCTTTTCTTAAGATAATTTAACAACTGATCTATTTTTTCATATTGTGGCCCAGTTAGGTCTTGTCCTACATATTTTTCTAACCAAATTTCTAACTTGTGAGAGTTTTTAGGTAATGATTTTTTTTGAAAATTAATGACTTGTTTCTTTTCGTATTGTGAATCTTGTTCTTCATAACGCATGGCCTCTATGGCAAGTTTACGAATGGTTTCTTCTGATATACCTATCCAACTCATAAACTGTCTCATTTTAAAATTTAATTTTCTTCCAATGGTATAGTTGGCTTTAAAGCCACAATTGAAACAGTGATAAGATAGAGTGCCGTCTGCTGTGGTCATAATGCCACCTCGTTTTCTTTTATCAGCACTAGTGCCATTGTACACACAACAAGGAGCATTAAACGAGGTCCAACCAGAAGGGGTTTTCTTACGGCCAGCAGGCAGTGATGTTAGAATAGTAGATTGGATCAGGTTCATCCTTCTATTTTAACTTCTATATAGGATTTTGTCAATTACTCCGGTATTACCGGCATCGTTAGTCCAAACAAATCTTACTCCTTGCAAGATTCCGTTGAAGTTGTAGTATTTGATTGTGTCTGCTGTGGTAATGGTATTTGTACTAACAGTAAAGTATTGATTTTGGGGATCGGTTGATACTTCTGAAGCAGTAGACATCGTGCCTTGTATGGTTAATGTACCTGCAAAGTTTTTTGCGTATACTGCAACTGTGTGTAGAGCTGTATTATTATTAATACCTGGTTTAGCACTTTCATAGGATGAAGTGTATGTTGAACCAGATTTGGTAAAAGTATCAATTACTGTACTCGGAACAAATTGGGGATATGCTCCAGCCAATACTTCCACAGTGCCAGCTGAGTTATAAGCAGTATCTGCAAATGTCACTGTGCGTGTACCATTTGAGGCAATCTCTCTGATGCTATAATTGTAATATTTGGCGTCTAATTGTAATAAATCCCCCTCTGTAACAGTCACACTTGCCTGTCCTTTAGTCGACGTAGTTGATCCGTCATCTAACACAGTTAAAGAACGAGTTAATACAGACTTATTAGTTTCTGTATCTATAAGATTAAATTCAAACTCCTTAGAATCGATGAATTGAGCTTTCTGGTCCTCGTTTTTGAACGTAAAAGTAAGTGGATTAGACACTCCTTTGTACAGTTTTATTTGTCTATCGTACACTTTTGAGTTCCTTCCATGATAACCACTTTGGTAAACATTTACCACGTTGTTGATTAAATACCTTGATACAGTTTGCATAGTACATATTTAACTGTATTTATGAATAAAGTATGAACGAAATTTTTGAAACATTAAAGACCAAATTCCCATTTTTATCCCTAATACGCAAGGGCGATTTGGAATTTGTGGGTATTATACAAAACCAAGACAACCAAGTGACCAGTTTCTACGATTATGGTAGAATAATGCAACCACAAGATAAGATGAAGTTTTTAAAAATGGGAGAAACTTGGTGGTGGGAATCTAACAGAAAAATACCAATTAATATTTTCTTAAAAGGCGACTTTGCATATTTTAAACCTACATTAGTTACTCTATCTACCAAAGATATTCAAATAGTTCATGGTCCTTGTGTACGTTTAGATGAGATTTCTAAAAAGAGAGTTAAACGTAGAACTATTCAATTAATGAGAAGACCTATATAGGTTTTTTAACAGATTCATTTGCACCACAATAGCCTGAGCATAAGCCACAGCGTGTGATTTTTTAAAATAGTAACTTTCGTCAGCAGGTTTAACCCAAACTTCACGCAGTATAGTTTGCCAGTCTTTGTACATCAATCCTCTCTTAGCAGGCCTTATAATTGCTAATACTGCCGCAAGTTGTTCTATATTTTTTGGTTCTAATTTTGAAACAATATCATAATGTCCATTGATATGAAATAATTGATCTACAATATTTTTGTCTTTTAACATATCCCAATCTGGCTCGGTTAACATTAATTCTACTAACTCTTGTTCTGATTTGATACCTTCATATAGATTTACATTTAATAAATCTATTTTAAAGTATCCTCGCTCTTCTGCTCTTTTATAATCAAAACTACAAGACTCAGCAATTGGATCAATGGGTGTTTCATGAAAGTAAACTCCGGTTTTGTGTTTTTCAATTTCTCCATCTTTGATTATCGATGCAGGTGTGTGACGAAATAATTTCAAAGCCTGCTGTCTATCTGCAAAATCTATATCTACATCTGGCATTATTCTATCCTTGCTTCTCGTGCTGTTTCTTGTACAAATATTACATCTGCAGGAAACGATTTAAATTTGTTAGACCAATATTCTGGATTGATAAATCTATGTACCATTTGCAATTGTTCGTCTGTGAATGATTTTAACATTTTTTTACCTGCTGGACAGCCCAACACTAGCCAAGGAGAAATTTTTCCTGTTTGAATGTGTTGTACTGCTCTCGGGGTATTCACCAAACGAAAATAGTCTGCCCACTGTACACTTTGTTCTTCTGCCCAATCCATCATGGTTTGTATAGATCTTTGTAGAGCCGCTTCAACTGGTTCTGTTTTTAGAGTATCAATAAGATATGTTTCATACAAATCATCTCTGGCCCAATGATCTAATTTGATTCTAGATTTTACAACATAGTCGATATATTTTTCTGGATAGAGAGGAGTGATATACATAAGGTATCTGCCAAATTTTACAAATGCATTATAGTAAGAACTCTTGCAAAAATCTTCATAGGTTTTAGGTTTTGAATTATTTTGATGTATTTGATAAAATCTTTGGAAAACTAAGAAACCATTTTGAACCCATTTTTCATTTTTTTGCAGATGTCTTCTTTTAGGCTCACATATGTGTACTTGCAGAGTTCTTTCTTTAGAAAAACTTTTATTGCAATAGGTACAAGTGTTAAGATTGCTGTCCATGGTCCTCTATTAATTGTTCTAATTCTGCATCAGTTATAATCTTATCTAGTGTTTCTAGATCTGACATTTTTAAATTAGGATAGATGTCCATTAATTTTTGTAATGACTTATTTGCTACTTTCTTCATAGGCTTAATCCATGGATGAAATTGTTGTTTGAGTGATCCACACATAGCAGTTAGAATCCAACATAATTTTTTATGTTTACTACTCAGTTCCCATAGATGTTTATTAACACATTCATTGATCATTTCAACATAATGCTCTTGATAGAACCTATCTCCAGATACTGCTGATGCATATCTCATAATCATATAAGGTGAATACAAAGATTGTTCTTTTTCATCTATACGATCGTAGTAATCTTTATTACGAAAATCAATGGCTTTCATGCCATTTCTAAGTTCAAAAAATTTTCTATTTTGTTCTGTCGCCATATTTTAATCTAAACATTGTTGCTATTTTAGCATTCTTAAATTCTACAAGTAAATGTTTTTCAGAATCATATATTTCTTTAATTGGTAACTCTAAAGATATTTCGTCTAAATGTTGTTTAATATGAGTGTACCAATGTCGGTCCATAAGAATCTGTGTTCCGTCAATGTCCATTACTGGTTTTTTAATCTTAACTATATTTTTTTCTTTTACCATACTGATCCGTAGTCTAGTGTTTCTGATTGCCTTGAAATATCTTTAACAAAATATGCACACAAAGGATTTTCTCCATTGGTAAGAGGCACAGCTAACAGTTGTCCTGATTTTACTTTTGGGAAATACCATTTAACTTCTTGATAGATATCCACAATGTCTATTTCTGCAAAATCTGGTTTAGATCCTGTGAGTGGATTGTAAAGGAATGCAGAGAATCCTCGGTCATTAAGACTGGTTATTGACATAACAAACAGTTCTCCTTCTTCTGGATCACCTATAACTACTTTCCAATCTAATGGCATAGTGACTTTGTATGGTCCTATTTGTAGCACAGCCGCTGGTGCTGAAAATGATTCTAAAAATATTAAAGGAACAAAGAAATAATCTGGATCTTGTGGATTAGAGTTGTCTAATACTGCAAAACGTAAACTGTCATCCACAAACTCTGGAATCTTTTCTAAGGTGTATGTTTTATTTTCTAACGTAAGGATTTTCATAATCTATTTTATCTATATTATACGGATAATTGGCCTCTTTGTAAAACTTTTTTCTCTCAGTTAAATGCCTTTTTGCAAACTTACAAGAACTGGTAATATCCCAAATTTGTACCGATTCTTTATCTTCGGCTTTACGTATACCTCGTCCAATACTTTGTATCACTCTCACAAATGACTTGCCTGGTTCTATTAGGACAAGATTAAAAATACGAGGAATATTAATGCCCACAGCGGCAACTCCATATGTGGCAATAATAATCTTATTTGTTGCAGTAGATACTTCATCATAGTGCTCCTTTCGATCTGGATTTTTGGTTGAACCTGAAATAAATGTTGATCCTTTTAGTTTCTTTTCAAGAATTTCTCCTGCTGATATTCTATCCACAAGTATCAGTGTGTTACCTGATGAAGCTATGTATTCTATAGTACTAGCAATCCATTCCATTCGAGTTTCGTCTGTGGTTAACCATTTTAATTCTTCTTGATAATTTTTAAATATTGGATGATCTTGTGTTTGTAACACATTTACATTGCACTGTGCTAACACGCCTTTGTCTTGTAATTCCTTAGCAGGTATTTTATGAGTCACATCGCCAATAGAACATTTTAAACCATAGAATTCAAAATCTGCTTTAGGCACTGTGCCTGTGAGCCCCCAACGTATACCACATTTTGCAAATGGTCCTGTTAATAATCTTTTAAGTACATCTGCTTTGGCCATATGTACTTCATCAATGATTACTGTATTAATATTCTGTATGGCTTCTAAAAAGTCTGTGGTTTCTTCGTCTTTGCTTTTCTTTTCGAGTATGTTTAATGATTGCCAAGTTGCAATTGTGTTCTGTCTTCCTAGTTCTTTTCGGTCACCGTAGTACACCCCCACATCAAGATTACAAGCAATAAAATCATCTTCTGTTTGTGTAACTAAACTTTTGTTTGGCACAATAGTTAATGTTCGGCCATAGTTCTCAACCAGTTTACAGAGAGCCGCAGTGATAATAGTTTTACCTGCACCTGTGGCAATTTCTTGAATGCTTTGAGGATGTTCTAAAAATTTATTAATAACTTCCACTTGATAGTCTCGTAGCACGATCGGTTGTCCAGCACACGGATGATTTTTTGGCCATTGAATATCTGATAAAATATTTTTATCGATTAGTTTAAATTCAAAATTATGATTGGTTCGTTGATCTTCTACTTCAACATATACTCCAGCGTCTTCTAATATAGGTAAAATTTGATCAACTAATGACAGATAAGTGTTACCACCTAATCCAAAGAAACTAACTTTGCCATCCCATCTTCCTAACTTTACTGCTGGAAGATGTCTCGCATACGGTATTTCGAATTTAAATTTATTGCTTAGTTTTTTTCTGTGTTCAAGCGATAGATCTTCAAACTTAACGTTAACTTCATCTTTTATTACCAGTTTGCATGAACTCATTTGTTATTTCTTCACCTTTAAAGTTTTGCGGACATTCACTCATATAGTACAGTCTTTTTGGCAGATTATCAACTAGAATATTCAAAGAGGTAGAACCACCTGACCAATAAGCACCATCCTGCATCATAAATGCAGAACGCACTTGAGCATTTGCTTTTATTAACGATCTTGGTATCCTATTTCTCACAAATATTATTTTGGTATTTTTGTCACATTGCCGATTGTTGCTATTCAATCTAATTAAATCATCACTATCTTCTCTATAATTCCATACTTTTACATCTTTTTCAAAACCAAAACATAATTCTTGTTCTGTAATGCCCACTTGTTTGATTGCTTCTAACCATTCTCTAAATTCTTTTAAATCCTCATCAGTTTCTACATTACCGTAAATCATACAAATAGCAGGAAACGTGTTTAGTTCTTGCATTGCTTGTAAAAAATCACTCTTAGTAAACTGTCCTCGAGGTATAAACAGATCACGTTTAGAAGCAAAAGCCATAGACTCACTCAACGATGTAACAGGTTTTCTATTAAAAGGAATTTCAAAGTTTTTTAATTGATCCACTTGTTGTATGTAGGGCAGTGGTGCAACGTGTTCACGCCAATAATCTTGTAATGATTCTGCGGCATTGATTAATCTTACAGAGCCGTCCTCTATTTCTGCTTTACACAATTTATGTGTCTGTTTTTCTCGTCTTATTTCTTCAAAGTCTTTAATAATTTCAGAGCAATAAATTTTAAAATCGTATCTCACAGCAATTAGTGTTATGTAGTAGATCACAATATCAACATAAGGCATGGTCCATATTCTAGTTTCTCCATCATATCGCATATTAAGAATGCCTTGTGTTTTTTTATTTTTTAGACATCGTATCAATTGTATTAGTTTTTCATTGTATGGAAATTGTATTTGAATCCATTCGTTTTGATTATTATCAAATATTTTTTCTATAGATTTCTCAGAACTAATAACTCTAAATGGTTCTTCATACACAGGGTTGGATAACAGCTCATCAATCTCCAATCCTAATTTTTTTATAATTCCTCGATACTTGGTTGCTATTCTAAGAGCCAGTCCTCCCTGTTTTTCGGTCCAAGCATAGGCACTCTCGGCAAGAGATACGCACACTTTGGTGTCTTTCTCATCGCCTAATATTAGATGTGAATTATATGCTAATAAACGCACTATATCGTTAATAGTTTCGAGTTTTTTGCTAGTATTTTGAAACGTCATTTTTGGATAATTACAGTATAGCATAATTGGTAATAAAGTCAACCCCCAATTATATGCGTACTTTATGAAACTTGTAAAGAAGAAACAGTTATCAGTAAAAGCAGTGAAGAAAGTTCGCTATCAGGTCAAACAGGCCTTGGTAAAACGTGCAGGTATTAAAAATTTTAAACCCACAGTGGCACAAGCACAGAGCTGGTTTAATATTCTTAATCGAGGACTGTTTAACAGTCGATTAACTCTACCAGAAATAAAATTACGTAGATTAACAGATTGTTATGGGCAGTGTATTTGTATATGGGACGCACGAAAAGTAAAATCAGTTAACGAACGAGCTATACCTGTAGATAAAATACCTCATCCAGAAATAGAATTTAGAATCGAGTTGCTAAAAAAATATGATACTTGGAAAGAGTTTATTGAAACACTAGCACACGAAATGGTTCATTTGTATCAAATGACTATAGATAAAGATGTTTATTCTAATCACAATGCCAACTTCTACCGTTGGAGAAACAAGTTTAAACGTCTTGGTTTAAAACTTTCGTTTTAAATTCATTATAATTCATCAAAGACGTATTACCCAAATCAATACCTGTCTGCAAGTGATTTAAAAACTCTGGTGGATTGTCATGAACCACAGTAAAATGACAGTATGGTCTTTGTTTAATACAGATACGAAATTGTCTCAACCAACCTTCGTATGTTCCTGAATTATCTCGAGGACCGTAAAATTCTGTGCCTTGATAGATATTATTTAAATGTCCTTTTCCATACTCTTGAAAATCAAATCCTAATAGATATAAATTTTTATGACCATGAATACACGCAGTCCAAAAAGCCGCAGAACCACTGATCCAATGAGGATTATGGGGTATTAAATGTAATTTCCCTTTCGATCGTGTATACTCTATAGACGGAGCGTAACAAGTTGCTTTTTCATAAACAGCATCTCTCACAATACCTTCTGACATAAAACGATCTACACTGAATAGATAATCAGGAATAAAATCTCTATAGAGAGCATTACAACCATAGGTTTGTCCAGTTGACTTTAAAGAGTGTAAATTAAAACCTTTTCTAGAAGGACCATTTCCTATAATGTAAGCATTGCCTTTTGGTGTTGCCTTAACTCGATCTTCAACAAATTCGGTTTCTAAAATTTTCTTTCCACCTCTAATAACAGTACGCACAGTGATTGTTTCTCCCGCATATGGTGTCCATTCGATTGCTTGGGTTTCATATCTTCTACCTAAATTTTGTATTTCTTTCATGTGATGTATTTTTCTAATAATCTTTCTCTAATTCTTGCCCATGGTAGACCTTGTCGAATTTCGTCTACGGTCCATTCAGTATATGCTAATTTATTAGCCCAATTCTGTCTTGCTGGCATTGCTGGGTTTGTGATAGTGGTTAATGATTCGTTTCCAACTTCATAGCACAAACTAGATTCAGAAACAAATACGGGGACACCATTAAACACTGCTTCCATCGCTGGATTACTTGAATGATTCACAACAGCCCAAGTTGACTTTAATACTTTTTTAAAATCAGTATCATCATATGTGTTGTAATCTCTGCTAGGTAATTTAATTTTTACGTTTGTGAATTGTTTTTCATTAAGATCAAATTTATTTCTTGGATGTGGTCTTACTAATATTGGCTTTTCAGAAAATTTTCTTATAAGATGTATTTGTTGTTCAATCCAGACTGACATTCGAGGCTTATTGACCCATTGTTCACTGCTGTCGTGTTGTCCACAGATCACAATTATATTTCCTGTTTGTTTCCACGGCTTCAATTCTATATTGAATAGAGGCCATCTTTTATCGTCGTGCGTTTGATTAGCAAAATCAGCGTCACGATTTATACCATTAATGCCCATTTTCCAAGTAGTATTTCTTTTTATACCACCCACTTCTAATACCACAACAGGTTTGTTTTGTTTCTTAAAAAAATCCCAAACTTTTTTATTTTGTTCCATTCGTCCTCGCCAAAGCACAGACCAAATCACAGCCACATCGCAAGACTCATCACATCGGTCTATCATGATGTCTTCATTTTTTTCTTTTAGATGATCAATCAGTGCACCAAACACTGGCTTGGAGTTTAAACTACCGTGAGATGGAAATAGTGCTATCTTCATTTTAGTGTAGGTGGTATCTGTTTCCAATAATCTAACTGTGTTAGGTTTTGTGTTTCTGAATTTTTTTGTGGACGGAAATCATTTTTAGCACTGCTACCTAGTTTTTTTCTCTTGCCTTTAAGATGATCTATGTATAATCCTAATTCAGAATTAACAAACACATGGTGACCTTTTACACCTTTCCAATAGCCTATGTCATTAACAGCAACATTTTTTTCTGTTCTGTAGATTTTAGACAAGTGCCAAAACACATAAGAATCATGCCACTCTAACAGTTTGAATACACTGTCCGACGTGTATAATTCTTCCCAGTCACGAGCAAAATTTTGTATCTCTGGATGTCGTAAATTGTAACACACAAACCCGCATTCTGGATACTTGCCTCCATCATTCAGTTGTGGATTTTCTCTGCCTAGATAAGTCAGCATTGAGTTGTTTGGGCATAAATTTTCTAAAAAATCTCTAGGTATTGGTCGAAACGTATAGGTATCAGCATCTAACCATATCACATAATCATAATCTTTTTCTACGGAAGTTTTGATTGCGTGTGTCACACAGAACACTTTGTTAGCAAATCTTACAGAGTCCCAAAGGAAAGAACCCTTGCCTCTATCCATACCACCTGCTTCTGGCAAGCGCCTTACTCCTCCTGGTATTTCTTGTAATTCTCCGTTGGCTACTGGATCGTTTTTGTGTCTTTCTTTAAACGTTACTAGATTGGGCTGTACCTTATGTAAATCAATATACTTCTTTCTAGGATGCCAATGATTGTCTGGTTCTTGACCTTCATAATAGACATCTACAGCAATGCCGTCTGGCCAATGTTCCAGCACACTTCTAACAGATTTGTCGGCATATTGCTCCCAAGTGCCTGGTTTGTATGATGTAATAACTTTGATTTTCATTTTTTATATTTACTTTTGTAATTCCATAGAATAATTCTTTATCCATGACTCTAATATTAATGCTGGTATTCTTCCTTTGTCCTGTTGTTTTACTGGGGAAATTTTGTTTAAAAAATGATTTAGATCTGCGTCTTTATACTGCCATTCAGATATTGGGCAAGTCCAACCAGTCTTAGATTTTTGTATGATACAGTCATGCAATCTATTTTTATAGGCAAGTTTAGTTGGTAACTTAGTTTCATTCTTACCATTGCCTATTTTATATTTTGAATGAAATCCCAAACAGTATTTCATAAATCTTTTTGTGGCTAGAGGGAATCTTCCCTCCATAGAGAATGCCATGCCATATTTGTCATTCCTATTAAAAAACTCTTCTGGCACCTGTGTGACACAATCCAATGCCATGTATGAATTGACAATATCATCGGCATTGAACAAGGAATCTGGATACAATGTCATGAGTTCGTTGTGTATATCTTCAGCTGTAATTTTATTATTGTATAACTGTATGGGCCGCTTGATCCTTTTCATCCATACGCCGATGAGATCAGAATGTGATTTAATATCGCCCCATTTGCCATTACGCAAACTCCAGTATTTGGTGTATCCTCCTAACAATTCATCTCCCATATCTCCAGCCATTGTGATCACAATACCGTTGTGAGAAAGAATCTTATTGGTATAATAGTACATAGACAGAGAAGCATTGTACATGGGTTGTTCGATATATTTGATAGAATCTTGCCAGTGTTCCATTACAATGCTGGGAGTACAAATAACTTCTCTATGATTGTATCCTTCGTGTGAAGCTAGGATTGAAGCACAACGAGCATCATCATTAAAATCTTCTTCCACTGTTGCTATGTGTGGTTCTATTCTGTTTGTAAACGTGTTTGCTTCTCCTGTAATTTTTTTAAGCTCGTGTGCTACTAGACTAGAATCTAATCCGCCTGATAGAAATACTCCTATCTTTCTCATACCCAATGTGGACATTTTTACAGTTTGATTTGCTTCAAAACGAAACTCTTCTTCAGAGAATATGTTTGAAGAAGTAGGAGTAATGATGTTTCTTTTTTTGTGTTTGATTCTTTTGTTGTTTAAATCATACACAATGGTTTCTCCAGACAGCAATTTTTTTATATTAGTAAAGAAAGTGTTGCGAGTAGCATTAATTCCTGTAAGACTCATACAAGCCATCGCCATTGGATCAACTTTCCTACTGTTAGGCACAATGTCTAACATACCTTTAATTTCAGAACCAAACACCAACCCACACTCTATTTCTGCGTAGTACACAGGCTTAATTCCTGCGTGATCTCTAGAAACAATCAATTCATTTTTACTAATATTGTAATAAGCAAAGCCGTGCATTGAATCAATATCATCAATAAAATCCATACCATATGTGTCCAATCCCCACGCTAACAATTCTGTATCACAAAGAGTTTTAGGTTGGAACGTTGTATGTTTTTTAATAAGTTCTGCATAATTAAATACCTCGCCATTGTATATTAGGATATTACCTTGAGGAGTGATCCATGGCTGTTTAGAATTTGCTGGTTGGTCGGTGATTGACAGCAGATTGTGCCCCAGTGTGATTTTGTCATTGGACCATATGCCCTGTCCATCTGGACCTCTATGAGAACACCTATCGATATAGTTTTGTATAAACTGCTCGTTTTTTTGAGTTATGCCGTATATGCCACACATTATAATCCTAACTTTGTTTTAAATCTACGAAACACTGTGCCGTTTTTGATTTCTTCTGTAGTCCACATTTTATATCCTAAATCGCAGAGCCATTGTGTTCTATCTGGCATTTCTGGATTTTCAATACGAGTTAAATCTTTATTACA
>Ga0075460_10000089_pt1 | contig 29231 bp, 34 predicted proteins | sample DEB08_DNA_3_FD_77580 | JGI IMG/M metagenome (GOLD analysis project Ga0075460, IMG submission 77580) | Aqueous microbial communities from the Delaware River and Bay under freshwater to marine salinity gradient to study organic matter... | ecosystem: Environmental > Aquatic > Marine > Coastal ...
TGATCACAGCATAGATGTTTGTGTCAGCAGTCCGCCATATAACATTGGGTTAGGTTATAATACTTACACAGATACACGATCAGACTATATAGATTGGCAAAAGTCAGTGTGGGTTGAAGTCTGCCGCATACTGAAACCAACAGGTCATCTGTTTCTCAACATAGCCAGCACAAAAGCAGATCCTTATATGCCTTATGATATTGCCCGCGGAGTGCCTTGGGTATTACAAAACAATATTATATGGGCAAAGGCAGTGGAAATTGATGGATATGTTAGAGGATACTCAACACCCACAAGCAGCACAAGATATTTACAAAACGGATGGGAACATTTATTCCACTTTACAGCAGAAGGTAATACAGATATAGATTTAGAAGGTAGTGGTGTGCCTTATTCAGCAACCGGGACACCAGAAAAGAACGCAAGAAGAACAGGCAAAACTTGGCGTCCAACTACAACTTGCTGGCACTACACATATAAAAGTCTTGCCACAAAGAAAATAACAGAACAAATAAAAGGTAAAAACAAACATCCTGCTATATTTCCAGAAGCACTTGTAGAAAAATGTATAAAAGTGTCCGGCCTTAAAGCCGGTATAGTATTTGATCCTTTTGCAGGCACAGGCACAACAGTAGCAGTAGCACAGCGTATGGGACTCCAAGGTATAGGCACAGATATAGATGTTGATTATGTGGAATTTGCTAATAGTAGATTAAATCCACTACCAGAACAATGGTTTGAAGAAAAGTGAAACTTACCCACCAACAAGCATATGTACTCAATTCCGGAAAACGCTTTGCTTGTGTAGTAGCGGCGCGGCGCGGCGGTAAAAGTTATATGAGCATAGCAAGTTTAGCAAAAGCCGCAAGACATCCAAATAAGACCTGCGTATATATTGCTCCCACTCATGGTATGTGTCGCCAAGTCATGTGGAAGCCAATTAAAAATATGTTATTAGACAAGCGTTGGGTAAAGAAAATAAACGAAAGTAATTTAGAAATAGAGTTAGTAAATGGTTCAATCATAATGTTGCGTTCCGCTGACAATCCAGATCGTTTAAGAGGACTCTCAATAAGTCATTGCGTAATAGATGAAGCCGCAGACTGTGCTGAAGAATTATTTTATGAAGTAATACGACCAGCACTAGCAGACCAACGAGGCACAGCACTAATCATATCAACACCAAAAGGAAAAGGATGGTTGTGGGACCTTTTCCATAACAATAAAAACAATCCGGATTGGTTATGTCATACTTACACCACAGCCGAAGGTGGTATTGTTGATCCAGAAGAAATAGAAAATGCACGCCAAACAATGGGTGAGCGAGAGTTCAAACAAGAGTTCCTAGCCGAGTGGATAGAATTAGAGAATCAGATTTACTATGCGTTTGGCGACCATAACATAATAACAAGAGAATTACCCAACGACAACCGTATGCCATTGTATGTGGGAATGGACTTTAACTATTTTCCACTATGTGCTGTAGTAGCATATCAACATCAACAAGGTATACACATATTTGATGAAATAGCACTATACGGTTCGGATACACAAGAGATGGCACGAGAAATACAGATGCGTTATCCAGGTAGAAAGATTATATGCTTTCCTGATGCAAGCGGAGCACAACATCGTTCCTCCGCTATAGGTGGCATAACAGATCATATCATATTAAAGAACGCAGGATTTGAATTGCGTGTAGGTTCAATTAATCCAGCAGTAAAGGATCGTATAGCAAGTGTAAATGCCGCTTGTAAAAGTGCTAATGGCATAGTACGCTTGACAATAGATCCTAAGTGTCGTAAAATAATAGAAGGCTTACAAAAGCATACATACATTGAGGGTACACGCCAACCGGAAAAGAATGGTGCTGAAGACTTTTCACATTTTAATGACGCATTAGGTTATATGGTAAATGGAATATATCCAGTTAAACAAAATATACAATCGGTAGGACAACAGATAAGAAGAAATACAGGTTCTTATAGGGCTTAATAGGAGATATGAAGATATGTATAAAGTAATAAATGGCAACAATATAGATATATTAAAGTCTTACCCAGACAATCATTTTGACAGCATTGTCACAGACCCACCATATGGTATAGAGTTCTTAGCCAAAGAATGGGACAAGAACACCGGAGCAGTAGAGACTTGGCAAGAATGTTTTAGAGTGCTTAAGCCAGGTGGCTTCTTATTGGCCTTTAGTGCCGCAAGAACTTATCATCACTTAGCAACCAACATAGAAGGTGTAGGATTTGAGATCCGTGATCAACTTATGTGGTTGTATAGTTCAGGCTTTCCTAAAGCACAGGATGTGGGCAAAGGCATAGACAAAAGAGAAGGAAAGGATAAGAAATACACATATCATAAACATAAACACGCAGATACAAGAGCAGTAAAGAATAGTGTCAATCATACTACTCCTTATTGTATTGAATGTGATGCTAATATGACATATCCTCCAAGTCAATGTGATAGATTATGTAATGCCAAATCACCACCTATAGAATCAGAATGGGCTGGTTGGAAAACAGCACTAAAACCAGCACACGAGCCCATAGTGATGGCCCGCAAGCCAATGAAAGGCAGCACCATAGCCAATGTGTTAAAGCACGGTGTTGGAGCACTCAATATTGATGCTACGAGGGTTGAAAGTGAAACACTAACATACCCAGCAAACGGGATGGACAGATTGGAGTTCAATCAACAAGATCCCAACAAATGGCAAGGTGAAACAACGACCAATGAACAAGGTAGATTCCCCTCAAATGTGTTAGGTGAAGTAGAAGGCTACCAAAAGTTCTTTTATTGTCCTAAAGTGAGCAGAGCAGAACGCCACTGTGGGTTTGAAGCACCACCTGAAGAGCATAACAAAGACTTGGGCAAGAATGAAACACACGGTATAAATGTAATGGGTAAAACACCCTTCTGTGATGATTGTAAGAAAACAATAAATGGTACTAACGATCATAGTAAATGTGATCCAAGCAAAAAAACATTTATAGAAAAGCGTAAATCTACTATGTTAGGCAACAACCACCCCACCGTTAAGCCAGTAGCACTTATGCGTTATCTCATCAAGTTAGTCACACCACAGGGCGGTAAAGTATTAGATCCATTCACAGGCTCAGGAAGCACAGGTATGGCGGCAGTTGAGTTAGGCTGTGAATTCACAGGTTGTGAGTTAGACCCTGCTTATGTAAAGATTGCTAACACACGCATACAAGCCTGGAAAGAGAAAACAGATACAGCAGGCCACAAACTGCCTGAAGAATGGTTTATAGAGGAATAAAGATATGAGTAATAAATTATAATGCGTATAGATTTGCTTACACATGAAGGTAGAGCGCATATCACAAACAAAACTGTTGCTTGGTGGCAAGCGCAGGGTTGGGAAACTGTATTATGGGATAATACAGGCTATCTACCTGCTGTGGGCCGCAACAGGATTATTAAGGATTACAAAGAATCAAACAGAACCTACTTGATAATGGCTGATGATGACATCACACTTTATCCTCATCGTTATCTTACAGGTGAATGGTTAAAGAATCCTGTATTTAATAGTGTGTATACATTAAACAGTAATCACAAGATGGGCATACTAAGGTATAACAGCACAGGTTGGGATGATGGTGTCCATCATTGGAGTGATACTACAGAAATAAGTCAACTGTATGTTATCGCTAATAAAGATATACCTTATCAAGATGAGGCATTGCTTGCTCTAGAAGATATTGACTGGGCTAAACAGTGTAATGATCAGGGTATAAGAACGCAAATGCTGCACACAGTATTTCTGCGTGAACAAAGTCAAGATGTAGGCAGTTTAATGTTTAAGGATAGAACTCACAGAAAGACTGTATATGCACAAGCAAAAAAACAAATGTTAGATAAAAGAGCAATTTTGCCTGAAGAATGGTTTATAGAGGAATAAAGATATGAAGATGCCAGACTTTAATAAAGAAAGTAGTCACAAAACAAATATATTCAACACGCTTACACTCACAGGACTCAGCGTACTGTGGGGTTGTATGCTTCAACTAATTTCACCATGGTGGCTCATTGCCGCAATATTATTATTGTTATCAGGTTATGGTAATGAAATAGAACCACGCAATAAACAAAAGAATATACTGTTATAGGAATAAGATATGCAGAAAAGTAAAGTACCAGAGAAAGGCAGTACACAATGGGTAAAGAATGAAAAAACAATCAACACTAATAATGCACTTAAACAAGCACGAGATATTAGTGAAGGATTAGAAAAGCCAGCACATAGATATAAAAGCAGTGCCGCAGGTAAAGGCAGTCAATATCGCCCAGTAGATCAGCAAAAGTATAACGACAATTGGGATAGAATATTTGGCGGTGACCGCAAGAATGTAAATCACAGAGACACAGGAAACACAGATGATAGCAAAGACACTAAAGATAACTTATGATATGGATGATGGCGTATATCAGTCAACAGTAATATTCAATGGTTCAACAGAAGCGCAGTTAAAAGAAAAAATTGAACAACACTGTGAGCGTTATCCAGTTATGTACTATGAAACACTAATTGAGCCAGCAGATTACACATTTGAAGATATGGAGGATTGAATCATGTCAGACCATTCTAGTGAGGAATCATTCCCTCACCCAGGTGTAGAATTATATAATAGATATATTCAAGCCTATGAAAGTCTAGATCCAATAGAGAAAGCGCAGCACAAAATAGCACAGAGTAAAGTTTATACTGACTACTGTGCGGCAAAAATATATGGCATTCAAATACACAATGTAGTGAATGTTGTGAATGAAGGGTATAAATGAAAATTAGTACACATATAAACCATAGGAGGCCATTATGGCACTAAGTCAAAAAGCATTACAAAAGAAAAGACAAAAACACAATCAAAGTCGCAAGGGTAAAAAGTATAACCCTCTCAAGTATTATAAGGTTGTTAAAGGTGTTGCTGTGGAACAAGCAGAACCTGTTTACAATTCTGCTGCAGATACAATTACACTATAAATAATACTACACACTTGTGAGAGGGTGTGTGGGTGTAAAAACAAAACACTGGGCAAGCGGAACTTCCCCACCGTTTTAGTTTTAAGCCTCTCTAATTGAAGCCTAGAGAGGCTTTTTTATGACTAAAAATAGCAAAAGTTTTTAATTTAGATAAATATATTCGCATGCAGCATAAACATAATCCTCGAGGAGACACCTTTGGCTAAGGCGTTCGATTATTTTAACTTTATTACTTCAACCCACGATTTATATGGACGCTACCAAGACGATTGGAAATTAGCAGTAAAATCATTCTACGGTGGGGTCGAATACCGCAACGGTAACTATCTTAAAGCATATAGTATTGATTATTCTACACCTAGCGATGTAGTTAATACATATGATATCGACAGTAATGGCGTACAAACCGCCGTATATAAAAGTACTATTCAACCTGTAAACAGTCGCAGTGACGCCGATAACGGCACACAATATAACAGCAACTTCTATCAAGAAAAAATTCAGAATGTTCCCGTTCTACCATACACTCGTTTATATGTGGCAGAATGGAACAGTATATTATGGCGTACAATGCCAGTAAGAGAATTACCTGAAACAACAGAAGTAGAAGCATTTGTTAAAGATGTTACAGGCGAAGGCGAATCAATTAATGAATTTATGAGTAAGGTCGATACATTCACCAGCATATATGGTGTTGTATGGATCAGTTGTGTAAAACCCGCGGGAGCATCATATCCTCGTTGGCGCATGCATACTCCGTTAGATGTCACAAACTGGCAATACGGATATACCGCAAGTGGTGATTTAGAACTCAAGAAGATTGTAATCAGAACAACAACTGAACCGGAAGTGGAAATATTCCAATACTATACTCCGGAAACAATCGAAACAATATTCGTTCCCTTTGATGAAGACACTGAATTGGAATTACCAGAAGGTGCAGAATATATCGAAGGTGATGATGGAAAAGGACTATACAGAATTGTCCAACTGAATGAGTTGGGCTACATCCCTGTAAGTCCCGTGTATCAAAGCACTAAAATATATAATGGTGTAGGACATACACCTATCTTTGATATTGCTCAATTACAAAGAAGTATATATGGTGATTACGGTGAAATATATTCAAGCATTTCATACGGTGCTCATCCTGTAACTGTCGTCGACGAACAAACATTACAGCAAAATAACTTCAATGTAGGAGCAGAGCCAGGCAGTGTAATAAATGTACAATCCTCGCTCAACGGGCAACCCAATTACACATTTGAGTTCGTGGCACCACCGTTAGATAGTATAAGAGAACTAAGAGAATTAGTTGAACAAAAAATAGAAAAGATGAATCAAGTTGCTATGATACGCAGTGATGAACTTATCCGTGCAAGTCGCTCAGGTGTTCAGATCGAACAGTATGATAGTAAATTAGAAGCGTTCATACGCAAGAAAGCAACCGCATTAGAAAATGTTGAAGCACATGGATTGTGGCCAATATGGTTCGATTGGATGAACATGCCTGTACCAGAAGATTTAACTGTTTCATATAACAGATTGTACAGTAAGAAAGGTGTAGAAAACGAACTAAACGAATTAAACAAACTGATTGATGCATATACACGCTACACAGAAGTGTTTGGCGGTAGTATTGCGCAATTAGATGAATATTCAACTGTTGCAGAAGCAGAAGCAAGAGCAGTTGAATTAGGTGGATCAGGCTATCACGAATATGCAGAAGATGATGGCACCGTATTATACATGCCTTTTGCCACACATGCAGAATATGAATTAAGATTAAAAATGCAGGGATTACAGAGTGGTGATCTCAGAGAAGATTTACAAGAAATTATTAAACAAAGACTGTATCAATTGATAGAGTCAAGTTATAGTGAAAACTCATTATAAAGAGTTATAAGGTAGGGTGTAACAGCGAAGTTGCACAAGACAAAACAATTTACGCATACTTCGGCGATAAACAGGAGAAGAAGCAATGACTGATGAAGTCCTCGATACGGCAGTCCAATCCGATAATATTGGAACGGTAACAGATTCCGCGCAACCTGTTGACAATACAACTGGTACAAAATCTGAAAAAACTACAACACCCAGTGTTGAGATGCGAGACGGAAAATTATTTGTTGATGGAGTAAGAGTTTATTCCAGAGATGATGTTAATAAGATTTCCGCTAATGCGAAAAAGGAAGCAGAGAGTCGTTTCTTAAACGAACTTAATGTGGATAGTTTCGACAGTGTTAAAAGTGTGGTTAGAACACTTCAAGAGACAACGCCAAACGAAGAAGGCAGTAGTCTTAATGTTAACTCATTAAGAGATGCTGTTAAGAAGCGTGAAGCAACTGTTGAAGAATTAAAGTCACAAGTTAACAATCTCAGAACTGAATTGTTATTGAAAGACCATATGGGTAATTTGCAAAATGCAATGCCCGGTAGTTGGACACCAGAACAGAGATCCGCTGTAATCAAATTGATGAAAGCAGATGGTATGTTAGCAGTAGAAGGTGATACATTTGCTATACGCAATGGATCGGATTACTTTACTACAGATGGTGAAACTCCAGACTATGCTCGTGCTGTGGAAACAGTGGGCAAAAGTTTAGGTCTCAACTTTGGCAAGAAAGGTGTTGATGTACAGTATGGTGAAACAACAACCGAAGTATCATCTAATAAAGTAAAACCATTAGATGATAACCGTTTGTTAAACGATGCTGAATACAGGTCGGCGTATATGAATTTACGCCAGTATCAACCGAACTTATCCAGATCAAGCATCACTGATGCTATGGTCAAAAAACAAATGGATAAAAGTAGGGCAAAATTTAATTAATTTGTCATAAAGGAGATAAAAACATGGCAGGTACATCAAGTAGTTCAATTGAACAACTATATGCTGACATCGTAGCGGATCTAGTTCCTTACTATATGGACGCAGTATTGCTACCCAATCAGCAGATCATCACAAATAGTTACACCATCTCTGGTCAGAGTGGTGATACATTACGCATTCCTCTAACTAACAGTTGGAGTAAAGCAACTTCTGTTGCAGAAGGTGCATCAATCATCGGTACTGGACATCAGTCAAACTTAGTACCAACAGCGGCTAACATCACAGTTAGCAAATTCGGTGTTGCTACAGACGTAACAGAAGAAGCATTAGAAGACGGCGGTATGGACATGGTTCGCAACGCAGTATTAACTCGCTTTGCTGGTTCTCTTGCCCTTGCTGTTGACAGTCAAGGTTTTGGTGTTGCTAACACTGCTTTCACTACTCACACTGATACAGGTGAAGGTGGAACAAACAGCGATTTCGTTGTTAACTTTGTAATGAGCCCAGAAGCATTAGCATACGCTGCAAAGCGTGAGCCAACTGTTAAAATGTGGTTCAACCCAAATAGTGACGCACATGAAATGCGTGGTACTGTAAGAGCAGGCTTTGCTGCACTTCGTGCAGGCTTCGGTCAGCGTGTTACATCCGCAAAAGGTGTAGGTACTGCTGTTGCTAACATTACAGCGATTGCAAAAGGTGTTGCTAACTTACGCACACAAAATGCTCCTACTATGGCCGGTGGTCAGTATGTAGCAGTAATTGATCCTGCGTTCGAATATGCAATTCAACAGCAGATCGCTCTTGCTGGTGGTGATACCATTGGTTCATTGAGTGATGTAGGTAATAGAGCATTACTTCAGGGCTTAATTGGTCAGGCAGCCGGTGCGGTATTCTTCCGCAGCAACAACTTACCTGACGCAGGCGCTTAAGGAAAATAGATTATGGCATTTATTACGGTTGGTGGTAGCGTTACAAGTTATGCAGAATATACAGATGTTCTGCAGAAAGATCAACGCATATTGGAAGCGAACGAAATACGAGTCCCAGCAGAAAGTGGTTTCACTGATGCCACAGACTTTATCGAAGATTTGCTAACAAAAAGCACCAACCGCATTAATATCAAAATAAAAGCCAGTGCGTGGTGGAAAGGTTATTTGGCTTATACAGGCACATCAGTAAGCAATCCTGCATTGCTTCCGGACTTCAATCCTAATAGGATAAAAACTCGGAAGCAGGATTTTACTGACATGACTGTGTATTATTGCTTGTACAATTATCTATTACCGCTTATAGGTGACTTCTCAACAGAGGAAAGCCAAGAAGTGCAAAAGATAAGATACTATGAAGCAAAGTTCAATGACATCTTTAATGAATTACTCGCAATGGCTGATTGGTATGATGCGGATGGGGATGGAACTGTGGAAGATGGTGAAAAAGCATACAGTTTCGCTACTGTTCGAAGAACTCGTCGTAGAAGTAGTGTAGTGAGGGTTAGTTAATGACAATTCGTACTGATCTAATCACTCGAATTACTACAAATATTGCTTCTTATACGAATTATAAGGTAAGCAGTGAATTGCCGTTCTCAGTAGCAGGTGATTCACTGTTCCTTAAAAATAAAAAAACCGTATATGTGGATGATGTGCGTGAAAGTAAAATTCAATTATATAGAACCTTGGATCAAGGTGATGTATATCAAAATGAATATGTATTTAATGCATTTCTGACCGTAGATGCTAAAAATCAACCCAGTGATATAGATAATGTTATAACGGCTATCCTCAACGCCAAAAGCGTAGTCACTGGAACTCAATTGAATGAAAGTTCAGTTGAAAGTGAGATTGAGGATGATTATATAACATATACTTTCGAGTATAATTTTACTAATGTTTAGGAGATAAAAACATGGCAGTAATTAATGTCACAAGTGGTAATAAAGCGATCCTTTGCTTAGGTAATAGTAGTACTTTAGCCGAACCCGATAATGCATCAACATTTTCTGTCCCGCTGATGCAGGACATAACATTAACAACCAGTCCCGGCACTGTAAGATATTCAACTTTAGATAGTACAGCATCAAGTGCTTATACTACTGTAGTTGAAAACGGTGTAAGTGGTACTATGTTAGTGGACGACGATGCGTTCTTTGGTAATGCTGGTGTTACAGATAACACTGTTGCTACCAATGGCTTATGGACAACCTCAAACAGTAAAACTGAAGTATTCTTTAGTGTTGCGTTCGAAGGTGGTACAAACGGCAGTGGTGGATACTACCTAAGCGGTCAAGGATTTATTAGTGGATTAGCACCAAGTGCTTCAATCGACCAAGCAGTTTGGTTGAGTCCGATTGAAATCGTTGTAAACGGTGATCTAACTAAGAACACGCTTTAACCAATTGTAAATAGTTGCCTCACAATGGTGTGGGGCAATTATTTTAAGGAGTAGATATGAAACATAAATGGTTAAGAAATTATGATTCTAATGGTGTTTGGACAAAAGCCAAGAGAATCATTAATGTTGATGGTGTTGAGTATAATCTTGATGATTATGCCGCAACGCATGGTATTAAATTACCAGATGCAAAACCAAAAAAACAAAAACAGGTAAATACTGATGCAGATATGGAACAATCACTCGATTCCAGAGATATTGAAGTCGATGGAGATGGAGATAGCGAAAGCACAGAATGAAATAAAATGTGCATACGCTGATATAGACAAAGCAAATAAAAGATTAGCATTTACATTAAGTGCTATTCATAACTTAAAAGATAGAACTGAGGATTTGAAGAAATGAATATTAAAGATTTAGCAAAAGAACCACAACTCATCCCGCTCACCATTGATGATGAAAAGATTGTATCAAAATACGGTGAAGCAATCACACTTCATATATACGACAGACAACCATTAGATATATTTGCAAAACTCAGTGTTATCAATGAAGATAATGCTACTGAAATTGCAAAATTGGTTGAAGGTCTAATACTAGATGAACAAGGAAATAAAATTGTAAGTGGCAAAAATACATTGCCAATTGATGTTCTTGTGGCTGCTATGGGTGCTATAAGTGAAGTATTGGGAAAGTAGTAAATCACCCTGTAGGATTACATGGTGATAAAACTACAAATGTAATCTGTATGATTCATGCACTTGCTGAAACATATGGAAAATTACCCAGTCAAGTATTACGCGAAGCCGATACTTTTGATATGATGGTATTTGATGTTGTATCTACAATCAGAGAATATCATAATAAAAAAGATAGTAAAGATATTAATGCATTAAATAAATTATATGGTGCAGACTCTTTACAAAAAGGACTAGAAGAATTTAAGAAAAGGAAAAGCAAATGATACAAGTAGTAGGAGTGATAGCAGCAGGGGTAGCAAGAATAGCCGCCGGCGCTGTTGCCGCTACTGCTAGAGTATTAGGTGCCGGTGCTGTTAGACTTGCCGGATCGTTAGGGAGAATGACCGGCTCATTAGGACGAAGTGTTTCTAGATTCTTTGGTGGTGCCGGCCGCAAACTTATCAAATTTAATGCTAGAAAAGCATTTAAAAAACTTGATCGATTCGAAGACATATTAGAAGAAGTCAAAAAAGATGCTGTAGTTTATGCAAAAGCACAGACCAGTAAAGTATCAGGTAATGCAAGACGCAATACAAAATATAAAAATAAAGAAATAACATTAGATTACTCATACGCAACTTATATTGATGTGCCCGGAGTACAACGCAGAGACCATGGCGGTAATCCAGCCGGTATTAGTAAGCCAACTGAAAAATGGATTAAGAAAGAATTATTGCGTAGAATAAAACAAGAATTAGGTAGGTAATAAGCATGAGCGATATTAAAATTAATGTAGGCCTTAATAGTAGTGCTGCTAAACAAGGTTTATCAGATCTAAAAACTGCTATAGGCGGTGTAGGCAATGCCACAAATGCTGTTACAGGTGCGTTTGTTAAACTTGCGGCTGCTGCAGGTGCTGTAATAGCAGTTGGGAAAAGCCTTCAAGGTATTGCAACCGCTGGTGCTAAGTTCGAAAAACTACAAAATTCATTAAATGTTGTATTTGGTAGTGTCGAAAGAGGCACCAAAGCATTAGAAATGGCAAGAACTATTGCTGATAATACTGGCATGAGTATGGATATGCTTGCAGAAAGCATGATTCAACTTAAAGGTGCTGGTGTTGAACCCACTGTACAACAATTAACTGCTTTTGCTGATGCGGCTGCTGTATCAAAAGATGCCGCAGGTGCGTTTGAAGCCGCCATATCACTTGTAAGCAGAACAACTGCTGGTGGTTTAGGTCTAGAAGAATTAGAAAGGTTAGGTGACAGAGGTATTCCAGTTTATGATATCCTAAATGAAAAGTTAGGAATCACACGCTTACAGATCAGTGATATAGGTAAAACTGCTGAAGGTGCTCAAAGAATTATCAATGCACTTACAGAAGGATTAGAAGAACGATTTGGCGGTGCTGCACTAGCAAATGCTCAAACATTTGATGGTGTAATGAATCAATTGAACAATAGTTTAGATGTATTCAAAACAAGATTGTTCAATTTAGGATTAGGTGATTTCTTCAAAGAAAGCGCATTAGGTGTTAAAACATTTTTTGATACATTACTCGAAAGCCTAGGCACTAATCAAGAAGGATTAGGAATATTCCTAGACAATGTTAGAGAAACAATCGGCAATGTTATTAAAACATTAGTATTAGGAGCCGCGGCATTGTATGATACATTTGCTCCTGCACTAGAAGGTATATTCAACTTCTTAAAAACAGCAATAAACAACTTAATCAGTTTTGCTAACATGTTGCCACCTGAATTCAAATCCATGGGTATAATTGGTTTTATGATGCTAGGAGCGAGGGGTAAAGGATTAGTATTAGTGATAGCAGGATTATTTGATGATATCATCAAATATGTATCATTAGCCATAAACAAAATGGAACCCGTGATTAATAAAACAATAGAATGGGTTAACAAACTTATTGAATTAGATAATAAAATTAATGATACTATAGAAAAGATTACCGGATTAAGAGCATATGGACCATTACAATTAATAGAACCAATAAAGGCTGAAGATTTTACTTTTGAAAGTATAAGAAGTGCTTTATCAGATACAATATCAAGTTTATTTGGTGAGATGGATGCTTTACCACTCATAGGAGAATCAGGTACAATATCTGCAGAACAAAGAGCAACAGACTTCTTCAATCGATTTAGTGAATTATATCAAGCAAACTTAGATAAGATGCGTAATAATCCAATTCCATTACCAACACCGGGCGGGGATGAACCCGAAACAGTAGTAAATCCATTTGTTCAAGCATTTACCAATGGTTTTAATACACTAAGAGATCAAGTTAATGATACTGCTTCATATGGTAAAAGATTATTTGATGAAATGACAAATGGCTGGAGCAATGCTTTTGTTAAATTTGCTGAAACAGGAAAACTCAGTTTCAAAGATTTATTCAAGTCAATAATGGCCGAAATTATCAAGATGCAGGCAAATAAATTGTTCTTAGCATTATTTAATCCTGCAAGTGCAGCCGGTGGTGCTGGTTTAATTACCAGTTTGTTTAGCGGATTCTTTGCTAATGGAGGATTTATTCCAAGTGGCAAGTTCGGAATCGCCGGGGAGTCGGGCCCAGAAATTGTAAGTGGGCCAGCAAGAGTCACAAGCACTGCTGATACAGAAGCAATGTTAGGCGGTCAAACTTATGTTACATACAATATAAATGCAATTGATTCTAGATCCTTTAAGGAAACACTTTCCCAGGATCCAGAATTTATATACAATTTAACTAGATACGGCTCAAGGAGATATGTATAATGAGTGGATTACAAACTATAGTTGATAATGCTCAAAATATAAGCATTAAAAGAAATAAAGTTGCTGCTCAAACTATAAGCCGCAGTGGTCGTATTAAAACTGCTGAAATAGCCAGTGCTGTTCCGTATAGGTTCAGTGTTAAAATGCACGATGGATTAAAGTACAGCACAAATAGAAATCTAACAGAAGAAATAGATAGATTAGATATCACAACAACCAGCACTATTGATATTGGTAATACAAATACAAACTTAAATTATATTACAGCATATCAAGGCGATATATCTGCAATACAATTGAACAATATTTCTATTGTAGGTGCAGATGGTGATGAATTATATATTAATACCAGTACTGTATCAGGATCAGGCTATCTATTCCGTGCAGGTGATTATATACAACCTGCTAACAACTATAGATATGTATATACCGTTACAGCAGATGTATCATATAGTTCAACAGCAAATTTAACAATACCAATACATAGACCATTTATTACAGATACCAGTACAACTGTCACAGGTGAAGGTGTGTTAGTTGGTAGTACTGTTAAATGGCAAGTTAAGATGATGAATAAACCCAGTTATACAATAGTACCATATGATAGATTAAGTTATGATAGCACATTCGAATTAATTGAGGTTATTGCATAATGAGTACTACTATTCCAGCACTACAACAAGATACTGTGCGTAATGCTATATTGATGGACATTACTGTGGATACTGTAACATATAATATCTGCACAAGTTTTAGTCCAATTACTGTAGGCAATGTGACTTATGCTTCAATGGGTGCGTTCTTAAGTGTTACAGCAATGGGCGAAGACCTAAAAGCAAATGATGGTGATATATCAATTAGCCTAAGTGGTATTCCATATGCTGTAATATACAGCGTATTAGAAGCAACTATTAAAGGCGGTGAAGTAGTAATATGGAGAGTATTCTTTGATGAAGACTATCGTGCTACAACAAGATATCAACGCTTCAAGGGTGTAATAACAAATTATACTATCACAGAAGATATCGATATTATTAAAGGTAAACTAACCAACACTGTTACAATCACTGCCGCAAGTATTAACAAAGTGTTAGACAATAGAATTAATGGACAAAGAACAAGTGCTAGTGATAGAGAAAAGTTCTATCCGGGTGATACCAGTTTTGACAGAATTATAGATTTACACAATACCAGTTTTGATTTTGGACGCCCAATGGGTGCCACCGGTGGTGTTGGTAGTACAACTGGCAATGGATTAAGTGATTGGGAATTAGCATTGGAAGAAATGAGATAATGCAGATAAGACACGCAACATTAGAAGATTTGGATGAATTGATCCGTATGCTCAAAAATTATGCTAATGCTACGCCATTAACTTGTTTTGAAGAGCCCATTTATGATGAACATCGTGTCAAAACACTATTAGCCAACTTTATGATGCGTCACTTGGTGTTGGTTGGTGAGGTTGATGAAGGATTGGGCGGATTGCTTATTGCTAATATGGTTCCAGATATTTGGATGCCACATATAGTAACACTGCGAGAAACAGCATGGTGGGTAGAAGAGGAGTGTAGAAACACCTCTATGGGTTATAGACTATTACAAGAATACTTAAAAATAGGTAAAAGATTACGAGAAGAAAATGTCGTGCAAGAAATTGTGCTCACAACAATGGTAAATTCACCAGACTTAAAGTTAGAAAAGCGTGGTTGGAGAACTATTGAAACAAATTATGTGTATGAGGGTGTGTAGATGCCAATTTTTAGTGCTATAGGTGCTGCTATTGTTGGTGCTGTAACTGGAGTTGGGTATGCCGCGGCAGCGGCGGCCGCTATTAATACAGGATTAGGATTTGCTGTAGCAGTTGTTAGTGCGGGTGTAGCATTAGCAACAGCAAGAGTTATTTCTAAAAGTATGGCTCCTGATGCGTATAGAGCAACAAGCCAAGCACAAAACGATCCAGGTGTGCGTATTCAATTGCCACCAGCAACAGATAATAAGATCCCAGTGTTTTATGGTAATGTTGTAACTTCAGGTATTGTAACACACGCTAATATCAGTGCTAATAATCAAACAATGACATATGTATTGGTATTAAGTGAGCAAGTACAATATAATAATCCAACATATACAATAAATCAAGTTTATAGAAATGATGAAATATTAACTATTGACAATAACGGTAGTGTCACTGTAGCAACTGATGCTGATGGCAATACTGATAGCAATATTGCTGGCAAATTAAGAGTGCATGTGTATGCAGGTAATGCAACCAGTAATGTAAATCAAATATATCCACCTACTAATAAAGTCGCCGCAAATACAGTAGCACCTGTGTTAGCCACAGATGGTGCCAGTATGGCAAACTTAGTCTATGCTGTTGTTAGTATGGATTATGATGCTGGTAATAACTTAGTTGGTTTAGGTACAATGAGTTTTGATATTGCCAACAACTTATATAATCCAGCAAATGTATTATATGATTATCTAACTAACCCCATATATGGTGCTGGTTTAACAGCAGGCGTAGATTTTGATACAGTAAGTTTAGCAGAAGTATATGATTATGCTAATACTCAAGTTGATTATACACCGTGGGATGACACCGACCAACCACAGGATCAATGGCGTATAGATGGTATATTAAGTACATATCAATCTGTTAAAAGAAATATTGATGCAATATGTCAAAGTTGTGCCACTTGGTTTACATACAACCCTAAAATAGGTAAGTTTGCATTTGTACCAAATAGAGCCGCAACAGCAGGCGAGAAAGCCAATGCATTCGTATTCAATGATGACAATATTATTAGTGCGTTTGATATCACTTCAACAGAGTTATACAGTTTATATAATACTATAGAAGCAGAACATCCGCAATACAATCAAAAAGACCAAACAGATGTGGTTCATATCAGCATACCAAGTGGATCACGCAATCCTAATGAGCCTGATAATAAACTCACAGTACGCTATGACTTAGTAAATGATAACAGCCGCGTTAAGAACTTGGCTAATATAGATTTACGCCAAAGTCGTTTTGGTACAGTGATCACTTTTGTAGCAGATTATAGTGCATTACAGTGTGATGTTGGTGATATTGTTAAACTAACCAATGCCGTGTATGGATATGATGCGGATCTGTTTAGAGTAGTACGAATAGATGAACAAGAAGGTCAGGATGGCACACTAACAGCAAAACTAATACTATTAGAATATGATGACGCAATATACGATCATGAAATTGTATTGCAAAAATCACCACCATTACCAAACGGTGTGCCAAATAGTAAAAACAATTATGAAACAGCAGTTATTAAAGATCGTGCAATAGCAAATTCTTCAGTAAGAGGATTTGCTAATGGAGTAATCCTCGCAAGAATGATTGACATTCCTGATCTTATAGCACAAGAAGAATTTGCTAATATTACTGCCAATGTTGATGCTATCTATGCTGATATTAGTAACATAGAAACAAATGTTAGCATAATAACTGATGATGTTGCTAATATAGAATTAGAACTTGCTAATGCCGCGATATTGCCAATTACAGAAACTGATATTGCCAATAACAGTATTAGCACACCTAAACTACAAACTAACAGTGTAACATCAGATAAAATTATTGCTAACGCTATTACCGCAGATAAAATAGGTGCGCTTCAAGTCACAACTGCTAAACTTGATGCACTTGCTGTAACAACTGCTAAACTTGATTCACTTGCTGTCACAACCGCTAAACTTGATGCTCTTGCTGTCACAACCGCTAAACTTGATGCACTTGCTGTGACTGGTGATAAAATTGCCGCTAATACAATAACTTCTAATAAGATATTAGCAGGTAATATAGCGGTAGATAGATTAGCAAGTGGTACATTTGCTACAACAAGTGGTTTAACATTTGGTTTAGGTGTTGGTGCTAATCTTGTTGGAATACCAGGTGCTGTAACAGGATTCAGTAATGTATCCAGTGCGGCCGCAGGTTTGTTTGGTGCTGCACAAGAAACAGCATTAGTTGTAGGTGCAGCAGATACATATTATGGTGTTGCAGCATATGGTAATGTAGATTGGGCTATTGCTGAGTCACAACCATCAAATGCTTGGAGTGTGGTAGGCACATTAGCATTCAGTAATGTAGCAGCATCTACATCTGCTGGTGGATACTTTTATAATAAAGCAGGCCCAGGAGCGGCAACATTAGCAACTGAAGATTATGCTGGTGAATTTGGTGCCAGTATAAGAGTAGATGGTACAACATTACCTTTCACTGGATCACACGAAGTAGTGATATCTAACAGTACTACATTAAGTACAGGTGATATATTAGTAGATGTTGAAATTATTGCCAAAAGCAGTATTAGTGATACCACAACTCTTGTTGATATTAGTAATACCAGCAATCAGAAAGGTGTAGTAGGTGTATATGCTGGTGATTCAACCAGGTATCCAATACCAATGACTGAATATGTTGAACAAATAGTAAATGAAATACCAATTAAAATGCCACAATTAAAACCAGAATATGCTAATTTGATGGCGGATCATAAAACCGTTGTGGTTAACGCATTGGGTGAAGGTCAGATTAATGTGAATGGTGAGAATGGTAATATTGTGATAGGTGATTTGATTGTGTCATCAAGCACAGCAGGTAAAGGTATGAAGCAAGCAGATGATATTATGAGAAGTATCACAGTTGCTAAAGCCAGAGAGTCTGCTACATTCAACACCGCAAGTGAAGTAAAACAAATAGCGTGTATATATTTGGCAGGATAAACAATGAGTAATAGATTTGGATTCTTCAAACCTGTTGTTACTTTAGGTGCAACAACTAGTGGTGATTGGCATTTTCAACCAAATGTTTCTATCAGTGCTTCTGTAGCAAATGCCGATACTGTTAATTTTTATATTACTGGTAATTATCCAAGTGTAACATTGAATTATAATTTAATAAATGTGCAAGAAAGTGATTTTACAGATGGTAATATTACAGGTACAATAGTAACAGATGGTAATGGTAATGCTACTTTTACAAAAACTTTAGTCACTAATGCAAATTATAGTAATACTAATGTAGAATTTTATGCTAATATTACAACAACAGCCAATATTGAATTATCAACAAGTAGTAATATTGTTATTACTCCAGCCCCAACGTTGGTAGCAACAGGCGGTACTATTACTGATACCAATGGTTGGAGACAGCATGAATTTATAAGCAATGGAACATTCACTGTAAATGCTGTTGGTAGTGGTACTGTATATTCTTACATAGTAGGTGCAGGCGGAATGGGCGGTGGTAGTAAAAGATTCCAAGAAGTTTTTGGTGCAGCATTTAATACTTGGAGTTTGCAAAGTGGTGGCGGTGGGGCCGGAGGGGTTATAACACATGCTAATCTTTCTGCTACATCATATACTACCACAAATTATCCGATAGTGATAGGTAATGGCGGTAATAATCTAACAAAATATGGTACTGCTAGTTCCTTTAAAGGTTATTCAGCCGCCGGCGGAGGCGAAGGTGGTAGTTGGAATATTGCTCCAACCGCAGGATTTATAAATGGTGGTGGTGGTAGTAGTACATTTAGTAGTTGGTCTGCTAATACATATGGCCCAAGTTCCACACCCCCGCCGTCTCCTACACAATATGACCAATGGTTAACAGATACTCCTTCAATTCTATATTGGGATGGTTCAACCTGGCGGACAAGTTCATATACAATTGCTGCTTATATCTTTAACAATTATGGTAAAAGAGCATTGAATGCCGGTGGTGATGGTACAGTATATGATGGTGGTAATGCTGTAGTTATATCAGGTGATCCAGCACCAACAACTAGATTTAATGCTGTTGGCGGAAGTGGCGCTGGGGCAGGCGGTAATGGTAATTATAATACTTCAAATTGGATGTCCTCAAGTCTGCCGGCCGGCCCTAATGGTGGCGCCGGCAAATTAGTTTGGATAAATTATCCAGGTTATGCTACTGAATATTTGGCCCGTGGTGGTAATGGTGGTGATAATAATACAAGAGCAAGTACTCCTTCAGCAGCAACAATATATGGGTACGGTGGGCAAGGAGCACACGCTGGGCGTTATGCATCAGATGGTACTACAACTACATATCATAATGGTGCTAATGGAGCAGATGGTATTGTTAGAATAGCATATGAATTTGAAAAGAGATCTTTTGTTGTATAAAAACCCTTAATTAAATTTATTAGATAAATATACAATAAGATGCTAAAGCCTCAGCGTTAGCATAAGCCCCTTCAGGAGACGATTATATGGCAGCACTACTTTCTTTTCAAAATTACATTGGCGGGAGTGATGTTCAAGTTATTGAACTATTTCCTCGCAGTCAAAAAGCATTCACATATAACTTTGGCAGTAATGTATCACTATATAGTTTTAGTGCTGATTACCAAACAATCGTATTAGATCAAATTACATATGATCGTGTATCAGGTGATCCAAATTTTACAGATACAAATGTAATTGGCTATTTTGCTAATGTTGGTGTTGTGTCAAGCGGCAATATCAGTAATGCTGAAGCAAGTTCAGGATTAGTAACTTTAACTATACCAGAAAATAGATATACTGGTAATATTACTCCTAACGCAAGAACAAATGTTGTGATGACTGTGCTAAGTTTTCAATGGGAAACAGATGATACTCCAGTACCACAAAAAGATATGCACCGTTGGGCAATCATAGAAAGATGGGAAGCAGGAGTTTCAACAGGGGATCCAACTCAGGAGACAGTAGCAAACGGCGGCTATGTAGCCCTTTAATAGGAGATAACACATGGCCAATGTAAATGTTAATGTTGCTAATACAGCAATAAATGTCGCAACAACAACTTCTAATATAACAGTAAGTGAAGGCAATGTTTGGGTCACTAATGTTAGCACGACTCAAAGCAATATCAATGTAAGTTCAACAATTTCTAATATTACTGTATCACAAATAGGCAGTGTAGGTAATGCAGAAGTAAGAACTAAAATAAGTGTTTCAAATGAAAGTGGGTATGGATCATTAGCATATGATAATAGCCCAACTTCAAATGGTATAATACAATATACTGGTGTAAGCACAGCAGATATAAGAACTACAATATCAAATGCAAGTCCAATCACATATAATAGCATAACTGGTGAGATTGGAATTGATACAACAGAATTAAATTTAGAAACTTATTATGATGCTGGTAGTGTAAGTGGTAATGTATCATTAGATATTGGTAATGGTAAAACACAAAAACTTACTCTTACTAGTAATATTACAAAACTAGACATTAATGATATCAGTGCTGGTGAAACAATAACTTTAATTCTAACACAAGATGTAACAGGTAATCACGATATTGATACTGTTACATATTATCTAGAATGGGTAGATTGGGAATTCGTAGGCGCTGTTACTAATTTAACTCAAACCGCTAATAGTGAAACAATATTAAATATTATCTATGATGGTACAACTTATTTTGGTAGTTTAGTTAGTTTTGATGCTTATGATCCATTTGTAGGAAAAACCACAGATGACTTAGCAGAAGGTAATGTAAATCTTTATTATACTACAGATCGTGCTAATACTGCTATTACAACATATCTAAATACAGATCATACCGTATCAGGTAATATCACAAGTCTAGGCACATTAATATTTACAGATAGTAGTGATATACCTCAAATTCTTAAATTGGGCGATAGTAACCCATTATCAATATATAGTGAGTCAGGCGTTAGGGTTAAAATAGATGGTGATGCCGATGGATCTGCCAACTTTGAAATATTATCTCATATATTTGATGGTGGGGCACCAAGTCAACATTTTGTTGTAGGTGACGATGCTAACGTTGTAGTTAATCTAAGACCTTTCATAAATTATGGTACCGGTTCTAAATTTAGAATTAAATGGTTAGGCACTGTTGATGCATTAAACACTGGATATGAAATATTCAGTGTTGATGTAAATGGAAATGTTAGTATTGGTAATGTGAATGCTAATGAAAATTTTATTCTACCTAATGTCAGAGGGTCTAATAATCAAATATTATTAACAGATGCTAATGGTATTGTAAGTTGGTCAAATATTAGTGCGGCAATTAGTAGTACAGATGAAATCACTGAAGGTAATGTAAATCTTTACTACACTACTGATAGAGCAAATACTGCTATTGGTGCATATCAAGGTGATATCAACACAGCGGGTAATATAACAGCCGCATACTTTAGTGGTGATGGCGGTGGATTAAGCAATATACCAGGACACTTAACCAATGCTGAAGTAATGGCTTACATTAGTTCAAATGATTTAACTGTAGGCGGAAATATACTGCCCAGTGCAAATAGTGTATACACACTTGGCGATGCTAACAATCGTTGGAAAGACTTATATCTAAGCGGCACTTCAATTTATTTAGATGACACTGCTATATCAGCCGCTGGTGGTGTTCTAAGTTTTGGTGGTGCTAATATTGCTGTTGCTGGTAGCACTGCTTATACAACAGATGACTTAACAGAAGGCACTGGTAATGTTTGGTTTACAACTGACAGAGCAAACACTGCTATTGAAACATATGTTAGTGGCAGTGGCAATATCAATTTTGCTAATGGAATTATTAGTGAAAGTTTAACTACAACTGATATTGATGAGGGTGATAACTTATACTTTACTACTGATCGTGCTAATAGTGCAAGTGATGTTTGGTTAACAACTAAAACAACATCAGATCTAACTGAAGGTTCTAACTTATACTTCACAACCGACCGTGCTAATAGTGCTATTGGTGGGTATCAAGGTGATATCAACACAGCGGGTAATATAACAGCCACATACTTTAGTGGTGATGGCGGCGGATTAAGTAATATCTCTGCTACTGCTAACTTAGCACTTAATACCACAGATGACTTAGCAGAAGGTAATACAAATCTTTATTACACTACTGATAGAGCAAACAGTGCTAGTGATACTTGGTTAACAACTAAAACAACATCAGACTTAACTGAAGGTTCTAACTTATATTTCACAACTGATCGTGCAAACACTGCAATTGATGACTATGTTGTGGGCAGTGAAAATATTCTTGTTAACAGTGGTGTAATCAGTCTTGCTAACGCACTTGCTAATGTTAACAGTGTGCAGGCAGAAAGTCTAAACAAAATATCACTTGGTGATGGTGTTGGTGGCTTTACATTTACTGAAGCGTTAGGTGCAGATCAAACAGCAACTGATGTGCTTAATATGACAGGCGGTTATGGTTATACAAAAGCACAACCTTCAAGTAGTTTTAACCAACTTACTTCTACAAGACTTATAACATACTCAGGCACCAGTGATGTAAATGCACTATGTTTTACAGGTAATGTTGTAAGTGGTAGTGCTACAATTCAATTAACAGGTATGGAAGAATACAGATATGTTGCTAACTCTACAACACCACCTTTATTCTGGACTAAACCAATTGTTGGCACTGGCAATATTGCTACATTAATTAATGAAATTGTTCCAGGTATGGCACCAATGTATCATACAAGAGCATTAGGTGGTTTTTACAACAGTTTTACATTAGGTGATGGTGGCACAGAAGGAACACAAACTCCATTCCCTGCTGGAACATATATTACATCAATTGATACAGGTAATTTAACTGTTACAATGAATAATCCAGCAACCAGTGACTTTGAATTTAGCAGCACACAGGCTAATAATAATTTAGATGGTAACAACAGTTTCTTCATGAACACAATGCGTGATACTGATACTGGATTCTTAGTTGGTATTTTAAGTGAATATGATGTGTATGGTGGTGCTCGTAGTCGTGCAAGTGTTGGTCCTTGTAAAATGCTTTCAACTAATGTGTATGCTTATCCAATAAGTGGTCCTGTAGCAGGTGATTTCACTTACACTGTGGGTAGTAGCAGTGATTATAGTTTAGATATGAGTGCGTCTAAATTTAGATCATATGCTCATTATACACAAGGTAAAGTTAGTTTAATAAGCAGTGAAAATACTTACTTTGGTATTAAAGATGGATTGGTTATAGGTGCTAACACACTAACAACAACTCAAATGTTTGATAATGGTTATTCAGGTTTTGGTATTAGTTTAGGTTATGATGGTATTACACCATATGCTGATGACTTTGGAACAATAACCTCAGCATCATCAGGTAGCCAAAATTCATTCATTCCAAGACTACAAATTGGTAATTTTACTGATTTAACACGCCAGGAAAACAGTCTAGATTATGGTGCTGCAGAATTATTATTTAGAAGTTATAATGGTAATCTAAATGAACCAAGCACAGGTTGGTATGCAAGAGACAATCAAGAATTAGGTAAGATTGGTTGGACCAGTTATGGTGGTGGTTCTTTACCTGGTGGTGAACTAATACCAAGTGCTTATATATCAGTATCCGCAGGTGAAGATTGGACTGATGGTGGTTTCGGTGGCAAAACAAATATGTCTTTTGTTGCTAATAGCCGACCTGATACTGTAAATGCGGCTAATAAATTTGTTCGTGATACTTTCTTAACTTATGAAGATGGTGGATTATATTTAGGTTCTAATAAACCTTCAGGTGAAACACGCAGACCTGTTATTATAGGTCCTGTTGCTGAAAATTTCATGAATGTTCAAGGTAAAGGCACAAGAGGTAACTGGACTAGTGAAACCAAACGCACTTGGGTAGAAATGAACAGTGCTAATGTGAGTGTTGACAGTGGTAGCCGTTTAACTGTTACTAATGGCGGTCATAATGGCGGTAATGCTCAACCTGTTGTTGGTGATATGGTTATTGAATTAGACCGCCGTGTAGGATCAAAAGCAAGACTACCTGATTGGGGCTGGCAATACGTTGCAAGTGGCACATATGGTCAGATCGCAGAAGATGCTGATACGGTTGTTATTGGTATAAATTATTTAGGTAATCAACCTCTTGCTGATGCAACACCAGTTTATTTCGTTGGAACAGGTTATGGTCTTACGCAAGACTTAGTTACTTGGACCAATAATAGTAATATTGGATATCTAAAGAGAGGAAGAACTTTCACTAACCAAGTATATTATGGTGTATTTGAGGACAGTGGATTAACTACTCCGCTAACTTGGGCCACAGTAACAGGAACAAGTTGGGTGGGTAGAGGATTAACAACAGCCACACCATTGCCATTTCCGTGTCCACTTCTAGAGTATGATATTACTCCAAGCCACACACCTAAGAAGTATAGTTTTGAACTAAGTGAAACCAGTGACACGCTTGAACTTAAAGAAGATGATGTTAATATTGTTAGTTTTGAATCAGGCAACATTACTGCAACTGGCAATATTCAAGCCAATTACATAATTGCTACTACACGATTTGATGGCGATATTAATGGTGCTATTCAGGCTGAGATATGGAACGCATCAGGTGGCACATTAAACAAAGGTGATATTGTTGCACTAAATGGTAATAACCATGGTGATACACCAGATGTTGTGTTAGCAGACAGCGGCAATGCATCATTAATGCCAGGCTTTGGTGTTGTTAAAAACAACATTGCTCCTAATGAAACAGGTGAAGTGGTTATCAGTGGTAAAATGAACTTTAGTTCACATGGATTTACCATAGGTGCTTCATTGTATGTTAATGGCTCAGGCACATTCACAGAAACCAGACCAACTGGTGAAGGCAATCTTGTTCAAAAAATAGCAACTGTAACAAACAGCAACACAATTAATGTGGCCGGTGCCTCGAGATCTAATGACATTTACAATGTTAATCAAGGCAATATCATAATAGGTGATTCAAACAATGTTGGTGTTACATCTAAATTTACTGATCTAGCAAACACTGCTATTGGTGCTTATACTGGTAATTTTAGTGCAAGTAATGTTTCATTAACAAAATTTAACGAGACTGTGGTCAGTTTAGGCACACTAAGTGGTGATATTGCTGCTAACTTAGATGTAAGCACAGGCACTATATTCCAAGTTACAACAGGTGGTGGTTTAACTATTAACAGTTTAACCAATGCTGTTGCTGGCACAAGTGCTACAATTATTATTACACAAGGTGCTACAACTGGCACACTAACAAGCAGTATGAAATTTGCTGGTGCTAGTAAAACATTAAGCACAAATACTGGGGATATTGATATCATAAGTGTGTTCTACGATGGTAGCACATACTATTCAACATTAAGCACAGGATACGCATAATGCCGTTTGCTGCTAGAGGTGGATTTTTAGGTCAGTATGTGGTGCCAGAGCCGCCTGATTGGCAGGATCTCACTGGCGCAGATATTTCACCTGTTGTTAGCACTTGGGATTTAACTGGTAGTCGCAGTTACACAACTTATGATATAGGTAGCAGTATTTGGAGTATAGGTTTAGCATACGCTGGGTTTGTTGCTCATCCTAATGGTAAGGTATATGGTGCACCTGGTTCAAAAGCAACAAATAATATATTGGAATTTGATCCTGTTACTGGTAGTAGTCAAGAGATTTCATCAGGCTTAACATTAACAGGATCAATACGATTTGTCGCAGGTAACTTAGGGTCTGACAATAGAATTTATTGGTGGCCATACAATATGGACAGTGTTATGATATTTGATCCAGATACTAACAGTTTTGAATTACAGAACTGGGGATTAACATTTAGTAATCCTGCTTATGAATTAGGCATGTCTGCAGATGATAAATTGTATGCTCTTGGCACACCTAATGTCGCTCTTGTTTATAATGTTGCATCAAACACTGCTACAACCAGCAGTTTAGGATTAGGTACCTTAGGCACTAATGGGGCTAAATGGGTTAGTGGTGTAAGATCAATTGAAGATGACAAATTATATGCCGCACCTTATAATACAGGTGGACCAAGTAATAACAGAAGCGTATTAATTATTGATCCTGATACTGACACAGCAGAAGTGCAAACTTATGGCTTTACATTTGGAGCACAAACAAGTCAAGGTATTACCAATGCTAAGAATGGTAATTTATATATGACTGGACATGGAACTAGCACAGTATATACACTAGATCCATCAGCAAACACAATGACTAGTTTAGGCACTGGCACAAAAGTAATGGGAGCCACGATGGGTCCAGATGGTAATGTGTATTGCGGTCCATGGTCAACAGGCATGTGGATTGATGTAGATACTAATACTATAACCACTAACCCAACTACTATTATGCCCAGTGGTCAGAATAAATGGGGTTGCTTGAATCAAGGCAACTTAATGGTGCAAATGCCAAACGCAACATCAAACAGGCATGCTGTAGTTATTACAGTAGACGGCACTGGTTCAACGTCTTCAACTGTAGGTGCATATAGTTGGACAGGATATTTTAATAGGGATAGATAATGGAAACTTTTTATCATAGATATTTGCTATCGTCAGGACAATATTGGGGTAGCACAAGAACAGTGAATGATGATGATCAGTGTGGATATACTGAAGTTGAACCCATGCCTGTAGAAGATCATTATAGTGAAGTGCAAGTTTGGTTTGGTGACCATTGGGAAATTAGACCATTAGTAGATGGAGCATACACTGGAGAATAATATGAAAATAATACATTGGTCAGACATTAAAAATTCCGTAGACCGCGCCATAGCAAAACTTACTTGGGATGAACTTGCTTGGCAAAACCAATGTGATCTAGAAGAGTATGAAACTGAGCAAGCAGAATTAGTTTGGGATTACAGTCACTTAAGAGAATTACTTGGAGAAAATAATGCCAGTAAAAAAAGTTAAAGGTGGGTATAAGTGGGGATCAAGTGGCAAAACTTATCCAACCAAAAAGCAAGCAGAAGCACAAGGCCGCGCAATTTATGCAAGTGGCTACAAAAAGAAACCAAAAGGAAAATAACATGCCGGCACATAAGAAAAAGAAGAAAAAGAAAGGATACTAGTCATGCCACAGAAGCCACAGAGACAAATGGATCACTATCAACAACTGTTAGATGACTTGAATTTTGAAGTTCGCACTATTAGAGATAATCATTTAGCGCATCTTGCAGATGATGTTAGTGAATTGAAATCTGATCTAAAAGAAACCAAAGAAGAGTTTCATAGTGGCTTCTCTAAGTTAGATGAAAGAATTTTCCAACTTATGTTGTTAGCACTTGGAGGTTTGGCGGCAACATTATTAGGAATATTTTTTGCCTAAAACACTTGACAAACTAGTATAATCGTGTATAATTATTATTATGTAAAGTTCCTCATGCTTTACATAAAAAAACTCTGTCAAATGGTTTCCCCCTAGTGTCCGCTAGGGGTTTCCATTGGATTCCTTGAAGTAGTATATTGGCCCCTATATAGACTAAACTAAAACAGTGTGTTTCTCTATATAGGGGCTTTTTTTTGACTTAAAAAACCACCATATCTAACATTTTTCTTGACATATTACTAAATAAGTATATAATAAACAATATATAACTTATTATACGGAGAAAATAATATGGCTTATTATGTCGCAAAAAAGAAAAACACACGCTTTGAAAAAGAGTATGGCTGTAGAATAGATTTATTCGCAGATAGCGAAGGCGTTACAGCAGAAGCAATTTGGATGAGATTAAAAAACTTTGGCACTCCCTACCAAAGACGCTTGAATCCAACACAGTATGAATTAAAGTATGCTCGTACTTGCTATGAGATAGCAGAAGAACAAGGTGTACATCCACTTACAATACAAACTTATGAGCGTAAATTTAGTAATGCGTTCTATGAACCAAAGTGGAAGAGAATGCCTAATCCAAACAATAATCAACCCAAACAGCATTGGCGAGAAGCAGTTCAAAGTGGCAAATACTGGCATCAGCAAAGCCCATGGCTACATCCTCTACATCCAGAATATGATCGCTGGCGTGCAGGAGAGATGTTCCCAGATGAATATGTTGGTGGCAGCAGTTTAACCACTGAAGAAGTAGAAGGACTAATGATTAACAACGGTTGGAAAAAATATATCTAAGGAGGCCACTATGACAATCTTTATCAAACCACCACTAACAGTACCAATATTCCCTAAAGAAACTTCAGCAAAAACGCAATACTATGAATTAGATTCGGATTGTGAAGAATATATCTATTATTGGTTAGAGCGTTTCTTAGCAGATGCAAGTGAAGTAATTACACACGATGAAGAATTACGCAATATGCTGCTAAAACGCAAACCTAAATTATTCCCAAAAGGAAAAAGAGGACCAAATAGTATATTGAGTTTTACTGGAGGTATGGTTGCTAATAAAAAAGTAAATGATGATAAGAATATAAGCGAACCTCAATTAGAAGGATTGGAATTCTTGTTTAATTTAATGAGCAATTATTATCATAATAATAATCAGCCACATGTGGGCAAGTTTAAGGAATGCTTACCAATTCAATTTCGTAAGAGTTTCTTTGGAATGTAAAAAAACCCCGGGAGGCCACTCTCGGGGTTTTTTGTTTAACACGAATCAAAATGGCGTTTTGATATTTGAAAGATGTAAGCAGTGAGGTATATAGTGTATATTTGGAGAATATAGTTGGCA
>Ga0075460_10000093_pt1 | contig 28890 bp, 25 predicted proteins | sample DEB08_DNA_3_FD_77580 | JGI IMG/M metagenome (GOLD analysis project Ga0075460, IMG submission 77580) | Aqueous microbial communities from the Delaware River and Bay under freshwater to marine salinity gradient to study organic matter... | ecosystem: Environmental > Aquatic > Marine > Coastal ...
AAAAATCTGTCTCAGTATCTCACTGAAGTGCTCAATTCATTTTCGTGGCGGATCACAAAACCCTACCGCTATATCTCAAGAAGTGTGAAGAGTCTTGTCGTGCGCTCGACAGCCGTTCCCAATAACAGGGTCACAGCCGAGACGCCCAAAAGCTCCTCAGTAAACACAGCGCCAACTAAAAGATCATCAGGCAAAATTAAATGCAGCATAGACTCACCGGGCCCAGACATTCAATTAGTCGACGGTGATTTAACCCTAAGCGGATGGGCGTTTTCGGCGGGCAGTAACATTCAGATTTCCGTTTCTATTAACGAGAGACTTTACCGCACATTCGAGCCGAACCTACTGCGAGACGATGTCGCTGCCTCTTTCCGCGCAACTGCTGAAGCTCGCAATTCTGGTTTTAGCGAAACCTTCGAAAAACGCTTCTTGCCACAGGGCCGGTTTACCTTAACTGTTACCTTCGACGACGGCTCGGACAGAGTATCACTCGAGCGTGAAGTGGTTAACTTTACTCGCGCAAAAATTTATCAACTTTGGCTTAGCGACCGACAACGGGTCGCTGCACACCAATTCGAAAGAAATCCGGTAGAATCGAATCGAATTGTTGTAATGGTGCTGGCAGAACATCATGACGCAGAAGTTGATGCCTACATTACATCACTTCAGACCGATTCAGCAGTCGCCGCCGTCGTTTGCATGATTGCAAGCGATCATGAGCCTCGAGAGTACGCTGACGCGTTTCTGCGCAGCCTTTCTGAAGCGGCTAGATCGGCCGATGCACTACTGATTGCTGATAGAGCGGAGAGACTCGCCCCACACGCCCTGAAGTCGTTAACAGCCCTTCGCGAACATGCTGGTGCTGAACTTGTCTATTCTGACCACGACCATCTTGATTCGAATGGCATTCAGACTAACCCCGAGTTTACATTTGGCTGGTCCTCCGAACACCTTTTAGGAAGAAACTACATCGGGGGTGTATATCTTTTCACAACTGCGCTTTTCGAGCGCATCAACACCGAAGCACTACTCAAATCGCTATCCGACGTGATCACCAATAACCCGCAAACCATCACAACGCTGCGCTATCGCCTTCTGCTCGAACTGGGTAACGCAGCTAGGAAAGTGGCGCGAGTTCCGGAGGTTCTTTGGTCGGAAACATCAACGCCAGACACAACGCATCACACCGAGTCTTTATGGGCAAGCAATTTCCTCGAAGAGAACGAGCCTGGGTGCAAATTGCTTGAACACAGTCCCAGCGATGGCTCTAACCCAGTGCGCTATGTCGACCGGCCATTAACAACAACGCCTCGTGTCAGCATTATTATTCCTACTATGGCCAAGCTTGCTGTAATCGAACCTTGTATTGAGACGCTACTTTCGCTTACAGACTATCCGAATTTTGAAGTGGTCATGCTAGATAATAGCCGCGGAAAAAATCCCGAAGGGATTCTCTATCTTGTCGAAAAGGGGTTGACCGTAATTGAGTGCGATTTCGACTTCAATTGGCCACGCCTGAATAATCTCGGCGCTCGCGAGTCCAATGGAGAACTCCTTCTTTTTCTCAATGACGACGTTGAAATTATCCAAGCAAGCTGGCTTACCGAACTTGTAAAGCAGGCGCAGCGGCCCGCTGTCGGCACTGTCGGTGCGCTGCTCTATTACCCTGCGGGACAGTTGCAGCATGCCGGCGTATTCCTCATCGATTCAGGTGGTGGTGGCCTTCATCTATTTCACAAAATGCTACCGGGCGCTGAGCTGCGTGGCAATTTGCATAATCTTGCCAGAGAGGTGTCTGCGAACACCGGTGCATGCTTAATGGTTAGTAGAGAGAAGTTCGATGCGGTAGATGGTTTCGATGAGAGCCTGGCCGTGGTGAGCAACGACGTAGACCTATGCCTTAGACTAAAGCAGGCGGGCCTCATCAACATCTGGACACCCCGCTGCGCGCTAGTTCACCACGAGAGTATTTCTCGGAAAACACACGTGCCTAAGGAAGATGAAATGCGCATGTGGGAAAAATGGGGAGACGTGCTGCGCGCTGGCGATGAATATTACAATCCGAACTTAACCTTGGATGGCGTCGACTGCCGACCAGAATTAAGGCTGTCAACCGACGTGCTAAAGAGTGCAGATAAAGCTGATCAAAGCACAGCGTCCTCGGTCGATACACCGCCTTTAAAGGGTGTTAATTTAATTGGTTATATTCGTGCAGAAATGGGGTTAGGTGAAGGTGCTCGATCTGACGCGCGTGCACTTGCGGCAGCAGAGATCGAATTTGGCATTATAAATTTTGAGCGCGACAACCCCGCACGCATGGGCGACCTTTCATGGCAGCATAAAGAATGCAGCGAGGCGCCCTTCTCAGTTACGCTATGGCATATAAATGCCGATTACCTCCCCCTCGCTCGCGCGACAATTCCCGCATTCTTGGTCGAAAGAAGCTACCACATTGCTTACTGGGCGTGGGAACTCGAAACAATGCCTGTGGGATGGCGCCCTGCGCTCGATGAAGTCGATGAAATTTGGGTGCCGTCGGAATTTGTGCGCCAAGCGATCGCGTCAGAAACGACCAAACCCGTCGTGTGCATTCCTCACTGTGTGGCACCGAGTCCTGTCGAATCCCTTAATCGCGACTACTTTGGCCTTCCCAAAGAGCCCTTCATCTTTCTTGCGATGTACGACACACGCAGCATGGCCGAGCGCAAAAATCCAAAGGCGGCACTTGATGCGTTTATTGCTGCATTCGATGCCGAAGATGAACGCACGACTCTCGTCCTCAAAGTTAACAACGCGACAGCCGAGTCGATGATTGCTCTAAGGGAAATTATCGGAACGCGCCGCAATATAATCATATTTACAGACGACCACAGTAAATCTGAGATCGACTCACTCATCAACGTCATCGACTGTTTTGTTTCGCTGCATCGATCTGAAGGGTTCGGCCTAGGCCCTGCAGAAGCAATGAGCTTGGGAAAAAGCGTTATTGTTACCAACTGGTCTGGTTCGACTGATTACACCGACCCAAGTCATTGTATACCAATCGATTATGAATTGATTACCTTAGCCCAAGACTATGGCCCGTATCTGAAAGGTCAGCGTTGGGCTGATCCATCCTTAGAACAAGCCAGCGCTGCAATGCGAAAGCTCGTCGATGAACCTGACTTCGCACAGGAACTCGGCACTAGAGCAAGGAAGTTTATTGAAGCCGAATTTTCACCTCGTGCCGTCGGCCAGAAAATAAAATCTCGCCTCGCAGAGATAAATTAGAAACGTCGTAGCAGGCGATAATAAGCCCGTTGAAAGCTGGCGCTACCCGTACGCATTCGCCTCGCCAGAAATAGAGCCAGTCGATTCTTAAGCGACAGTTTTCCGCCGAAGTGGCGATCAAACTCTTTCGCCTGTCGAGCAACGTCGACTAGGTGTTTATTATGTTCAAGCGAGAGGAAGCCTCTCACCAGACCCCTGCCCGTAGCTTCCGAGTTCTCTCGTTGCTTGGCACCGATAGTATTACGTCCATGCTGCCGGTATCGAACGAGAGGACTCGGGATAAACACCAGTTCGCCAAACGCAGTGGCAGTCATGGCGAACCACCAATCATGCATCACGGCATTTTTCGGAACGGGGAGCGCTGCGTCTAGCAACGCCTCGTTAAACAACGCAGTACATCCCGTCACTAAGTTGCTTACTACTAAATGTGGGAATCGATTGCGTTCGGTTTCGAGGCCTTGATACGCAATAAATGAGTCTGCAACATTGTCGAGATTTTGATCTACAACTTCGAGGTCAGAATGAACAAGAACAGGCTTGCTATCGCAACCTTCTATCTGCAGATAGCGTTCTAACTGCAATTCCAGTTTTTCTTTAACCCAGACATCGTCTTGGTCGCAGAAACAGGCGATAACGTGATTGAATCCTAGGAGCGATTTATTCGCGAGCAGGTACTCGCAGAGCACCGAGAAACTGCCGCTAGGACCGTAATTTACCGGCTCCTCCTCGATAATGTGGAATTTATCAGGCGAGCCCTGTGCATAAGCTTTCAGCAACTGCGGCGTACTATCGCTAGAGCCATCGTCGCGTACAATGATGACAAGGTTCTGGTGAGTTTGCGCAAGGAGTGACTCAAGCTGTGCGGCGATAAACGACTCGCCGTTGTAAGTAGACAACAAGACCGCGATGCGCGGTGACGACCCCTCTATCATCTCGGTAAAGTCCCCGCGTCGCGTATGCCCTGGCGGATACTTGAAAAGTAGTCGAAACGCTGCTGCGAACTCAAAAATAACCAGAGGGCTTTGAGCGCAAACCTCGGTGCATCTCTAAGCTTCCAACCGAGTGGCGCGTAGTCTACGCCATAGAGATGGACTCGATTACGGCTCGAATAATAGCTTCGCGAAGGATTGTGGTGCGCAATCAAACCGGCGCGCACCCACGGATGAGCGCTGCGTTCACCGATCGCATGATAGAGGATGGAGGCATCGGAGCCGATCAGGTCGTACCCCATTGCCTTTGCGCGGAAACACCATTCGAGATCGATATTGTCGATAAAATAGTCATCGCGCATTGCGCCAACGGCTTCAATAATCGTGAGTGGAATAAGAGTCCCCGAGGTGATTAGAAAATCTGCTTCGAACTCGGTTCGCAGCCCTTCGAAACGGCGGTTAGTGCGCCCTATAAGTCGATCGAACAATTTAAATGGCGTTTGCTTCATCGACTGCGGGTTCATGATTCTAGGCCCGACTGCTGCCACGCCCTTTTTACTAAGTTTAGAGGCGCGCTCTAGCGCCTCGATAAGACCCCGAGCGAACATATCACCGGGACGACTGTCCTGATCGAACAAAAAGACAAATTCATAGCCGTGCTCTTTCACCCACGCGATACCTTTGTTTAACGCGCGTGCCAAACCGATGTTCTCGCCAATTTTTTCGATTGCCCGACAGCGGGAATAGACTTCTATCGATGCTGCGACCTCGTCGATATTTTTACTGCCATTGTCTAAGACGATAAAGTCGCTGTCTTTCTCGAGCTGACTTAAAAGTTTTAGCAGAGCGGTTAAATCGGGGTTAAAAGTAACGACTACCGCGCAGTGCCGGCTAGGCTTCGGAGCAGTCAGAGCGTTAGATGAGCTAGGCATCAGGCTGGGCCGCCACATCGGTGTCCATAAACACCGGCTGGGGGACTTCGGGTGAGACGGTTATAAACCCTGGCGTTCGCAAGCTATTAAGCAAAAAATAGAGTATCGACACAATCCCAAGACTTAACCCGGTGACTACCCCTGCATCAAGAATCCCACGCCACGGCTGCGGCAATTGACGCGCAATCACTACAAATCCCATGACAACAAGCGTGAGCCCAATAGAAAGGATCTGTCGGCGACGAGTGGCATAGATATAGCCCATACAGAATGCAGGCGCTAAGAGAACATGATGCCAACGCGGATTTTCACGCAGATAGTTAGCACGCTGGACAACGCGCGGTGAAAATCCGCGATGAAATCCCTTATAGCCCTCGGCATACGCCATGTAGAGGATGCTGAAAACTAAGCTGACCCAGTGGGCGAGGCTTAGTTGCAACTCCCCCAGCTCAAAGGCGATGGGTGCGAGGCGAAAGATAGCGAACGATAGCAGGAAAAGTACGCCAGCAATTCCCCATGCAAAGCCCAAAGTTCTCAAGTCGACTCCTCTCCGATTATCGTTGTTGCGCTACGCCCGCAGCGTCATTTGACTAGAACGCCGGCTTAACATGCTGTCCATTATAGCGGCTTTGCGGCACTGGGGCGACGCGCTTCTCTGCAGCGTGGAAGCGCGTCCCCTAGCGTATAACGCCCATGCGCAAAAAGTCGATCTAGGCTATTATCACCCCCTCGACTCACTTTTCGTCTCGACGACTTCAATGACAGGTAGGATGCAATGACGGTAAAACTTGGCGTGGTCATGGATCCGATCGCGAACATCAACGTCAAAAAAGACACAACGCTAGCCATGCTCCTCGCCGCACAGCGCCGCGGTTGGGAATTATATTACATGGAGCAAAACAACCTCTCACTGGATCAGGGGCTCGCGCGGGGCGAAGTTCGCCGTCTCAGCGTCCAAGACAATCCCGACGGCTGGTATGAACTCGGCAGCTCGCAGGACATAGCGCTTTCTGAACTCGATGTTTTGTTAATGCGCAAAGACCCACCGTTCGACATGGATTTTATTTACTCGACTTACATACTCGAGGCGGCGCAGCGCGCGGGCACGCTAGTTGTGAATGATCCTCGGAGCCTCCGCGATTGCAACGAAAAGCTTTTCGCTACTCAATTTCCGCAGTGCTGTCCGCCTCTTATCGTCGCCGCGTCGGCGGCGCGACTGAAGGCGTTTCATGCCGAACACGGCGATGTAATATTCAAGCCACTTGACGGCATGGGCGGCGCCTCTATTTTCCGCGTCAAAGCAGGCGATCCAAACCTGAGTGTCATAATCGAGACGCTGACCGATCACGGTCGTCAACAAATTATGGCGCAAAAGTTTCTCCCTGAGATTGTCGCTGGCGACAAGCGAATACTTCTGGTCGATGGCGAACCAGCGAAATACGGCCTCGCTCGGATCCCTATGTCGGGCGAAACGCGAGGCAACCTCGCGGCGGGGGGCAGCGGCGTTGCGATGCCACTTACCGATCGCGAGCGCTGGATATGCGCCCAGGTCGCGCCGGTTTTGCGCGAAAAAGGACTCCTTTTCGTTGGTCTTGACGTGATAGGTGATTACCTCACCGAAATCAACGTGACGAGCCCGACCTGCGTACGTGAGCTCGATCGCGCGCACGAGCTTGATATCGCCGGGGATCTGATGGACGTTATCGCCACTAAACTTGCGGCTCGAGGTTAGGAGAAATGGCTGCGGACGCGGCAGAGCGCGAACGCTTTAACTTCACGATGTTTCTGTCGATCGCGGCTCACGGCATCTTGATTTTCGGCATAAGCTTCGGCGCCGCGCAGTCGACGAGCGAGACTCCAACGCTTGATATAACTCTCGCGGCACATCACAGCGAGATTGCGCCAGAGCGCACTGATTTTCTCGCTCAGGCTAATCAGCTTGGCAGCGGCTCACTGGCTGAAGACGCCACACCGGTCGCACCCACCTCACCGTTTCAAGCCGACTTCGAGTCCGCTACGCTGCAGGCGGCGGGGCCAATTGCGCCGGAAAAGAGAGCATTGCAACGGCAGGGCAGCACCGAGGTAGTCGTGACATCGGCAGAGGCACGTGCGCAGTCCAGCGACACGCTCACCGTAACCGAAGACGGTGACGCTCAGCTATCGACACCAGATTCAACACGACTGGCGATCGCAAGTCTGATCGCACAGCTAGACTCCGAGGTGCAGGAATATGCGCGGCGTCCACGACGGGTTGTGCTCACCGCTGCTTCGACCCAGCGTAGTGAAGATGCGCTCTATCTCGATGGCTGGCGCCGCCGGATCGAAGCGATCGGCAACCTTAACTATCCCGATGCGGCTAAACGCCAGAAACTCTATGGCAGCCTGCGGCTACTGGTCTCGATCCTGCCTAATGGAAGTATTCAAAAAACGGAAATCCTGCAATCCTCTGGGCATGCAATACTTGATCAGGCGGCATTAGATATCGTCATGCTCGCCTCTCCCTACGAGCCTTTCCCACCTGAACTAAGCAAGCAAGCAGACGTCGTGGAGATTATCCGTACGTGGCGCTTTCACGAAGGCAATGCCCTGCGGAGCTATTAATAGCAAGACGCATAATAGCAAGGCGCGTAATAGCGAGGCGCGCGCTGCGGTTTGCAGCTGCGGCTTAACCCGCAAACGCTGTCGATAGCGAGGGAGCACGCGACTTGCGACAGTAGGCTTGCTTGTAAGCTCTGCGCTATGATGACCGCTACCAACGTTCTGAGCACTGCGATGACGCCACTAGATAGTTTCCCTCAGCAGAAAACGCAGCTAAGCGCGCTTGCGTTTGACTACGGCACCCAGCGTATCGGCGTCGCCTATGGGCAGAGCCTTACCGGCACAGCACAGGCGGTGGCCGTGATTCGGGCGCGCGATGGAGTGCCCGACTGGCGCGATATCGCCGCGCTGATCGATCGCTGGCAGCCCGATGTATTCGTTGTGGGCCTGCCCTACAACCTCGATGGCAGTGAGAGCCCACTCATGCTCCGCGCGGTAAAATTTGGTCATCGGCTTAACGGCCGCTTCCATAAACCGAGCTACGGCTTCGACGAACGGCTATCGTCTGTCGAAGCTGCAGAGCGAATAATGGATGATGCCGACTGGGACGCTACCCGTAAACTCAGCAGCAGGAGTGGTCCGGGCGCGCAGAAAAAGCAGGCCATAGACGATGTCGCCGCGCAGATTATTTTAGAAAACTGGTTGGCAGAGCTCGCGCGGCGAACGCTAGGTAGGAATTGAATAAGCGAATTGCCCAATCCGGCCGGCACTAAATCGAACAAAGCCGAACAAGGTTGGACAAGCCGACAGAGCTTCGAGATTAGAAATTTTCTGGCGACTTCGCCTTCACCCTCGCGACATTGGCGTGCACAATGCCCTGATCCACAAGATTCCTAAGCGCTTGATCGAGCGTAATCATACCTTGCGAGGCACCCGTTTGAATCGTTGAGTACATCTGCGCGACTTTGTCCTCGCGAATGAGATTACGGATCGCCGGCATCCCGCGCATAATCTCGAAGGCAGCAACCCGTCCGCCGCCTTTTTTACGAAGCAGGACCTGTGACACGACCGCTTGGAGAGATTCTGAAAGCATTGAGCGAACCATGTCTTTTTCGCCGGCCGGAAATACATCAATCACGCGGTCAATTGTCTTCGCCGCTGACGTTGTGTGCAGCGTTGCAAACACCAAATGGCCCGTCTCAGCCGCAGTGAGCGCGAGTCTAATAGTCTCGAGGTCGCGCAGCTCGCCGACCATAATAATGTCGGGATCTTCACGCAGCGCAGAGCGCAACGCGTCCGCGAAACTCCGTGTGTCGCGATGCACCTCGCGCTGATTGATCAAGCAGCGCTTACTTTCATGAACGAATTCGATCGGGTCTTCGATGGTCAGAATATGCTGCGATTTGGTCTGGTTCAGATAGTCAATGAGCGCCGCGAGTGTCGTGCTCTTACCAGAACCAGTCGGCCCAGTGACGATAACCAAGCCTCGCGGTGCATCGGCGATAGTTTTGAAAATGGGCCCAAGACCTACCTCTTCCATTGTCATAGCCTTGGCAGGAATGGTTCTAAACACGGCGGCCGCACCGCGATTCTGATGGAAGGCATTGACACGAAAACGAGCAACACCGGAAAGCTCATAGGAAAAATCCGCTTCGAGCCTGTCATCAAATTCGTAGCGCTGATCCTCACGCATCACCTCATGCAAAAGAGCTAGGACCTCGTCCTGAGAAATATTCTCGCCGCTCCCCCCAAGTCCAACCACCGGTTCATCGAACAGTGGACATATTTCACCATCGATGCGTACTAGAGCCGGTAGACCAGCCGTCAGGTGGAGGTCGGAGGCGCCTCGTTGGACGGTTAAACTCAGGAGGTCGGCAATTTTCATTGATCGCTGTCTACTTGCTGATTAACAATGATTGCATGGTAACCTCCGACGCTCTATTCACCTAACCCAAACGTTTTGCCGACTAGGAACTTCTTAACGATGCCGATCATCAGTCAAACCCTCAACCAGCTCCGCACGAGTATCGAGGCGGCTGCAACGTGTCACGGCCGTCCTGCAGACGCGGTTACGCTGCTTGCGGTAAGCAAACGCCAATCGACCGACGCGATGCGCGACGCCTGTGCGGCTGGACAGCGCGATTTCGGCGAAAACTACGTGCAAGAGGCTTTGGATAAACGCGATGCCCTCGCCGACCTCGACATAGTCTGGCATTTCATCGGACCGATCCAGTCGAATAAGACGCGCGATATCGCCAATGCGTTTGATTGGGTTCATAGCGTCGATCGCGCCAAGATAGCCGAACGGCTGTCAGCACAGCGCAGCCCAGCGCTACCTCCTCTCAATGTTTGCGTGCAGATAAATCTTTCAAACGAAGACAGTAAATCGGGTGTCGCGCTTACCGAGGCTGAATCCCTCTGTGGCCTTGTCTCAAGCCTACCCAACCTCACTCTTCGCGGACTCATGGCCATTCCTGCGCCGCTTGATAGCGTTGCCGAGCAGCGCGCATGCTATGCGCCACTGCGCAAAGAATTCGAGTGCCTGCGCCAAGTAATGCCTACACTAGACACGCTCTCTATAGGCATGAGTGGCGACTACGATGCGGCGATTGCCGAGGGGTCGACCCTCGTGCGAATTGGTACCGCACTGTTCGGCGCCCGTCCGAGCTAAGAGGTTCGCGCATTGGCGCTCAAATCGGTAAACTTTACCCTTTTAATCTGATAAGCCAAGTGCTCTTCGCGGTTGGCAAAAAAGATAGCTTGGAGACAGACCTTGCAAGACACTCGCATCGGCTTCATCGGCGCTGGCAATATGGCTAGCAGCATCATTGGCGGCCTGATCAATCGAGGCCACGAGGCCAGCTTAATTAGCGCATCGGACTTAGACACCGAAAAGCTCGACGCACTCGCTACAAAAACAGGGTTGAGCGCTGCAGACAACGAGACCATCGCACAGACAGCCGACGTCATCGTGCTCGCAGTAAAGCCACAGGTCATGAGCGCTGTCAGCACCGAGCTTGCCGTGTCTTTAGGGGAACGTCGACCACTAATAGTCTCGATTGCCGCCGGCATTACCCTCTCGGCGCTCGAGCGCTGGTTTGGCCCCGATGCGGCGCTCGTGCGCTGCATGCCCAACACACCCGCTCTCGTCGGCAGCGGCGCAAGCGGCTTATTCGCTAACGCCCTTGTCAACGCCGCGCAGCGCAGTATCGCTGATCAGCTGCTTGGCGCGGTCGGACTGAGTGTTTGGGTCGAAACCGAATCAGACATCGATAGCGTTACCGCGCTCTCGGGAAGCGGCCCCGCCTATTTCTTTTTAATGATGGAGGCGATGCAAGAGAGCGCGGTTAAACTTGGGCTTAGTTCCGAACTCGCAAAGGCGCTTACTTACCAGACTGCGCTGGGCGCAGCACAGCTCGCGCTCGCAAGCGACGAAGAAACCGCGCAGCTTCGGCGCAATGTAACTTCGCCCAACGGCACGACAGAGCGGGCGATTAACCATTTCGAAGACGGCGGCCTGCGTCAACTCGTAGACGGCGCACTGCAAGCGGCACACGCACGCTCAATTGAACTTGCCGGAGAAGTGTAACCCTTTAGGCGAAACTCCTGCGCTGGCGGCTCGCTACAAACTAACACCATCAGGACAAGCGTAAACAATTCGTCGCTCGACCGAGTGATTTGCACGGGGATTAGAGAATGGATTTTATGAGCAGCTCAGGTATTACATTAGTCAGCACCTTAGGTGGCATCTATCTGCTAATGCTATTGCTGCGATTCTTACTGCAAATCGCGCGCGCAGATTTTTATAATCCGATGTCCCAAGCCATTGTGCGCTTTACCGATCCGTTAGTGAGGCCGCTCAGACGCGTGATCCCCGGCTACCGTGGCATTGATTTTTCTACGCTTATCGCCGCCCTATTGGTCCAACTGGGCGCGATCTATGGGCTCATCGCACTTTACGGGGCGAGTCCCCCGTCTCTGGGTGCTCTCGTCGCCTGGGCGTTCGTCGGCAATCTGCTATTCGTCATCAATATTTATTACTACGCGATAATCGGCTCGATAATCATGTCGTTTGTCATGATGTTCAGTGGCAACCCGACGCCTCATCCTTTGCTTCAGCTGGTTTGGCAGCTCACAGAGCCGGTGATGGGACCAATACGCTCGGTCATCCCCGCTATCGGCGGCCTCGACTTCTCACCGATTGTTATTTTCCTAGGCATTCAATTACTGCAGAATTCCATCTACGAAACATTTGGCATCACGACCGGCATGGCCGCCGTGATTCTGGGCATCTAACAAAGACGCAAACACGCTATGGCAATCGACTCAACACAGCTTGAAGAGACGCAGACGTCTGCTATCCGCAGCCCGATAGACGCGCCGGATTCGGTGGGCATTATAACGCCTCGCTCCTATCACTTCGACGAACCGTTACAGCTGCGCAGTGGCAAAACGCTCCCGAGCTACGATCTAATGGTCGAAACCTATGGCGAGCTTAATGCCAGGCGTAGCAACGCGATACTCATCTGTCACGCCCTGAGCGGCGACCACCATGCCGCGGGCTATCACTCGGTCAATGACAGCAAACCGGGGTGGTGGGATAGCGCGATCGGACCAGGAAAGGCAATCGACACGACCAAATTCTTTGTCGTCGCACTTAATAATTTAGGTGGCTGCGCTGGCAGCACGGGTCCCACGTCCATTAATCCAGAGACGGGCAAGCCCTATGGTCCCGACTTCCCTGTGGTCACCGTCCGCGACTGGGTCAAAAGCCAGCTACACCTAATGGATCGTCTCGGCATTCAAAAATGGGCAGCAGTTATCGGCGGCAGCCTCGGCGGCATGCAGGTTCAGCGTTGGGCGATAAGCTATCCCGATCGAGTAGCGAACGCGGTTTGTATTGCATCGGCGCCGAAGCTTTCCGCGCAGAACATCGCATTTAATGAAGTGGCTCGCTACTCGATTACTAGCGACCCCAATTTTCATGCAGGGCGCTATCTCGAGCACAACACCTACCCTAAACATGGATTGATGCTCGCAAGAATGGTGGGGCATATAACCTATCTTTCTGATAGCGCGATGCGTGCAAAATTTGGCAATGCAGGTTCACAACTCGAAAATACGACGCGCGGTAATCTTGGACGCGATCTGCGTTCGGGTACACTGAGCTTTGGCTTAAATGTGGACTTCGAAGTAGAAAGCTACTTGCATTATCAAGGCGAGCGTTTCAGTTCAAACTTCGACGCCAACTCTTACCTTTTGATGACCAAGGCACTCGATTATTTCGACCCTTCAGTCGACTATGGCAATGATCTCTCCAAAGCATTCGCTGAAGGCGATTGTAAATTTCTGCTCGTGTCTTTTAGCACCGACTGGCGTTTCCCTCCCGAACGCTCACGTGAACTCGTCGAAACGCTGTTAAAAGCGGGCCGGGAAGTGACGTATCTCGAGGTCGACGCAGATCAGGGTCACGATGCCTTCCTTATGCCCATACCGCGTTATATTAATGCGATGCGTGGCTTCTTGGATAATGCCTACAAGGAGCTTGTTACCGATGCGTCCTGATCAAGAGATAATACAGCGTTGGATTGAGCCTGATAGTCGAGTGCTCGATCTCGGCTGTGGTGACGGCAGTCTGCTCGCAAACCTCAAGCAAACCAAAGGAGTCAAAGGCACCGGGCTCGAAATCGATGGTGACAAAATACAATCCTGCGTTGAGCGGGGCATTAATGTTATCGAGCAGAACCTCGATGCCGGCCTTTGGAATTTTCAATCTGACAGTTTTGATACGGTGCTACTCGCACAGACGCTTCAGGCGCTGAGCCATCCCGATCAATTAATAGACGAGATGCTTCGCGTTGGTCGACGCGGCATCGTGACCTTTCCTAATTTCGGCAATTGGAAAAGCAGACTTTATCTTTCTTCGAAGGGTCGTATGCCCGTGTCTAAATTTATGCCACATGCATGGTATGACACGCCTAACATCCATTTTTGCACCGTGCGTGACTTCGATGCACTCTGCGAAGAAAAAAACATACGAATACTAGAACGAACGGTTGTAGATTTGAAACATGAGGGAAGTCTGTCGATGAAGCTTTTACCCAACCTGTTAGGCGAAATTGCTATTTACCATATCGCCCGCAGCTAACCATCGCATTTACGGACACTCACAAAACAAGAGATAAGTTATTGAAAGAAAGAAAAATTGTTCTCGCCAGCGGTAACAAAGGCAAGCTCCGCGAACTACATAGCATGTTGTCGACCCTAGGAGTCGACCTGATTTCACAGCATGCGCTCGGCGTCGATGACGCCGACGAAACGGGGCTGACTTTCGTAGAGAACGCACTCATTAAAGCAAGGCATGCCTGTGAGATTACCGGCCTTCCAGCGATCGCAGATGACTCAGGCATCGAAGTCGATGCGCTTAACGGCGAACCCGGTATCTATTCAGCGAGGTTCGCTGCAACGCTCGGAGCTAGTTTTGCTAATCGTGATGAAATAGACGCTGCGAATAACGCGCTGTTGCTCGAGCGTTTAGAAGGTGTCGCGCCAGCTCAACGCACCGCGCGGTTTCAATGTGTTATTGTACTCCTTAAGCATGCCGCGGATCCTACGCCACTGATTTGTCAGGGCACCTGGGACGGATTGATTCTTAATTCCGCCGAGGGCAATAATGGATTCGGCTACGATCCTCTCTTCTTCGTGCCTTCGCATAATTGCGCCTCTGCTCTGCTCGATCCCAACACTAAGAATGCGATAAGTCATCGCGGACAAGCATTGGAGCAGCTGCGTCGATGCTGGCCCAGCCACCTTTAAGCCTCTATATACACATCCCTTGGTGTGTAAAGAAGTGCCCCTACTGCGACTTCAATTCGCATGAGTTTGGCGCGCACGCGTCCCTACCGGAGGACGCCTATATTGCTGCGCTGACCAACGATTTCGACGCCGACTATGCACTAGCATGCGGCGGCGACGCGGTGGAGAATCCTAGACCGATTCATTCGATCTTTATCGGAGGAGGTACACCAAGCCTCTTTAGTGCGCGCGCCTTCGATTCGCTTTTACAACACATTGCTCGAAGCCAATCATCAGGTTGGCTCGAGTCAGCCCATTTAGAAATTACACTAGAGGCAAACCCAGGTACGCTTGAGGCAGGACGCTTTGCGGAGTTTCGCGCCGCAGGGATTAATCGACTTTCCATCGGTGTTCAAAGTTTTGCAGATGCGCAGCTCAGTAAGCTTGGCCGCATACACGATAGCGCGCAGGCGAGGCGCGCGATAAACAGCGCCCGTACCGCTGGATTCGACAATTTTAATCTCGATATTATGCATGGGCTTCCGGACCAGTCATTAACCGCTGCGCTATCCGACCTCGAAGCTGCGCTGTCGTTTGAGCCTCCCCATCTGTCTTGGTATCAGCTCACCATAGAACCCAACACCGTGTTTTATTCGAAACCGCCGCCTTTACCCAGCGAATCTATATTGACCCGCGTGCAGGATGCGGGACACGAGCTGCTCCTATCACGAGGACTAGAACAGTACGAGGTTTCGGCCTACGCGCGCGGTGATCATCTTCAGTCTCGTCATAATCTTAATTATTGGCAATTTGGAGACTATCTCGGTATCGGTGCAGGAGCCCACGGTAAAATCAGTTTGCCCGATGGTACGCAGCCACTGCGAACGCGCAAACACCGTCAGCCCGACCATTATCTCCGCGCAGCCTCAGAGCGACGAGAAACGCACAACGTACAGCGCTATACGGCCGAGTCTACGCCTATTCCCGTCGACGAAATTACCATCGAATATCTACTCAATACGTTGCGAACCCGCCGTGGCTTCTCCCCGGCACATTTCGAGGCGCACACCGGCGTCGCTTTTAGCGAAATCGCAAACCGAGTAGAATACCTGCGCTCACGCGAGCTACTCTGCGCTTCTTCGTTTGGCGAAGACTGGATTACGACTACCGCGCGAGGCTTTAGATACTTGAATAATGTGCTCGAGGAATTTATCTAAGTGAAACTGCATCTACGTCACTGCGAACCATGCAAACTGGGTTCGCCCGTCATCACCGAGGAAGAAGCCCATGAACTCGTGCTGGGCGTACCGGGGTGGAAGCGCCAGTTCCACGAAGGCGTAGAGAAACTCGTGCGTGAATTTTTCTTCATCGGTTTTAAAGACGCCTTTGCCTTCACTGCGAAAGTAGCAAATATCGCTGAGCGTGAGGACCACCACCCGACGATCCTGACTGAATGGGGAAAAGTGACAGTCTACTGGTGGTCCCATCGCATCAACGGCCTGCATGTCAACGATTTCATCATGGCGGCAAAAACTGATACGATCGCGCGCCTTGCGATGAACGCCGAGAACCAAGAGTCGCCAACCGAGAATTAGATCGATGAGCACGCCAACAGAGAGCTTCCCAGAAGCAGCGAACATTCAGAACACGGAAAGCGACGCCACTAACGGCGCAGGCGCCCTTGTCGAATGGTTTCGTGCGTCTACTCAGTACATCAACGCTCACCGCGGTAAAACCTTTGTCGTCGCACTAAGCGGCGAGGCGCTGGCAAGCGAACACCTTCGAAATCTTGTCAGCGATCTCACATTGCTTCACAGCCTCGGCGTTAAGCTAGTTTTAGTCCACGGCGCTAGGCCGCAGATCGATGCCGCCCTGAAGGCTGCAAAACTGCCGCTCGAATTTCATAAAGGAATGCGCGTCACAGATCCAGACTCTCTTGGTGTCATCGCAAGCGTTGTAGGTGGTGAATCCATTCGTTTGGAAGCGCTCTTTAGCGCGGGCACAACGTCATCTACCTCCGCGCCTCTGGCTGTCGCAGGAAGCGAAGCATTAACACTTAGTCGCGGTAATTTTATTACTGCTATGCCAATTGGCGTGCATAACGGTATCGACTTTCATCACACCGGACGCGTACGTCGGGTTAAAGCCGCAGCTATTGCGAAAAGGCTCGAAGAGCGCACGATCGTACTGCAGAGTAATCTCGGCTATTCACTCACCGGAGAAATCTTTAACCTTACCGCCGAGGAAGTCGCCACAGAGCTAGCGATCGCGATAAAAGCCGACAAATTAATTTTCCTTGTTCCACAAGAGGGTGTCTGCGATGAACAAGGCGAGCTTATCACCTCGCTCAATCCCGCCAGTGCGGCCCTTGCCGCTGAGCGCTTTTCGGCCAGTGACATCGACATCGACAAATCTCTCGGCGGCGCATTGAAAGCGTGCATAAAAGCGAATGCGGCTGGTGTAAATCGCGCGCATCTTATCGGCTACAGGAGCAACGGCGCGCTCATTCGTGAATTATTTACGCGCGAAGGAGCAGGCTCGCTCATAAGCGACGACAGCCTCGATACCTTGCGACAGGCTACGATCGACGACGTGTCTGCGATCCTGTCTCTTATTAGACCGCTCGAAGCCGATGGCACGCTGGTTGAGCGCTCGCGCGAAAGGCTTGAAACCGAGATCGAAAACTTTAAAGTGATCGAGTTAGAGGGTGCCATAATCGCCTGTGCGGCGCTCTATCGCACGAGCGAATCGCTCGCTGAGATTGCCTGCATTGCCACTCATCCAAACTACCGTCGTGGCGGATTAGGCGCGAGACTTCTGCAAAGTTTATCTACCGAAGCTAAGAGGCTTGGGATAGAGAAAGTATTTGTTTTAACGACTGTCACCGCACACTGGTTTATCGATCATGGATTCGCGCAGGGAACACTCGATGATCTTCCGGAGCAGAGACAGGCGCTTTACAATTTACAGCGCAAGTCAAAAATATTCTTAAAATCTGTGTAAAGTTTCTCGCTTAGCGGGATCGACGCGTTAATTTGCATATACTATAGGCGTAGGGATTATCCGGCTCGCTTTCTCCGTTAGCGGCGAAGTTCTCCCGCTCAACTTCCTGCCACTCACCTTCATCGAACTCCGGTAAAAAAGTATCGCCTTCAACACTTGCGTGTACGCGAGTAAGATGAAAACGCTCAGCTTGCTGCAACGCGTCGGCGTATAAACGCGCACCGCCGATCACAAACGCTTCGTCAACGCCAAGCTCCTTGCTTATCGATTCGGCAAGGCTCTTCGCCTGCTCAAGGCTTGTCACGACGTCTGCACCGTCGGCCATATAGTTTGGGTTCGAGCTGACTACGATTGAGCGACGATTGGGTAACGGCCTACCGATTGATTCCCACGTGTTGCGCCCCATGATGATGCAATGACCGGTGGTCACTCGACGGAAATATTTTAGATCCTCAGACAGATGCCAAGGTAGTGTATTGTCTCGACCGATGGTTCGGTTCTCAGCCATCGCTACAATCAAAGAAAGTTTCATTTTTGATAGTCCACCCTAAATATTAAGAGCGGCACCTAAACCGAAAAAGGGTAGGCGATTGGCTCATGGTGCTGATAACCCTCGACCGAAAAATCATTAAGAGTGACCCACGTTTCGATATCTTTGAGGCTCTTAATGTCGGGGTTAATGTGTAACTTTGGCGCAGGAAACGGCTTACGTTTCAATTGCACGTCCCGCATCAATTCGAGTTGGTCTTCGTAAATATGTGCATTGACGATTTTATGATAGGCATTTCCTGCGGCATGCCCCGTGATCTGCGCCATCAAGGCGAGCAGCGTGAATACCTGTATCTGGTTGAAGTTGAGACCAAGGGGGACATCACACGAGCGCTGGTAACTCGTAAGATGGAGCTTGCCGCCAAGAAGCGAGAAGGTATGCGTATGCATACAGGGGCGCAAACAGCCAAGCTCGAATTCGCCTGGGTTATAGAACGTCAGTATTTCACCGCGGTCGTCTAGGCCTTTGCTTAAGTCGTCGACTATCTTACTCAACTGATCCAACGGCTCGCCGCTTGGCCGCGACCATGCCCTGCCCTGCACACCGTATACGCGGCCCATATCATCCTCGCCGCGGCGCACTGGATTCGCGAGCCATGCCGGATTCTCGTTAGCATTAGCATCCCAACTTTTGGTGCCGAGTGCGCGAAAATCTGCGGCGTTGTCGTAACCTCGCAGGTAGCCTAAAAGCTCGGCGATGGCGGCTTTCCAGTAACTCTTTCGAGTCGTAATGATCGGGAATTCATTGCGCTCAACAGAGTACTCTAGGTCGGCGTTTATGACCGTTAAGCAACGCTTTCCAGTACGCTCATTCGCAACCCATTCGCCCTCATCGACTATGCGCCGGCAAAGCGCTAGATACTGATGCATACACTATTCACCTTGTATTATTGATGCTTGGCATTCGAGACAGCACCTTCGCGGCGATAACCGTAGACCATCATGGCCGCGCCGATGACAATCATTGGCAAGGACAGCAACTGCCCCATGGTCAACCAATCGAACGCGATGAAGCCGATGTCCGCGTCGGGTTGACGAGCGAATTCGACGAAAAATCTGAACACACCGTAGCCAACACCAAAAAGCCCAGTGATACTGCAGCGCGGACGCGGTTTTGAAGAAAACCACCAGAGCAAACCAAATAGCGCGACTCCTTCTAGCGCAAACTGATACAGCTGCGAAGGGTGACGAGGGAGCGCATCGACATACGGGAAAACCATACCCCAAGGCAGATCCGTTGGTCGCCCCCAGAGTTCGCCGCCAATAAAGTTACCCAGCCTGCCAGCGCCGAGCCCGAAAGGGACTAGTGGGGCTACGAAGTCCATCGTCTCGAAAAAGGGTTTACCTAACCTGCGCGAGTACCAAGCAAAGGCTGCGAGCACGCCCAGTAAACCGCCATGAAACGCCATGCCGCCTTCCCACACCCTAAAAAGCCAAATGGGGTCTGCCAGAAAGCGGTCGAAATTATAAAAGAAAACCGAGCCAAGCCGACCGCCTATCACCGCCCCCATGGCGCCATAGAAAACGAGGTCCGATATTTGTTCGTCGGTCCAAGCCCCGGGGTTTCGATGTGCGCGGTAGAGTCCCAGCCGCCAGATACCCGCAAAGGCAACAATATACATGAGCCCATACCAGTGGATACTGAGAGGACCTAGAGAAAGTGCAACAGGGTCGAACTGAGGGTGGGTAAGCATGCCGTTCTCGAGCAGTTTTTCTTAAGCGCTAAGATTACCTGTTTACGCAGTACTTTTATAGCAAACTGGCGCTAGATATCCTATTGGGTAGAATGAGCTGCCTAACATTGAAGTGAACGTTTAACGCTATGTGTCTTCTATTTATTGGCTATCGCTGCCATCAAGAGTTTCCGCTATTTGTTGCAGCCAATCGTGACGAGTTTTTCGCTAGAGAAACTCGGCAAGCACACCATTGGGGAAATGGCGTAATCGCAGGCCAAGATGGACGCGCCGGTGGGACTTGGCTTGGTATCGGGCCAAATTCACGGTTTGCTGCAATCACAAATCGCCGGGGCGGTCCCCCAAAAGAGGGTCTGCGTAGCCGAGGCGAGCTGACTGCAAATTTTCTCAGCGGCTCGATGAGTGCGCATGATTATGCACAAACGATCGCATTGCGAGGCATAGACTATGCCGGATTCAATCTACTGATTGGCGATATCAATTCACTTTACTATCTCACTAACGACAATCAATCGACGCCGACTCAGTTATCCCCTGGCTATTATGGACTATCCAACGGTGTTCTCGACGAACCTTGGCCTAAGGTGAGTAAAGGCAAGCAACGCTTCCAAGAACTCGCGAGCCGGCCCTCGGGTTTAACGACCGACAGGCTTATCGAGTTGATGGACGACAGAGAGAAAGCGCCCGATCATGAATTGCCGTCGACAGGACTGAGCCTTGCGCTCGAACGACGTCTCTCTTCTGCGTTTATTCAGAATGAAAAAGAGGCTAGCGGAGACATTCTCGGCGCTCAAGACTACGGCACGCTCTGCTCCACTGCGCTACTCTTTTCCCGCGAGGGTGAGAGACGTTTTCATGAACGCAATTACGATGCGCAGGGGCGGCCGACGCAGAGTCATTTTTTCCACTTAACAGCCGACTGATCAGTGTGTACGAGAAGAGCGCAGCAATCTGTCGACTCCCGCATTGTATAGCGCCATATCAACTGCGCTGCGGATGGTTTGCGCATCGTCCAATTCGGATACTTGCTCGAGCAAATCTTTCGCTACATCCATCGACACGCTTCGAATTACTGACTTAACTTTTAGTAGTGTCGAGGCATTCATGGAAAGTACGTCGTATCCCATCGCGATAAGGAGTACCGCCGCGCCGGGGTCGCCTGCCATCTCTCCACAAATGCTCACCGGTTTCCCCTCTGCCTTAGCAAGCGTAACGACCTGCTGCAAGGCGGCGATAACCGCAGGATGGAACGCCGAATACAGACTTGCGACACGCGGATTGTTGCGGTCAACTGCCAGTAGATATTGAGTTAGGTCGTTGCTGCCTACGGAGACAAAGTCAACCATCCTAGCCAGCACTGACGTCTGGTAGACAGCCGCAGGCAATTCGATCATTACGCCAATCGGCGGATAAAGTACATCGACGCCTTCTTGAACAAGCTCACGATATGCCTTTTTTATCAGCTGTTGCGCCATCGCCACTTCATTAACATTGCTGATCATCGGCAACATAATTTGCAGATTGTTCAAACCGACACTCGCGCGCAGCATCGCGCGAATCTGTGCCATAAAAATTTCCGGGTGATCGAGCGTCACACGTATTCCACGCCAACCCAAAAAGGGGTTTGCTTCTTCGATCGGAAAGTAGGGAAGCGATTTGTCGCCGCCAATATCTAGGGTGCGCATCGTTACTTTTTTAGGGGCGAATGCCTCAAGCTGCTCTCGGTAGATGGTGTACTGTTCTTGCTCGCTTGGAAATCGTTCGCTTAGCAAAAAAGGAACCTCCGTTCGGAACAAGCCAATGCCTTCGGCACCTTGATCGAGCGACTGCATCACATCAGACATAAGACCCGTATTTACCCACAGCTGGACACGTTGTCCATCCTGCGTCTCGCACGGCTCCTCTTTAATCCCATCGAGACCCGCGATTAGTTGCTCTTGCTCTTTGATGATTTCACGGTAACGCAACCGAAGCGCTTTTGAAGGACTTGCGATCACCTCGCCGCGGTAGCCATCTACTACTAGACTGCGCCCTTCGAGTTGGGCATAGGGAAGGTCTACCGTCCCCATGACTGTCGGAATACCCATCGTACGAGCAAGAATGGCAACGTGAGAGTTACCCGATCCTTTGACAGAGATAAGCCCCTTGAGCTTATCCTTTGGCGCTTCGGCAAGCATCGATGGCGTCAGCTCTTCGCTGACTAGAATTGTGTTGTCCTGGTACTCGATCTCAACTGGTTCGCGCGCTTGTAAATAGAAGAGCACGCGGCTGCAAAGATCTCTAATATCAACCGCTCGTTCACGTAAATAGTCGTCGCTCATCGCTTCGAAGGCTCGCACGTGCTCATTCGCGACATAGGCAAGCGCACCCTGCGCCCAGATTCCCTGTCGGATCCGTGAAACTACCTCGTTACCTAGCGCATTGTCGTCGAGCATGCGTGCATAAACACTAAATAATTGACGCTCTTCCTCAGCAACCTGCCCAGCGATCTTTTCGTAGAGATCGTTCATATCTCGCCGCACTGCATCAATACAGCTTTTAAAGAAGGCGACTTCGTGCTCAATATCCTTCGCAGGACGCTGCGGAATCTGACTAAGGTCGGCATGGGGAAATACCACGACGGCGCGCCCGATCGCTACACCTGACGATCCGGAGACACCGGGGAAAACTGTATCTTCGGTTTTCTGGCCCGAAGGACTTAGCCCCTGAATCGCCCCTGTTGCCTTAGCGTGCGCAATAACGCCGGAAAGTTGAGCCGAGAGTGTAATTAGAAATGCTTCCTCGCCTTCATCAAAACGGCGACTTTCGCGCTGTTGAATCACCAGCACACCAAGCACAGCGCGGTGGTGAATTATAGGCACACCAAGAAAAGAGTTGAATTCTTCCTCGCCGGTATCCTGCAGGTAAAAATAGCTCGGGTGTTTTGAGGCGTCACTTAGGTTTATAGGTTCGGCATGTTTCGCAACCAGGCCAACGAGTCCTTCGCCGGTTTGTAGACTGACGCGGCCAACTGCTTCAGCCTTGAGACCTTGAGATGCCATGAGAACGTGGCTGTTGATGTTGGAGTCGAGCAAATAAACTGAACACACCTGGGTATTGAGCACACTGCGTACCCGAGTCACGATGATATCCAGCGCAGATTGTAAATCTCGAGCTGAATTTACTTCTTGTACAATGCTGCGCAATTGGCCGAGCATACTTGAAGCGACTCCTCTCGATAAACCTAGCGCAGCAAGGCTAGGCGGCTAGAAAATAGGAACAACGCTCTTCCCTACTTGAGTTGAGCTTTAGGTTAGCGCTTATTGAGCGATACATAACGCTCGAGTGGCGACTGAAGTTGCTCTAGCGCTGAGCGATAGACATCACGTTTGAACTCGATGACCTGCTCGACCGGATACCAATAATTAACCCAGCGCCAGTCGTCGAACTCAGGCGTGCCGGACTTACTCAACACAATTGCGTTTTCATCACTCTCTAGACCGAGCAAAAACCACTTTTGCTTTTGCCCAATGCAAAGAGGATCTTTATGACGGCGAATATAATTCTCTGGCAGCCGGTAACGTAGCCAATCTTCGGTCTGATGCAGCAGGCAAACATGCTGCTGCTCGAGGCCGACCTCTTCTTCGAGTTCGCGGTAGAGTGCGTCCTCGGCAGTCTCATTCTCTTTGATTCCGCCCTGGGGGAATTGCCAAGAACTTTGTCCAATGCGCTTAGCCCAAAGCAGCTGCCCTTTCGGGTTACAAATTACGATGCCGACATTGAGTCGGAAGCCGTCGGAATCAATCACGTTAGCGCTACCTTAACTAGAACACGGGGCAAGCATTGTTTCACAGATAGAGGCGATAGATCAATCATGCCACGCGGCGTGCTATAAAATTAATCAACAAATACAATTAGATAGCTTGAAGTTAGAGGCCGCGGCGTTATAATACTGCGCCTCAAAAACCCGAATTTGACACGTCTTAAAACCCATAGGATTTCATATGGCTCTCGCCGCACCTCGACTCGCGCTGTTTGACCTCGACAATACCCTACTTGCTGGCGATAGCGATCATGCGTGGGGAGAGTTTCTTATCGAGCAAGGGCTCGTCGATGAGGCGAAACACAGAGCTCAGAACGACGCGTTCTACGAGCAATACCTGCAAGGTGAGCTCGACATTCATGGCTATGTAGCGTTCACGCTTGCGCCGATACTAGGTCTCGCTCCTACTGAGTTGGAAGCACTCAGGCAAGAGTTTGTCACGAGCAGGGTCGCGTCAATCATGCTGCCTCGGGCTATTGAACTCGTGAACAGTCACCGTGACGCCGGTGATCTGTGCGTTATTATAACGGCGACAAATGAGTTCATAACACAGCCTATCGCAGCGGCGTTCGGCGTCGAACATCTCATCGCAACTGGGCTTGAGCAGACTGGTGAGGGCGACGCACGCCGCTACACCGGCGCAATCTCGGGCACGCCTTGTTACCAACAGGGGAAAATCACCAAGCTAACCGCCTGGCTCGAAGAAAGAGCCACGAATGCCCTACAGGACGAACCGCTAGCGTCACTTGCCGACAGCATTCTCTACAGCGACTCGTTTAACGACTTGCCTCTCCTCAGCGCCGTGACAACCGCAGTCGCGGTAGATCCGGACCCGCGCCTAGCCGCAGAGGCAGAGGCGCGTGGGTGGGAAATACGAAGCCTGCGGGGCTAATCCAGAATCTCAACCATAAGGTCGTCGGCGAGCTGTTCGAGCTTTTCAGACAATTCGCTGCGTAGCAACGTGCTGGGCATGCTCAGCTCAGCGTGAGCACGGAACAGCGGTTCGCCAGACATGGGCGCAGGCTCGCAAAGCGTCGTTAAATACTCGACGTTTACAGACAGGCTCGCGAGCACACGAGATATTTCGCTGATGATGCCAGGTCGATCATTAGCGACGAGCTCTATTTCAAGGTGTTGCCTAGCGGCAGCAGACTCATCCAACGCCTCACCGATCACATCGCCCTGAGCATCCACTCTCTCGACGACTAACTTGAACGAACTGTCACCGGCGGTGAGCGCGTGAAGCGCCCCGACGAGCGATTCTGCCGCATCGGCAGCAACACCTATACGAAGTATGCCCGCAAATTTGCCCGCCAACTGAGACATATTACTTTCGAGCCAGTTGCCTGCATGTTCACCAATTGTTGCGGCTAAGGAGTCGACAAGGCCCGGCCGGTCGTCGGCAATAACGGTGAGTATTAGGTATGTATTCATAATGTAGAGTCGTTCCAGTTGAGTCATTAAAGCGTATGTTATGCGCAAGCCAAACTAAGCGAAAGGGTTAGTTAGTTTGGTCTACAGCGATTAGGCCTAATCAGAATAACCCAATTTGTCGCCCAAAAAGTTGTTTCATCGAGTCACCAACAAAACCAAGTATCGCATCTGCGATCGGTTCTATTTGCCTCTCAATATAAAACTCATAGTCGGGCCTTTGTGTAGTGAACCGAATCGGCTCTGCGCCAGTGCACGTCATAATGTATTCAATCCACCCCAACTCGCCCTCGCTTACACCAAGCCCTTGCTCCGCGATTGCTCTCTGCGCCTTACGCGCAGCCTGAATGTGAGGAGGCACATTTTTTACATAGTCGTCTAAACGACGCCTCAGCCGCTTACGAAAAACCAATTTGTCATCAATACGCCCAGCACGCAGATCGTCGACGAGGCGATACAAATACTCCGCATACTCTTCGCCTAGAAAAATACGACGGTAGAGTTCTCGCTGGAATTCCCGTGCCAGTGGCGACCAGTCAGTCCTCACGGACTCAAGCCCTTTGAACACCAGTCTGTATCGATCAGCCATTTCAGTGTCATCTAATGCGAGATCGGAGTCGTCTCCGTTAGCAGTTCGAAAATTGTTACCACGCGTGTCGGGTATTCTGACCATACCCGCGTAGCGCTTCTTACTGCCCGCCTCTGAACCGCGAATAGTAGGCATAAGAAATTTCGTAAAGTGTGTTTCGAATTCCATCTCAAGATAGCTGTCGACACCCTGCTCCGTCATTATTCGGTCTCGCCACCAGTCAGTCATGCTAGTTGCTAGCCGCTCGCTTATTCGTTCAACAGCCTGTGCGCGCACTACAGGCAAGTGACTGTCGCATGACTCAACATCAATTGCTTTTTCGGGAATTAATACAAACACCGAGTCCGTATCGCCATAAATCACACGAAAGCCCTGTTCTTCGATAAACCGCTTACTGTCGAGAATTATCTGATGACCACGTTTGGTGATTGAACTAACTAGACGAGTGTCCAAGAATCTACAGCCGCTCGTACCGAGAACGCCATAAAACGAATTCATAATAATCTTAATCGCCTGCGACATGATCGCGTCGCCCGCACGCTTTGCTCTATCCCTCGCGGCCCAGAGGGTTGCGATCAACTCAGGAAGAATTGCCCCCTCACGCGCAAACCTGCCACCGTCGAATCCCTCGATAGGCTTCGGCTCATCTTTGGCAAGAGCAAGGGCTAATGGGTCGACATGAAAGGTGCGAATAATACTCGGATAAAGGCTTTTGAAGTCCAACACCACCACATTGTCAAAAATACCTGGGTCAGAATCGAGCACGTACCCGCCAGGACTTACATTCGTTGTATCACCGCTGCCAAGGGCGGGCGCCACAAAGCCCTTACGGTGGAGCCGAGGAAGGTAAAGAAAATCGAGTGCGGCGACTGAGCCGCCGTAGCGATCGAGAGCGAGTCCGGTTAACAAACTTTTCTCAATTGCAAATTCGAGCAGCTTTTCCTTAGTAAAGATATCCCAGACCAATTTACAGTCTTCGAGGTTGTAACGCGCGAGCGCCTCTTTGTCCTGCTCAAACAGAGTGCTTATTTCTGCCCCACGCTGCTCGACATCCTCAACCAGCTTGCCACGCCCAAGCACTTCACGCGACACGGTTTCCAACGAAAAATCCTCAAAGGCATAGGTGGCCGAACGCATCAGTTCAATGCCATCTAATGCGCAGCGTCCCGGAATCGTCGCATAGTAACGCTCCGCTTTCTTCGCGCTCCCTCTTTCACGCGATTCGCGCCATACGACAGTGTGTGGCTCACCACTAGCGGAACGCCCAAGAGTCAACTTCATCTTCAGTCTGTCGCAGATTCTCTGCAGACAACGCAGATCGAAGTTCACTACATTCCATCCAATCATTACATCCGGATCTACCTCGGCGACATGATCAAGAAACGCCGAGATGACAGCACGTTCGCTTGGTAGCACCTCGATATGAAGCGGGGCATCGGCGCCCGCGCGGGCATTGAGCTTTTCGCGCCACTCTGCATCACCAAGCATAAATACCTTCGAGGCCTGTGTTGAGTAAGCAGCAATGGAATAGAGCTTTTCGGCCTTCATATCGGTTTCAATATCGAAGGAGAGCGCGCTAAGGGTTGGCCTAAATTCGGCTGACTTGACCCTAGGATTTAAAAGGGGCTCACAAGTGGACGATTGTGCCTTTGTAGATTCCGCAGTCTTTAGCAATCCGGTCTCGCATTCAAATGCCAGTGACCCGGTTATAAAACGTTCCATTAAAAATCTATCTGGTGCGCGTACGTCGGCTTCCGATAGCTCAACACCTGCAGCAATTAGCTTTCGGCGTATCTCCCCCATCGCTTTAGTTGTCTTAACATACAGCGCTAGAACCTGCTCGTGGGAAAAATTTCTAAGCTTAGTTTCTGCGACGCGCCACGCCGATGTGCTGCGCCGAGAAAGCAACCCGCCGGCGTTTGAAGGAGATATCGAGATGCCTGCCTTCTCGGCTAGGCCTGCACTGGAGTATATTGAGGGACGCTGGTGGGGGCTAGAAAGACCCAAGGTTGATTCAAGCAGAGCGAGCTGCCTTGCAGGAAAAAAGCAGACGGCCTCTTGCTCTTCGAATAGGAGGCAGCGTGGGCCTTTCTCCGTTGCGAGCCAATAGGTAAGCCTTATGCCTGTTTTGGTATCGCTAGACTGGCGCGAGAGGATGAAGCCGGGCGCGACTCCTGGTTGCACCGCGGCTCTCTCCCACTCGCTGATGATTAGATTGTGACCGTGCGCGGGAATTGTGCGAAGTCTTCCCAGTAGCTTGACGCCGGTTTTTCGGGCATTTCGGCTTCTGTCAGTTGAACATTACCGTTGATATCCGTAACGCGCGAAACAATCGTATGCTCTCCCGGCGTTGCATCAGTCCAATCGAAGCTAAAGAGTTTCCACGCGTATTTAGTGGAGCGCGGATTGATCTGAGCACGGCGCCATGGGCCGTCATCGATTTTTACTTCAATCGACTCAAGCGGCGTGCCGTCGTTAAGCGCGAAGCCTTGTATGGTGTACTGACCCCCGTTCTCGACAACTCTCACTATTGTCGACTTGAGGTTCATCTCTGCGACAGAATTTTCAACCCAACGCTCAACTCCGCCTACGTTTTCCTTTTTGAGCGTCACGTAGTCACGGCCCATAAAACGGCCCATGTAACGTGTATCTTGCACGTGGATCTGCGTTAGCCACTTTACGTTTGCGACACCGTACCAACCAGGGACAAGGAGACGCACCGGCTTGCCGTGGTAATGCGGTAAGGGTTCGCCATTCATCTCGTAAGCGAGCATATTCTCCGGACGCATGGCGTCTTCGATAGATAGGCTGCGCGCGAAGGCCTTCTCAACCTCGACGCCACGAGCAGGAACTTCTTGGGTTTGTATGTCTGCTCCAAAAAACACGATCTCTTTCGCACCCGGTTGAATGCCCGCTTCTTCGAGAAGGCGGTGCAGAGTGACACCACGCCAGTAGGCGTTACCGACCAACCCATTAAATAATCTGCGGCCGTTTCCTCCGCATTCGAAACCAACCTGTTGCTCAAATACATCACGCGCCATTAGATCTGACAGAGATAAATCGAGCTCCTTGTCGACCATGCCGGTCACACGCAGGCGATATGAATCGTTATCTATTTCAGGCTGTCCGTAATGCTGAACGAGGTAGAAGTCGTCGTTATCGGTAAAATAGGAATCAATTTCGCGCGTGTCGAGATAGTGCACTGCGTTAGGTCGCACCGGGCCCACCTTAAAGGTATCTGGCACATCGGTAAAAGGAACAAGACGTTCGCCCTGCGCGAGCGCAGGAAAAACGAAACTAGGAAGCGAGGCAGCTCCGGCAGCACCCATAATGCCCGCGGCGCCTTTTAGCAGCGAGA
>Ga0075460_10000099_pt1 | contig 28419 bp, 39 predicted proteins | sample DEB08_DNA_3_FD_77580 | JGI IMG/M metagenome (GOLD analysis project Ga0075460, IMG submission 77580) | Aqueous microbial communities from the Delaware River and Bay under freshwater to marine salinity gradient to study organic matter... | ecosystem: Environmental > Aquatic > Marine > Coastal ...
GCGTGGAAGGAACCCCGAGGGAGGCGGCCCCCGTCATGGAAACGGCCCAGGGGCTTCACGGAACGCGCCACAGCAAAATCCTCCGCCGCAAGGCGCAAGGCCTCCGCCCAGCGAGCTCGCGCGAGCCACCAGCGGACGCGAATCCGTAAAAAACGCAACGGCTTCACCTGTCGACCTCCGCCACAAGCCGAGCCGTCGAACCGTCGACGACCCACCGCCATTTCGGCATCGGCACCCCAATCTCGGCCAACGCAAGCGCCGCCGTGATCGTCGGTTGCCTAATGCCCTGCCGCAGCTTGCTGACGAGAGACGTTGACAGGCCAACCCGCGACGCAACATCAGCCGATGTCAAGCCCTGCGTGCGTAAAAATGAATCGAGAGCGATATTATATCCCATGACGTGACAGTAAAACATTGCACAACCCCTGTCAACCGGTACACTCGACCGCCATGGAAGCAGCGCGCAAAGCTAATGCCGAGGTCGACGCTTGGGACGCGCTAGGCCTACCGCTGCTCGCAATACCGGTTGCCGACTGCGCGCACTGCTCAACGCACGTCTTGGTAGCGTTTCGCGTAGGCGGTGGCCAAATCCACCGTCGCCTACTCTGCCGTCGTCGCCAGACCCTGAGTGTTTGCCTCGCCCTCAATCAACTGCCACTCCACCGTCTCGGCCATGACGTGCCGATCATCGAGTCAACTCGCGAGCGTTGCCAGCGTTGTGGCGCGCGCTCTGCCGAGCTACATCACTGGGCTCCTAGAGCGTGGTTCGAAGACGCCGACGACTGGCCAACGGCGTACCTCTGCCGCACCTGTCACCTGAACTGGCATGAAATAGTCACACCTGGGCTCGTCCGGCGCTGACAATGGCGTTCAGCAAACGCGCGTAAGCGCTTGACACGCCTACGTTTTGGCAAATTAGTGGCGCAAGTGGCGGTCGATCAGGGTCGAGACTCCTGCGCGCGTGTGCGCGCCTGCGCGCGTATGAGTGACGACCTGTACATTCTGCGCCACTAGCGCCACTATTTAGGGGAAACCTATGCAATTCCATGCGCTTGTGTTCATTTCCTGAGCGCCATTCGGCGCCATTCGGCGCCATTGGAGCGCCTTTCTTGACACACGGTGTCACAGCGCATACGCTGCCCCCATGATCGACCGCGACCACCTCGACACATGGCTGCAAGCCCTCAACATCGGCCGAGATGAGCCGTTGACCGTCCAAGTCTTCGCCGAGGCGCCTGGGTCGACCGTGCGACCCGAGCACCGCCATGGAACGGTCGAGGAACTGCTTCCATGGCTTGAGGTTGCCAACGATCGAGGCGCTGGCGTGTTCGCAACCATCCAACGCACCGACGGCCAAGGCCGCAAGGCCGTGAACGTAACGAGCGCTCGAGCGCTCTTTGTCGACCTCGACGGCGCGCCGTTGCCTGCGCGCTGGCACCTTTGGCCGAGCTGCATCGTCGCAAGCTCGCCGGGTCGCTGGCACGCATATTGGACGCTGACGCATGGACAACCCATTGCGGCCGTCTCTGAGGCTCTCAGACGCCTCGCAGCCCATTACAGCGGAGATCCGGCCTGTCATGACTTGCCGCGCGTCCTGCGGCTTCCTGGTACGATCCACCGCAAGGGCGCGCCGTGGCTTGTGACGGCCAAATGTGAGATGCGCCACGCCTACCCCTTGGCCGATGTCCTCGACGGTATCGCCGAGCTGCCACGTCAAGAGCCGCCCAAACCATCGATCGATGTGTCAGCTCGACAGCTCGCAGCCCGCGTAGGCTATGGGCTAGTCGATAAGCTCGACCCCGAAACGCTCGACATCGTAAAGCTCTGCCAAAACGCAGGGTTGTCGCTTGGCACTTGGCGCGATGGTGGCCTCGCGATAGTGTGCCCTTGGGCTGCCGAGCACTCGAGCGACACTGGCAAGACGGCAACCGTTGTGTGGCCAAGTGGCGCCAAGTCAACCTTACCTGGCTTCAAGTGCCTGCACGCGCACTGCTCGCACCGTACGCTCGCCGACCTGATGCGCCTATTTGTCAATGAGCTGGAAAACTACGCGACAACCGCAAAAGCGCCCGGGCGAGGCGTTCGCGCGGCCGCTGCAACCCTTGACCGCCTGAGGTATTGATGTTCCGCAACAACGACTTAGACTTGACTGACATCGGGCTTGGCAACGGCTTGGCGACGCTGCACAACGACCGCCTGCGCTACATCGCAGACGCCGACAAGTGGGCAGTTTGGACCGGAAAACGCTGGAAGCTCGACAGCCGCAACGTTCGATTTGAGCTTGCAAAAGCCTACGTCGAGACGCTAGACGACGCGGTTGACGCCCAAGAGGACGACAAGGCGCGCAAGGCTGCCGCTGCCGCGCTGAACCGAGCTCGCAGCGTCTCTGGCTTGTCGGCTGCACTGAAGTCCGCCTCGACCGTGCCAGCGATGGCAACCGAGCGAAAAGACTGGGACAATGACCCGGCCCTACTGCTCACACCCGATGGCGTCGTCGACCTGCGCACGGGTACGAGTCGCCCCGCAACGCCAGACGACCTAATGCTGCGCGCTGCATCCTGCGCGCCCGGTGGCGATTGCCCGCGATGGCTTCAGTTTCTCGACGAGATATGCACCGGAGACGCTGAACTCGTCGCATATTTGCGCGCCTGCGTTGGGATGTCGCTCTATGGCGAGCAGCGCGATCAGGTGGTCTTGATCTGCCTCGGAATCGGAGCCAATGGTAAGTCGACGTTCCTCGACGTGTTGCATGAAGTGTTCGGCGAGCTTTCGCGCGTTGCGATGCCCGACCTCATCACCGCCAAGCGCAACGACGCGCACCCCACCGAGATCGCAGACCTATTCGGAGCGCGCCTTGTGATCTGCACGGAGGCGAAGGACGGCGCTATTGATGAGAGCAAAATCAAGCGCCTAACCGGAGGCGGCACGATAACCGCCCGAGGTATCGGCCAAGACCCGCGCGAGGACCGTCTCAGAATGACGCTCTGGGTTGACGGCAACGCGGAGCCACGGATTTACGGCACCGACGAGGGTATCTGGCGCCGTATCAAAAAGCTGCCATTCCGCGCCCATTTCCCCGCTGGCGACCCGCGCCGCGACCCGATGCTGCGCGAAAAACTCATGGCCGAGCGTTCCGGAATCCTCGCCTGGGCGATCGACGCCTGCCGCGACTACCTGCGCGACGGCCTGCCCGCCTGCGCCGCTGTCGACGAGGCAACCATAGACTACCGCCGAGAGCAGGATATTCTTGCTGAGTGGCTCGACGTTCGGTGCATCCTTGACCCGCGCGAAGAAATCTCAAGCGCCGAGCTGTGGGCCGATGCGCGCGAGTGGCTGGAAGAGGCCGGAACCGATCGCGGTTGGAGCCAGCGTAGGTTGACCTCGGAGCTAAAAAAGCGCAACAAAATCGAGCCAGTAAAGGGCACAAACGGACAGCGCAGACTACGCGGCATCGGGTTGCGCGGTCATGAAATATGGGGGCGTAGTGGGCGGTCAAAGCTGGGAGGCGACGTCCATTAGGGCGTTGCGGGTTGCAATGAGCCGCGTTGAGGCTGCGAGGTATAAATACGAGTATTGGCAAGCGGTTGCCGAGCAGCTAGACGGCAGAACGGCCGCAGCTTGCCAAGAGCAGGCCAGACGAATGGGAATCACCGTACAGCGCTGCGCAAGGACCGACCGACCGAGACGCCGGTATCTGTGCAACGTCTGCTATGAAGAAGGCCACAACGCAAGAACATGCTCAGAGACTACCAAGCCAAAGCCCTAGACGACGTTCGCGCAGCCTATCGAGCAGGCCATCGATCGGTCGTTCTCGTCGCGCCAACGGGCGCGGGCAAAACAGTCATCGCGGCCGATGCCATACGGTCAGCTCGCGCTCGAGGTCGCCGCGTCCTGGTCGTTGTGCCGCGGGTCGAGATCCTCGGCCAGACCGTCGCGCGCCTGGACGACCCGACGATCGTAGCGGCCGGTCACGATCGCAAAGGCGACCCCGGCCTGATCGTCGCGATGGCTCAGACCCTTGCCCGCCGTGGCTCGGACATCGGCGAGGTTGACCTTATCATCGTCGACGAGGCCCACCTTGCACTGGCCGAGACGTACGCCCGAATCCTCGAGCGGTGGCCGAACGCGCATCGGCTGCTGCTCACTGCCACGCCCTGCCGTACTGATGGTCGAGGCCTCGGCGAGATAGCCACAGCTTTGGTCGAGGTCGCGAGCGTGCGCGGGCTGGTCGAGGCCGGTCATCTCGTCTCGCCTGTCGTCTATAGCGCACAAGTACCCGATCTCGCTGGCGTTCGTCGCGGAGCATCCGGCGAGCTTGCACCTGGCGAGGCGGGCGCGAGGTATCAAAAGACGGTCATTTTAGCCGACACCATTGAGCAGATCCAAATGCGATGCGCGGGCCGACGTGTGCTTGTGTTTGCGTCGTCTGTCGAGCACAGCCGCGCGATCGTCGAGCAGCTTGGCGACCGGGCGCGACATATCGACGGGCAGAGCCGCGACCGCGCCGAGGTGTTGGCAGCGTTCGCCGATGGCAAGATCGACGTGGTGGTGAATTACGGCTGTTTGACCGAGGGTTTGGATGTGCCAGCGATCGATGCGATCGTAGTCGCCCGGTCGACTCAGAGCGAGGCACTCTGGCGCCAGATGATTGGCCGAGGCCTGCGGCCGCATGCAGGCAAAACAGACTGCATCATCATCGACCAAGGTGGCAACGCATACCGGCACGGCCACCCACTCGCAGTTCGACCTTGGACGCTAGCCGGACGGACGGTCAACGCGGACGAGGCGCCGCCATCGCTCCGAACGTGCCCGGATTGCCTCGCGATATACGAGCCTGCGCCCACGTGCCCGCGCTGTGGAGCCGAGGCGCCTGTCGAGCCTCGCAAGCCGCCGAAAGTCCTAAGCAAAGCCGAGCTTAGCCTAGTTGAGCCGGACGCCGACGGCAAGTTGATCGAGCTGCGCGACCCGCCAGAGTGGCTTGACGCAAGTCGGCTAGACGAATGGTATTTCACTGAGCGCGAGCGCATACGTCGCGGGTTTCATTGGCGATGGAGCTGGCATCGGATGGCCGACGAAGATCCCGCCGTGCGGCGCGTCGTCCACGCGTTCGCCGGTAAGCGTATGGCGTTTCGGCCATCCTGGTGATAGCTTGCGCGCATGCGCGAGGCCGTCATCCAAGCCGAGATCCTTGCAGCGATCGGCGCGCTCCCTGGCGTCTATGTCGAGCGCCGCAACGCGGGCCTGCTCGCTGACCCGACCACAGGTCGTAGGATTCGCGCGGGCGTCGCGGGCGTCGCGGACGTGCTCGCGGTTGTCGATGGTCGAGCTGTAGCGCTCGAGGTCAAGACCGACGCGGGTAGGCAATCGGCCGTCCAGCGAACGTGGCAACGCGCCTGGGAAGCAGCCGGAGGCGTCTACGCGGTGGTCAGGTCAGCGGCCGAAGCGCTCGCAATCGTTGAGGAAATAAAAAAAGCGACACAGTGCGAGAAAAAGTATTGACACACCACGTGGTAGGCGTATGATGAACCCATGAACGGCCAACGACGGCCGCAACGCAGAAAGGAGACAAGACAATGGAAAAGTTCTACGACCTGAACGAAGCGAACTCGGCCGCAACCAACCTGAACACGCAAACCGGCGAAGATCATATCGTAGTAGACCGCGGGGAACACGTAAGCCCGCGATTCGGAGTCCTCAAGGCGCCGTCTATCGGTGACAAGGTGAGCATGGCATTCAATGGTGACTATTACCCAGTCGGCGAAATCGTCAAAATCACCCCAAAAACCATGCGCGTCATCATGACGAGCGATGGGACGCGGTTCTATCGTCAGGCTCGGAATAGTTCAAGGTGGGTAGCAAATGGCTGCTTCGCCTTGGTGCAAGGTCACGTTGAGGCCCAAAACCCGCACTTCTAAACGCAGCGCAAGCCAAGCCGCCGGCATTGTAGGCGGCAAAAAGTGGCAAAGACTGCGAGAAGAAGTATTGACACGCCGTGTGGTAGGCGTATGATGAACTCATGAACGGTCAACGACGGCCGCAACGCAGAAAGGAGAGTTAAATGCAAATCAACTACCTAATGGACTTGTCCGACCTCGCCGAACGCATGTCTCGCGATCTCTTAGAGCATGCAGAGGTCTTGGCCATGAGAACTATGCTCGTTGCCGAGTTCGATGGTTTCGATACTCGCGACGTGCCTGAGCGTAGGTGGGAAGAGCTGGTTGAAATTGCTGCGGAGTCGCGCTGATCAACTCGTGAAATGAACGCATAAACGGCCAACGACGGCCGCAACGCAAAAAGGAGATAAGAAAATGAAAACGACAACCACCGACAATATCGATCAAATGCAAGAGCTTGCACGTCTGGCTGTGGCGTGCAGACACTGGCGATGGATTCCAGGGATGCTAGTTATGAGCGACCCAGATCGGGTGCCTCGCGTGATTGGGTCGCCAGTGTGGTCTAGCGAACTTCGCGCTCGCGTCACCTCAGAAGTAATAGGTCGCTGGTACGGTGTCGGGGAATACTGCGTAGATTACCCAGATTCTGAGCATGAGACGATGAGCGGTGATGACTTGCCTGGAACACTCCCAGATCTGACCGACCCTGCGACAATTGGTTGCGTCGTTTCACTGGTCCGCGAAATTTATCCTGACGCGACGACTCAGATTGACAGCGGTTCATGGTGGGTTGCTGCGCGAAACGGCCACCGCGTTAGTTCTGGTCAGACTGAAGCAGAAGCTCTAATTGGCGCACTGAAGGGCAACGACGCTACCGAAAGTGGTTAGACACAAAAGACGCTCATGGTCTGTCGTTACGTGAGTTGTTGCTATCTGGATGTCATGTCAAAACAAAGGAGAACCAACCAATGACCATCTATCAACGATTCCGCGCCGCTCGAGCAGCCGTCGGAACCATCGCCAAGAACCGTAAGGCCGAAGCTGGCCGACGGTCCTACGCATACGTCGACCTCGCAGGAATCCTCGCCGATGTATCGCCCGCGCTCGAGGCGAACGGGCTCTCGCTGAGCCAGAGCGTGCAGCTCGACGGTGGACTGCTCGTAGTCTCGACCATCCTGCGCGATGACGACGGCGCCGAGATCCAGTCGTCGGTCATGCTGGCACCACCGGACTCGCACGATCCTCAAGCGTGGGGCTCGACGCTGAGCTACGGCAGACGCTATAGCCTGCTCGCGACCATGGGACTTGCGGCCGAGGATGAATCCGAAGCCAAGCGCCGCGCCGAGCCTGCGCGACCCGCAAGCCCAGTCGATGACCGTCGAGCCCAGCTCGATGCGCTTGCCGCCAAGCTCGGAGGGCCGCAAGAATTAGCCCGCGAAATCGCGGCACGTATCGGCGACGCCAAGGGATGGCGGTTGCTCAGTGTAGACCAGTTCGCGCAGCTTGTGCGCGACATCGAAAGCAAAGGAGTGTGATATGCCTGGAAGTATTCAAATCGTAGGGACACTCGGCGCAGATGCCGAACTGCGAAACGTCGGCGAAGGCCAAGTCGCCAACCTGAGGGTCGCCTGCTCGTGTGGGTACGGCCAACGAAAAACTACGTCATGGTGGTCGGTCGAAGTCTGGGGCAAGCCTGCTGAATGGGCGGCCGAGCTGCGCAAGGGCACGCATGTGACCGTCTTTGGCGAGCTTACCGCTCGCGAGCATAAAGGCGCAATTTACAACGGCATACGTGCAAGCATGGTGCAGGAGCACAAGCCAACGGGAGGGAAAACAGATGCGGATCCATTCTAGCGAGAAAGACTATCGAGCACTGCCCATCTGGTCTTGGTCGTCCGCTAAGCTCTCGCTCGACTGTCCAGCCGAGGCCTACGATCAGCGCGCGAGGCCGATCGAAACCACCGACGCAATGCGAGTCGGCACCATGATCCACGCCGCAGCGCTCGAGCCAGACGTGTTTGCGTCCGACTATTCAGTGGTTCCGCCGATCGAGCGCGACGAGTACGGCAAGCGCTGGACCTGGGATGGAGCAGACGCGAGCTATCGAACGCAAGCTGAGGCCAGGGAAGCGCAAGCAGCGACGTTCGCTGGCGAGCTAATCACAGCCGAGCTGCACGCCGACATCCTGCGTCGAGCGCCTCGATTCGTGGGAGGCGAGCGCGAGATTGCGATGCGTGGTTCGATCGATGGGTGCGACGCGAAGGGAAAGCTCGACCTGCTGCTCGACGGTATCGTGTACGATCTCAAGACGGTATCGGACGCCACACCGCAAGGCGTGCAGCGCGCGAGCATCCAGCGCGGTTGGCTCGGGCAGGTCTGGACGTACGGCGAGCTCGCACGCCAATCTGGCCTCGAAGTTCGCGGCTTCGGTATCGTGATTGTGCAAAGCCCGAAAGTGTCGGGCAACCCGCTCGGCCTGTCTGGGTCGCGCCAACCCCGCGTGCATTCGCGGATTCTGCACCTGTCAGCCGATGCGGTTGCATATGGCGAAGCCGAAGCTCGGCGCGTCTGGCGAACGATTCGCGACTGCGAGGCGACCGGTATCTGGCCAGACTGGCCAGACGGCGAGCTTGAGCTGCCGCGATGGGCTTCGATAAGCGCTGTCGAGGAGGAGGTTTATTGATGTGGAGAAAAAAACTAGACCGACGTGACGCCGAAGAGATCGTCTCGCTGCTTAGGTCTGCGATTTTACAGATAGAAATGGACCGGCCCGAGTGCGCGGGCTGGCGTGTGGCCGACGCTGGGCTTTTTCTGCGTCATGCACTCCAGGATTTCGACTCGGAGCTGATCGGCGTCCACAGGCCGACGGGTCAAGGCGCTATCTTGCCGCGCCGCGAGTACGCCGATACACTCGGCCAATGATCCAAGGCCTAGCGATATTTTCCGCCGTTGCCGTATGTATCGCCGTCGCCGCAATTTGGCGCGCGCGGTCGCTCGCCGCTCGCCTCGCCGAGCTGGTCATCCGGCTTCAAGACGTGCAGAAAAAAGCCGAGGAACTGTCGGCAGCTCTGAGCGATAGCCACGCGGTTATAGCCGCAGCTCGAGCGACTGCTTGGCAACGCGTCGAAGACGAGCGCAAAGCCGCAGCCGAAGCCGCTGAAACGGATCGCATCATCGCGAGCGGTGACCTCGCAGCCGCAGCCGCCGACCTGCTGAGGGACTTTAGATGATCGCTTGGCTCTTGGTCGCAGCGCTCGCGCTCCCAGTCAACTTGCCTGCGGGCGAGACTGCACCCCACCCTGGCGTGCTACTCGATGCCGACGATGTGCAGGCCCTGGCGCGGATGCGAGCGAAGCTCGGCCAAGTCGAACGCGATCTGGCCGCTTGCAAAGCCGAGCCCTGCGCGCCGCGCGTGGTGACGGTCGACCGCCCGGTCGAGTCTGCGTCAAGCCGCTGGCCTGTCGTCGTCGCGCTCGCTGTCGGGCTCGTCGCTGGCGGTGCCTCCGTTTGGATGGTGATGAGATGAAGCTGAGCAAATACGCGCGAGAACTGCTCGAGACGATTACAGGTCGCGAAGGCGTCGAGGCCGTGAGGTCGTTTCAAATTCGCCACGGGTTGACGGCCGATGGCAAGTATGGGCCGAAGACAGCCCGAGCTTTGTGGGAGGCCAACCGGCCGACGGCTCGCCAAATTGTCGACGCTGCGCTGCGGGCTTTGACGTGGCCGATCGTCCGGTACTCGATGACGCAGAACTCCGGCCTCGGCGAATCGTACTACGATTGGCTTGACGACGCGCCGCAGACCGGCGACTGCTCAGATTTTGCCGCGCATTGCGTAGGCGTCCCAAAGCATTTCGAAAGCCTGTGGTATGGCACCGACGCCATACACGCCGACGCGGTGGGACGCCATGAACTCTACCGCGCCGCGCCTCTCGAGCAGGCAAGACCGGGTGACCTGATCGTCTACCCTGGCAAATACCAGCGAGGCGAGCGCACTGCCATTGGTCATGTAGGCGTCTGCGTCGAAGGTGGCGCCCGCATCATAACTATTGATTGCGCAAGCTCAAACAAGCTACGCGGCCGAGGCACGGCGATTGCAAAAGCCGACAAAACCGACCTCTGGCGCAAGAAAGGCGCGATCGTCGCGCGGCCGGTGTGGCATGATTGACATAGTGTGATAGACGTGTAATCGTGTTTGTACCACAACCAATGAACAGAGGTTTATATGGCTGGAAGCACTACAAAGGACTGGACTGCTGAGCGCCGTGCGAACCTATCCGCGTCGCTGCGCGGCCGGATCTTCTCGACCTCACACTGCGAGGCCATCGCCGCCGCATTGCGCGGGAAGAAAAAGACGCAAGCACACCGCGAGGCCATCGGTCGCGGAGTCAATCGCTGGTTGCGTGCGCGAAACAATGATTCTGATATCATCGAGTCACTCGCCATCGTAAGCGCGGAGGATACGGTCAGCCCAAGCTCGGCCAGGGTCACCGCCCCAGAGTAGCCACGCAATCCAACCCGCCGAAGGATTCGACCGAGAGCCCCATCCGTCGGCCTGCCGGTCGCCTTGATGCCGGGCGAAATAGCCGCGCATTCGCCGGATCGTCTCAATCGGAATGTCTCGACCGGATGCGATAGCCGTCGCTCGCGCCACGCCTGAGCCGATGCCTTGTTCGCCTGCCTCTTGCGTCGTCAGACCGCCGCGCCCAAACCGGCGCCGAAGCTCGAGGCCAAGCGCGGCCGCGTCGCGCATTTCCTGCGTGGTGCGAAAGCTAGGCATTGCGCCGCCTTATCGCCGCGACCGTGGCTTTGCGAACACTCGGCCATAGCTGCGGCCCGACGATACCACCGCAAGCTGCCCACACGGCAGACTCCGAACCGTCGAGCAGATAGCCAGCGCCCGCAGCCGCAGCGATTGCGACGACTTGCGACGCAATCAGATTTGCCACGTCAGCCCAGCGCGGGAATTGAACGCCAGCCTCATCGCGCAACCGATGATGGAGCTGTACCACAAGCGCGCCAGCCTGCGACGCCAGGACGCCAGCGAAGACCGACTCGATCATGAGCGAGCCCCGAGAGCCGCGAGCTGCGCCGCGTGGTGATTTAGCAGTTTGCGATTTGCTTGAAGTTCAACCGCCTGCTCGTCAATCCGTCGCGTCGATGACTGATGGCGCTCTTCGCTTCGCGCTGCGTGAGCTTGCAGCGTCGAGTCGATACGGTGAACGAGGGACTCAAGCCGACCGATGGCCGCTTGCTGCTCGACCCGGAGCGCCGCGAACGCTTGATTGATGCGCCACATCATGACACCAAGAGAAATGATCAGGCTGGCGATCTGAAAGGCGAGGTCGGTCATAGCGTTTCGAGATCCTCAACGAGAGCCCCGGCCCAGACGGTCACGCCCGAACCCGCCTCAATTGTAGCTGATTCGGTCGACGACTGTATAGATGCAACTAGGTTTGCCTGTCGATTTATGCCAGCCACCGGAGTCGGTACGATCGCGCTTGAAGACGTGTAAATCAGCGCCGTTTGATAAGCGGTCGACACAGGCCAATCGCCGAAACGAAGCGCGGCCTCCGTGCGGATCTCAACCCCATCGCTCGCGAACGTCACGTCGAGGTCAACTGGACTCGTTGCCGCAATCGAAGCATACGTGACTCGCGTATCCGTTCGTAGATGCTCGGTCGCTGGCGCAACCCGGGTGAGGATTGTCCGTTGATTTCCGTGGATATCCGCCGCCATGGCGCACCCGACGAACGGTGTGCAAGCGACCTGGACGACGATCGAATCTGCAAGCGCGAGCAGAGCAGACGCCGCGGGTTGGTTCCAAACGACCGGAAACTGCGGCAGGCCGACGAGCGCCTGCGCCGGGTCCATCGAATACAGGTTTGCGATCGTCGGTTTACGCATCTGGCCACACCATTAGGCTGTGCAGGTAGGACGTGCCGAGCCCGCCGTTTGTCAGGTGAAACTCGAGGTCAACGAACGTATCGAGCCCTGCGCCGGTTGGCGTCGCCGTCACGAAGTCCGACTCAACTTGACCGCTTGCATCGAGCTGCACCGACGCCGTACCGATCTTGACCGTGACGGCCCGAGCGACAGTGCCGCCCGAGCTGTGCTCGGCAAGGACCGCGACCCGAAAGCGCGTCGCGCCAGCGTAGCCTGGCAACCGCATCCGAAGACCGCGCTGCTGCAGGACATTCGCGCCCGCTTGGGCCTTGTGGTTCACGCGCTCGAATATTTCGCAGGCCAACGAACCGCAGTTTTGCAGCCTGTCATGCCACACCGAGATGGCAGAAACCCGCGCCCGATCGAGAAACTCTTGATGGAGCGGTGCGCCAGCCGGACCCTCGAGCAGACCGTCATCATAGGCAACAAATCCGCTCGCTTGACGACCAGCCGGAACAGTCGACGGGCTCGGATAGATCAGCATCGACTGTGGGAAAAACGGCGTCGCGCCAGACAATTGGACGCGAACAGCTCGCGCCGACGCTGGCAGAGTGTATGGCCCGTCGGTCACAATACCCGATGCGCCAGTGCCGCCGAGTACCGACCCGAGCGCCGTCCACGCGCCGCCAATCTGCCCGGTCGTTGAGTAACTGTAAGTGCGCGTGACGTTGATTGATGGCGTCAACGCAAGCTCGACCGTGTAATCGAGGCCGTCCTGGCTCGGATAAATCGGAATGATGTAGGTCGCCGAAGTCGTCCCTGCCGAGTAGTCGTCGGCGAATGCAATCGTCGCCAGCGCTGGCGAGTGATACAACCACAACGCGTTGACATTGCGCAGGATTGTCCGCAAAGGCTCAACCGCAAGCGGAGGCACTACGAACGCGGACTCGGGCAGGATTTCAACGTTTGCTGGCGTCGGTCGAGTCATGTCCAGGCCCCTCCGTCGTCAACGTGCGCAAATTGCTGCTGATAATTCGTTGCGTTTGCAGTCTCGGGCAGTGTTAACCGCGTCGTCCCTGGCGTCGGTGAGAGCGCCCCAGAAAAGGCCGAAACGGACAACCGGCAAGCGGTGCCAGTGTCGATGACTGCCGAGATCGTAGCGGTATTCGTTGACGACTCAACGTCGCCAGGGTCATACATGATGACCGAGAAAGCGCCGTCGACCTCGTATGTTTTGGCGAAGTGGCCGTACCAGCCGCGATCGACCTCGAGGTATGCGCCGGGCAAACTCGCCGCCGTGACAAGAGCCGATGGCGAAAGCGCTCGTACCTGGACCGATGCCGACGCGGCAACCGTGAGCCGAACGGTCGATGTGCGCAAGTCGAACTCGCGCCCAAGCACCAGAGCGGAACCGAAGTAGCCGCTCGCGCCCGTCTGCCAGTCGTAGATCGAAGGGTGCGAAATATTAAGCCATATCGAGTCGCCAACCTGTGCGTCGACCTGAGGGCCGACTCGGATCGCGATCGTCTGTATCGACGGCTGCACCAGAAAATACGCCAACACCTGAGGCGTTGCGGCCGCTCGGATCGCGTCTCGATCGCTGCTCGGGATTGTGTAGCTCTGTTCGTTCGTACCCACCGTATCGGCCGCAGCTTGATCGGTGAACGTGATCGTTCGGTCACCGCCAAGCTCGAGCTTAATCAGGTTGACCGGCCTAGCTCGGTCGAGTACTTCGACTGGCGAGTCGACGAGCGCAAGCAAATCCGTGTCAGTGATCTCGACCGAAGCGCCAGACGAGCCCAAGACCGCAGCAACGCAAGCGATTTTCACCTGTCGATACTGGTCAGACCGATCCGGCCGAGCGACCAGCGCCAAGCCTGTGAGCGCCGCGCAACCGCCGAACAAGTCGGCCGCCGACTTGTCGCCAGTCTCGACCTCGGCCGACCATAGCGAAAGCCAGCCTTGAGAAAACAGCGCAGAAATCGACGCCTTGTCGACGCGACTCGCGTCTAGGCCATAGCCCTGAGCGCGCGGCAACACGTCATAGATTGCATCGCGCAGGCCAGCGGTGCCCGAGCTAACCAAATGCTGAATCAGTGTATCGGCTGGCGTTCCCGGCGCCGTGAGCTTGACGGTCGCTGTTGATCCAATAGCGTCGACCGTCGCGAGCTGCACGTCTGCCGACGTGAACTGGCCGACGTAGAGCAGCCCATCAACCGCCTCGACAGTGGCCGCAACGACCGTGCCGATATCCTCGAGCTCGACCGTGGCAGGTGCCTGCACGATTGACGCGAGGCCCTCGTCGAGCTCAATTGACATGCCGTAGATTCCGGTCGCCGACACAGCCGAAACCAGCTGATCAGGGTTGCCCCAGGTCGCCCAAGACGTGTTCACAATCACAGGCAGTCCAGCGCCGGGCGCGAACTCGTAGGACCCAAACCCAGGGTTTGAGCCTGTCGCGATGACCAAAACTTTGACGTTATACGTCTGCGGCGCGACCTGAATCTGGAGCTGATAATACTTGCCGACCTGAACCCAAGCGAAGCCAGTGACTTGCGCGCCGACACCGATCGCGGCGTTGAACGCTGCGACCGTCGCTTGCCGAAGCTCTGCGCCCGAGTATGTTTGACCGGCCGAGAGTGCAATATACGGTTGCACGCTGTAATCCTCAGAAAACACAAGGCCCGCAGCGCCAAGGCCGTAGACCGTGACACCGTATATCGTCTGAGGGTCGACCTTATAGCGCGCCTCGGTCGAGACGACCTTGCCAGAGATTGCAGCTTGAAAGCCACGGTCAAGTCTACGCTCGAGCGACGAGGCCTCGAACCGAAACCCCCCTGCAATTCGCTGCGGCCCGTCCTCGATGTACCCTCGCCAGAGGCAATCGACGTTACCAACGTCGCCGAGCGTTGACCCTGGAATGATGCCAGCCGGGTCGACGGCAAGCGCCCACAGCGTGACCTCGCGACCAATCCACCAGCGCGGAGCCGAGGTCACGATGCCCGAGGCAGAGCCCGTCGAGTGTGCGTACGGTTTCGCCGCCCGCGTGCAACCTGTGAAAGTCGTTGCGGTCTTGCCCGCGTATGTGATGCGCTCGACCCCACACCAGAACTCGCCAGACGCTGGCCAGCTCGAGGTATCGTCGACCGTGATCGTCGTCGCCGTGGCCGTTACATCCGCCGCGAGGCGCGCGGTGTATTGTGGCGCGAGCAGTGCCGCGCGAACTGCCGCCGTGTCGAGCAGCGCAAAGCCGAGCGAGAGGCCCGTGCCGATGCCGCGCAACCTGTCAATCGAACTTCCAATCGGCCCCGAGTCGTCGATTACAAGCGAGCCATCCTCGGCCGTGATCGACGAAAACGGACCCGATCCTGGAAGCGTCAAACCAGTCGCACGCTCCGCAAACACAGTCGGTATCCCCTCGACCGTGAGCAGATACACCGCGCCCCAACCGTATGGAAACGTGCCGAAAATCATCGTGGCACCGCCAAGACGAGCGACACCCGCCCGAACCGTTCCGCCTCGCCGTATGTTTCGAGCTCGGGAGTCGAGACAACGAACCCGTCGAGATACCCGTCGAGATTCGCCGAGCTGTAGGGCGTCGCGTCATCGCCGAGCAGCCTAACGCGCCCAGTCAGAGCGTAGCCCTCGCCGAGAAGTGGCAAGAAATCCGCCGACGTGAAGTAGATTGAGGTCCTGTACAGGTCGACGTTTCCGAAGCCCAAGCCAACCGCGCGGCCGTGCCTATACTGGACAAGCTCCGCTCGGTCTGCGTTCTCAAGAATTTGGCACTCAAACGCTTGAATTTCAACGTATCCGCTCGCCTGCCTGTCCGCTGTGTGCGAGCGTGAGCTTGAGTAATTCAGCGAGCCAAAGCCGAGCATGACACCGGACGATTTGAAAAAATGCAACGAAAAAGAGACGTTTGATTGTATTCGCACCTTGCCATTGACAAGCGAAACGGTGTAGGTCCCGGCGAGCCCTGCCGCGTTCAGGTTCGTTTGCCAAGTCGCAAGCGCAGCCGTGAAGATTCCGCTTGTGTTCATTCGGACTTTCACGATCCCGCCGCCCTCATTGACGCCGATGGTGTGATAGGTGTCGAGCCGGTCGACCGTACCAGTCGCCGCGCCGTCGCCGTAAAGATACCCAATAAGGTGAGGCATCAGAGCGCCTCCCCTGCGGCCTCGACCTTGAGCCTGAACACCAGCGGCGCCACCGTCTCGATCGTCGCCCTCGCGAACGCGAACTCGCGCCAAGTTTGCTTGGTCAAATCATAGACTTGAAACCGTCGAGGGTTGCTAACGGACTGCTGAACGTCACGCAGTCGAGCTGCGTCGCGTGGTTGACCAACTGCCTCAACCATCGGCGAGACGCCAGCCAGACCAGGAACGAGTGGCCTGATTGCGCCTGTCGCCGACGCGTCGCCGTCGTCGCCGCTGAATCGATATGCTCGCCGAACTGCCCAGAATCCAGGGCCTTGCGCTCCGGTAGATGTCTGGCCTCGAAACGGGCAGGACGTACCGACCGCGCCGTCCGTGCCTGCGAGCGTCGCCGAGGTTGCGCCCGTCTGATACATAAGCGCAGTCCATGCGGCATTCGGAGCCCAAGTGATGGACGCTGGACCGCTCGCGGTAAATGTGATCGCAGCGCCGCCGTTCGCGCCGCGCGCCCAGGTCCAGGTCACAAGGAGATTCGGGAACCAGCCGCGCGCCGGGTCCTCGGCCCATTCGGCGAAATCTTGCGCAAGGTGATACGCCGACGTTTGCCCGCTGTGTTGGTACGTCTCCGCGGGGAAAGCCGGAACCGTGACGGTCATCTCAGCCGTTGTCCAGCCGTCCCGTGTTTCGATCGACAGCATCACACGCCCCCAGCCATCGCAAGCCCGGTCGTTTGCAACGATTTCAGCGAGCCCGCGACAGCCTTGCCGACCTGTTGTGTTGTGCCGATCACAAACCCCGCGCCGAAATTGATATTGACATTCCCAGCGGTTGCGGCCGCTTGATCAGCCGTCGTCGTGCTTAGGCCAGCGCCGCCGCCAGTGGTCGCGCCAGCCGAAGCGACGCCCGCGCCTGACCTCGACGTGCTCACGATGCCGCCAGCAATCGAGCCGTACAGTGCAGCCGCGGCGCCTGCCGCAATTGCTCCTGGGATATTCGGAGGGACGCTCGCAAGCGCAAGCGCCGCCTGAGCCGCAGCCATGACGGCAAGAATTGCCGCCTTGCGTCGCTCACCATCCTCGACTGCTTTGGCTTTTTCTTCCTCTGCCGCCAAGATTGCCGCCGTGCGTTGCTCTTCATCCTTGATCGCCTTGGCATTTTCTTGCTTTGTGTTCGCTATATTGACCGCTCGCTGCGTCTCAGCGTCGGACAAGCCGAGAATCGCTCCGCCTGCAATGTTCGTCGCAGAGGTAAAGGCCTCGATATTTTCTTTTGACCCCTTAAGGCCTTGCGCGACGCCAGCGCCAATAGCAGGCAAAGACGCAATGATATTGCCAACCAACGAGTCAAACGTACCAAGCTGAGATTGCAACGCCGAGACCGCATCAAGCGCAGCCTTGAATTGCTCCTGCTGTTTCTGCGTGCCTTTCTGCCGCTCGGCTTGCTCGGCTTGCTCGCGCTCTTTGATGCCCCGAATCGTCTCGGCCAATGCCGCCGCGTTCAGCGCCTTGAGTGCATCAATCCGACGTTGCGCGGCCTCGCCTGAGATCGAGTTGCGCTCGCGCTCGAGCGCCTGCAACTGTGTGTTGAGCTGCTCTTGCGCCAATAGGGTCGCAGCCGCGATCTGCTCTTGCTCGGTCTTTGCCGTAGCTACGCGCGCCTCGGCCTGAAGGACTCGCGTCTCTTGGTCTGCAATGTTCCGGGCTTGGATTGTCGCGGCGAGCTCTTGCTCGATCTTGGCTTGCTCTTCTGCCGCTCGCTTCGCCTCAGCGACTGCTCGAGCCTCGACCCTCGCCGAGGCCGCACGGGCTTGGGTTGCCTTGGTCGCTGCCTCCTTGGCTTTGATCGACTCATAGAGCGCGCCAGCCTCATCAAGCTCGCGTTGCGCGGTTTCTTCAAGGGCGCGCTTCTCGACCTCGACCGCCTCAAGATAGGTGTTTCGGACGACCGTGCGTTGCTCGTCGAGTTTTCGTAACTGCTGCTCGGTCACCGCTATCGCGGCCGCCTGATCAGCTAGTGCTTTCTCATCTTTCCGCGTTGCATCTTGCAATCTTTTCGATGTCACCGACGCCGAATCGAACACCGCCACAAGTTTCTGTGTGATCGTCACCGATTCTTGGACTTGCTTGAAATTGCTCTTCTCGCCGAGTTCTAAAGACTTGAGCGTAGCCCGCTGCTTCTCGAGCGTCTTTGTCAGCTTCTCAGCCTGCTCCTCCGCTAGTTTGTCCGCTGCAACGCCCTCGGCTTCGAGAACAGTTCCGCGCGTCGCTTCAGCGATTGAGAGCGCCTTTACCTCAATGCCGAGCGCTTTCAACCGATTGCGCAAACGGTCGCTCGTTTCAATTCCAGACACCAAAGACTTCGCGAAGTCAAGCACCGCGCGCGAACCGTCATTGCCAACACGCTCGGCCTCGCCGACGACTGCGCCAAGCTCGAGCCGAACTTGATCGGCATTTTTACCCGAGTCTCGCAGCGCCTCGCCAAGCGCAAGCTGCGCCTCTCGCGTCAGGTCGAATTGACCGGCAAGCCTTCCAACTTCGGTAGCAATTCCAGGACCATACGCCGCGAGCAGCGCTTCCCGGTTGCGCTGTGACTCGAGACTCTGGGTTACGATGACCGCAGTCAAGCCGCCGATTGCGCCGACAGCCAGACCAATCGGCCCTGGAAGAAGCGCGAGCACATCATCGAACGCTCCAGCCGCTTCGCTTGCCGTGCGGAACGCACCTTCTGATCTGCCAGCGAAATCTCCAAGACTCGACAACGCAGTCGACAGTCGACCAGACGTTGAGCCAGCCGCGTCGCCGAACTTCTCGATCGCCTTGGTCGCCGACTGCGCCGATTTCGAGACGTTATCGACGCCGGAGAACTTGACCGCTACGGATACGCTGCTCGCCGCCTGCGCCATTTTTTCGCTCCTGCGCGTCGAGAATCAACACACCGAAAAACGCCCAAGCCGCAAGGCGACCGGTGTCAATCGTAGCGCAAAGTCGCAGCGTTTGCCATAGGGCAACCACAGTTCGCCACCAAGCAGAACGCAAAACCCAGCGCGGACAATGGCTCCACCGTCCACCGGGCAGATCGTCCTCGGTAGTCCAGTCGCAGACGCCAGAGCAGTCATGCCGAACGAGCTGCCGCAAAATGCCGGGCTTTAGTTCAAGCGGCGCCAGATACTGTGCCGCGCTGGCGATTGTGGCGACCTCGCCCGCTATTTCGAGCCAGGGGCCGCCGCCTGCTCGCGGGAGAAAAACCCGCCCCATGTCAGACGCATGATTGCGCCATACAGCGGGACCGCGACCGCAGGATGCGGATTTGACCGGACTTTCTCGGCCGTGGCTTTGTCGCCGTCCACAGCCACGAGCCCCAGCGCGATCACTCCTGCAATTTGCTCAGCCGCCGCAACACCGTCGAATCGTTGGCTTTCGAGCCAAGACAGCGGCCGAATTGAATAGACCGTCGCGCCATCCGGCACTGGGTCAGGCTTGGGCAACATCTCGGCGGGTCCGTCTTTTCCGACACTTGGATCAGCCGAGCAAACCACGTCAACCACGTCGTCGACGTGCGAGGCAAAGTAAGCCATGTTTATCCCTGAGCAATTCGGAAAATTGAATCAAGCGGGCTGTTCGCCGACGTTTCGGCCGTGTCGGTCGAGTCAGCCGAGTAGGTCGACGCCTCGATTTGCACCGAGTAGCGGACCAATTCTCCAACATCGACGGGCGCCTGAGTCACGATGCCAGATGGAATCAGGATCGAAAGCATCCGGCCGACGCGGGAGCCGACCTCGACGCCGAAGCTGTAGCGCGTGCCAAGCTCGAGCGCGCTTTGCCAAACGTGCGCGCCGCTGTTCGCCGAGCTGCCGCCGCCGTCGAAGATTGGATCGGTGGTCTTGTGCGGGATCGAAAACGCGGCCGTGACGACAGGTCGGACAATTTGAACAGACTCGATGCCCGAATCTTCGCTGTGGCAAACAATGGTCCGGAGGTCTCCAGCGCTCCAACTCACCGTCACATCTTCCAGACCACAGGTCACCAGCGAGCCCACAGTGACTCGACCATTGGCCGTGCCCAGAATTGTTGGAACCCGCTGGAATGCGTCAGGAACAACCAAGCCACCAATCGTCTTGTCTGCGATGAAATTGTAGAACCGGAAAGACATCTCAACGGTTGGCGTCTCTGCCGCGTTCAGATTGAGGGTAAAGCTCTCGCAGATTGCATCCACCAACCGATAGCCAAGCTCGGTGCCGTTGCCAACGAACCGAATCGTGAGCGGAATCGGCTGGTTGCCCGACTGCCAAGCTGTGACTGTGCCGAAAACATCCGCGGTTGGACTGTTGACTGTGTGCGTGGACGCCTCGAACACCGTCACATCGTTGCCTGATTTGGTCTTGGCAAATCCAGTCTGCACGGTCGAAGTCGTGTCAGATTCTCCGGTCAGGACGTATTGGCCTACCAGCGTCGTGCCTGCCGCTGCTGGCTGCATCGTGATAATGGTAGAAGTCGCCGACGTGACGCCGTTGCTATTGTAGTCCGAGCAGCTAAGATGCTGAACTCCCGAGAAAAACTCGGCCGCGGTGTTGACGCCGCCGACCCAGTTATCGGCATATGAGCCAACCGCGTTGCCGATCAGCGCGAGGATGTAAGGAATGACGCCAGCGTCGCCGGGGTCCTCTGCCGTTGGGTCGTAGCCAGACTTGAGCCCCTCGGCCGGAATCGTGAACGAAACTGAGCCACTACGTCGGCCGACAATTCGCTCGGGCGCGGCACCGACTTGGCCGGTCAGCAAATCCAGCTCGGTGACCTCGGTGTCAAACGTAATCGAGGGTGACTCACACTTCAGATACTTGAAATCACCCGGGGTTGCGTTCTCGGTACCGAATGCGGTTTGCGGGGCGAAGCCCAGGCTAGAGTCCGACCAATAAGCCATTATGCACCCCATTCAAAGACGACGCGAATCGTCCGAGACATCACTAAATCCGAATCCTCGATGAGCGAACCCACAGCCAGGTCAGGCTCTATGCTAGCGACGCCGAGGTTGTTTGTCGATACCCAAAGATAGATCGCCTCTAGGATAGCCTCAGAGTCATCAAGCGCTCGACCAAGCGATCGGCCTTGCGGATCGACGTAGAAAACATCGACCGTTACCTGAGTTTCATAGTCGCTGCACGATCGACCTGCGTTGATCCGGCGACCGCCCGTTGCCGAGAGAACCACAGCCCTCGACCCTCTAAGCGCGACGCGCTGGCCGATGAGTGTCCGAAACTTATCGTCGACACCAGCCGGGTCGCTCACAGCGACGGCATCGATGACGCCGACAAGCTCTTGCAAAATTGCGCGAGTCGTCGTTGCCATCAACGCACCGTCGGAATCGAGTAGAGCGGCCGACCTGGCACCGTCTCGCCGGTGTTCGCGTCGTCATAGTCGCGCAGTCCAGCGACGACGACCCGTAGCGAATCGTCGAATGCGAAGCGCATCTCGCGCAATAGCGAGACATAATCGCCAGCCGGCGCGATGCCGTGGTCAGCCAACACATAGCGAATGCCAGCTTGGATGACCTCAGAAAACAGATTCGAGCCGCCCGAGTAAAGCCACGGCCGACGGCCTGTCGAGTCAAGCGCGTGCTCGATTTTTGCATTGACGCGCGCCGCAACGTGACGGCAGAAAAACTCCGAGCGCTCGTCCTGATACACTGCCGCCAGGACGGCCGCAACGTCTTGGCTCGAGCACTGTTGCCAAGTCCAACGAACGACGGCTGCGCCAAGCTCAGCTTTGACCGTGCTCGTCGCATCGCTCGCCGAGACTTTGACCCGGTACCCGTCGCCGTATGGTGCGGAAACTGCCGCGAAAGTAATCGCGACGGTCAGCGCGACCACCGGATCGTCGGCTTCAAGCTCCTCAGGAATCTCGGTGACGAGGTGAAATCGCGGATCGCCAGCGCCGATTTCGATACGACCAAGCTCGCGAACGTAGGTCACGCCATCAGATATGATTCGAATCGCGTCGCCAGGACTAAACCCAGCCGCAGAATTTACCACGATGTGGTCGTTGCCGATCGATTTGATCGTGGTCGAGCCAGTCGGCAAAACCACCGAGGCCGACGCAATCAGCCCATCCGCTCGATCGTAAAGCTGCGCCGTGAGCGAAGTCGGACGCAAGCCGTTGGCGTCGTACCAACGAAACGAAACGGCTTGATCTTGGCGCAGTTCAATCATCTAAACGCTCCACCGCTCCGAAGGGGTGAGAAGCCTAAGCCTCCCACCCCCCCGAAGCTGTTGGAATTACGGAACGTCGGAGCCGATGATGCCGAACTCGTAGGCCTTGACATACACCGAGGCCTGGAACTTGGCGACCATATTGACGAAAATCCCGTCTTCGCTAGGCATCACGTCGAGCGTCGGGGCTTCGCCGAGCCAGATACCGACAGGCGACTTGACTTTGTCAATGAGGAACCAGTCGTCGTCGTCAGTCGTGAATGGGTACACAACAACGTCCGCATATTGGCGGAAGGTGTTGGCCTGCATATCCGCGCCAGAAAGCTCCGACGTAATCAGCTCTTTGGCGAGCCGCTCGTTCTTCGGACCCACCACCAGAACCATGTTCGAATCACCCATGTTCATCGGGAGCGCCGACTGGTTGCGGTAGTTCCGCAGGAGCTGCTTGGCCGCGTCCAGGTTGGCCTCGGACAATGCCCCAATGAGCTTGTTGTCCTGGGTGCCAGCCGCGGGCGTGGTCTGGGCATAACCCAGCGCGCTGTCGATGAAAAACTTACCCAAGCCGACCTGACCAGCACCGGCGCCTGCCATTGGGTGCGCCAAAGTAAACAGCGACTCAAGGCCATCGAAGAAGAGCTTGTTCACGTTTTGCGCCGCCGCGTTGGCTAGCTGCCGACCGACATCTGCCGCCAGATTCGTCGACCAATTCAGCTGCGCCCACGGCACGCGGTGCTTCAGGACGTAGGCCTGTTGCGTAATCGTACTGATACCAGAGGTCAAATCGTACGGGTTGACCGAGGTCGTTCCCGACGTGACCTGAGTGGCCAGCCCGCCAGCGTTGGTCGCCATCAACCGCGCTTGCCCGCCCTCATAGTCGAGGACCTCGCAGCATCGCGAGTAATCTTCAGTCGACGCGGCAAGACCGTCGACGAACGACGCTTGCGCGATCCGAATCACATTGTCCAATGAATTAGCCATAATAGCCCCCTATCAGTGCATCATACCCGCCTTGCGGGCTGCTTCGATCTTTGCGGCTCTCTCCCTGATTGCCGCTTGATAGTCTTCCTCTGTTTTGACAAACACATACGCCCCGTTTGGGTAGCCTGTGACCGTTTGCAGCCCGTCCAGCCGGATCCAGCCTTTGGCGGTCCAACGCTCCGCAATTGCAGCGATTTGTCCATCAGGCAGGCCAGGGTCGAGAATTGCCGCGCGCCAACCCTCGGGCAGGCCGAGGACTTGGCAAGGCGCCATGTTTGATTGCTCTGAGCGATCCTTGCGCTTAGCACGCGCCGCTGCCACCGCCTCTGCGGTCGGTAGTGCAAGCTCGCTGGGGGCTTTGGGTTGCTCGAGAATCTCTTTCTTTTTCGCTGGCATGTAGAAGACCTCCGTCGTGATATTAGCGCTTATCAAACATCGCTGCAAGAGACTTCGCCGTCACAAGCGTAGATCGCCTTTGGCCGGTCAGAATCTGCGCAACGGCCGACGATTGTTTGCCGATCTGCTCGAGCCGAGAAGGCTCGGGCGCTGCTTGCACCTTCACCGTCTCAGGGTGCTTGGCAATCCAGGCCTCCAACTGTTTGGCGCCGTCCGCCGTGCGCGGATCCAGGTCCGGTACGAAATCGTGGTAGGTCGGCAAGACTCCCGCCTTTTGCAGTGCAGCCGTGCGCGCCTCAGTCCGCAACCGTGCGCGCTCCTGGTCGACTTCAGCTCGCCACGCAACCCGATCGGCCTCAAGCTTTTCAGCCTCAGACATCGCCGCAACCTTGGCCGACTCGGCCGCCGCGTCGCTCGCCTCTTTAGCAGCGCGCAACTCCGCGAGCTGCGATCGCAACGCGGCAAGCTCTGCGCTCAGGTCAGGCGCTGGCGCAGGCTCGCTCGGCGTTGGCTCGATTGTGGCAACCGCTTGAACCGTCTCGACATTCTCAGACATCCATCCTCCTACATGAGCCGCGTGGTGCGGCCAGCCTCAACGTCTGCGGCAATCTGCCGCGCTAGTGTGCGATTTTCAGTTCCGCCGGTGTATTTGACGGCGGAGCCAAACGCAATCAACTTGGCCGCCACACGCATGAGAGCCGCGCCGACGCTTTCGATTTCCAAATCTGTCGGTTGGATTACGTTGAGCCGCAGACGCTTATAGACCTGATTGCCTTTCTCGCGGTTGGCAACCATAACTCGCTGATTCGCCTTACCATTCTTGCGCGCCTTGATGCGCGACCCGAGCGACCGGCCTGCGAACTCGATGATTGCACCCGCAGTGCCGAAGTTACGCACACGCAAACCAGACCACATTCCGCCAGTGATATTGCCGGGTTTCCTGTTGACAGCCTCATGAAATGCAGCCGACGACAGCCAACCTCTGCGCGACTCTCCGACCGCCATGGCATAAGACTCTGATACGAAATAGTTTGCCGCAAATCCGCGCCGTTGGCTTGACTGCCGAGTGCTATAGGGCCGCGGCTGTGTTGCAAACTCGCCTGCCATAGCTCGATCGCGCACGTGCTTGGCTAGCCTCGTTGTGACTGATAAAGCCGCCGCAAGCCTCGACAACGCTTTGAAGTTATTAGCTTTCACCGCATCCGCGACCGTCTTGCCGCCGATGCGTACCTCAATTGGCGCCTGCGCCATCGGTCGCCCCCATAGCTAAGCCAAGCTCGCGAATCTCTGTAATATTCTGCTGGATACGCGCCCGCGCGCCCTCGCGACTCAGGCCATCACGCGCCATCAGATAATCGACCGGCGACAGGGTACCGCTCGCCATCTGAAGCTGAACCGCCTGCGCTTCGTGGAGCGGGTCCGCGTATGGCAAAAACTTCGCAAACCGAAGCGAGACGCCAATATCCTCCGGCACTTGCACTGGATCCGTCAGGTTTACGATCGACGCCATCAGCCGCAGCATCTCCGTCTCGGCCGCCTCAAAGATCGGGATGTAACGTTGCGAGGCGTCGACCCGATCGCGAGCATCAGCTGCGCGAGCTGTGGCCGTGGTCGACGTGTTGTTTTTCAAGAACGCATCGGGTTGCAAGTCGAACATAGAGCAGAGCAGACGCAATCGTGACTCGTTCCAAGCGGTAATCTGCGCAAGTGGCGGTTGACCTTGAACAATTTTCAGCGCGGGCGATGGCGCCGTTGGATCCATGGAGTAAAGCGCAAGCACTTTCTCGGGCCCTACCTGCAACTCTTCGACCATTTGCCCGAGCTGGGCGCCCTCGAGGACGCGCTGGCCCCAGGCCTGCGTGTGGACGAGCAGCTCTGTGTCAGACTCCGAAATCATCAGCGCGATCGCCGCGTTCAGAATCGCATCGTTGATCGGGGCCTCAAATCGACCCGGCATAGGTAACTCCGAGCGAATGCCGACGGCAGGAATCCGGCCGAGGTCGTGGGTAAACGACTGGCCGATAAGCGGTTTCTTGCCAGACTTCGTTTGATACCACGCCTCCGAGTCCGACAGATACATCTCGCCGAAGACAACTGCCCCAGCCTCGCTCTGCATCGGGACTTTGATTCGGATTGCCTTCGCCGCTTGTAGTTCGTAAGCGTGCAGAATGTCATCGTACTCGACCTCGAACTGCCAGGGCGCGAACGTGTGCCAGTGAAAGCGACCGCTTGCCTCGCGCATCGGGACCGCGATCACCGTCTGCTGCACGAGTAGCTCCCGATGGATGTGCAGCATCACCTCGTCGATCCGGCTTTCGTCATAGATCCTACGCAGTTTCTGAAACACTGGCGCGGCCAACGTCGCGTCGCCAAACCGACGGACAACCGGCCGAGCGTAAAGCGAGCCGCTAAGCTCGTGAGCGTAGCGCTGCACGAGCGGGACATAGCGCTCCTGCAAACCGCGTGTACGCGGGAAAGTCTTTGCAAGCTCTTGGCTAATCGAGCGATAGTCGCCGCGAAGCAGCTCGTCGAGCTGGCGCGAACGATTCCGAAAGCGCGTCTCCTCGACCACATCGACCGAACCACCGAAAAGCAGCATAGCAAGACCTCCGTCGGCCACAGTCTACAGTCGGCAAGCCTGCCTGTCACCTATCAAAAGTGGGCGACATTTGGCCCGTCATGACGCCCTGCAAAAAGCCCGTCGGGGCCTCGAGTATGGCGCAGAGGCAACCGGCCCGCGTGCAGGTCGGCGAATCGTAGGCCAGCGACGACCGCATAGCGCAGCGCGTCGATCGCGTGGTCGTGGATGTTGTCTTTGTAAATCCGCTCGGTTGGCGTACCTGAGCGATCGCAGACGTAGCGGTAGCCCTGCATCGATGGGACGATTCCTTGAAGGTCACCGTCATATATGCGCGGCAGTGTGTCGGCGAATAGAAGACGCGGTGGCGTATCGACTGGCGCCAGCATGTCAGACAAGGCGGTCACACCTGAGCGCACGTACTGATCATGTCGGGTTGACAGCGGCATCACGATCGTGCGCCTCGGACCCCAGACAGAACGCGCCCATTGATTCTCCGCGGGTATCGCTCGATCGGCAGCGATCAGATACGGCACCCGAGCGTATTGATTGACAAACTCTTCGACCGTCTGCCGCCAGTGGCCGGAACTGCGCGGGCGCTCGACGCGCTCGTCGACCACAATCCAGCGACCATCGGCAAGGACCTGAATCGCAACCGCAACTGCTCGCGATACGCCCCAGTCGACGCCGAATACCCAGCGCGATCCCGGGTCATGCGCTCGCCAATCATGGCGGACGATATGCCGCGCCGTGTCGAACTCCGGAAACACCACCGACGACGGCCGCAGTGCATACGCCATCACCTCTTGTTGATAGCGTCGATCGCTCATCGCTTTGCGCCATGATTCAATGACGTTGCGCTCAAGATACGGGTTGTCCCAGCTTGTGCACCGCGTCACCCACCAAGACGAATCCTGCTCGGCCTGCCGGTCAGCGAATAGTCGAGTTATTCCACGCATCCCGTTCGGACTCGACGCAACCGCAAGCCCTGGACGAGCGCACGGCAACCGCACCGTTGCCGCTACCGTTTCCCAGACCGTAAGCTCGTCCGTCTCCGACCAGCAAACCTCGTCGAGCGCGACCCAGGCCAGATTCTGCCCGCGCAGCTTGTCGACGCGCTCGTAGCCTCGCCAGTGAATCGACGCGCCGTTCCGCAGCTCAAGCATTTGGTCTGCTTTGCTATACCGTTGAACGTAGTCGACGCCTGTTGCCTGCCGCAACCGCTCAAGGTGATCGCGCAAGAACGGTAGCAAGTTTCGCGATAAATCCCGCTCAGTTCGACCGAGTAGGGCGCCTGGCAAACCCGGATTCGCAAGCGCTCGCAAAAGAACGTCAAGCGTCAATGTCCAGCTCTTGCCCGCGCCTCGACCGGCACAAAAAAACCGGTGCCTCGCCGGGCTCGTCAAGAACTCGACCTGCTTGCGGTAAGGTTGCCAGACTTCGACCAAATCAAGGCGCACTAGGTCACCTCGATCACGTCACCGCAAGGACCAGGCTCATCACCTCGAGTCGGGCTCTCAACCAGCGACGGCGAGCCAAGCGACACATCGATTTGCAGCGGCGGGACTTCGGCCATATCCGCTTGCCTGCTTGCGATTTCGAGCGCTCGGCCGCTTAGGCCTGAGAGCGTCAAAACGCTCCGCAGATAGTCGCGAGGCTCAAGTCTGCCTGCACTGTATTCGCCCTCGGCGACGTGTAGCGCTCGGATCCAGGTCGCCGCCATCGTCTCCATCGTAAGTGCTGGCGGGTCTTGGATTTCCTGCCGTTCCTGCTCGCTCGTTACATGTGCATCGACGCGCCTGCCTCGACCGTAGCTCTCTGGGTGGCAGCGCTCGAGGATCCAGGTCGCGGCCTTTGTATCGCCGTCCTCTGCCGCTGCCTGCATCACTTGTAGCAGTTTCTGCTCGTGCTTCGCTCTGGCTTGCTCGATGCCCAGCCGAAGCTCGACCAGTTCAGGATCGGCAAGCCAATTGCTCAGCGTTGGCGCGGTTATCCCAGCGAGGCCGCACGCTGCCCGAGTCGAAAGACCAGACCGAAACGCATCAACCAACACATCTCGCACTTCGTCGCTGTATTTCGTTGGCCTGCCAATGATTGCGCCGGGTTTCGCTCTACTCGGCCTCGGCTTGGCTTGCGCTGCGAGCATCGCTTGGTCACGCCGCTTTGTGTTTCGACCATGGCTTGCGCCTTTTCCTAAATCCTCTTTATGACTCAAGGGCTTACGACCTCGCATCGATCAACCCCGCGACCAGCAAAAGGAACCGCCCCGCCAAGTGCTTGATTGGACTTGCAATTTGTTTCCGCAAAAAAAGCGCGGCGTGGAAGGAAC
>Ga0075460_10000102_pt1 | contig 28028 bp, 24 predicted proteins | sample DEB08_DNA_3_FD_77580 | JGI IMG/M metagenome (GOLD analysis project Ga0075460, IMG submission 77580) | Aqueous microbial communities from the Delaware River and Bay under freshwater to marine salinity gradient to study organic matter... | ecosystem: Environmental > Aquatic > Marine > Coastal ...
GGCGATGGTCGTGAGTGAGCAGGGCGCGAGTTCCATGCGATACAGGCTCGATGACAAGGGTGCATCCACGCTGAGTCCGGTCATGATCTTGATCGGCGTCACATGCGAGATGAGCGCGACTCGTCGGCCCGGATGCTGCGAGAGAATGCGTCGCCGGGCGGCATCCACGCGATCGAGGCACTCGGCGAAGGATTCACCGCCGGGCGGAGCGACATCGGTCGACCCGAGCCACTCGGTGAGTTCGCGCGGCCAGCGCTCGTGAACCTCAGCGAAGGTGAAGCCATCCCACTCGCCGAAAGAGCACTCGGCGATCCCTTCCTCGATCTCGACGGGGACACCGACCCGATCAGCGAGGATCTGTGCGGTCTGTCGAGTGCGGAGCAAGGGCGAGCACACGATTGCATCGACGCCTCCGCGATCGGCGATCTCGCGCGCGAGCGCCTCCGCCTGCTCGACGCCCACGGGAGCAAGCGGGGCGTCGTACCCGCCGCGACCGGAGAAGCGCTTTTCGAGACTGAGTTCGGTGGCGCCATGTCGGCCGAGCAGCGTGATGGTCGGGGTGCCCAAATCGGTGGCCCAGCCGACCATCTTGGGAGGTGCGGCACCTTCGCGCTCCTCGATCGCCCGTTCCTCAAGCGCCTCACCGATGACGTCGTCAGCAACGGGCAAGCCCTCGGTGGGTGTCCGGAGGACGCGTATCTCGTCTTCACCCACCTGGGTATCGAGTGCCTCGTTGACAAGTGCGTCAGCCAGTTTGTTAGCAGCGCGCGGCACCCATGTGTAGGTCGCCTTGGCCCGCAGATCACGGGCCTGCAGGGCCAACTCCCGCAGAGCGGCGTTCTTGATCGACCAGCGGCCCGACATCTGCTCGACGACAAGTTTCGAATCCAGGCGCGCCTCGATCTCCGCCTCGGAGTCGAGGTGGAGGGCTTGCTCGAGCCCCGCGATCAGTCCCCGATATTCGGCCACGTTGTTGGTCGCCACCCCGATGGTCTGAGCCACTTCCACGAGCACCTGACCGGTCTCGGCATCGCGGACGACGGCTCCGAACGCCGCCGGTCCCGGGTTGCCCCGGGATCCACCGTCCGCCTCGACGATGAGTCGACGGGTCACAGCCCGGACTCGGCTGTCCGAATGAGAATCCGTCGGCACTCCTCGCAGCGGAGCACCTCCTCCTGCGCCGCGTCTCGGATACGACCGATATCGACCGGGGTCAACTCGATGCGGCATCCCTCGCACCGACCCCGGTGAAGTTGTGCGGCGCCGATGCCCCCGTTGTCCGCACGAAGTTTGTCGTAGAGGGCCAGGAGATCGGCACTAACGCCGGCGGCCGCCGCGGCACGATCCGCAGTTGCGGTTGCCTCTTCCTCGGCGAGCACCGACAGTGCCGCATCGCGGGCCTGCACCGCTGCTGCGAGATCAGCTTCGGCCTGTGCTTGTTCGGCAAGCAGGGCATCCCGATTGCGGCTCGCGTCTTCAAGCCGCTCCATGATCTCGAGTTCGATGTCCTCGAGTTCGGTCTGCCGGCGGCCAAGCGACTCCAGTTCATGCTGCAGGTTTGTGAGTTGCTTGGCGTCGTTCAGCGTGCCCGAGTCAAGGAGTTGCTGATCCTTGGCGGCGCGCTGGCGTACGAGGTCCACGTCGGCATCGGCCTTGCGCTGCTCGAGTTCGAGATCACTCACCTCCACAGCGGCGGCGGTGATGCGATCGGCCAGCTTGCGCAGTGCCGTCTCGAGTTCCGTGACGCGTGCCGCCTCGGGCAACGTGGTGCGACGGTGCCGCACCCGATCAAGTTCAAGGTCATGAGCCTGTACGTCGAGCAGGACGAGTTGAACGTGCGGATCAGCCTTCACTCCGGGCTCCTCACGGTGAATGCCCAAGGGTCTGTGGGCCTGCTCGACACGGTGCAGGTCACCGTAGCGTCCTGCGCGGCGAGGTCGTCGATCAGGAGGGCTGCGGCCTGAGGCAGCCATGGCCACTCACTGGCCCAGTGCGCGATGTCGATGACGGCGCAACGGCCGTCCTCTCGATGGTCCAGTGTGCGGTGATGCTTCAGGTCGGCTGTGACATAAACATCGGCATCGAGTTCATCCGCGCGCCCTAGGAGCGAGTCCCCTGATCCCCCGCACACCGCAACGCGCTGCACGATCCGCTCCGGATCCCCGGCCACACGCACTCCGTGGGCAGTCCACGGTGTCTCGGCGGCCACGATCTGCGCGAACTGCGCCAGGGTCATCGGTGCAGCGAGCGTCCCGATGCGTCCAAGGCCCGTCTCGGTCAATGGCTCAGTCGGGGTGACACCCAGCGCGCTCGCCAGGGCGTCGCTCACGCCGGGGGTCGCGACATCGGCGTTCGTATGCGCGGCATAGAGCGCAATACCGGCCGAGATGAGGCGATGGATCAGCCGGCCCTTCGGGGTCGTGGCGGCCACGCTGTGCACGCCCGTGAGGAAGAGCGGGTGGTGGGTGACAACGAGATCAGCGCCCGCCGCGATGGCCTCGTCAGCCACGGCCTCGACAGGGTCCATGGCCCACAGCACCCGATCCACCGTCTGGTCCGGTACGCCGCTGACCAAACCGACCGCGTCCCAGTCTTCGGCGGTCTGTAGCGGGTAGCGCCGCTCGAGGGCGGCGACGACTTCCCGGAGGCTAGGCACCTGCCGAGGCTAGCGTCTGGCACCCTTATCCGGTGCCGCCCAGTCAGAACACGGGTGGCCGGGGCCTGTAGCTCAGTTGGTAGAGCACTTCCCTTACAAGGAAGGGGTCGTCGGTTCGAGGCCGGCCGGGCCCACCAATCCGCGAACCACAAGGTTCCGCTGGAGACGAGGAGTGACCGGCGGGGTCTCGGGCCCCCGCCGGTCACTAACCGATAGTCCACACCCGATCTCACGGTCCCGCATCTTCAAGCCAACCGGCGCGGGTGCTTATCCCCATCCGCGGCGTGACAAAGATGCGGAAGCCGAGCGACTCCGGGCAGGATGGCGCCATGCCACCTGCCGAAATCGCTCCCGTGGCGGGTGACCGTGGCCGCATCAGCGCCGACCTCGAAGGCACCCTGCAGGCCACGCTGGACGCCTGGGACGACCTGATCGGCAGCCTGGGCAGCTTCGACCTTCGCGACCCCTCCCGCAAGTCCGGTCGATCGGCCGGACGCATCCTCGTCGTCCTCGGTTCCTGGCCGGAGGGGCGGCCGCTGCCCGCCATCCGAGCCGACGCGCTGGCTGGCATCACCACCGCTGAGCCCTTGCGGGATATCGAGGCGCGCGTCATCGAGGCCCACGAGTACGACCCGGGCATCATCGATGCGCTTCGCCGAGCGCGCGAGGACATCGCCGAGTGGGCCGACTCGGCCGACCTGCACACAGAATCCCTCCTCCCGGTCGGCGGAGCCCTCGGCGTCGTTCCACTCGGCACCCTGGTCGCGGCGTCGGCGTACCAATGCGCGGTTGCCGGACTCGATCTCGGACCCTGCGGAGTGCAGGCAACCCCGACCCTGCTCGACGCGGGGCTCATCGCTCTCATCGACGCGGTCGGGGCCGTGGCCGCGCAGCAGCACGCGGGAACTCCGGGCGACCCGATCGCTCTTGCGGTCCGTACTCCGACCATCACGGTCGCTACGTGCTCGGCCGGGGCCGCATGGCGCACCGAGATCCTCAAGGATCTGCCGGTCGGTATTCCAAGCCTTACCGCACCCACCGCCGATGTCCTCGACATCGCCTCGGGTCGCGCCTCGGCGTTCAGTGCCTACGCGGACGGTCGGATCCAAGCCGACGACCTGGGCGGCCTGCTGCGTGTGGCCCGCATGCTGGCTACGGCACCGGGGTTGCCGGGGACGGACGGGCTTGGCACGGCGCTGGCCGCCTACTCCACATCTGTCGACGCTGCACGTAGAGCCGGTCATGTCGCCGCGTCGGCGGCCCAGGGCATCGGTCGCGCGTGGAAACGTTGGCGCGGCTAGCGGACTAGCGTCGCCCCGCGCGTGGGGCCACGAGGCGGGTCCCTTGCCAATCGCGGCCGGCGCTCACCGTGGACGTCTGCTGCAGGCCCGCCGTGGGGGCCGCATCGGCGATGTCCTCGGCCTCGATGTGCCCGTCGCGACCCGGCTTCGGCGTGAGGAGCCACACGACACCGTGATCGGCTAGGGGGCCGATCGCATCAACGAGGGCATCGACGAGATCACCGTCATCGTCGCGCCACCACAGCAGGACCACATCAATGACGTCGTCGTACTCGTCGTCGACGATCTGAACGCCCTCAGCCTCCGCCAGCGCCGTCCTTAACTCATCATCACAATCGGTATCCGCACCGATCTCCCACACGACCGCGTCCGGCTCGACACCGAGCACGCTCAGTTGTCCGCCACCACTCATGGGGCCACCGCCACCTCTGGGCTCACACGCGTAGTCCACCGGACCGACGCCCTCCGCGCAACCAATCCGGCCGGATTGCCCCACCTTGCTCCTACCACTGATCCGGGGTGCTCGCCCCGGAGTGGGCCGAATACGGGAGGATGGTCGCCAGCACCGGTGCCACGGCGATCCCGTGACCACCTTCGCCGACGAAAGGGAATCGATGGCATCCTCACTCGACCCGTTCCGCCAGCAACCGCTGCTCGCCGGCGGTCTTCCGACCCAGTACGTCGATGTGGATCCCGAAGAAACCGCCGAATGGACCGCCTCCCTCGATCAGATCGTCGATGCGGCCGGGCCCTATCGCGCGCGCTACCTGATGCTGTCGCTGCTCCGCCGAGCCGCTGAGCGGAACGTCGGTATTCCGAGCCTGCGCTCCACCGACTACATCAACACCATCTCCCCCGAGATGGAGCCGTGGTTCCCCGGCGACGAGGCCCTCGAGCGGGAGATTCGCAGTTACATCCGCTGGAACGCCGCGATCATGGTGCACCGAGCCCAGCGGCCGGGCACCGGCGTCGGCGGCCACATCTCCACCTACGCCTCGTCTGCCTCCCTGTACGAGGTGGGCTTCAACCACTTCTTCCGCGGTCCTGACGCACCGGGAGGCGGTGATCAGGTGTATTTCCAGGGCCACGCCTCCCCCGGCATCTACGCGCGCGCCTTCCTCGAAGGCCGGCTGAGCGAGGGACAGCTCGACGGATTCCGACAGGAACTCTCGCACCCGGGCGGCGGGATCCCGTCCTATCCGCATCCACGGCTGATGCCCTGGTTCTGGCAGTTCCCCACCGTGTCGATGGGCCTCGGGCCACTATCGGCCATCTATCAGGCCCGCTTCAACAAGTACCTGCTCAACCGCGGCATCAAAGACACGTCCCAGCAGCGGGTGTGGGCGTTCCTTGGCGACGGTGAGATGGACGAGGTCGAGTCCGTGGGCGCCATCGGTTTGGCCGCTCGCGAGGAACTCGACAATCTCGTCTTCGTCGTCAACGCCAACCTGCAGCGCCTCGACGGACCGGTGCGCGGCAATGGCAAGGTGATCCAAGAACTCGAGTCACTATTCCGCGGCGCCGGCTGGAACGTCATCAAGGTCGTCTGGGGTCGCAAATGGGATGAGCTCTTGGCTAACGACCGTGACGGCGCTCTGGTCAACCTCATGAACACCACCCCCGACGGTGATTTCCAGACGTACAAGGCCGAAGACGGCGGCTTCATCCGTGAGCACTTCTTCGGGCGGGATCCACGCACGGCCAAGCTCGTCGAGGGCTGGAGCGATGACGAAATCTGGAGCCTGCAGCGCGGCGGCCACGACTACCGCAAGCTGTACGCCGCCTATAAGGCTGCGGTGGAGACGACCGGTCAGCCGACCGTCATCTTGGCCAAGACCATCAAGGGCCACACCCTCGGACGCCACTTCGAAGGTCGCAACGCAACCCATCAGATGAAGAAGCTCACGCTTGATGACCTCAAGGAATTCCGCGACCGGCTGCATCTGCCCATCAGTGACGAGCAACTCGGCGACGGCTACCTGCCGCCGTACTACCACCCGGGCCCGGACTCGGAGGCCTACCGCTACATGATCGACCGTCGTCGTCGGCTCGGCGGATCCGTCCCCGAACGTCGAACCCGAGCGGCAGCCCTGCCGATGCCTCCCGCCGAGTCCTATGAGGTCCTGCGGCGTGGGTCCGGAAAGCAACCGGTGGCCACGACGATGGCCTTCGTTCGACTGCTCAAGGACCTCATGCGTGACAAGGGGATCGGCGCGCGCTTCGTGCCGATCATCCCGGACGAGGCTCGCACCTTCGGGATGGATTCACTCTTCCCCACGGCCAAGATCTACAACCCCGGCGGGCAGCAGTACATCTCTGTCGATCGCGAGTTGATCCTCAACTACCAGGAGGCCAAGGACGGCCAGATCCTGCATGAGGGCATCAACGAGGCCGGATCGGTTGCCTCATTCATCGCCGCTGGCTCGTCGTACTCAACGCACGGCGAGCCGATGATTCCGATCTACATCTTCTATTCGATGTTCGGGTTCCAGCGCACCGGCGATGCCTTTTGGCAAGCGATGGATCAGATGGTGCGCGGGTTCGTCCTCGGCGCAACGGCCGGCCGGACGACCCTGAACGGCGAAGGCCTTCAGCACGAGGACGGTCATTCGCTCCTGCTGGCCTCGACGAATCCGGCGGTTGTCGCTTACGACCCGGCCTACGGCTACGAGATCGGCCACATCGTGGCCGACGGTCTGCGCCGAATGTACGGCGAGGACCCCGAGGACGTCTTCTACTACCTGACGGTCTACAACGAGCCATATCCGCAACCCGCCGAACCGGACAACGTCGACGTGGACGGCATCGTGCGCGGAATGCACCTCGTGTCGCCCGGATCCACGGACGGCGAGAAGCCACAGATCCTCGCCTCCGGTGTCGCCGTCAACTGGGCCCTCGACGCCCAGCGTCTCCTTCGAGATGACTGGAATGTCGATGTGGACGTGTGGTCAGTGACATCCTGGAACGAGTTGCGCCGCGAGGCCCTCGAGGTTGATCGCTGGAACTTCCTGCACCCCATGGAGCCGCAGCGGCAGCCGTTCGTCACCGAGCGCTTGACCGGTCGCGGCCCGACCGTCGTGGGTGTCTCGGACTTCATGCGCGCGGTCCAGGATCAGATTCGCACCTGGGTCCCCGGCGACTATCTGACACTGGGCACCGACGGCTGGGGGATGTCCGACACGCGTGGCGCCCTGCGGCGATACTTCCTCGTCGACGCTCAGTCCATCGTGGTGCGCACGCTCACCGGACTGACCGAGTCCGGAGTCGTCACGCGACAGACTCTGGCAGACGCGATCGACAAGTACGACCTGCTGGACCCGGCCAAGGCCGACGCGGGCAACACGGAGGGTGGGGGATGAGTAGTCGAGACCCACGCCGCTTCCTGCGCTATCTCGAGGCCGAACGCAAGGCCTCACTTCTCTACCGTGCGCTCGCTGACGTCAGCGACGGCGAGCGCAGGGCGGCGCTCCTTGAACTCGCAGACATCGAGGACGAGCACGCCGCGCACTGGGTCGACAAGCTCACCGCTGCCGGAGTGCCGATCCCCCAACCACCGCAGGCGCTTGACCCTGACGATGCCGCGATGGTGGCCCGGGCGCGAGCGGCAGGGATGGACGGTGTGCTCGCCGATCTCGAGCAGGCCGAGGGCGACAACGCGGGGATGTACGACGACGAACCCGACGCTCCGGACTCCATGTCGGCAGACGAACGCGAACACGCGGAGACGTTCCGCCGGCTGCGCGGGGCACCGCTGCAGGCGGGCCCGGGCGGACGATCCGACTCACCCGGTTCGGACCCGACGAGCGTCATCACCCCCGACGGCACAGCAGATTTCGGGGAGAAGTGGCATCGGGTTGACGCCTCCGGGTCCGTCCGTGCCGCCATCTTCGGGATTAGCGATGGCTTGGTCTCCAACACCGCACTCGTCATGGGCTTTGCCGGGACGGGGACGGACCGTGGCGTGGTCCTGTTTGCCGGAATCGCCGGCTTGCTCGCCGGTGCCTTCTCCATGGCCGCTGGCGAATACGTGAGCGTCGCCAGCCAGCGTGACCTGTTCACGCGCGAACTCGAGATGGAGGCCGCCGAGCTCCGCGACAAGCCCGAGGAGGAGCGTCGCGAACTCGAACTCATCTACCGCGCGAAGGGGATGGATCGCGCGACCGCCAAGGCCGCGGTCGACAAGATCTTCGCTGACCCGGACAAGGCCCTGGACACGCTCGCTCGCGAGGAGTTGGGACTCAATCCTGACGAACTCGGCAACCCCTACAAGGTGGCGGTCTCGAGCTTCCTCGCGTTCGCGATCGGCGCCTTCGTGGTCGTCCTGCCCTACCTCTTCCTCACCGGTACCGCTGCCCTGGTCACGGCGATCGTCCTTTCCGTTCTCGCGATGCTCATCGTGGGCGGACTCGTCGGCCGCTTCTCCGGTCGCGGCATCCTCCGAGGTGCCATCCGACAATTCGCGGTGGGTGCGCTGGCTGCAGGAGTGACCTTCATCATCGGTCGGGTGATCGGCGAGATGACGGGCTTGAGCTCCACGGGCCTTGGTTAGCAGTGTCCGAGCGGCGCGCCGCGACGGCACGGGAACTCGAACGAGCGTCGGGCCAACTGGCCACCGCGGCCACGGCCCGAATGGACGAACGCCTCGCCTGGTTCCGCGATCTACCCGCCGAACAGCGCTCCTGGGTGGGTCTCATCGCGCAGGCGGGTGTGGCCGCTGTCATCGCCTGGTACCGCGATCCGAAGACCGCGACGGCGAGCGCCGTCGATGTCTTCGCCACGGCGCCGCGCGAACTCGCCGGAGCGATCTCACTGGAGCAGACGGTCGAGATGGTGCGCTGCACCGTCGATCTGCTGGAAGAGTTGCTCCCACAGCTCGCCGGACCTGATTCGGCCGCGGACGTCCGCGATGCCGTGCTCACCTACTCGCGTGAGATCGCCTTCGCCGCCGCGGAGATTTATGCGCGCGCCGCCGAGGCACGCGGTGCCTGGGATGCCCGGCTCGAGGCCCAGATCATGGAGTCCCTGCTACGGGGCGAAACCGAGGCGGACATCGTCAGTCAGGCCGCCGCATTGTCATGGCATCCGCAGGCCGTATCCCTCGTGGGGCCACCACCGGCCGGCGACACGGCGGCGGCCCTCCAGGTCATGCGCCGTGCTGCCGAACATCACGACCTCACCTTGCTGACGGCTCTCCACGGCTCAGCGCTGGTGGTCCTCGCCAGCGGAACCGTCGACGGAGAGCGCACCGCGCGTCTGCTCACCCCGCACTTCGGTTCCGGTCCGCTCATGATCGGACCTCCCATCGCCAACATCGACGACGTGGCCCGTTCCTGCTCGGCCGCATTGGCGGCATTCGCCGTCGCGCCTGCCTGGCCCACGGCGCCGCGTCCCTGTCACGCCGATGACCTGCTCCCCGAGCGCACGCTGGTCGGCGAAGAGGCAGCCCGGACGCAGTTACTCGACGAGATCATCGGGCCCCTCGATGACGATCAGATCCGCACCCTGGAAGTGCTCCTCGAGGAGGAGGGGACGATCGAGGGCACCGCACGCGCCCTCTTCGTCCATCCCAACACCGTGCGGCATCGGATTCGCCGCATCGAGGCGCTGACTGGTCGGTCTCCCCTCGATTCACGAGATCGCCTGGGTATTCGCCTCGCCCTGAGCCTGCATCGGTTGTAGGTTTCCTACAATATTGCGACGACGACATTGGCGCCTACGACAGGGCGCCACTGACCGTCGATAGGGAAGGGTTGCCGTCGTGCTCGTCGTCGTCGCACCTGGACAAGGTGCCCAGTCCCCCGGCTTCCTCACCCCGTGGCTCGACGTACCCGAAGTTGCGGCCCGCCTCGAGTGGCTTTCCGCCGTTAGTGGGATCGACCTCATCGAGCACGGCACACGCTCGGACGCCGAAACCATTCGCGATACGGCGATCGCTCAGCCGCTCCTCGTGGGCGCCGGACTCGTCACGCTCCTGTCGCTCTTCCCGCATCCCAATGAGGCCTTCAGCAAGGTTGCCGTTGGCGCGGGGCACAGCGTCGGTGAGATCACGGCGGCTTCGGCCGCGGGTGTGATCTCCGCCGAACAGGCCATGGTGTTCGTCCGCGAGCGTGGGCGAGCGATGGCACGAGCTGCCGCGGCGGTCCCCACCGGCATGAGCGCTGTCCTCGGTGGCGACCCGGACGTGGTCGTGGCGGCGGCTGAGGCCGCGGGGCTGACGGCGGCCAACATCAACGGGGCCGGCCAGATCGTCGTTGCCGGTGCGCTCGATGCGTTGGCCGACTTCGCTCCCGAGGGCGCGCGGGTGCGACCCCTCCAGGTCGCGGGCGCCTTCCACACCGAATACATGGCCTCCGCGGTGGAAGCCCTGGGCAACTACGCGCGCGCGATCTCGACACACGATCCACGCATTCAGCTGCTATCCAACGCCGACGGCCGAGTCGTGCACGACGGCCGCGATGTCCTGCGACGGCTCGTCCTCCAGGTCTCCCGCCCAGTCCGCTGGGATCTGTGCATGGCCTCAATGGCTGACCTCGGAGTGACGGCACTGATCGAGATCCCACCCGCGGGCACGCTCACCGGATTGGCCAAGCGCGCGCTCCCCGGCGTGCAAACCCTTGCGCTCAACACCCCCGACGACCTGCAGGCCGCCTGGGATCTCGTTGCCGAGCACGGTGTGCCCAGTCCGCTCGACACCTCTCCGTCGTGGCGCCTTGTCGTCTCGCCGATGAAGGGCACCTTCCACGCACCACACGGTGGAGTGACCGCCACCGGTGGCGCGCTCGAGCCGGGTGCAACCGTCGGCACCGTCGCCAACCTCCGTGACTCCGTCGACGTCACCGCACCGCATGGCGGAACCGTGGTCGAGTGGCTTGTCGAGGATGCTGACCCGGTCTCCCCCGGTCAACCACTCGTCCGTCTTCACCCGTCCTATGAGGAGGACGCCCTGTGACCGCAACGATTTCTTCGCCCGCCGGTGCACCGCACGCCCGGATCATGTCCGTCGGCAGCTACCGACCCGAGCGCGTCGTGACCAACGCCGAGGTGTGCGAACTCATCGACTCCACCGACGAGTGGATTCGCGAGCGCTCCGGCATCGTCGAACGCCGCTATGCCGCACCGGACGAGACGGTCGTTGACATCGCGCAGGCCGCCGCCGAGAAGGCCATCGCCGCCTCCGGTATCCGCGCGGATCAGATCGGCTTTGTCCTCGTCGCCACAGTGACGCATCCCTACCCGACTCCGTCGGCAGCTGCCGAACTTGCCTACCGCGTTGGCGCCATCGATGCCGCAGCGACGGACATCAGTTCGGCCTGCGCTGGCTTTTGCTACGGCGTCGCCATGGCCCAGGACATGGTGCGCGGCGGAAGTGCGGAGTACGTCCTCGTCGTCGGTGTCGAGAAGCTCACGGACTGGGTGGACCCGACCGATCGTTCCACGGCCTTCATCTTCGCTGATGGTGCCGGTGCGGTGGTCATCGGACCGTCGGACACACCCGCCATCGGGCCCGTCGTGTGGGGGGCCGATGGCGAGCAACTCGATGCGATCACCATGACGCAGTCCCTCACCGACTATCGCGACAATGGCGGGCCCCGCTTCCCCACCCTCGCCATGAAGGGCCAGCAGGTCTTTCGCTGGGCCGTGTCGAAGATGACGGTGGTGGCCAAGGAGGCCCTCGCCAAGGCCGACATCAGCGCCGACGACCTTGCCGCCTTCATCCCGCATCAGGCGAACATGCGCATCACCGATGCGATGGTCCGTTCGCTGAGTCTTCCGGCACACGTTCCTGTCGCACGAGACATCGAGACCACCGGCAACACCTCGGCCGCCTCGATCCCGATCGCGATGGATCGGATGCTGAGTTCGGGAGAGGTTCCCCACGGTGGGCTCGCCCTCACCATCGGCTTCGGCGCGGGCCTTGCCTATGCCGCCCAGGTCGTCGTCCTGCCCTAGTCTGCTCATCACTACACACCCGAAAGGAAATGCCATGAGCCAGGAGATTCTCGACGGCCTCGCCGTCATCGTGAACGAGGTCGCGGGCGTCCCCGTGGAAGACGTTCAGCCCGACAAGGCCTTCATCGACGATCTGGACATCGACTCGCTGTCGATGGTCGAGGTCGTCATGGCTGCCGAGGACAAGTGGGGCGTCAAGATCCCCGACAGCGAGGTCAAGAACCTGCGCACGGTCGGTGACGCCGTGACCTACATCCAGACGGCGACCGCCTGATCGTGCGTATCGCAATCACGGGCCTCGGGGCCACGACACCCGTCGGTGGTGACGTCGCCAGCAGTTGGGCCGCCCTCCTCGAAGGACGCTCCGGAATCCGCACGATCACCGAGGAGTGGGCGGCGGATCTCCCGGTGCGGTTCGCCGGCACGTTGGCCGAGGAGCCACCGCTGGACCGCGTCGAGGCACGCCGCCTCGACCGGTCCCAGCAGTCGGTCCTCGTCGCCTCTCGCGAGGCGTGGGCCGATGCTGGCTCGCCCGAGGTGGATCCCCTGCGCATGGGCACCGTGATTGGCACGGGTATCGGTGGCGTCATCACGCTGCTCGATGCCTACGACGTCCTCAAAGAGCGCGGACCCTCGCGCATCTCGCCGCATACGGTGCCGATGCTCATGCCCAACGGCCCGGCCGCCGTCGTAGGCCTCGCCCATCACGCGGCCGCGGGGGTCCACGCGCCGGTGAGCGCGTGCGCATCGGGCGCCGAGGCCATGGCCGTGGCCGCGCGCATGATCACCGACGGTCGCGCCGATGTCGTGATCTCCGGAGGCACCGAAGCGCCAATCCATCCGCTCACCATCGCCGGCTTCGCCGCCATGCGGGCACTCTCGACCCGCAATGACGACCCGAGTGCGGCTTCACGCCCCTACGACCTCGCGCGCGACGGCTTCGTCATGGGCGAGGGTGCCGGTGTGCTGGTGCTGGAGAGCGAGGAGCACGCCAAGGCGCGCGGCGCCCGCATCTACGCCTACCTCGCTGGCGCTGGTCTCACCGCCGACGCGCACCACATCGCCCAGCCCGATCCCGAGGGTCGAGGTGCCGCTCGCGCTATCCGTGCGGCACTTGAGCAGGCGGAAGCGTCTGCCGCGGATGTCGTGCACGTCAACGCGCACGCCACATCCACTCCCCAGGGCGACATCGCCGAGGCCGTGGCGATTCGCGGGGCGCTCGGCGACACTGCCGCAATTGTGACGGGCACGAAGTCGATGACTGGACACATGCTCGGTGCTGCAGGTGCTGTGGAGAGCGTGTTCACCGTCTTGGCACTACGCGATCGCCGAGTGCCGCCCACGGCTAACCTCGTCGATCAGGATCCCGAAGTTCAACTCAACGTTGCCCGCGATACGCCGAGTGAGTTGCCGGCCGGCGAGATCGTCGCGCTCAACAACTCCTTCGGCTTCGGTGGCCACGACGTCGCCCTGGCGTTCCGGAGCGCTGAGTGAGCGACGTCGATCCCCGTTCGCCGCGCGTACGACTCGAGGCCTTTTTCGACCAAGGCACCTTCACCCCGATCACTCCCGAGGACGATCGCGGTGTTCTCGTCGGCGTTGGTTCGGTCTACGGCACCGAGGTCGTTGCCTTCGCCACGGACCCCACGGTCCAGGGTGGCGCGATGGGCAATCTGGGGTGCCGCGCGATCGTGACGGCGTACGACCGGGCGTTTGCCGACTCGAGCCCGGTCGTCGGCATTTGGCACTCCGGTGGTGCGCGCTTGCGCGAAGGTGTTGCAAGCCTTGACGCGGTCGGACGCGTGTTCGCCGCGATGACGCGCATCTCGGGCAAGGTGCCACAGATCTCGGTCGTCCTCGGGCCAGCCGCAGGCGGTGCCGCCTACGGGCCCGCGCTCACGGACATCGTCGTGCTCGGCCCGGAGGGACGCATCTTCGTCACCGGCCCCGAGGTCATCCGCTCGGTGACCGGTGAACAGGTCGACATGGAGCGCCTCGGCGGCGCCGACCCGCATGGTCGCCGAAGCGGTGTTGTCCACCGAGTCACCGACAGCGAGGCCGAGGCACTCGAGGAGGGCCGGCGTCTCGCCCTTCTGCTCGGCCGTCAAGGCTCCCTCGACATCGATGCGGTCCAGGATCGCAACCTTGCCGATCTTCTGCCGGAATCCTCCAAGCGTGCCTACGACGTACATCCGCTCGTGGAGGCCTTCCTCGACGAGGGCACGGCGTTCGAACTTCACGAGAAGTGGGCGCCCAACATCGTGACCACGCTCGGTCGACTCGGTGGACGCACCGTGGGTGTCGTGGCCAACAACCCGCTGCGACTCGGTGGCTGCCTGGACTCCTCCAGTGCAGAAAAGGCTGCGCGCTTCGTGCGAATGTGTGACGCGTTCGCGGTCCCGCTGGTCGTGCTCGTTGATGTGCCCGGCTACCTGCCCGGTGTCGGCCAGGAGTGGGAGGGGGTCGTCCGCCGCGGCGCCAAACTGCTGCACGCCTTTGCCGAATGCGTGACTCCTCGCGTGACAGTCGTCACGCGCAAGGCCTACGGCGGGGCGTTCGTCGCGATGAACTCTGCCTCGCTCGGCGCCACGCGCGTCTATGCCTGGCCCGGAGCTGAGGTTGCCGTCATGGGTTCGGTCGCGGCGATCCGTGTCCTGCATCGCCGACGTCTCGCGGAGGCGCCCGACCAAGAGTCGCGCGCCCAACTCGAGTTGGAGTTGGCTGCCGAGCACGAAGTCATCTCTGGCGGGATTGGCCGCGCTATCGAGATGGGCGTCGTCGACGAGGTTGTCGAACCTGACCACACCCGCAGCACGGTCGCGCAGGTGCTCCTCGACACCCCCGGTGTCCGCGGCATCCACGGCAATATCCCGCTGTAGTCCCTCCCCACCGTTTCGCTCCGGCGAACGCCTGTGGTGGGATTCCTCCATGACAACGCTGCTTGACGCCCTATCCGACGCTCCCCTGCTTGGCGACGGTGCCATGGGGACAACCCTTCAAGACCGCGGCAACGACGCGGGGGACGCGCCCGAATTGTGGAATATCGAGCACGCTGACGTCATCACCACCATCTTCAACGAGTACGCCGATGCGGGCGCGCGACTCCTGACCACCAACACGTTCGGCGGCACGCGGGCTCGGCTGCAGATGCACGGGCTGGAGGATCGCGTCGAGGAGATCAACCGCGCCGCAGCCGAATTGGCCCGCGCCGTCGCCGATGCCCGCGACGGCGTCTACGTCCTGGGCGATATCGGTCCCTCCGGCGAGTTGATGGAGCCGATGGGGGACCTGACCCCCGACGCCGCCCAGGAATTGTTCGCCGAGCAAATTCGCGGGCTCGTGGCCGGCGGTGTCGATGCGATCTTGATCGAGACGATGAGTGATCTGTCAGAGATCGAGGCTGCGGTGTTGGCGGCGCGGGCCGAAGCCCCGGGTCTCCCCGTGCTCGCGACATTAAGCTTTGACACCAACCTCCGGACGATGATGGGGGTGTCCCCCGCGCTTGCCGTGACCACGCTGAGTGACCTCGGGGTTGATGTGATCGGCGCCAACTGCGGCCGCGGTCTGGATGAGATGCGGATCATCGCCGAACAACTCGTCGAGGCGCGCCCCGACGGCGTTCGCCTCATGGTTCAGTCCAATGCCGGCCTGCCGCGACTTGAGGGCGACAGTTTCGTCTTTGATGGCACTCCGGAGGAAATGGCCAAGTACGCCGTCGAGATGCGCGAACTCGGGTTCGACATCATCGGCGCCTGCTGCGGGTCCACCTCGGCACACATCGCCGCGATGCGCGCCGCCCTGTCGGCATAGGTCGGTCCTCCGCCACACACCGGCGCGCGACGCGGCCCCGAGCCGACGGTCTAGATGACCTGGTGCAGGACGCGGACCGGAGTGTCCTCGGTCGCGACGCGGTACGGCTCGAGCTCGGCATCCCACGACGTCCCGAGGAGGTAGGCGATGCCATCGACAAGATCCGCGCCACTGGATGCGGCTCCGGCGACGGCCGCTCGCAAACGGTCCTCCGACACGAGGATGTCGCCATGGACGCCGATCGTCGCGCGATGGAGCCCAAGGGTCGGAGTGACGGCGTACCGCTCACCCTCGCGGCCGGTCGAGGGCTCCTCGACCACCTCGAAGTACAGATCAGGAATCGTGCGCAGTGCGCTAGCCAGGCGCGACCCCAGTCCGGGTCGGCCGGTCCACGGCATCTCCGAGCGCAGTGTTGGCGGCGCAACGGGCTGCGGCTGCCAATCCAGCCGCACCTGGGCGTCGAGCACCGACGCGAGAGCCCACTCGATATGGGGGGCGAGTGCTCGGGTGGCGGAGTGCACAAAGACATAGCCCTGGGCGCGCCCAGAGCCCGACGAGGCCGGTACGGCCGACGGCGGCAATGCAGTCATTCCACTGACCTCCTTCGTGAGGGTCGCCTTCCCCTGCGTCCTCACCAGCGGTCTGTGGTGTTCCCACCCTAGACCTTCCGCCCCGGGGATGCCGGTATTGGGTAGGCTCCCGACACGCCCGAAGAGCGGGCTCGCCGAGGAGGAAACCCATGGCCATCAGCCAGCCCGCCGTCATCGCCGATGTTTGGAGCACTCGCGCGACGACCGCCGCCGGCCACCTCGCCCGCCAGGCCACCTTGGTCGTGGGTGCGGCGGCGTTCGTGGGTCTCGCCGCCCAGATCGCGATCCCCCTTCCCTTCACGCCGGTCCCCCTCACCCTGCAGACCTTCGCGGTACTCCTCGCCGGCGCGGCTCTGGGCTCGCTACGCGGGGTCCTCGCCATGACCCTGTACGCCGCAGCCGGCATCGCTGGCGTGCCGTGGTTCGCCGAGGGCAGCTCCGGGTTCGCCATGCCGTCGTTTGGCTACATCGTGGGCTTCATCGTCGCGGCGGGCCTAGTCGGCCGCATCGCCCAGAACGGCGCCACACGCTCCGTCTGGAGCACCGCCGGTCTCATGGTCGTCGGCAATCTCACCATCTACGTCGTGGGTGTGACCTGGCTGAAGTTCGCCATCGACTCCACCTGGGCGACCGCGCTGCAACTGGGCGTCGCGCCGTTCCTCATCGGCGACCTTGTCAAGATCGCTCTCGCGGCAGGGCTGCTGCCACTCACCTGGGCCGGCCTCAAGCGCGCCCGACTGCTGGACTGAGCAACGCACAACCGTCGCTCGCGCTGACGGCCCCTAGTCATTCGGCGCGGCCGCTCCGTCGATCCTTTGGCTCAGCTGCTGTATCCGCCCTATGGTGCAGCGTCCGCCACCCGCGCGGCGGTGTCCGGGTCGGCGAACGATGCGACGGTGGCCGCGGTCTCCGCCTCGATCGCGGCGGCGATCTCATGCATGGCCACCTGAGTCATCACCCGGCGCAGGTCGGCCACGGATCGCGCCGAGAGCCCGGCAATGTGCTCGGCCACCTCCAGTGCCCTGGCCAACATCTCGCCATCAGGCACGCGCCACTGCGCGATGCCCCAGTCCAGCATCTGCGCGGAGTCGACCCGCTCTCCCATGAGCAGCAGACGGCGAGCCCGTCCCGGTCCCACCGTGCGCGGCAGCAGGCTGGTGATGCCGCCGGTGACGAAGAGCCCGAGGCCCATTTCGGGGAAGAACCCGCGCGCCGATTCGCCAACCACCACAAGATCGCAGTTGAGGACCCACTCGAAGCCGCCACCGACCGCCCAGCCATGCACGGCACCCACGATGGGTACGCGCCCGAACATCATCTCCTTGGTGACCTGCTGCAGTGCGTCGATGTACGCCACGAGGGTCTCGCGATCGCGAGTCTGCTCGGAATACTCGTGCAGATCATCGCCCGCGCAGAAGGCGCGTCCGGCACCGGTGAGAACGATGACGCGCACCTCAGGGGTGGCGTTAGCCTCCTTCACGGCCGCCGCGAATTCCTCCACGAGCGGACCGGTGATGGCATTTAGTCTCTCGGGACGGTTCAACGTGATGATCCGCACCGCACCGCGATCTTCGACAAGCACTGGGGACATGGTGGCTCTTCCTTCCGTGGCTAGTCGCGTACGACGCGACGGGTCTTGCCTTCGGTGCGAGGCAGGCTGCCGTAGGGCAGCACCGTAACCTCAGTCGTGACACGCAGATCCCTGCGGGCGGCCTGCTCGATGCGTGAGCGAACGACCTCGCTCGACGATTCCGGTACCCGGGCCATCTCGACATCCAGGGGCAGCCGGTCGTAGGGACCGGGCCCCGTTAAGCGGATGCGGTATTCACCGGAGAGATCCGGGTCGGCCGTGACCAGTGCGGCCACCGACGTCGGGAAGACGTTGACGCCGCGGACGACCACCATGTCGTCGGCCCGCCCCGTGACGCGGAAGCGAGGTGCGGTGCGACCGCAGGCGCATGAGTCCACCGACTCCAGCGTGATGAGGTCACCGGTGCGGAACCGCACCAGGGGCTGGCACTCGCGTGCCAGGTGGGTGAGGACAAGCTCGCCGCTGGCGCCCTCGGTCCACTCCAGCACATCGCCCGTGGCGGGGTCGATCAACTCCGGATGGAGCACATCGAGGGCCATGAAGTGCAAGGCGTCCTGGTCTTCGCACTGTCCGGCGAAGTTGCACATGACATCGGTCACGCCATAGTTGCTGTTGCGGGCAGCGAAACCCCAGGTCTCCTCCAACCGCTGCCGGAAGCCCGGCACATCCAGCGCGGCCTCTCCCCCGAACAGCCCCAGCCGCAGACCCAGAGTTCGCGGCTCAATGCCCTCCTCGTGCAGGACCTGCTCGAGCACCGCCGGATAACTCGGTGTGCAACTGATCGCGGTGATCCCAAGGTCACGGATAGTCCGCATCAGCATGCCGGGGTTGCCCACCCCGAAGGGAACCACCGCGGCACCGACGGCTTCCAAGGTGGCATGGTCGGTGTAGCCGCCCATCCACATTTGATAGTTCAGGCAATGGACGACGATGTCGTCGGGGCGCAGACCCGCTGCGCGCTGAGCTCGAGCACCGATCTGCGCCGTCTGCTCCGCATCGGCCGCGGAGAGCGCCAGATTCATCGCCTCCCCGGTCGTGCCGCCGGTCCGATGGATACGGCGAATGTGCGAGCGGTCGGTCGCGACGTACGCACCGAAGGGTGGGCTCTCGCGCTGAGACGCGCGAAGCATGTCCTTGTCGATCAGCGGGAGCGTCGGCAGATCCTCCAGCCGTTCCGGTGGCCGCTGACCCTGCCAGGTCTCACCGAGAAGCGCGGAGTGCGTCGCGACGTACTCGCGCTGAGTCGACCACAGCGTCGCACGATGCCCGGCGAGATCGGCGAGTGGAGCGAAGTCGGCGTCAGAGATCAGCATCAGCGCCCGAGTCCGAGTTCACGCGCGATGAGCATCCGCTGCACCTCGTTGGTGCCCTCACCGATCTCCAGGACCTTGCAGTCCCGCCAGAAGCGAGCGACGGCGTACTCGTTCATGAAGCCGTATCCCCCAAAAATCTGCGTGGCCCAACGAGCGTTCTCGACCGCCGCGTCGCTCGCATGCAGTTTGGCAATCGCCGCCTGCTTCTTGAAAGGCTCTCCAGCGAGCATGCGCGACCCGGCGTCGTAGTAGGCCACTCTCGCGGTGTGGGCGCGCACTTCCATGTCGGCCACCATGAAGTCAAGAGATTGGTACGCCTCGAGCGGCTGGCCGAAGGCGTGTCGCTCGTGAAGGTAGCGCACCGACTCATCGACGCACCCCTGCGCCAGGCCGACCGAGAGCGCTGCGATCGCGATGCGCCCCTCATCGAGAATCTGCAGGAACTGGGCATATCCACGACCCCGCTCACCGAGCAGGTTGGCCGCGGGGACACGACAGTCGACGAAGCCCAACTCGTGAGTGTCGGAGGAGTTCCACCCCACCTTGGAGTAGGGCTCTGAGACCGTGAACCCCGGCGTCCCGGACGGCACGATGATCGTCGACAACTCCGGTCGGCCGGCGTCGTCCCGGCCCGTGACCGCCAGGACCGTCACGAAACCGGTGATCTGCGTCCCCGAGTTCGTGATGAATGATTTGGTCCCGTTGATGACCCACTCGTCACCATCGATGACCGCGGTCGTGCGCGCGGCCCCGGCATCGGTGCCACCTCCGGGCTCGGTGAGTCCGAATCCCGCCAGCATCTCGCCCGATGTCAGGCGCGGCAACCACGTGGCCTTCTGCTCGTCAGTGCCAAAGCGATAGATCGGCATCGCGCCGAGTGACACCGCCGCTTCCAGGGTGATCGCGACGGACGAGTCCACGCGAGCCAACTCCTCGAGGGCAAGACACAGCGCGAAGTAGTCCCCACCCATGCCGCCGAACTCTTCGGGGAAGGGCAGGCCGAACAGGCCCATCTCCCCCATCCGACGGACGACGTCGTACGGAAAGGTATGCGCCTCGTAATGTTCGGCGGCCACGGGAGCCACCACATCTCGGGCGAACGCCTCGACCGACTTGCGCAGGTCCTCATAGTCCGAACTCAAGCGGTGATCCATGGTCAGTCCTCCTCCGTGAGGGGTTCGAGTGCGACGAGTGCGTCATGTCGCGCCACCGTGTTGCCCAGCACCGCGTGAACCCCAGCGACGCGGGCGCGCCACGGCGCTCGCAGGGCGTGCTCCATCTTCATCGCCTCGATAACGACGACCGGTGACCCTTCGGCGACCATGTCCCCGACCTGCACGGGGAGGTCGATGACCGTGCCGGGCATGGGACTGCGCGCCAGCCAATGGCCCGCGGCAGCACCGGCGTCGAGGCGGCCCCGCAGCGTGCGATCGAGGGGCCGGCGCACGTCGACCTCCCGATGGCCGAACTCAGGGGCATGGATCCACGCCGTCCCGTCGTCCAAGTCCGCCGAAAAATCACTCGGCAGGTCGACCGGCCGCCGTCGCGTCATGTCATCGACATCCAGGCGAAGTCCATGGCCTTCGACATAGACGCGGACATCGCGCCCATCGATCTGCCAACGCAGTGGCGCGGGGCTGCCTAGCCGCCAGGAGTCACCGGCGTGCCATGTCGAATCGGAGGCGATCGGCAGGAGGGCTGAGGCGGTAAGGGCCACGATGTCAGCATCGACCGACGGGGCCGGGTAGGCAAGGCGCTGGAGGGTCCCGGTGTCCATCGCACCGCTGATGACCGAATCCTCGTTCGTGAGCCACCTCAGGTAGTCAATGTTCGAGGCAACGCCGAGCAGCACCGTCCGGGACAGGCCTTCCGAGAGGTCCGCGAGCGCTTGCTGCCGGGTCGGTGCATGAGCGATGACCTTGGCGAGCATCGGATCGTACGCCGAACTGATCTCCAGGCCGGTCTCGATGCCGGCATCGGTGCGCACTCCCAGGGCCGGCTGCCACCGCCGCACGCGACCACCGGTGGGCATGAAGTCCTGCGAGGGATCCTCCGCGTAGACACGCCCCTCGACAGCGTGGCCGTCGATTGTGACGTCATCTTGGCCGAAGGAGAGCACCTCGCCCGCGGCGACCCTGAGCTGCCATTCCACCAAATCCAGACCGGTGACCATCTCCGTCACCGGATGCTCCACCTGCAGGCGCGTGTTCATCTCCAGGAAGGCGAAGTCTCCCGGGGAATCTCCCGGGACGACGTACTCGACCGTGCCGGCGTTGACGTAGCCCACCGCCTCCGCCAGCCGCACCGCCGAGGCGCACAGTTCAGTGCGTGCGCCGTCGTCGAGGAAGGCCGAGGGCGCCTCCTCGATGACCTTCTGGTGCCGGCGCTGCAGGGTGCACTCGCGCTCGCCGAGGTGAACGACGTGCCCGTGGGCATCCGCGAGAACCTGCACCTCGATGTGCCGCGGCCGGGTGACGAAGTGCTCGACGAGCAGCGCATCATCACCGAAGGACGCCCGCGCCTCACGACGCGCACTGACGATGGCCTGCTCAATCTGCTCGGCCTCGTCAATGACGCGCATCCCCTTGCCGCCACCCCCGGCCGCTGGCTTCAGCAAGGCGGGGAATCCCACCTCGAGCACGGCTTGGGCTACGGCAGCATCGTCCATGCCAACGTCGTGACGTCCGGGCACCACGGGAACACCGGCGGCGATCGCCGCCTGCTTGGCCGCGATCTTGTCGCCCATCCGCGCAATCACTTCGGCCGGCGGCCCGATGAAGGTGACGCCAGCCTCTCCACAAGCGCCGGCCAATCGCGGATCCTCCGACAAGAACCCGTAGCCGGGATGAATCGCCTGTGCACCGCTGAACAGCGCAGCGTCAAGGATGCGTTCGGGATTGAGATAGCTCTCGCGCGCCGTGGTCGGCCCAATGTGAACGGCAGCATCAGCGTTGCGCACATGCGGGGCATTGGCGTCGGCATCGCTATAGACGGCAATGGACCGAATGCCCATCCGGCGCAGCGTCCCGATGATCCGCATGGCGATCTCGCCCCGATTGGCGATGAGGACGGAATCGAACACGGCCATCACATCCGGAATACGCCGTAGCGCACCGGCTCGAGCGGGGCCTGCCCTGCGGCAGCAAGGGCAAGACCGAGGACGCGCCGCGTCTCGCGCGGGTCGATAACCCCGTCATCCCACAGGCGCGCGGTCGAGTAGTACGGCGAGCCCTGGGTCTCGTACTGATCGCGAATGGGTGCGGTGAACTCGGCCTCCGCCTCGGCAGACCACTCGGTGCCCGAGGCCTCTGCCTGATCGCGGCGGATGGTCGCCAACACCGACGCGGCCTGCTCACCGCCCATGACCGAGATGCGCGCCTGCGGCCACATCCACAAGAAGCGAGGGGAGTACGCGCGACCGCACATGGAGTAGTTGCCCGCACCGAACGATCCGCCAATGACGACGGTGAACTTGGGCACCCGAGCGCACGCGACTGCGGTCACCATCTTGGCGCCGTGCTTGGCGATGCCCCCCGCCTCGTATTCGCGGCCCACCATGAAGCCCGAGATGTTCTGGAGGAAGACCAGCGGGATCGAGCGCTGATCACACAGTTCGATGAAGTGGGCGCCCTTCTGCGCGGACTCCGAAAACAAGATGCCGTTGTTGGCGATGATGCCGACCGGGTGTCCGTGGATCCGCGCGAAACCGGTCACGAGGGTTTCGCCGTACTCCGGCTTGAACTCGGTGAACTCGCTGCCGTCCACGAGTCGTTCGATGACGTCGTGGACGTCGTATGGCGTTCGGGTATCCACGGGCACGACGTCAAGCAGCTCGTCGATGGGTCGCTGTGGTTCCGCCGTTGCGCGCACCTCCCACGGTGGCGGCGGTGCCGGGGGCAGGGTCGCGACGATCTCGCGGATGATGCGCAGCGCGTGTGGATCGTCATCCGCGAGGTGATCCACGACTCCGGAGGTGCGGGCGTGCACATCGCCGCCACCTAGCTCCTCGGGCGTGACGACCTCCCCGGTGGCCGCCTTCACCAGCGGTGGTCCGCCGAGGAAGATCGTCCCCTGATTGCGCACGATGACGGTTTCGTCACTCATGGCGGGGACATAGGCCCCGCCGGCGGTGCACGAGCCCATCACGGCGGCGATTTGCGGGATGCCGAGGGCCGACATCGTGGCCTGGTTGTAGAAGATGCGGCCGAAGTGATCCCGGTCGGGGAAGACCTCGTCCTGCATGGGCAGGAAGGCGCCGCCGGAGTCGACAAGGTAGATGCAGGGCAGGCGGTTCTCCCGTGCGATCTCCTGTGCGCGCAGGTGCTTCTTGACCGTCATCGGGTAGTAGGTTCCGCCCTTGACCGTCGCGTCGTTGGCGATGATCACGCACAGCCGGCCGCTCACCGATCCGATACCCGCGATGACACCCGCGGCGGGGGCCTGATCCTCGTAAAGCCCCTCGGCTGCGAGAGGAGCGATCTCGAGGAAGGCGGTGCCCTCGTCGAGCAGGGTCTCCACCCGGTCCCGGGGCAGGAGCTTGCCGCGGGCCACATGCCGCTCCCGGGAGGCAGGTGGCCCGCCAGCGGCGGCCCGAGCGCGGCGCGCGGCGAGGTCGTCGAGGAGTTCTTGGTGCGCGGCGCGGCGCGCGGCCACGTCGGACGTCGAGGTGGCGCTCCTCGCGGCCACGGCGCCTCCCAGGGACGAACCAGACGACTAGTTAACGATCGTTCACGATACTCCTCCGCCACACGCCCGGCAACATCCCCAGCCTTCGCGCCCTTCCGGGGGGGCCTTAACCGATACGCGCCTCGGTCAAGCCGGCCAGGGCCATGGAGCGCAACAGCCCCGCCATCGCCGGGCGGGACAAGCGCGCACTGTGCGGGGTGGAGTTGATGAGACCAAAGGTCGCGTGTACCGCCGCCCGAGCGTCCTCCTCGGAGAGTTCGGGTCGCACCTCACGCAGCGCCGATACCCAGATGGCGACGTACTGGGCCTGCAATCGGCGCACCGTGCGACGATCCTCGTCCGGCATCGCCGCGAGGTCCCGGGCCTGCACATCGATGAGATCAGGATGGTCGAGGGCAAAGTCGACGTGGAAGTCAATGAGGTGATCAAGGGCCGGTTCTGCCGTCGCGCGCTCTCGCCCGCCCTGGAGTAGTCGCTCGCTGATATCGACGAGCATCGCCGAGAGAATCGCTTCCTTGCTCGCGAAGTAGCGGTAGAGGGCTGGCCCCGACAAGCCCACCGCAGCACCGAGTTCGTCGATGGAGACCCCGTGGAATCCATCCCGGGCAAACATGCGCGACGCCGCGCCAAGGATCTCCTCGCGCCTCGCCCCACGTGCATCGTTGGCTGCCGTCATCGTCGGCCTACTCCAAGCCGAGGATGTGGACCAGCATGCGAGCCGACCGACCACCCGACTCCAGGGCTACTCCTACCGCCCCGGGCACGTCAACGTCGTCCAGAAGTCGGGTGAGGACCTCGCGCTCCGCGCTGTCACCGGTATCGCGGCGCCCGGCGGCGGAGTGCAAGGCATCGAGTCGACCCTCAGCGGCGACAAGCTGACCGGGGTCGTAGTTCCAACCCTGCGCCCACGGCCGGTCCAAGATCATCAGGCGCACCGCCGCGGGACGATGTTCTTGGAGGAGTTCGGACACGAGCACGAGGTTGCCCGTGGACTTGGCCATCTTCTCGCCACCGACACTCACGGTCCCGACACGCATCCACGCCCGCGAGAACGGGCTCACCCCGGTCGCCGCTTCAGCCTGCGCCGCCTCATAAGCGTGGTGGGGGAAGGCAAGATCCGCTCCCCCGGCATGGATGTCGATGCTCGATCCGTATGCCGACAGGACCATCGACGTGCACTCGGCGTGCCAGCCGGGACGACCCGGACCCCACGGACTCGGCCACGCGGGGTCGTCACCGCTGGAAGCGCGCCATACCGGGACGTCCGCGACATTTTCCTTCGCCGGATCGTCGACGTCTTCACCAAACTCAATCAAATGGGCGCGTACGACGTCGGGAGCGAGGCCCGAACCTGCTGCCGTTGTCGCGCCGCGGAAGTAGACGGTGCCCGCGACCTCGTACGCCGCTCCCACCTCGAGCAGCGCCTGGGTCAGACGAATGACGTCCGCGATGTGTCGATGGGCGCGCGGCTCCCGATCGGGCCGTCGGACACCGAGCTCGCTCATGTCGTGATCGAACGAGTACTGGTGAATCGCGGCGTATTCGTCGTAGGGCGATCCGGCCCGTCGCGCCGCCTCGGTGAGGACATCGTCGACGTCGGTGACATTGCGGGTGACCTCAACCGGCAGATTGGCGTGGCGCAGGGTGCGCACGAGCGCGTCGACCCACACGAAGGTCGCCGCATGCCCCAGATGCGTCACGTCATAGGGAGTGACACCACAGACGTACATTCGGACGGGACCGACGACCGGGAGCGAGTGGCCCGCGAGCCGCAGGGGTGCCGGGGGCAGGATGTCGTGACCCATGGAGGGCAGCCTACGCAGAACGACGATGCCGAAGGACGGCGGTGGATAACGTCGGGGCATGGCCAAGCCGCTGGAGGAACTCGTCCACCCCGACTGGCTTCCCATCCTGGAGCCTGAGCGAGACAACCTCGCCGCGCTCGGCGAGTTCCTGCGCGCTGAGGGAGCGGCCGGGCGGCCGTGGCTACCGGCCGGGGACGCCATCCTGCGCTCATTCGCTACGCCACCCCGGGATATTCGGGTCCTCATTGTGGGCCAGGATCCCTACCCGACCCCGGGCCATCCGATCGGACTGTCCTTCGCCGTCGCGCCGGACGTACGACCGCTCCCCCGCAGCCTGCAGAACATCTTCCGCGAACTCGTCGACGACGTAGGGATCCCGCGCCCCACAAGCGGTGACCTCACGCCATGGACGGCCCAAGGTGTCATGCTGCTCAATCGCGTCCTCACCGTTGGGGCCGGTGAGCCGGGCAGTCATCGCGGGAAAGGTTGGGAGCAGTTCACCGAAACGGCGATCCGCGGCCTCGTCGAGCGCATTGATGAACCGCTCGTCGCCATCCTCTGGGGGCGAGATGCGCAGTCACTGGAGCCACTCCTCGAGGACGTCCCCGTCATCGCCAGTGCACATCCGAGTCCCATGTCGGCCGACCGCGGCTTCTTCGGCAGTCGCCCGTTCAGCCGCGCCAACGCGCTCCTTGACGATCTTGGTGGAGACCCCGTGGACTGGTCCCTGCCCTAGCGACGACTCGCAAGAGCGTCATCGACCGCGGCGACAAAACCCTCGACGTCAGCGTCGGTGATTTCCAAACTCAACGCGATGAAGCCTCGCGGGGCCATGTAGTAGCCGCGTTCGAGCAGATCGAGGTAGAGCAGCTCCCGCAGTCGATCGTCCGCATCCGCGATGTCGGCATAGGTGTTCACCGGTCCGGGCACAGGGTGGATGCCCACCATCGAACCCCGACCGGTCACCGACCAGCCATGCGGCACCATCACGCCCTCGAGCTCGGCCCGCAGCAGCGCCCCGCGACGATTGAGGTCCTTGAGCCGAACGTCGTCGAGGATCTCCGTCAACCCGGCGATTCCGGCGGCCATCGACAACACGTTGTTGTTGAAGGTTCCAGCGTGGGGGAGGGCTCCGGGAATCGACGGGTCAAACCGACCCATGAGATCCGCACGACCGCCGAAAGCGCCGAAGGACATGCCCCCGCCGAGGTACTTGCCGACCGTCATGAGATCGGGCGTCACGTGGAAGAGCGCCCCGGCACCCTGCGGCGACAGGCGTGATGTCATCACCTCATCAAGGATGAGCAGGACATCGTTCGCGGCCGTCTCCTCGCGCAGGGCCAGGAGGAACTCCTCGTCACCGAGGATGACACCACCTGATCCGAGCACTGGCTCGACGATGACCGCGGCCAGTCGATCGGCGTTCTCTCGGATCGCCGCCCGTGCACCTTCAACGTCGTTGAACTCCATGACGACCGTGTCGAACGGCACATTCACCGGTGACGAACCATCGCCACCGAAGTAGAGCACCCCACCGTGGTAGGCGCCTCGCATCACTCCGATCGCCGCGCGCCCCGTGGCCACTCGGGCCAGCGAGATCGCCATGAGGTTGGCCTCGGTGCCCGAGTTGGTGAAGCGCACCAGGTCCATCGCGGGGAATCGGTCAACGAGAAGGGCCGCGAGCTGCGCCTCGTAGCGGTTGTGGCCGCCGAGACTGATGCCCTGCGCCATCACCTCCTGTACGGCGTCGAGGATGGGCTGCGGACTGTGCCCGTAGAGACCGGCGGTGTACTCGCCGAGGAAGTCGACGTACTCGTGCCCATCAACATCGACGATCCGCTGCTTAGAGCCGCTCGCGACACGCAAGGGGAACGGCGGGTGGTAGAGCACCGTGCGCGTATTGCCGCCGGGCATCACCCGCTTGGCCTCCGCATGGAGACGGGCACCTTCGGGTCGGCTGGCGATGTAGTGCTCGCGCGCCTGCGCCAGCACTTCGCTGAGATCGATACCGGGACCTTCGGTCATGACAGCAGCCTACGCAGCGGGACTTTGGTCCCCGCCGCAGACCGTACGAACGAAGCATTGCCGTGCCCGTACACACGCACGGCCGGACTCCTCGCGGCGGCTCCCGCCAACGCCAGCGAGTCCGCAGACACCAAAGACATGCTCACCTTGATGGTTCAGGAAGAAACGATGGCACGCGACCTCTACAACTAGGGCCTTATAGGCCTTCGGGCGTGGCCGGCACGTCGACCGCGTGTTCGCGCAGCGCCTCGATCGGGACCAGTCGTAACGACGCGGCGTTCGTGGATTCCAAGACCACGGG
>Ga0075460_10000106_pt1 | contig 27686 bp, 25 predicted proteins | sample DEB08_DNA_3_FD_77580 | JGI IMG/M metagenome (GOLD analysis project Ga0075460, IMG submission 77580) | Aqueous microbial communities from the Delaware River and Bay under freshwater to marine salinity gradient to study organic matter... | ecosystem: Environmental > Aquatic > Marine > Coastal ...
GTGGTAATAATAGATTATAAGATGCCAAAAGTATCAAAGAAACCAAAGACTACTGAATCTGCCCCTGCTGCACCCTCTACTCCCGCTCCTGTGGAAGTTCAATCTACTGAACAAGTAGAAGTTCAATCTCTTACCGACCAATTTAATGATTTGTTGGGACAATTGTCGACTCTACGAACCCAACTTACTAGTGTAACTAGTCAAGTTCGTGTATTGGCCAAGCGTTCTGATCGCGAATTGAAGCAAGCCCAAAAGGCTAGCAAAAAGAAGCGCAAGGCTGGAAACAAGGAACCAAGTGGGTTTACTAAGCCAGCAAAGATTAGTTCTGAACTAGCCGCATTTCTAGGAAAGGACGAAGGAACTGAAATGGCACGAACGGAAGTGACCAAGGAACTACAAAAGTATATTCTTAGCCACAAGCTTCAAGACCCTGCAAATCGTCGCAACATCAACCCTGATACTAAGTTGCGAAAACTTCTAGGAATGAAGAAGTCGGATAGTTTGACATATTTCAACCTTCAAAAGTGGATGAAGCCTCACTTCAAGACTGCCACTCAGGTAGTTTAATTTACATATAAAGAGTTTAACATGTAAAAATATTCTAATAAATAATAATATTTGTAATAAAAATTATAAATATTATAGTTTTTTTCTATCAATCTCTAATTTAACAATCTGCGATAACCATCACATCATTAATATGATTCAATCGTAGGAGGATATATGAAATTATCTTGTTCCAGTATTTCGTGTAGTGTATTGTTGTCATTTTGACTTGATATAACATTAGTTTCATTAAATGTGTCATTTAAGTTAATGGTATATAAATCATGAATCGCATTTAGTTCATTAATGGTTGATTTTGTCATAAATTCACTATACTTAACATATTCTATAAAACTACTTGCTCGATGAGTAGATGCGGATTGTTTGTATTGTTTGTATTGTTTGTATAGTTTATAATAGTCAAATACGGTTTTAGATGAATGATTGTAATCATTACTAGATAAAATACACATCCATTTAAAATCTTCAAAATCCATGCCTAAGTATTTCAATATTAAATCTAAATTATACTGCAGACAAGTTTCGTTTACAATATCAAGATTTCTATACACATATTTTGAGTTATAAACAAACATATCCATATCATCTGACATACACCCATCTTTGTATATTGTATTTACTAACTCACCACATACCGAATCTGCTTCTTTTGGTGCGATATAGTATTTCATACCATAACTAACCAACAACTTTTTCACATTTTCAATATCCGTTTTTTTTATTTTTGTAAATGACTTTTTCAATTCAATCAACTGATTTTTGTTTGTTTTTATATATTTATCAGTGGAATTATCGATGATGTCGTAATACTTTTTTTTGGCAACATATCGTTGTTCATTTCTATGACGAATTGTTTGTAACTTTATCTTATCGGGCTCTCCATCAAATACAAATATGGCGTCAATATTGTAATGCTTAAATATGCTGCATAACTTATATATATTTGTTAACAACATGTCTTGTGACTTGTATTTATACAAATATATACTTATATCGATCACAATAGAACGATTTTTCAATTCATTTAATGATACGATATTTACCGCATGCAAAGCGTTACGCTTCAATAGTTTATTTAATAGTTTGATACCCATAATTGATTGCTTAGTTTGACTTGGTTTAATTAAATATAATAGTGTAATTATATTATATTTAATTAATTTCAATTTAATAGTTGTTAAACGCCATTAATGGTCATCATCATTGTATTTAACATTTTTTTGAAAGAAGGGTTTGATTTGTCTATTTTATCATAAAATACCTTATATTTTTTTAAAACATTTAAAATAGATTTTTTATTGTGGAATTCTTCTATTAACTTTAAAAATCGTTTAATGGTTTGTGGAGTTTTGTCGAAATTTAATAGAGAAGAATTGTTTTGTTTAAAAAACTTAATAGTGTCGTTATTGTAAAACAGCAGCACTCCTTTTATAATGTAATAACACAATACATTTGTTTTTTCTTTATATAAATTACTTTTAATTTTACTATCTACTGTTTTATCCACCAACATCATATAATTCATGTTCATATAATTAAGTATCTTTGTAATTTGAAACATTGTAAACATTTGCTCGGTTAATAAACACACTTTATATAATTGTAAGCATTCCTTTTTTTTGGATTTTTTATCTAATATCATAAATGAAAATAACAAGCAGTTTAAATTGGTTGTCCACCATTCATTATATGTTTCACTTAAAGCATACTCACTATCTACACAAAATATCTTTTTTAAACTTTTTTTAATTGTATCGTTTAAGTGCATTGACACAAAATCCAAACATAGTGAATGAAATAATTCATGAATTAAACATTTCAACCATTCTTCTTTTCTAAAAATAAGTATTTGACCATGTTCGCTGCAACTATAAGTAACTGCGGTATTTATATTTTCTATATCCAACGGCATTATATTGCTATTGGGGAGCATTTTTTCGTTGTCGTCTAGGTATAAGTATATAGACATCGTTTTTGTTTTAGCAGTAGTGGTTCCGCTTTTACCGTTTTTTGCACTTGCGCCCGTGCCGGCGACATTGTCTGTTGTATATTCTAATAATAAGTCTATTATAGAAATAGCATGCAACATGATATATTTTGTTATATTTTGCTCTTTAGTTACATCATTTAAGTATATTGTAATATCTATGTTTTTTAAGGTTAATGTATATACAATAATTTTCGTTGTTTTTTTATATATATTTTGTTTAAATTGTTTAACACAGAAAAAACTGTCTAATAATTCGGTATAAGGTATATCACTCTCTGTTTTAACTGGAATGGTTGAGATATTTATTTTTTTATTATTCATTAATCGATGCACTTTTTTATAAGAAATATATAGGTCATTATAAAGATTTCCAATAACCTTTTTTTCAACTGATGTATTCTTGCTAGGAATATTTAAAAGGTCAATATTATTTAACAGCGTATTTATAATAAATTCATTTTGACTGGAACACATATTGTTATATATTAATTATATATTAGTTATAATTATATTTATATTTAATTATTAATATAATTTCGAGATTAAAAATGGTAACACGCAGTTATGTATGTATATGTATATGTATATGTATATGTATATTTATTGTTTGTTTTGCAGGTATTTTCTTACTTTCATTGTATCATAAAAGACAATAGTTTCTTTGCGGGAATAGTGAACCAACTTGGCCGTTTTTGTTAGCATTAGCATTTTCTTTAAATCTTCATTTTGTGAATATTTTGCCAATTGTCCATTATACATGACATCTTCATTATTATTATTTAACATGAAATCTTCATCTTGTGTAATTGTTTTTGTCCGGAATTTTTTATTATTAACCTTTCCAGTTATACCACCGGCTCCTTTTGCGGCAATTGGATCCGTTGAAATGTCAGATTTGCTTTCCATAGTAAATAATTTATAATAATCCATATTGTTTTTCTTAAACTTGTTGGCTTGATAATAATGTTCCACACTCGCCCATTTATATCCGTCCAATTCAAACAACGCCTTTACTTTGTTTTTACTTTTGCTGTCTTTTACCGTATATAAGTTTGACAATTGTTGTCGCCAGTTTTTAATTTTCTTAAGTTCATCAAATTCATTTACCATTTTGGGAGAGATATTTTCACCACCTCCTTTTCCAGGCATAGCATCCTTAGATTTACTATAAAACTGGAATATTACACCATCATCAAATAATTCGACATCATCTTTACCGGGCGATGGTGTCATCTCTGCTTCATTTTCGGAACCGAAATCTTCATCGTCTTGTTGTGGCGTAGTGCTTGGAATACCCATATATTTTTGAAATTTGGGAATGTAATTATACAAGCTTTTACCCCTACTACTACCACATTTGGCGACGATATCTTCTCTAAGTTGATATGGAAGTTCATGAAACCTCATCGCACCCTTTCCATCGTATTTTATTAATTTGTAATGATTTCCAGTATGGTCTAATATAATATAATACTTAGGATTAAAATATCCCTTCTCTTCTATTTCATTTAATGTAAAATCACCGCATTTTACAACGCGATCTTTTAAATCCATCTCATAGTATTCACTACTTAATACGATAAGTTTAATATTCATTAAATATTCCAAACGAACAATCGATGCCGCGTCACCCCAAAATTGACAGGTATTGATCATATGCTTTAAATCATCTAATGTTTCTATACCATCCATAAACTGAAATTCTTTAATGTTTTCTCTCGCTCTTGCGAGTTCATCTTTATGTCCTTTAAATACCGACTTAATCGAATCAAAATCTTTATTTAATTGAACTGCTTTGCCGTGCAAAATCAACCGTGTATCTCGGTCTTTTTCTTTTTTGGCATCCGCTGCTGTTTTTTTATATTTTTTCCGTACATCCTCGTGTTGCTTTTTTAGTTCTGCCATTTTTTGCTGCAAATCATTAATTTCATTCTTAATTAAAGTGTAATTTTCATAATAACTGTCAAATTGTTCTTGTGTAGTATTATCACTTAACATTTTTCTAATTTCAGGAACCGTTATGGAAATATTGCGATGACGCAATCCATCTCGCATAGAGGAAAACAAGCAATCGCCTCCGCCTTCGTTATCTAACAAATCATACTTGGAGTTTTTATAGAATTCTTCAATCCATGTCGACTGGGTTTCTTTGGAAAACGCATTAACTATTTGATCGTTGTCTTGCTTTGTTTCAATAATATCCAAATAATCTTCATCATCTTCTTCATACATAAATTGCTTCATACCATCTGTTTCTTGTTCTTCATCAGTATCTTGTCCATCTTCTTCACTATCTAATTCATCGTCACTATCGATATATTGCAGCAATTCATGACCTTCCATCATGTCTTCAATGTATTCTTTAGTTACAAAATTAAACAACAACGGTCCTTCAATATACGCTATATCAAGGTCATTATCTTTATCTAATAAGTTTGTGTAATCTTCTGCTAAAAATTCATATATACCTATCTTAACTTGTACATTTTCATTTAATACTAAGTATACAGGAGCAAAATAAACATTGTCATACAAACTTGTATTTACCATTCCAACGCCGATATATACATCTATATCAAACAAGTTAATGCGAAACATGGACACCAAAGTATTTTTATCATGCTTTTCTACATTTTTATCTTCCTTAAATTTAATTTCATTTATGATATTAGAGACTACCATTATAATTTAAATTAATATTTTATTTAAATATTAATTTAACTATTCAATTTAACTACTCGATTATTTAACTGCTCGATTATTTACATCACATTTAAATTAATAAGTTTAGGTGCTTATCACAAATTTAGATAGGTATTCATCATTAGACAACTCGTCCCAATAAAACCATAGGGTTTTTCTATGGTCTACTATAAATTGATTGTCGGGTTCGTTTTCAAATTCAACGATGTCATCTATAAGGTCTGACTTCTTTTTTTTTCTAATAGACAATCCATAATAGTTCATAATATGAACTAAATCTTTTTTTAAATAATTAATATCATAGTTGATTTTATCACTTAAAATGCTATCCTCATCGGTCGATTGTTCTGCATCCTGATTGTTTAAATCCTCGCATTTTTTTTGCACCATATCTTCAATGTCTTTAATCTCTATTTTTTTAAGTTTTGTATTTTCGGCATTTTCGTCAACTATATCGCAATTCATTAATTTAATTGAAGGACAATATTTAATATTGTTTAGTAAAGATAATATCATTAAATTATTACCAATTTAAATATTTAATATTTAATAAAAATAACATAAAATAACAGAAGATAAGATAACTTAACATAACTATAAATATTCGTCTACAAAATCACAACACTTAAATACAATTTTCTGAGTCAATCCATCGTGTTTTTTTGCATTCATATTAGAAATGTCTTCTATTTTATCATTTAATTTTAATTCACATAAACAACCATCGTCATATGTTGCGAAAATCAAAATATTTCCAACAACTTCGTCTAATTCATGTTCCTTTTCTTTATCATTTACATATTCATCAAACATCGTCAATAAATCAACTACGATATTTTTAACGATGTCTGTTTCAATTAACCCTTCGCGCATAATAAATGTTAAAAACTTACTAAATGCCCGTCTATTTTCATTTATTTTATTTATTTTACAAAACTCGTTATAGTCATCATCGGGATCTACATACTTAATATCTTTAAACAGTTCCGTATAAGTATTTAAATCAACATTGTATACTGATTTTAAGTTAAAAATATCATTTAACTCTTTGTATAGTTTGGCATATATTTCAGACCAGAAAAAATTAGTTTTTCCAATATCAAAAATACAAACCACTACTTCTTTTAACATTTCCAAATTAGTATTGACATCGTTATTAATTAAATCAATGATTTCCGTTTTAATAATATCATAGTTGTCTTTTGTTAGTTTATTTAAATTGCTTCTGATTTTATCGACAATTATATTAACATCGCTGTTTTCTTTTTCTAGTTTGGTAACTTTAAAGTTTCTAAGTTCGTTCCAGTCGGCATTATCTTTATTTTTGTATCGCGTGTGTTTTTTCTTAAAAATAGGTGTTTTTTGATAATTAGGCGCTCCTACTCGTTTTGCCAGATTATTAATCAACGATATCGTGTTTTCATTAATTTCCACGATATCCCCATTTTCTTCCGTATTATAATAAAATTCTAAGTCATAACGATTTGATTCTGAATTTAAGCTTGGGTTTGAGTGAGTAGATTGTAACATTATTAATATTATTATGACTTTTATATTTAATATATTTATTAATGTATTTATTAATGTATTTATTAACAAACTGTATGGTTTTGTAATTGTTTTTATTGTGTTTATTGTGTTTTGTTATGAGAGTGTATTACACATTAGATGTGTTTACTAAAACGGACTTAAAAACAAAAACAATAATATTATTATTATGGATACAAAATGCGAACTTGAAAATAATAATAAATCATATGAAATAAATGGATGGGAGGATGAAACTTTGGATTTAAAACCAAAGTTGGTGAGGGGAATATATTCAATGGGGTTTGAAATCCCCAGTAGTATACAAAAATCGGCATTATATCCGATGGTGCGTAATGTAAATAACAATCGTCATCGTGATATTATTGCACAGGCGCAATCTGGAACAGGTAAAACAGGTGCGTTTACAATTGGAACTCTGCAACTGATTGATGAGAAAAGCGACTTTACGCAAGCATTGATTGTTGCGCCAACACACGAGCTGGCTACACAAACTGAAAATGTGCTTAAACATCTTGGTTTGTATTTAAAGGTGCGGACAATGTTGTTAGTGGGCGGCACATCAGTTGATAAAAATAAAAGGGACTTGTCTGAAATTAAGCCCCATGTGGTTGTAGGAACGCCGGGACGAATTCATGATATGATTCGCCGTCGTTATTTGCTGGTTGATAAAATGAAGTTGTTGGTAATTGATGAAGCAGATGAGATGCTTTCTGCTGGGTTTAAAGAACAAATGTATAAGATATTTCAACATTTAGACAACGATATTCAGGTTGCTTTATTTAGCGCGACTTATTCGGATGAATTGGAAGAACTATCTAGGCAATTTATGCAAAATCCAACGCAAATACGAGTTAAAGCACAAGAACTTACATTACAAGGGATTGCTCAATATTACATTAATTTAATTGATGATGTGCAAAAGTATGAAACGGTAAAAGATATATTTGAAAGTTTAAGCATTTCGCAGGCAATTATTTATTGTAATAGCACTCATCGTGTCGATGATTTATGCGAGGCGATGAAAACAGATAATTTTCCCGTGGAAAAAATACATGGTAAAATGAGTGAACAAGAACGAAAAGAAAATTATGTGAATTTTAAAAACGGTGCTTGTCGTGTTCTTATTACTTCTGATTTATTTGCTAGAGGAATTGATGTTCAGCAAGTAAGTATTGTTATTAATTTTGACATACCTAAAAACGAACATACTTATTTACATAGAATTGGTCGTTCTGGAAGATGGGGAAGAAAAGGAATTGCTATTAACTTTCAAACAAAGCAAGATTGCACGAAACTAAAACGGTTTTCTGATTATTATCATACTGAAATCATAGAAATGCCTTCTAATTTCACAGAACATTTAAAAAGTATATAATTTACATATTAGATTATATTGCGTATTAATACAATCATATTTATAATTTATAATTATAAGTATGAGCGACACTGACCATGGCCCCATAAATAGTAAGCAAGAGTATGAAATGAAAATAAATGATGTTTTCAAGCAACCGGTAGACTTTTGTAAAAAAACACATTTAATAGACAGTAGTGTTAAAAGTGATTTGGAACTAATAACAACTGAAAATCAAGACAGTGAATCTGTATATAACAATTTAGTTTCTCTTGAAACAAAAGTAGGGAGAGAAGTTTTAAATGACTTTGCCGGCAAATACTCTACAAATACGAAATTTCTAAAAGATACACAGAAGTTATTAAAGCATTCTGGTGATATTTTAGTTGATAAACATTTAATTAACGATATGACCGAACTATGGACCACTATTAAATCAAATAAAACATTTGTAGAAACTTATCAATATCTTGAGTTTGAAAGATTTAGTTATTTAAACTACTCTACTGTATTTTTAACTTGGTTGACTATTTTAAACCTTTTCTCTCCCCTTTTACAGGTTATAACCCCAGTATTAATCTTACTTTTACCTTTTTTATTAATGAAAACCATTAGTAATAATCCCAATATTAATTTTTCAAACTATTTTGATGGTTTAAAGTATGTATTAAGCAACAATAGTGTTGGTAAAATGGTTTTAAATTTTAATAGTGCGAATATACAGCAAAAACTACAATGTGTAATGGTTGTGTCAATGTATTTTTATAATTTATATCAAAACGCAGTATCATGTTACAAATTCTACAAGTCACAGTTTGATATACAAAAACATTTGTATTTAACTAAACAATATTTAAACTACACCATTCAATCCTATGATTATTTTATCAATAAAATCAACAGTTGTAAATTAAAGCAATATGGATATCATACAGATGAACGATTTTTGCAAACATTACACAAATATAAGTATAAAACCACCGAATTATTTAATAAATTTAACTTTGTAAGTGAAACGATGAGTTACAAGTATTATTCTAAGCCTGGCACGATTATGAAAACATTTTATGAATTATATGATTCCAATGATGTAAATGATACGATCACTTATTCTTTAGGATTTCATGGTTATTTCGACATATTAAACTCGATCGTTCATAAAATTAAAGCAAAAACAATTAATAAGATAGCATATACTGATAAAAATAAATGCAGTTTTACAGATATTTATCACCCTTGTATTAATAAAAATCCTATTAAAAATAGTATTGATTTTAGTAAAAATAAAATAATAACCGGACCAAACGCAGCAGGAAAAACGACCATTTTAAAGTCCGTTATTATTAACATATTATTAAGTCAGCGATTTGGATATGGATATTATAGCGATGGTATTCTTAATCCATACAAGTATTTCCATTGTTACATCAATATACCAGATAATTGTAGTAGAGATAGCTTATTTCAATCAGAGGTTAGACGATGTAAAAACATATTGACTTGTATCGAGAAAAATAAAAAAGATAGGCACTTTTGTGTATTTGATGAATTGTATTCTGGAACAAATCCATATGAAGCAATATCTAGCGCAACTGCTTACCTAAAATATATTAGCAAATTTGATAATGTATCATTTATATTAACAACACATTTCATGAAAATTTGTCAATTGTTGAAAAAGCAAGAAAAAATAGAAAATTGTCATATGAAAACAAATCAAAAACAAGACACACTTACTTATTTTTACAAATTAATTTTAGGAACTTCTCATATTAAAGGGGGTATATCGGTTTTAAAACAACTTAATTATCCAGAAGTTATTGTAAATACAGCAAAAACAATATTAAATTCTATATAATCTATCGGGTTACATAATCCATCCGGTTACATAATCTATTAAATTACATAAACCCGTTTTAATATATCAAAAATAAAATAACATTCGTTAAAAATAATGTTTAAATATATTTAATGATATTAAATATATGTTTAGCAAAGGAAATGTGTTAACATTAGGAGTATCGTTATGTTCAGTAGTATTAGTTTATTTATATGTAAAAAACAGAATTAATAATGTCGAAAGTAAAGTTGACCGTTTAATTGAAGTCATACAATTATATGATCAGCGTTCTCAACTTGCTCAAATGCAAATGGGTGGAAATACCGGCCAAAAAATTGTAGTATCAGATGCAGAGCATGAGGAAGGCAGTGAAAGCGAGGAAGAAGGCAGTGAAAGCGAGGAAGAAGGCAGTGAAAGCGAGGAAGAACATGATGATATGGATGAAGAAACGACTCAAACATTAACACTTGAATCAGGAGACAGTGAAGGGGCCGAAATCGGTGTTTTTATGCAGGGTTCTTTGGTGTTGCAACACGATGATTTAAGTGATCGTGACATCAAAGGGGAGGTAGGAAACTTACATGAAGTGTCTCCAGACATTAAAGAAGTCGATGGATTGGATGACATGGATGATTTAGAAGAAGAAAGTGATGATGATGAAGACGATGATTTAGAAGTAGAAGAAGTTGTAGACTTTTATAAAATGGGTAAACTAGAATTAAAAAAACTATGTGAAGATAAAGGGTTTGATATAAAAGGAAAGAAAAAGCATGAACTAATAGCACTATTAAAGTAAAGGTAAAGGTAAATTCAACTATTAAAAGCAAAGATAAAAGCAAATGTTATCAATAATTTATTTTATGAAAATATTATTATACTTAATAAAATATAATAATATATATATTAATATGAGTTGGAGCACATGTTATAAAGGTTCAAATAATATTTATTCTGATTTTCCTGCTATGATGAGTGATGGACGAGTGTATACTGAACACGAAACTGCTTGTGATATAAATAATTCTATTGTAAAAAATGTCGCAATCGATAATAACTATGATTACAGGCAATATTTAATTAACAATGGTTTAGATATAATGTCGCAAAATATGGATTCAGCACAAATGTGTTCAAATGTCAAATCATTTACAAACAATGTTAATCATGATAAATACTTATTTAAAAGTATGTCAGATAAACATCAACCAATGGGATATGAAACTTCTGATTTAAAAAACTTATATTTAACACGTAATCAGTTAGAAAGTAAGCAAACAGCTGAATTTGTTACACAAGAAGAATTATTAAAGATGCGAGCAAGTAAGTAAACAAGTAATAAATATTAAAATAACATTTAACATTATTATGATTTTAAAGTAATATAAAATTATAATAAAATGAAAATAATTAGTATTGATGTTGGTATGAAAAATTTAGCATATTGTTATATAGAAAAAAAAGACACAGTAAATGAAATAGGTAGTCCTACATCTACATCTACATCTACACCTACAACTACAAATAATCCTGGTGATTATTCAATATTGGACTGGAATGTAGTGGATTTAACAGATTCGGATAAGTATATCTGTAAATGTTTAAAGAAAAATGGTAAAGTATGTGGAAGAAAAGCTACTTATTTTAAAAACACTACATATTATTGTAAAACTCATGCAAAACAAAGCGAATATAATATACCAAGTGATGAACTTAATATTAAAAAAATAGATAAAAAGTTAGTATCTGAATTAAAACATTTAGTGAAAAAATACAACATTCCATTAGTCGATTCAAGCAATGAAAATCAACCTGTAAAAAAAATAACAAAAACATTGTTATTGGATTGTATTAAAAAAGAATTATTAAATAACTTTTTGATACCTATTGTTATGAAAAAAACAACATCAATAAGTTTAGTAGAATATGGAATTGCTTTAAAGGAAAAATTTTCAAACATATTTAATTATGAAGAAGTTGATTGTGTTATTATTGAAAATCAAATAGGGCCCTTAGCATTAAGAATGAAAATGCTTCAAGGAATGATTACACAGCACTTTATTGAAAATAACATTCAAAACATTGAAATGATAAACTCTTCTAATAAATTAAACCAAATATTAGGTGCCGGAAAAAAAATGTGCTATAAAGAGCGAAAACAAGCAAGTATTAAATATACATTATCCGATTTAAATGAAAACGCGATGATAAACAACTGGTGCGAACATTTTAATAAACATAGTAAAAAAGATGATTTAGCTGACTGTTATCTACAATGCAAATGGTATATGTGTCAGTTAAATAAAAGTAAGGTTAAGTAAATTAAATGTATGGTTAAGTATATTTTAAACATAATTAAAAATAATTTAATTTAAAAATAATTTAATTTAAAAATAATTTAATTAAAAAATAATTTAATTAAATTATAGTGCGGACTACTTAAAATTAAAAGTTCTATTTACAACATAAATGAGTATTGAATTAAAACTATATGAAGCATCAAGTGATGGACCAGTATTAGAACCGGTATCTATTGGCGGTGGTGGACAAAAGTCAGTAAATTTTGGACCGGGCGTGGAAATGCTAATGAATCCTAGTAAGCAAAATAAGTCAGGAGAACCCAAAGCAGATATAACCCTGTCTGAAATAAATGATTTAGACGATATTGATATTAGCGATAAGCCATCCAGATTATCTTCTATTGGAAAAGATGATTTTATATTAAATAGTGCTAGTAATTTATCCGATGAACCTTCTTTAAAATTAAACATTGATGACTCATTTGATATCGGCGGTAAATCAAATGAAGGCGCTCCTTCTTTGATTGGTAATTTAGGGAAAACCGAGTCGTCGGATGGTTTTAAAAGTTTCACAGAGATTCCAGTAAACCCAGATGTAAAAGTTCCCAGCCAACCAAAACTAACTGGTAAGGAATTGTTAAAAGAAAAGTTTAATTATTTGCGAAAGTTGGAAGCATTGGAGAAAAAAGGCATCACTTTAAGTAAAAAGTATTCCATGGAAAATAATTTAGATGAAATGAAAGGTGAGTATGAAATGATTAAATCAGAAAGAGAAAAAGACAATAGTAAAAAGTTTCAAGCCAAGATGTTGATGGCGTGTGTATCTGGTATTGAGTTTTTAAATAATAAATTTGACCCGTTTGATTTAAAATTGGATGGTTGGTCGGAAGCCGTTAATGAAAATATGGATGAATATGATGAGGTGTTTGGAGAGCTACATGAAAAATATGGAGGTAAAACCAAGGTGGCTCCTGAATTGAAGCTATTGTTTATGTTGGGAGGAAGTGGTTTGATGTTGCACATGACAAATACTATGTTTAAATCGTCGATGCCTGGAATGGATGATATTATGAGACAAAACCCCGAATTGATGCAGCAATTTACGCAAGCAGCAGTAAATACGATGGGTGAATCCAATCCGGGATTTGGTAATTTTATGTCTGATTTTGCACGAGGAGGAAATAATAGCGCGATGCCTCCTCCACCCATTGTGCCTCCTCGCGGCTCTCCTCCAGGACCCAATCAAGAAATGAAAAGTAACCCTCCTCGACAAAGCAAAAACATTTCGATGTCGTCAAGACCAGATATTGCTGCTGCGAGAGGTAATTTAGATTTTAATGATGCTGAAAATATGGATTCTAACTATGGAAATGCTCGTGCAGAAATGAAGGGTCCGGGTGATTTAAAAGATATATTGGCTGGATTAAAAACAAAAACCATTAATATTAATGATGGGAAAAAGGATGGCAGCACAATTAGTCTTCAAGAGCTAGAAGAAATACAATCAACCGACTTATCTTCAAGAAACCGTAAAATGGTGAAAAGCAAGCGTAAGAAATCAGAGAGAAATGTAGTTGATTTGGGTATTTAAACATAATTATTTAAATAATATCTATAAATATTTATATATCATGGTATTAGGATTGCTTGTTTATGAAGCGATGGATGTTGTATATCATGTGTCAAAAATAACATACAACAGCGCGTCGTTTGTTTATAATTGGTATTATGATGTTAATATTAATCATTTAGATAATAAAGTAAATCATGATGAAGAACATATAAAAAAATTAGAAGAGCGTGTTGCTCAATTAGAACAAATTATTTCAAATAACAAATTGGCTATTGAAGATATAGATACAAGCCAAGATTTATCCGCGCCAATAACAAACACACATACAAACACACATACAAACACACATACAAACACACATACAAACACACATACAAACACACATACAAACACAAATAATAAAAACCAACTGTTATTATGCGATTCTATATAAAAATATAATTATATTATGTATTTCAATATAATTATAGTGGGAGTTTTAAACATTTTCTTGTTTTTCTTGGCCTTACTTTAATGTATTTATTGAGTGGTTTCGTTTTCTTTCTTGTTTTTCGTGCTTTTTTTGTATATGTGCGTTTCATACCACCCTTATATGAGGTTAACGCTTCTAATTGTATTATTTCTCTTTGTGTTTCTTTAATTTTTGTGTCGATTGCTTGTAAACCTTCTTGTGATGTTTGCAATTTTTCTATATCAGATGATTTTTGCGCTTCCTTTATTTCTTGCTCTAACTCTTTTTTACCTTTTTCTTGTTTTGTTAATTCATTTTTAAGACCACTTATTTTTTCTGAATTTTTTTTAAATGATTGTTTAATTAAATTGGGTTCTGAAGACTCTATATCTGAAAACCAAATGCCTTGCTTAATATTACCCATTATATTTTTAAGTTTATCCCATCTATTAGGACAATTAAAAACCCCCACTTCACTATTCTTTATTTTATCTAAAAAGATATTACCTAGTTTTTCAGTTAGTGTTTTGTTATCCCATTCTTCTTGTGTTATTACTTTTGATTGTAATAGCGTCAAATCTACATATATATTTATTTCGTATCCAATAACTCCGCGTTCTTTCCTTTCTGCGTAATCAAAAAACAAACCATTTGGTCGCTTTTTAATAGAAGGAGTATGATATATAATGTATGCGTTTTTGTTATTTGGCTTTATAAGTTTATTTAAATCTGTTTTAGATTCGGGTTGATGTTTTCCAAGAACATAATCTGGAATAAAACGCGCGGTTTTTTTAAGGGTATCAAGTGTGTTTTTAAAAATAAAATCATTTAATTTGTTTAATTTAGTTTGTGTTTCGTCGGCTACTGCCCTTTTCTTTTCCTCATTTTCCTCCTTTTCCTCCTTTTTTTTACCGGCATCTTTTACTGTATCAAATATATCTTTTTCATAGTAAAATAATTCTACAAATCTATTTTTCAATAGTTTACTTGCGGATACATTAGCAATACTTTTTTCCATGTTTTGATATTTTCTTTTATACTGTTTTAAATCGGCCGTTGGAACATAACTTTCAAATGGTTCAAATGTAATTGTATATAATTTTCGCGTTTCATAATATTTTCTTGCATCTCTAGTATCTTGACCAATACTTACTACTTTTGCTAATAATCCGTAATTTTTATGTGAGGAGTCATTGTATTTTACAATGTCCCCTTCTTTTAAATCCGTATCTTTGTCAATTTGAGAATATTTTTCTGACTCAGATAATAATTTTATATTTGAAACCTTTAAAGGAAAGTATTTTGAACCGGAATAATTGGTTTTATAATTCCATCGTAGTTTGTATTTTAATTTACCTAATTCCATTTTTGCCTTTGATTGTTTTATTTTTTCTTTTATCTCGTTTATTTTTGCCCTTGCAGTCGACGAATGAATATTGTTTATTTTGTATTTTTTATCTTCATATGATAAGATAATATCATCATTTTTATCTCTCTTTATTTCATTAATTTGCACATTGATTGTAATTTTGTTTTTTTTATCATAAATTTGAATCATCATAAAATCAATGTCTGCTGTTTCATCTAATTTTCTAACCTGAAAGGGGCTTTTAACACCTGCAGCATCAACAAATTTTCCATCATTATTATAATCTTTTGCTGTAGTAACATTATCTTCTTGTATTCTAATAAACTCCAAATTTTCACCATCTTTAACATTTTTCGTGCCTTTTTTCAAAATGGTTCCTTGATATAATATTGGAGTGTAACTATCCGTATATTCATTTTTTCCGTAATAGTCATTACCCTTTACACTTGCGCTAGATGTAAATTTGTTTTTATAAGAATTGTCTTTCCCCGAATACGAATTATCGGAGCCGGTTGTATATATATACATTTCGTTGCCGTAATTAATATTATCTTCAAAAACTAACACTCTGTCGCCTTCTTTTAATTTTTTAAAACGTTCGGCATCTATTTGCAATGATTTTTTTCTATCTGTCATTAGTTTTTTTTCAAATTCATCGTGTATTAATTCGCTTAATATTTTTTCGTTGTATTTGGCAGATTGTATCGATGACCTCTCAATACCTGTTATAGTTCCATAGATAACATCCTTATTATCTTTAACATTGACTAATTCAATATCAGTGCTTTGTTTTAAAAAATCATTGCTCTTACTTGTACCTGTAGTTGTCATAGTTATATTTTAGTTATATTTTAGTTAGATTATTTAACTTAAATATAATTAATATTGTTATTAATTTAAACTAGATCCATTTTAAATTGGTTCATGGTTTTCAACATTGTTGTATTGGTTTGCTGCTGTTTTGCTTTACTTAATATTTCTTCTGCTTTTTTAATTTCATCGGGTGTAACAACACCATCGCCATTTAAATCAAGAACATCTTTATATTTTCTATATTCCATTGGTATAACGCAAAACTTACTATTTTCATTAAATAAAAAATTAGTTAATACAATGAAAATCGCAGTAAGTCCTAAAGACATTAAAATATCTCGTGTTCCCATCCAAGAAATGGAAAATATTAATATCTGTCTAGCAACATGGTTTTTTAAATATTCTTCTTGCGTCTTACTTAATTCTATGGTAATATATTTTGAACCAATATTAAGCATAATCATTACTAAACCAGCGAAAAACTTGCTATTGTTTAGTGATGCTAAATGTTGATTTATATTTCCAAACATCTTATTTAATATAGTTTGATAAAATGTTTTACATTAACTTACAATTAATAGTTGCTATTTTGTTATGTGATTTTTGTTATGTAATTTTTTTTGGTTAATTTTGGTTATTTTATTTAGGAATAGTATAATTAAGCATATTCCATAGTGGATTTTAAAGTAGATCGCTCTGCCGATGCTTTAATTTCTCTATCTAAATCAGTAGTGTTTGTATTGGTAACCGGGATTTTCAATTTTTTAAGTAATTCAGTAAACCCAGAAAACCCTTCTTTATTATATTTTGTGCATTTCTTTTTCGTCGATGATAATACTTCAAACCCTTCTTTACCGGTTTCATCGTCTTCTTCGTCTTTTTTACTTTCATTGTCTTCTTCTTCATCTTCCGTTTCATCATCGGTTTCCATTTCTTTATCAGCGTCTTCTTTTTCTTTTTCCATGGTTTCCATTTCTTCAATTTCCTTTTCCTTTGTTTTTTCTTTTTTGGATTTCTTTTCTTTACCTTCAAAACCTTCTACAGCAGATTGGTGTAATAAGGTAATCATAATAACTGCTAAAATAATTGCTGCTACAGAATCAAGCATGTAGTTAGAAATAGCAATAATAGATACCCACGCGAGTTTTCCCATTTGACTGGATACGCTTTCTATTAAGAATTGAGGCGTTTTATATAGCAAAGCAGCCAATAAAGATAGTAAAACTAAATTTGTATATTTTTTCATTATATATAAATAAAAACAAATAAAAAATTATCTCTTTTTTTTATAAGTATGGCAAGTCAATTAGGATTTTCAGAATTTATGTCTAATAATGATAATAATGAAGAAGTAAATAAAAAAAGGCGAAATAAAACAATTAAAAGAAAGGCACCGCCAAGTAAAAAGGTAATGGAATTCCTAAATTCTATGGATCATTCTAAAACAGAGGAAGAAGAAGACGATAGTTTAGCAGATTTCGCTCCTCCACCTAATCCAGAATTAACATCTCTCCCAAATGATAAAAAAGAAGACGATGTAGATGCCTCTGTATCCCCAGAGGCTTTTAATAATATTAATGTTTCTGAAGAAAAGATAAAACAGTACTACAATAATTACCTGCCTTATTATGACACAGCAAGTAATAATGCAAATGTTCACGGTAGTAAAGATGATTTAATGAAAAAACTAAATTATATGATTCATTTGTTAGAGGAAAACAAAGATGAAAAAACAAATACGGTAACAGAAGAACTGATTTTATATATGTTTTTAGGAGTATTTGTTATTTTTGTAGTAGACAGTTTTGCAAAAGCCGGAAAATATACTAGATAATAGTAACTGTTAGCATCTAGCGTCATCAATTAACCCGATAATCAATTAACCCGATAATCAATTAACCCGATAATTAAATAATTAAATAATTAAATAATTAAATAATTACAATATTTTTACTTGAAAATGGTTTCATAGCATAATTGTATAAATAATAATAGTATTTAGAATAAGTGTATGGCTGTATATCTATGTTTTTAATTAATGTAGAAGTGTCTGCTATTGATTCTAAAAGTAAAATCTTATATTTATCGATTGTTTTTAAATGATCAATCGCTAAATAAAACCCCAGTTTAAATTTATCATTTTCTATGTTGATGTTGCTTCTGTTGTTGTTGCTGTTGCTGTTATTGTTATCTTTAAGCGTCGCGTTTACTTTAATACACGCAAAACATTCTATAGATAATTCTCCATCGTATGTAGTGTGATTGTTTCTAAAAAAATAATAAGCTTTTGCGGTTTGTTCTTCCATTAAAGCAAACACAAATATATGCTGTTTTTTTATTAAATAAGACATATGCTTATACTCGTCCATTATTAAACAAGTAAATCTATTATTGGACATTGTTACATTTGTTGTTAAATAGTTATATAAATCATATAATATTGATAGGGTGCTTTCTCCAATTAATACAGTATTTAGTTTACGCTGTGTAAGGTGTATTTTAGGAAATTGATTTAAATCGTAAAAATAACAATTGTAAATTGTAAGAGGAACAAATGGTCTTGATGTTCCCTCATGTTTAAAGAAAAACACATCTAATTTTTTCAAGTATCTCTCCCTAACATAATGATTTTCTATTAATTTACCAGCAATATTTTTACCTCTATGCTTTTTATTTACACACAAATTATCAATATATCCAATGTTTAGTTGTGTGTCTTTAGCATACATTGTTTTACTAGCACATGTCATAAGACCTATTAAATCTCCATATACTTTTTCATAATAAAGCGATACATTTGACGGTATGTTTTTGCAAATAAGATGGTCCATTATAAAATCGCTAGATGGAATGTATTTTTCATGTGGTTCTGTCATAAAATGATTGTTTAATAGTAATGTTAAATTTGTAATTTCCTTTTCAGATAGTGATTCTGCATTTTTAAAATCAATAGAATTATTTACTTTATTTACACAATTGGGGAGAGATGTTTCAATAATCCCTTGTGGAAAAAATATGTTTTTAACATCATGATAATAAAAAATAGGTTGTTTGGACCAAAATGGGTAACGAAGTTTAAAGTAAATTATAAATAACACATACAAAAGTATAAAGTACATTATCATATATTTTATAATTAAAAACAAATCCATTTGTTATATGGGTAATTTACTTTTATTTTTATTAAATTTTGGGAGAGAAGACGAATTATTTATTCCGGTTTTTGTAAGAAATATAAATACTGATATTCATACTGACAACTTACCATATCTATTTTAGAATGCATTATAAACCCAACAGACTTTGCTGATGCTAAAATATCACGCTGCGAATCCATATATAAATTATGTTCGTTTTTTCTTGTATTTTTAGTAGCATCATCTTTAAATGTTTCATAAAAATAAGCCATGTCATTATCATTATCTGAAACATAGCTGGCTTTATACAAGAAATCCTTGAATTTTACTACCGACTTAGTGAGGCGTTTTTTAGCATATTTTTGTGCATTTACCAATGTAAGTGGGTTCGCCGAATTAATGATTGGGTCAAACATATCTCTATTTACCATATGAACTACTAGCATACCACCTGGTTGTAACCAATCAAAACAATTCTTAAAAAACCGCGCCTTATCTTCTATACTATAAATGGTAAAGTATAAACACAAAATATGACTGGCACCATTATGTTGAAAATTAGAAGAATCCAATGCGTCCCCCAACTTAAAGTTACATTCTGGATATTCTTGTTTAGCTAATTTAATCATACTGGGAGAGATATCCAACCCAGTTGCTTCTATACCTTGCTGACTATAATGACTTACATGATGCCCTCTTCCACAACCAACATCAATCACAACAGAATCTTCATTTATTTTACCAACTCGTTTTAAATTAACTACCTCGTAATCATTTTTTATTTCATCATATACTAAATCATCGTAAATAGAACTATAAAAATCATCATATACATCGTTGCCTTTTTTCACTATAAAATCAGCACTTTGTTCAAACCCTTCCTTTTTATTAAAAGTATAACTTGTTATCACAAATGCAATTATCAACAATACTAATAATTTCTGTATTAATGGTAACTTAATAAATAATTTAGGAATCTTTTTTAAACCTTTAAATAATTTATTGAAAAATGCTGTAAATGAAGTTGTCATATATGTATTATTGGTATTTTTTTTATATGAAATGTAATTATTAATGAACGATTATGATATTAATGATAAAAGAACCCAGAAAGAGTTTTCAGGTATAACATTTTCACAATTTAAAAAAACAGAAGTAAGAAAACAATTAGTAAATGCGATTTTATATAATAAGTTAGAAGAGTCTTGTTATTGGAGTGCTGAATATATATGTAGCGGTCATTTTGTGGATTTATGGGAGATTATTTTATTGTTATTAGGTAAGCATATCCACCTCGGTAATCCTAAACTGTCTATTTATTTAGAGTTAAGACTTAACTACTTTAAAGAAATGCTAAATAATGGGTATTTAGACAACGAAATTAAAATGCGTAATAATTTAAAAATAAGAGAACTATTTGCAGAAATAATGTGCGTTATGTGTTTGTCTAGAAAAAAAAATTCATTTGATGTGCCAAAAATACCTCAAGAAGAATACAATATATTGCGTATTTCATACAAGTTAGAAGCAGATAGTTTAGAATATGCTAAAAATGTTTTTCACAATGAAGATCCAAAGGAAATGTTTATAGCACTTAATGAATTGGCATTTAATATGAAAAACAATATCAAAAACATGGCAAAAAGCATTTATTGGATTGAATGGCTGCTTGGATTTGAAACATTATCAAAAAAAGAAAATAATTTAGTGTTTTTTGGTGCAAGAAGAACATATAGTGTCGCTCCACAGTTTCAAAAAGATATTGTTTGGATTATATGGGATTTAATTATGGAAGAAGCTAAAAGTAGAAATAAAGGAATTGTTAAAATAATTAATGCTATAAATCAACTATTTTGTTTGCGTTATTCTAGTGGCGCTAAAAAAAAACGAAAATATTTAATATTTTATTGCGTTGCTTTGTTAACCGAATATGTCGACAACTCTGTTAAAATAATCAACAACTCGGAATTAATAGAACAAATAAAAAAGAAAATTAATGTAATTTACAAGCAAATAAAAGTAAATGAAATAACACCCAATACAGATTATTTATTTAATAACAGTTATAACTCGGGTAATTTAGAAAAAACAATAGAACGATTGGAAAAAATGAATAGTTTAACAAATTTAATTCCCAGAAGCTAAAAATAATATATTTATTTAGTATATAATGCCTTCATACAGACCAAGATATTTTCGAGCAATACGCGCAGATGATGGAACCACGGGTGGAAACATGAAATCGGGCGTCCCTACTCGCGTCGGTAAAAGCCCCTACACCATGCGTTTGATCATCAGCAAAGCCGATGACAAATGCGGTTGTTAATTAAGCAAACACATAAAATTATGAACTTATTAATAAACCAATTTACAAATAACAAATATAGTAAACGCACACTATATTTGTTATTAATATCATATTTGTTATAAGTTTATTTATTTTATATGACCTATTTGTATATGGAAAGCAATATTAGCGATACAATCACACCATCATTAACCGCTAGTGTTCCATTTAATCAACACATGAGTGGCTCATCTGGAGGCAACGCTTGGTTTTATGTTAAAATTATATTTGCTGTTTTGTTTTTAGCATTAATGGGTCTTAATATTTTTACTTATTTATCCGAAGGCACGGATATTTTTGGTAAATATTTAGGTATATCATTGTTGAGAGGAGCAGAAGGAACAAAGTCGTTGATTTCTACAACAAAACAAGGTGGAGATGTTGCTTTAGATGTAGCAGAAGGGACCGCATTACAAGTAATTAATTTACCCGAACAACAAATAAAAAGACGCTTAAATAAATCGCAAAACAACCAATTTTATAGCAGTAAAGTAAGTGCTGTCGATACTGATATGGCAACTGGAAATAATGCGTTTTGCTATATTGGAAGTGAAAATGGAAACCGTAGATGTGTTGAAACAAGCAAAGATGATGTGTGCGAGTCTGGTAAAGTATTTCCTACCATGGATGTATGCATCAATCCATATTTAAAAAATAACGAATAAACACATAGTAATTAACTAATAATTAACAAATAATTAACTAATAATTAACAAATAATTAACTAATAATTAACTAATAATTAACTAATAATTAACTTATTAAGATATAATTTATAATAAAAAGTATAAATTATAAAGGTATTATTTAATCAGGTTAAAACACCGTCTCCTTCATCATCGCTAAAATCGCTATTATATTCAACATCATCGTTTAATAAATTAAAATTATTGCTTTCCAAAGTGTATTGTGTATTACCTCCCGTAAACCTTTTTACTGTATTACATAAATATCCCAGTGGATTTTTAACATTATCATATACATTTTCAATAAAATCTATATGTTCTGCCATTTTTTGACAATCTTCCTTAATATCAACCTGTAACATTTCTATCATTTTATCAACTTTACTATGTAAATCATTTACTGATTGTTGTAAATTATCTACTGTTTTACTTAAACTATCTACTTTTGTGTTTAAAGTATCGATTGATTTATTATTTTCTATTTTGTTATTTACTAACATGCTTGCGATTGACATTATTTGATAAACAAGTATATTATTTTATATAATATATAACTCATCCATAAAAAAGACGCGATTCTATTTACCCATAATAATAATATGCTTTTTTCAAACATATGTTGAAACATGTTATTTTGGGGAACAAAGTGGATTGCTATAATAGATATAACAAACAATATACTTTCATATATCCACTCATATGAACCGCGGTAAACAAGTAAATTTAAAAATCCAGTAAATATAATTTTATCAAATAATTGACCTTCCATCATTGCCAATAATGACATAAATATTAAAATAGTAGGGGTAAGGTTTACTTTTAATAAAATAAAAAACATCAATATCAAAAAAGTTTTATGAACACCATAAATACTCCATGATTCCTTATCAAAAAAACGAAACGAAATATTCATAAATATATATATTTGTGAATATTTAAATCAATTATATGGCTTTATTTTTCATGTTTAATCTCTATTTTCATAGTTGGGTAAATACCAACGCATAGAAAGGTATGGAGGATTTGTAGCTAAAGCATCATCACCGGCAGATTGAAGATTGGGTCCTTGTTTTACAATATTTCCAACTTCAATACCTGTAATTGCACGACTAAAATAGCGAAGATTTGATATTAGCCCACTAAATCCACCTTGCGATGACACATATACATTACCATAGTTTTGCTTTGGTGGAGAACCTTCAAATATATGTCTATGAACAATATTATTGTTAACATAAATGTCCATGTGCTTATGTTTAACGCGGATTGTTAAATTTAACCATTTTTGAATAGGAATGTTAGGAATTGAGATGTCTGCTCCTCTAGGATTATCAAATGTGCTCATTAAAATTCTTAATTCAGCTTGGTCGTTGTTTTTGCGAACATATACACCCGGTCCATTATTTATAATATTTTCAATGTTATCAGGTGTGGCATTTTTATCTCCCTTGTGAAATATGTTTTGATAATTGTCAGCGACCGTCTCTAAAAACAACCAAGTATTCCAAGTAAATTCAACACCTCCATCTTCGTTTTTAGACCGCATTAATGTAATTGATTCATCAAACTTTGTGTTTTGTAGTATCATTGACGGTTGATTACCTCTTTTCATACCTTTAATTAAAAATGGATCTGGGGAAGGAGAATATATACGTTGAAGCAATGTGGTGCCTAATCTTAAAACAAAAGTAAATAATATTAAAATCATAAGTAAAAAAGCGATTTTCGCTATGGCTGAATTAGATTCTAGAAAATCAGCGGTTCCAGATACATATCTATTATTTCTAAATGAATCAAATAAATCATCGGTTGTTTGTTTTAAATTTCCAGTAACCGATGTAAAGGTTTGCGCAACCGCTTCTCCTGTATTTTGCGCAGCGTCTCTAGCTCGTTCCATTTGTTGTCCTATATTTATATTTTGCATTGGGTTTGGAGGATTCGTATTCATATTTATATAGTATTATAAGAAATAAAGATAATAATAAATTAATACAAAGTAGACATTGCCATTAAGCCACCTATTATCGCTAAATTTTTATCAAATATTAGTTTCATTAAACCTTCTTTGCTGTGATATAAAAGTGTTGCCAAAATAGTAAAAATAATTAAAGAATAAATAGCAACACGAGTGACACTTAATAATACTGGAACAAAATTAGATAATATTAATATCAAAGGTGCTACAATTTCAATTATAATAACTAATATAATTGCTAATTCGTAAAATTTATTTGGCAATGTTTTTACAGGAAACATTTCTTTTAATCCTTTAACCGTTGATGTAAAATTGTTGATTTTACTAAACCCCGCCTTCACATAAATTAAACTAATTAAAATCGTCGATATTAATAGCCACATTAATTATATAAATTAATTATAAATTAATTATAAAATTATCATAGAAAGCAAACTACTACTTATAAAATGAAACTACTTTTTTCTTGGTTGTCTTGCATAAAAGCAAATTTTAGTTTAAAACGGTTGAAAAAACTTCCTATTCCACCTTGACCATATCCTTCTTTATACATTTGGTATGCTTCTCGGGTATTTACTGCTCCGGCTTGATATAATACCTTCGATAAATATCCAGCAAACCCTTTTGTTTTTGTTGTTGTTGTTGGTGTTGTTGCAGTTGTTTCTTCTATTGTTCCCGTTAAAGTAATAGATGCGTTTGCATTCGGGCTATGTGCGGTGCCATCCATTATACTTGTTTTAACTAATTTACCATCAATGTAAATGTCAATAGTTGAACCAGATTTAGTCATGATAACATGATTCCATTTTTGCAATGGGATATTTTGAACCACAATTTCATGATGACGGATTACACACTTGCTATTCTGAAAATCCATATTCTTCCCACTGCAAGCATCTTTTGTTGGAGTGGCTACTGTTCCACCAGATTTTGATATTTTAAAATGAATATCATTTTGATTTTCTCCTAAATATATTTGTGGAAAATAATATTCACCTTGGTCACCCCCCGGAGATTTACGCTCTAATATCATCTTTTTTTCGCCATAGTTTTGATTATAATCATTTATGTAAATCCAAAAACTATAAGTATAGTCGGTGCTTCCACTTCCATATAAACTGGTGTGTTGTATAGTTTCTTCATTTTCTAATGCGCTATGCATTTTAACCAAACTACTTTTACTTTTATCTGAAAATACCGTTGTGTAAAATATATATAATATTACTAGTATAACGGCTCCAAAAATTATTTTTTTGATGTCCATAATATAATTAATAGTTAGAAATTATAATTAATAGTTAGAAAATTATATTTAATAGTTGTAAATTATAATTAATAGTTGTAAATTATAATTAATAGTTGTAAATTATAATTAATACTTCCTAAATTATAATTAATAGTTGTAAATTTAATATTTTAGCAAATCACTTATAACGGGTGGGTTTTTATTTTTTAATAAATTGTAATTTGTTAATATTTTATGTTTTGTTAAATAGTTTTTATAGTAAACAATATTTGCTATACCACCGCTTGACCCGCCATCTTCTCCTATAGTTATTGATTTATACTCAAATTCTTCCATCACTCCTTGAAAACTATTCACAAGAGTACCGTTTACAAACAAATCATATGTCCCGTCTATAAAGTTTATTACAATATTGTTCCATTTTTGCATTTTTAAATTAGGCATAATGTATTCTTTGCTGGTGTTTGGATCACTTCCTAATTTTAATTTTAAAACACTATATGGATAATCATACTTAATTTTTGAACCATTGATGTTGTTATATTCGATTAATTTACCGTTTGTGTCTGTTTCAATAACATCTTGCAAATCATAAATGTAAGTTCTATTTCCTAATTGTGTAACGTTAATAACGGTCGCATTGATTGCTTTAGGTTTCGCGCTTGTTGTTGGTGGCATATATTTAACAACTGAATTTACAGGTATTTTTTTATATACCGGACAATAAAGTATTTGAGGTCGCCCATCAAAATCAATTACATTATTACATTCCTTAACACTGCCTAATTGCGCGTGCATAAATATCCAAAACGATAAACTATATGAATAATTAGGTTGATTGGCCACGTTGGTAAATAAATTAACAGATTCCATTGTGGTTGGTGTAGTAACGGTTTTTAAAGAAACGGGCGCCATTTTTAATACAATACCGTCTTTTATTTCTTTTATATCATAATCATCGCCTTCACCCGCCAAGCCCAAATCTTCTTCTGGAGCTATTTCTGTTTTAATAGTTTTTATTTTTTGTTCTAATTCTATGATTGCTTTCTGTGTAGTTTTTATATATTCAATGTGTTCGTCGCAATCAGTAGATGGATCATTAGTGCATAATTCTAGTTCTATTAAACGACTTTTTACAACTTCATTTGATTCATTTTCACTATACAACCTAAACAATTCTTCCCAAGTATCATTTACACCTTGTGCATTCATAAATGTAACATTAGGACGACTCGATCTTTTAAATAAGCTTTTTTTTAAATTAAAAACACTACTTGTTAGTCGTTCTTTTTCTTTGCGATTCATTTCTAATATTTCGTTTAAGTCGTCACTATTTGTTTTTTTATTACTTAAACTATAATAAAATCGTCGTTCTGTAAATGGAATTAAAAAATACAAAGCAATAATTGCGATTTCAATCAGTAATACAATATAAACAAAATAAGGAGTGTTTTTAATTTGTTGAGATATTGTATTTATAATAGGAACAACAATACATGGGATAATAAATATCAAATTAAATATCAAGTGGAATGGTTGAAATTGTTTTATTTTTTCGTAAAATTCACTGTTTGTTATAAGTGCGTATGCTGCGAACATTATTCCTATCAATATAAATCCAAATACAAACGAAGATGAAGTTATAAATGCCTTATCACTTGATAATGTAATCAACGCAAATATTATAATTGCCAGTATAATTGACGATATAACTGCAGCAGTCTTAGAGTTGCTTTTAATTATCTCTAATATACTGTTGAGTTGGCTACCAAATGTGCTATCGCCCC
>Ga0075460_10000113_pt1 | contig 27158 bp, 21 predicted proteins | sample DEB08_DNA_3_FD_77580 | JGI IMG/M metagenome (GOLD analysis project Ga0075460, IMG submission 77580) | Aqueous microbial communities from the Delaware River and Bay under freshwater to marine salinity gradient to study organic matter... | ecosystem: Environmental > Aquatic > Marine > Coastal ...
CTACAAGTCAACCATTGTCCAGTTGCGGGTCGCGGTCGAGGGCCTGGTAGAGCTGTAGGAGTGACTTGCTTGCGCAGTCGGAGCACGCGTATGCGTAGTTTGCCCCCGACATGTCTTCGTCGTCGAACGTGGGGTCGAGGATGACCGCGATCGGGGCAGACGACCCGCCGCAGAAGCGGCATAGGTTGCCTACTCGACTATCGACCCGTACGTCATGTACTTCCTCCGCGGCCCCTTCTGGTGCTTGGAGAAGTCGTTCAGAACCGTCGCCGGCCATACGTGCCATCCTCTCGCTCCTCTGCTCAGGTTGCGTTTCTTGCTGTCTGGGACACTGCTGCGGCCGAGACAGATGTCGAAGCACCTGCTGTCGTGCCAGTCGGATCGGTCGCGGTAGAAGATCTCTCCGGACGTGTAGTAGTGCCTCATGTCGTCGGCCATCGACTGCACGATGTTGCTCGACGCACGGTACGCGACGAAGCCGCACTCGGTGTAGGGCGCATCCACCCTGCCCAGGTAGGAGACAAGGCTGTCCCCGCAGATCTGGTTGATGTGCGAGGGCAGGATCTTCGAGTGGATGATCACGTCGGCGTCGATCCAGATCACCCAGTCCGTATCCGCCCTGCGGATCGCGTCCGTGATCGCAAAGACCTTGTGGCAGAAACGGATCGCCTGACTGTTCGGGTCGCTTGCGCTGCCGACCTTGTCCGGGTCCGTCCCGTGGTCCTCAATGAACTTCTGGCGGTCGGTGTCGTGGTCGAGGTTCCGCCACGTGAGACGCTTGTGATAGTCCACGTTCGGCTGCGACTCATGGTAGACGACCAGCTCGTGCGGGTCGCCGTGCTCCATCATCGAGTCCACCAACCCCTGGCCGTAGCAGTGGTAGCCGTCGACGCTGAAGGTTGTGACGAACGTGACTTTATCGTTGCTCATTGGCCAATGGCTCGATTCCGAGCTCTCTCATGAGGATGTCCATCGCGATCTTCTCCTTCGCCGGGTCGTGCGCTGGGGCTGGCTGGCCGCTCCAGATCGAGTTCGTCTCCCAGCAGTCCATCCCGAATACCGACACCGACGAAGGCTTGGCTACACGAGCCAGCCAGTAGAGCAGCCGGATGCCCGTGCCAGGCGGCGAGCCAACGAACGAATGCACGTCATCCTCAAGGCCCTGCGGCCAACGAGTCTTCGGAACATCGCGCATCGCGCGTACGTGCCCCCAATCGCGATCCCCAGTCCTCGTCAGCTTCATGAACAGGATGTGCCGACACCCCTCCGGGGTTCGGACGCCGTGGAAGTGGCGACCCATACACCAAACGTCCGTCTTCGAGCCGATGAGACCTCGCCCAACCCGATGAGGAATCGAAAGGTTCATCCGGATGACGATGTCATGCGCGTCGATCTGCTGGGCGCAGTCTTTGGCCAGTATGGATGACGCGCTGCCGACCAGGGCCACGGACTTGTCCTTGACCATCTGCTCGAGTTCGATCACCGGCAGCGCTCCAGGACGAGAAGCCCCGAGTGGTTCGGGTAGTGAGCCTTTATGAACCAGGTCCGGTCAAGGATCATCAATTCGTCGATCGCCATCCGGATCCCTCGCTTATCTGAAAGGTGTGCTGCCTGGTAGACCTCTGGGTTCGCTATCCCGTCGCCGACGGTCCCGCACGAAATTGTGTCGTGGAAAACTAGGTACTTGCGGACGTGGTCAGCGAACAGATCCAGCTCCATCCTCACCTGGGGGTAGTTGTGGAATCCGTCGATGACGAGCATGTCGACCTTCTCCGGCTTAGCCGTTTCGCTGGGGATGTAGATCGGCCTCCATCTCCCTTCCGACGCTGCGAGTATGCGCTGGTGCTGCGGGTATGGCTCGATGTCGTAGCTCGTCACCTTGCCTTCGCACCCGGCCAGAAGCGCTATCGTGCTCGATCCGCGGCGGATGCCGATCTCGGCACACTCACGGCACTCGCTAGCGAGCATGCGGATGACGTCCATGTGATGAGCCATTGCGTCTGGCGCGCGGCTCTGCACATCGTAGAGCGCGTCGATTGCTCTATGACTTGGCATGGCTCCCCTCCATCTCTGACTTCTCCTCGAACCACCGCTCGGCGGCCCTCTTGGACGTCCTGCAGTACGGGTATTCAGACGGGTATCTGACGTTCGGGTAGGGGCGCCACGGCTGACCGACCAGGACATTCGAGTAGTGGATGATCGACACCTGGTCAGGCCGGTGCTCGTAGACCTGCCCGTCAACGTCGTTCCATCGGTGCGGGAGAGACGCATCGACCATCCCGTACCTCTTGAGCAGCATCATGTACTCGAATGTCCTGGCGCGGGTCCTCTTCATCACCTCGATCGATGGCCACCAGCGCTTCCCGTCGAATGCGGAGCAGTCGATCACGGACACGTCGGTCCGGTTGCTGTGGGTGCACCTGTACCCCGCGCCCCTCGCCGGAAGATTCGTGACGAGCTTGGCGAGATCGTCGAGCACGAGCATGTCGGCATCCATGTAGACCGCGGTCCCCTGGAACCCACATAGCTCTGGGATGGTGAACCGGAAAAGGGAGAACGGGGTGCCCCACGTCATCCCCCCGCCCTTCACCCACCCACCGGCGACAGCGCCGCCAGCTGCCCATGTGCCCCCGACGCCGTCCTGGGTGATCTCCCACCCAGGGTCTCCAGACCTCATGAAGGTGATCTCGATCGGGCAGCTCAGGTGCTTCCTGATGCTGTAATCTAAGACGTCTTCAGCTCCGGAGTCTCGCTGCCACTGGTCGGTTCCGACGAAGAGCTTGATGGGATCCATGACTTGAAGGTGCGCAGTGAGGTGATGGGGGAAAGGTTGATGATCACGCCGCCGGCTTCGTGGGCCTGCTGAGCCGCCATCGCGAACATGGAGTCGACGGGCTTGCGGAATGCCTTCGTATGGTGGTCAGGCCCCATGTCGACACCGATCACCCCGATGCGTCGATCGCCCTCCATCCATGCGGTCGTGGTGCACGCGATCGGAGAGACGTAGCCACAGTTCGGGAGAGGCCAATCGAGCGTGAACTTCTTAGGCGCCGTCTCGCCCTCCTCCAGCCTTGGCCGAGTCCATACGAAGTATCGCTGCTTCACGCAGATGGAGTGAACGGAGAAGTGCAGGTGGGTCATCCACTCGTCCCACCACCAGTCGTTGATCCAAATGCGGCCCGGGCGGCTGTTTAGGACCTCCTCGAACGAGGCTGTGCCAACCAAGAGCCGCTTCGTGGAGCTGGGGGAGTCCATCAACACCAGGTCGTTGACCGGGATGATCTTGTGGACGTCGTGGGCGCCCCAGAGACGAACTCCGGAAAGGATCTTGGAGTCGATCCACGGCACCAGCCATGCGGTGGGCCCGCCACCGATGACGATGCTGTCGAGGTTGTTGTCGACGATGGACTTCTCGATGTCGGGGACAAACCTAAGGTAGTTCGCGACGTTCACGATGATGCGCCCCCAGACCGCCGTAGCTCCTCCTGCGCCCTCACAACCGCTTCGTGGTTGTCAACATCCTCGGGGTCCTTGACATCCTCATCGCCGATGTGCACGCTCTTTAGGAGAGCGAGGGCTTTGATTCTCTGCTGGACGTCGTTGCCTGCCAAGCGGTAGGTTCGAATGCACTCAAGCCGGAAGTCGAAGTCTTCTTCCGTATCGTCAGGAACATCAGGCATGCCAATCATCCACTCGAAGCTCGACCTTACCGACGTCAACGAAGTCCTGCGCCGGAGGGGTTACGCGTTCCACAGCCAGCGTGGTGTCGGACTTCGGTTGACAAAGGGTAGCAAGACAGAGCGTTTCAAGCAAACCGGGCGCTCGAAAAGGATGCTCCTGATTGCCCTCTCGCCTTCTCAGCTCGATGAGATCCTCACCTACTCGCGGAACGCAGACGAGGCTGCCAACCAGATCGAGCAAATCAGCCTGGGGTACCAGGAACGCCCAGAGTGGGATCACCCGGGCGCCCCTCGCCAAGACCAGGGCTCGGCTGGCGGGCTGACTGACCAGCAACTCGCGAAGCTGGTCGAGAACCGCGTCCAGAACGAGCTCGAGAAGCTTTCTCGGCAACACGCCCTGGACGTCGCCCGTCATCAGGACAAGATCGAGGAGCTTGAGGCCCGGATCAACGCGACGACCCCAGGCAAAAAGACAGGGAAGAAGCGTGCGGCGGTAAGCAAGAATGAGCCGCGGAAGCTCGACGCCGAAGGCCTTCCGATCCTCAACGAGGAGGAGCAGGCAGCTCTTGACGCCATCATGGATGGCGCTGCACGCTCGCTCAGGGAATAGCCTGTTGGCAAAAAGGCTCCCTTCGAACCCGGCAGATCGCCAGCAGTTCATCTCACGAGCACTGGCCGACACCGGGTTTTTTGCCAGGCATGTCCTCGGCATGGACACCGACCGGACCGGGAGCAACGACAAGGTCTCCGAGATTGGGAAGGGTGGGATCAGGCCATATGGCCCGCATCAGGAGATGGTGCGGTTCGTGGACGACCTCGGGATCAAGCCACGGGTGCTATGGTCGCCTCGGTACAGCTACAAGTCGTCCCTGCTCAAGGCATACATCACCCGTAAGGTGCTGGCGCACCCTGACATAAGCATCCTTCTGATCATGCACGATCTTGAGGACGCCAAGAATCGGTCGGCGCAGATTCGAGATAGCCTTCTGGAGAACGAGGTCATCCAGGAGATGTTCTCTGGCCAGGATCTGAAGGGTGAGGTGTGGCAGCGAGAGCGATGGACCACCTCACTGAGGGCGGACAAGACAATCCAACAGCCGACGATAACCTGCGCGAGTCCGAAGAAGCCGAAGACGGGCGGTCGGTTCAATCTGATCATCTTCGATGACCTCGTATCGGAGACCTCCTATTTGACGGAGAGCGGTCGCAAAGAGGGGATCCGGTGCGTCGAGAAGTCGCTAAACCTGAGAGCTAGGGGCACCCAATACCTGCTGGTCGGGACGCCGTACCACCCCGAAGACGCCAACCACTGGGTGGTAGACCGCGGTTGGCATAAGTGCATCCACCTGGATGTCGGCTGCGACATCATCACCAAGGAAGACGGGACGCTTGGGCTCGACGGGACGGCAAGGTGGCCAAATCTCCCCAAGCCGTTCCTGGAGAAGTACTTGGAAGACGGCATGACATACGAACTGTTCATGTCGCAGTTCAAGCTCAAGGTCGTGTCTGGCCTCACTCAGGCATACCAGAGGCAGCAATTCCAGCCCATCACCATGAGGCCTTCGGTGGTGGCTGATCTGACCGGCTATTTGCTCACGGACATCGCACCGTCGGGCAGCAGGAAGGGCGACTTCAACGTGCTCGCGTACGTGGGCATCAACGACAAGGAGCACGTGATCCTGCTCGATCTGGAGATCGGGTTCTGGAAGATGCACGAGTTCTGCACGAGGGCCCTAGCCATGCAGGAGAGGTGGTCAGTCAAGCTGACCCACCGCGCTGAGGTATGGGAGGACAGCCTCAACTTCCAGCCATACCACCAGTACATGTCCATCCGCGCCAAAGAGTCTGGCCAGCGGCTCAACCCAGAGAGGGTAAGGCGGAACCAGCACGAGAAGAGCAAGGACGACCGGATCGCCGGCCTGGCCCTCAGGTTCCAGGCTCTCGAGTTCTCGGTGGCAGACTCAGTGCCTCGGTACTGGAATACGGGGACTGAGGTGAGGGAGTTGTGGGACCCGGAGGGGTATACGGACACCGACACACCGATGGGATTGCCTTCCGGCGACCTCGTCGACTGGTTCCTACGGTTTCCGCATCACAAGAAGAAAGATGTCCCGGACACGCTGGCGCTAGTTGACGCGACAGACCGAAAGACGGAAAGTCGGATCTGCTACTGGGTCAGGCCATCCCACCGGAGAGAGGATACATCCTCCGAGAAACGTGTCCCATTCAAGAAGCGGCAAACGGGCAGGCAAAGCAGAGGCTATGCGCAACGGTTCTACGACAACTGCTACCGAGGCTAGCGTGCTCGACGACGACCAGTCATCCACGCTGGACCGCATTATCACGACCATCTACGTGTCCGCCCTGCGCCTGGAATCACAAACACTACTGGCCGCCTATCACGAGCTGGTGGCCTTGCGACAAGACCTGACCGGAAGGCAGGAGTGAGCGACAGATGAAGAAGCTAACGTCTCAGCAGATCATTGACAGCTTGGGGTACGAGAGCGGACCAGCCGGCAAGCCGGTTGTTGTCGGTGCGGCACTCGACCAGACGACGAACACGGTGAACATGCTGTACAGCGTCCCTGCTGGGCATGTCTTCCTGGTCACGCACTTCGTATCCCAAGGCGACTATCAGTCTGACCTGGGGTCCAAGATCGGATCGCCTCAGTCGACCGAGACGTACACCGGATTCAGCCTGTACGACGCGTCCGGGACTCTTCGGGACACGATGACGTTCCGCAACTTCGCCCGCTACAACTCGACCTTCCTTGCCGGCGGGAGCCCTGCATGGCAGACTGCCGCGCCAGGGAATGCCATCACCTGGAAGCCGAAGTACCCCGTCGTGGTCCCTGCCCGCTGGTCGATCCGCGAGAATGCGAACCAATCACGAGCGTGGGGCAACTTCGGAGCTGTCTACGGCATCGTTGTTGACGAGCAAGCCGCTCGCAACATGGGCTACAGTGTCCGCGGGTCGAATACGGCGTCGGAGAAGAACTACGGTGTCATCTCATCGACGGTGCCGTCCACCGCGACGACGTTGCTGGCTGCCAAGACCGGCAAAAGCATCCACATCACGGATGTGTTCGTTCAGATGCAGCCGCAGACGAACTCGACGAATCGTCTGATCTTGCAGCAGTCAGACGGGCAACTCGTCCTCCAGATGCAGAACAACAACCCGGCGGAGTTCTTGTCGACGTCGTTCTCCCCCGGATGGTACCTGAAGCCCGGCGTGGCCTTGGAGGTCGACGGTGACGTCGCCATCCAGAACAGCATCAACATCATCTACGAGTATGTAGACCAAGAAGAGGTCCCAGGGGACTACTGGTTCTCAGTCGTTGACGCCGTGGCCCCGACGCCAGGAACTGCCACCATCGGCAATGCGGTTGCGCCATTCACGGTGACGCACAACGAAGTCACTTGCTACTACCCCCGTCGAGGCTTGACGAAGACGAGCCCAACGCAAGGGTTCCAGCACTTCGTCAACGGGTGGGTGGTGTCGTGCCAAAAGACATCGACGACGGCGAACACGGTCGCCACCGATGACACTGAGCAGACCCGGATCGTGATCACCACTGGATCGTCCGGTGGCAGTCTCACGTCCGCCGCAGCTGGCGCAACCCAGGACCAGTATCAGCTGTCTCCGGTGTACTCTGCCAGCGGATACGACCAGTGCATGCACTCAGTGCTCGACGGGGTGCATATCCCGTGCAAGAAGGACGACGGTTCAATCTGGGTGGACGCGTTCGGGTTCAAAGCGCTGGCGGGCACCCCATCCGCGGCGGACGCCGACATCGCCGGCCTGACCGTGTCCATCTGGGGCACAACCAGGCCATCGGCGGTCACTGACCGCAGCAACCGAGGAACCTAGCATGATGGGGATCAACAGTCACATTGACGGGACTCCTTGGCGCATCTCGAAAACGCTAGGAGCCAGCATGTCCAGCGTCCCGCTCCTGGTTCCTGAGCCGAACCGGGTGGCCCTCAACAACACGGCGAGGAACAGGGATGGCATCACGATCCTTGGGTTCTCGTACAACATCGTGACCACCAGCACGAACGGCATCACGATTCAGTCGCTTGACCCGGCCCACATCGAGGGGACCACGACCACGCTGACGATCTGGAGCTTCGCTCCGGGCGCGGCTGGCACATACCAGCACACGGTCTCGCCGTGCTTCATCCCGCTCTCGCACGCCCACTACATTCCGACTCCATCGGATGGCGCCACGCTTGCCGTGTCGACGGGGGCCAGTGTCACCGGTGGGTTCTTGCTGATGTGGGGCGTCTACGGGCAGGTCGACGTTAGCGGCAAGCAGGCCTTCAGCGGCAGCCCATGGAGCTTCTGACGAAACGTCGTGGCTACCGAGAAAGGCAAAGTTGTGTCGAGGGCCAGGATCCCGGTCGATCCTGGTAACCAGTCTCCAAAGACAGCGCGGGCCTGGACATCCGAGCAGATCGTCTACCGGAACTTCGCTGGCATGTTCGAGGCCCTCGATACGAGGGCGGTCCAATTCGTCATGGAGAAGCGCGACCACTTCCGGGCGCGTATGGCCGCTCCGATGCGTCGCTGGGCCGTCAACTGGTCGGCGGCTAACGCTGACGTGATGTGGCATGAGCGCGAGGATGACGTCCACATCCCGGAGACCAAGAAGGCGCTGGAAGGCAAGGTCGCGAGAGTTGTCGAAGCGGTTACTGGGTTCGACCCAGTATTCGAAGCCGAGGGCGTGAAGGGTGACGTCAGTCGCCACACGGCGAAAGTGATCGGCAGCTATGTCTATCGCCAGATGGAGATGGCTGACTGGAAGTCGTTGGTCGATCCGATTGCGAAGGATGGAGAGCTGACCAACTCGATGATCGTCAAGGTCAGGTATGACCGGCGAGTCGAGGACATCATCGAGCGTCGTGACGACTTGGCGATTGGGAAGGGCGGCAAGCCGACGTTCGTGACGGAACGTCGGATGAGGAAAGCCGTCGTCTGGCAGGGGTGCACACTCCACCAGGTCGACCCCTTCCTGTTCATCTACGACCTAGACGCGTCGAAGACCCAGGAATGCGCCTACATCGGTGACGAGAGCTACGTGTTCTTGCACGACCTCGAGCAGATGGCCGCGCAGGGCTTCTATTCAAAGTCCCAGGTCGAGAAGCTGAAGATGGACCGGGGTGGCGGTTCCTCATCCGACCGGATGGATCGGACCAACCATACTGACCAGCTTCGCCAGTCCCGATCGATCGCTCTCGGCAACGACTTCACCCGCGAGCCGCGCGGCAACCATGGCGCGAGCCGCATCAGGATCTTGGAGATGTGGGCGTGGTTCGACTTCGGTGAGAATGGCTTCGATGGCGTCGTAGACCCCACCGGAGAACGGCTGACGGGCGTTCAGCGCGTCGTGATCACGATCGCGAACGACGTCATCATTCGGTTGCAGCAGAACCCGTTCGATCGGAAGTTTGTCCCGTACGCATTCCAGCTCGTGAACCGCACGGGGCACGAACTGGTCGCCACAGCCCCATTCGACGCGGTAGTCCAGAGCAATGCTCTGTTCGACCGGATGTCGTCGAACATCTATCGCTGGTTCGATCTGTCGGTGTCTCCGCTGATCGTCACCAGCGATACGAACTCAGACCTGCCGGACTCGATCTTGGACGTCGAGGCTGGCAAGGTGATGCGCAATGCGGGCAGCTGGGATTGGATCAAGGTCCCAGACATCACTGCCGCGGTGAGCTACCAACAGCAGTACAGCCGCCGCGAGATTGAAGAGCTGTCCGGCAACCTCCGAGTCTACGAGTCTCCTGCCAACACGGCGACGGAGACAGAGAGGAAGGTTCAAGAGCAGCAGCGCATGGTGCGGAGCAGCATCCGAGCCAGCGGAGAGCTATGGCGGCAGGTGGCCCACCTGGTAAAGGCGATCGAACTCCAATTCGCCACTGGCCCACAGATGTTCCAGGTGGTCGGCAAGAACTCCCGACTCATCGGAAGGTATGCGGAGATCACCCCGCAGATGATGATGGAGGACGTGGACTTCCGGTTCCTCGGCCTCACCGACGTCCATGTGTTCGGGAACCGGCTCAATGGGATGTCTCAGTGGATGAACCGGTGGGGCCCACTGCTCCCGACGATGCCGAAAGTGAACATGCAGGCGCTTTGCCGGTACGACTTCGAGTTGTCGGTAGGCAGGAGCCAAGTGTCCGAGATCTTCCCCGACGACGCCTCTCCTTGGGAGGCATGGTCGCAAGAGGAGGAGAACGCCGTCCTGATGACAGGCCAAAGGGTCGACGTCCACGAAGCGGACAACGACGAGGAGCACCTCCAGATCCTCATCGAGCAGATGGACGCGCTGGCCAGGGAGGGTTCACCGAACTTCGTGATGGATGCGCACTTCGACCACTACCAGGCCCACGAGGAGCAGCTCCAACGCAAGCGATCCGAGCAACAGCGGATGCAGTCCGCTGCGCAGGAGAACGCGGCACTGCTATCGTACCAGCAGGGATCCAGGCCGAATGTTGACAGCGCCCCGGTTCCGGGCGGGATCGGGTCTGCGCGAGGCCAGATCGACGTTACCCCAGGCAGCCCGCAGGCCAGGACGCAGCCGCGAACCGGCCGCGGTGGCAGCGGGCTATCGCAAACGCAGGTGGTGTGAGTGACCCTACCGAGCGATGATATCAGGCAAAAGATCGAGCAGGCCAAGCTACTAGCCCAGCTCGAGGAGCACCCGGCTTGGCGGATCATTGCCGACAAGATCGACGCCCTGGTCGCCGCGCGACGGGACGCTCTGTGCCAGATTGGTTTGGATGCCGACAAGACGGCTCAATACCGATACGAGCTGGCTATCCTCTCTTGGCTGCGCAAGTCGACGAGACTGACAACGGAGGCTCAGTTAGCCAAATGGGACCAGGCACTTGCGTTCAACGAGCGCATGGAGAAGATGAGACGCGACATGGGGCTTCCAGACGACCCCAAGGAGCTGATGAAAACATGAAGAGCAAGCACGAGGACAACGCCAACAAGAGCGACTGCGGTTCCAAGAATGCGACCCTTTCCTCGATCCCGAAGAGCACCTCCCGCTGGAAGGACAAGCGGTACATGTCCGCTGCCGGCAAGGCGATGAAGGGCGGCAAGCTCAAGAAGTGACCACCACGCCTGCCACCTGGGCATCAGGTGAGATCCACGCGAGTGGAAGGTGAGAAAGACAATGGTTGACCACCAAGCCAATGACGAAGAAGCCGATGCCGGCGGCGCAGTGCTGTCGGATGACTCTTCGGCGACTTCAGCGGATGACAAGACGGTCCCTCTAGCCGAGCTCGTTAAGGTTCGGCAGCAAGCAAGCGAAGCCAAGAAGCAGCTCGATAGGTTGCAGGCGGAGCTTCAGGGTCTGCGTCAGGGTGACGGTAAGGATGAGAAGCCACCGCAACAGCTTCAAGCCGTCGAGGACCGGCTTCGGAAGATCGAGCGCAGTGACAATCTGCGGTCGCTCATGACGAAGCATGGGCTCGATCAAGATCAGGCCGAGGCTGTCGACGCCATCATGGAGTCGACGCCAGGCCTGACTGCTTCAGAGGCCAAACAGGTAGCGGCGCTTCGCAATCCGGACGTTTTCTCCAGCAGTGCTGAGAACCCTTCGGTCTTCAACCCGACGGTTCACGGCTCCGCGCGTCCGAAGCCTGGGTCTGCCCCAGCACCTGCGGAAGAGTCGGACTATGAGACCAGGTTGCGCATGGCTGGCGAGTTTCGAAAGAACGGCCGCAAGAAAGACGCCAAGCTGATCCTGAACAATCTCGTAGGGCGCATCGCTTCTCAGCAGATCGGCAGGCCTGGACACAAGCTGATCGACCTGAACAAGATGCAGTGAGTCTACGATGACCCAATACCTGACCGGCGGCGAAGTTGTTCGCCGCGAACGACTGCTGGACCAGATCACGGTGCGCTCTGCGTACCAGACCCCGCTCCTAGCCCGCCTCCCGCACGAATCGACGACCAGCACCCTCACGGAGTGGGTGGCCGACGTCCCGTTCTCCAGCAGCGACGCCGTGCGGAACATCGCCAACCCGCACGCCGACTCCCGCCTCGAAGGCTCCGCGTTCACGTTCGAGAACGCGAGCTACGAGCTGAGGCTCCGAACGATCTGCGAGATCAAACATCATGGCGTCGAGATGTCCGGGACCGATCGGAGCGCGATCATGGCCGGCATGGCGGACCCATGGGACTACCGAGTCGGCAAGGTGTTCACCAAGCACCTGAACTCGATCGACAACACCGGGATGTACGGGACCGGTTCACCGGTTACCGGCAACGAGACGGCCGCGAGCGGTCCGATCACGGCAGGCAACGAGCGGCGTACTCAGGGCCTGATCTTCAACTCAGCCGTGACCGGCCTCGAGCGGGCCCATGGCACCACGACCCTGCCGAGCGTTGTCGATCCTTATGGGGTCAACATCCCGGCCGACTACTGGTCGGTGTTCCACGACTTCGACTTCTCGGCCATCACGATGGACTCGTTCTACAACAACATCATCGCCCCGGCCCTGACTGCCGGCGCGGATATGGAGGACGCATGGGTCTACCAGTGCGGCTACCGGGTGATGAACCGCGTCTCGCGGTTCCTGATCGCCGACGGCGGTATCCCGATCAATGAGCGCCAGCGCAACGCTGATGACGCCCAGGGTTCTGACTACGTCAACATGTTCCGGCTCGCGAGCGGCAACACGGTGATCTTCCGTACGAACCGCTGGCTGAACGAGACCGACGACACGTTCACTGCCGCCAACACGGACAGCAACACCGTGTTCACTCCTGGATCCCCTGACGACTACGGCACTCCAGGCACGCAATCCCGTACGCTGTACGGGGACCAGACGATCATCGGCCACGAGCCTGGGTCGGTCCGGTGGCTTTGGTACCGCGAGCCGGCTTTCCGGAACGTGGAGACCTCCGGTGACTACAACCAGTTGGCGATCGTGTCCGAGTTCGCCCTCCAAGTCGACCACCCGCTCTGCGTCGTGGGCGCGGCGAACGTCCTGTCCTAGCAGATGCCTAGGTACGACTACGGATGCGAGGCATGCGGCCATCTCGAGGAGCACGTCTTCTCGATGGCCGACATGCCATCAAGCGTCCGTTGCCGATGCGGATCCGACGCGGTCCGCGTCATCGGCTCCTTGCCAGACTTGTTCGTGGCGAACAGGGAGTACGTGTTCGACAAGCGAAACTGCGTGGTCAACTTCGGCAAGGACTACGGCCGAGGTGTCCGGAGGCAGCACAAGCACTACCAGGACTACATCGAGGGCATGAAGAAGCACAAGAGAGCCATCGCCGGCTCCAAGCTGAAGAAGACCGGGATGGAGTGGCTGGGAACGATGCCTGGCGAGATGGTTGACTCCATCGGTCTCCACGAGGGCGACCCGGAAGCTGTAGCCAAGGACCCTGTGAAGTTCCTGAAGAAGACCAACTTGTACCAGGGTGACTAGCAGTGGCCATCAACCCGATCACCGTCACGAGGCTGAAGACATACGTCCTACTCGGCCACAGCAATGCCGATGGTTGGGCCCCCAGCACAACAGCGTTCTCTCCAGGATCCGGCGGAGACTACTACCCGTCCACGACGAACATCACCGGGTCTCCGGAGATGGCTTTCTGGAAGAACATCTACGTCGCCACTTCTGCGATGCCTTGGCCAGGCACCGAGGGGACGCCGACGGCGAGCTCTGTCGCCGACGTTGATTGGCTCGAGCTGAACATCGCCAATCCATGGGCGCCAGGCGATCCACATCCGCACGCCTCGCCGTACGACTACCCGAACAACCAGGGTGCTTGCTACGCGAGGTGGGCATACAACTCCTACTACCTACCAGGGTTCACATACTCAACGAGTGGCGAGGACCCTCCGACGCCAGACGGGGCGTTCCTCGGGTCGCCTGGCGTCAACTGGCTAGGCACCAGGACCGGCCTTGAGATCCCGCTCTCCTGGCACTGGCGTAGCTTCTGGCAGGAGCAGGTCGGCGTGTGCAAGCTGGCCTTCTCCAGCTCGTTTCTGATGCCATCAGACGTCGGTCCTGATGCGGGCGTATGGCTAGACCCCTACATCGTAGGCAACACGTATCCGCTCATCCTCACGACTCCAGCAAGACCATCTGACTACACCCCCGCATCTGACGGATACGTGAGGTCTGCCGTGAAGGGCGGGGAGTATGGGTTCACCAACTGGTGGACTCCAAGAGACGCCTGGGACTTCCACCCGGGGACTGGAGCGTTCTACAAGAAGTGGTTCGACAAGATGGTCGGTGCGCAAGCCGCACTGCCTTCTGGCTGCAAGATGGACGTCAGGCTGGTCATCCCTTGGATGGGCGACAACGACTCGCAGGGGCGGTCACAGGCGGTGTTGAGGCAGGACTGGAAGAACACAGTTCTGACGTTTGTTGACCGGATACGTAGCGATCTAGTGGCGAACGATTGGACCACCCTCAACAAGCGCGAGATCCCGATCATCTGGCCTTTGGTGCACCCAGGGTACCCGAACGCGATCAGCCCGGACTTCGACAGCGTCTCTTACTGCAACTCTGTTCTCCAGGAGATCGCCGCCGACGATGAGTACTTCAGGACTGTCGATTCGAGCGCGTGGTCCGTGCTGACCTCGGAGGGCCAGGGCGACAACGGGATCGTGAACGGCATCAACCACTTCGGCGCTGCTGGGTACCGCAGCGCGGCGTTGGCGATCATGACAGAGTTCGCCGACATGATCGATGAGCCATTCGATGCGCTCGACATCGATGAGGCCAAGACGGTTTCCGAGGCCATGGGGCAGGTTCGCGTCTACTACAGTAGGAGCCGGTCTAACACGGACCTGAGCGACGAGATCGTGCTTCAGCACCTGAACGGTGCGATGTTCCACGTCTTCAACCACGTCGGCGATAACGCGTGGTGGTTGCGGCGCCGGTTGCCGCTCACCATCACCGGTGGCCCTTCGGCGCTGACGACTCTGCCGAGGTATGTGAAGCGTCTTCTGCGCATCGAGGATCAGCTGGACGCCACCTACCCGATCCAGTTCGAGCAGATCGGGCACACCGACAACGGCAAGCTGTTGATCCGCATGGTCGAGCGTTCGACGGGGACCTACAACTGTAGCTTCATCTCGAACCCGCGGGAGCTGACCAACGACAACCAGATCGTGCCAGCGCCTCGTCAGATACTCGAGTGGATCGTGGTGGAGGCGTGCCGACGCATCGCCGCATCCGCTTCCAATGCACCTCTCAGCGCCCACTTCGCCGGTGAGGCGAGGCAGCTGATGGAGGATTGCATGCGCAACTCTGGTGCTACACAGCGGTCGAAGAACGATGTCATGAGGACTCAGCGACGTCGGCCGAGGATGGGATACCGAAGAGGAACCGGAGGCAGCCTGTGGGGAAGCGACTACTAAGCCTTAAGGGGCAGTACGGTTGGGGCGGAATCTCCAGGCTGAACACGAACGACAGCGGACAGCGTCGCTTCACGAAGCTCGAGAATGTCTATGTGTCGCATGACGGGTCGGAGCTGCGGCACTTCCCTGGGTTTGGCACGTTCATCGACCTGAACGACACCAACAATCCATCCGGCTACGCCAGTTACGCGCCCGACGCATACCGGGCGGTGGTATCGTTCGAGAGCCCGAATGACCCGTACCCACTGAACAGCGAGTACTCGGCTCTGTCGAGTCAGTCCCTGTACAGCAGGGCGAAGATGTCGGGGCTGTTTGCGTTCGAGCAGATCGGGAACGAGATCTTCGTTATCGGCGAGTCCAGGTTCAGGGAGGACCCGATCTACGACGCATCCCGGACGAAGCTGACAATCGCATCGATCGACATCGGCCTCGGCACCAGGTACGTGCTCACCATGAGCGGGACACCGGCTGCGGGGTCATCGTTTGACTCGACCGGGCCTGGGATGAACGGGATCTGGGTCGGCATGCCGGTCTTCATTGACGAGTTTGCGGCCAGCTCTGGCACAGATGCTGACGCAGCGCTCATCGCATCCGACCTCACGGGCAAGGTCCACGAGGTGTTCGGGTTTGCCGGGGCGACGATCACCCTAACCACCATTGGCACAGGATCGCTTTCGGCCGCAGTGTCTGGCGCTGGTGAGATGCACCGGGTCCGCCCCAACCGGAACAACAACTACTCGAATGTAGGGACGCTTCCGTACTCCGCAACGTACGACGACCGGCCTGACGACCCGGATGCTCTTACCGTGTGGCGTGTCACCGATGAGATCGACATGCTCAACGTGGCGACGTCAAACGCATACCCTTGCTACCCATCCTGGGTCGCAAACAGGACCCGTGATTTTGGCGACACCATAGCGACTGACGCTGTTGAGGGTGTTCTCATCCATGGCGACGTCGCATCGCCAGTCCGAGGTGCATCCAGGAGAGAGCAGAGACGTCTGCCCTATCGCCCGTGCGTCGAGCCGGCCCTCGACCGAATCATCCTCGCCGCACCTGGCTACGGGTGCATGCTACAGATCCCAGCCAGGACTCCGATTGATGCGTCTGACTGGACTTCTGGCGGCACGAGCACCTCGGGGATCGTCATTGAGAACAACTCCATCTATGACAAGCCGAGGGCGCTGGGCATGCCTAAGGCTCGGCTCGTCGATACCGTCGGGACAGCCCCTCAGGACAGTCCTGGAGAGCTAGGTTCCCCTGCTGACGGTTTCAGTGGATGTGTCCATGCGGACTTCGGTTTGCCAGAGCATGGGCTCGCGGCTGGAGCCTACAAGGTGGCCATCTCATGGGAGGACGTTGGGACAGGTGACGAGGGGGTTGCCTCGGAGCCGATCAACGTAACGATACCATCGCACGCGGGCGGTGCGTACGCCTACACGATCAGGTTGAACTACCTGCACCCTGGGTACTTCATGCCTGAGAGCGCTGGGTATCGGATGAACGTGTACATCGCTCCGCCTGGTTCCGAGGCGTTGGCGTTCTACGGCAGCTATGACTGCTGGGGGCGCAACATGAGCACGCTGTCCGCCTACGGCGAGGTCTACCGGAGCGCGAAGTATGGGTTCAACATCTGCGAGAGCACGGACTGGAACGCTCTGATCAGATCGTTCGACCTACCCGTGAGGGGTGGCGACGGCGGCGACATCAGCGGGGTGCTCGACCCGACGCGGTTGGCGCCGCAATCCGCGACGATGCCCATGGGGGCGGATGCGTGCAAGTTCATCCGGGGCGTTCTCTTCTCCGGAGGTGCCGTCGGGGACTCTGGCCCGGCTCTCCAACTCTGGTCGGCAGGGGCCTCAGCGCAGTACGCGCCGAGCGACCCGCTCTTCCGTGATGACGAGTTCTTCATTTTTTCTCACTCGATTGCAGGCGCTAGAGTCCCGAACCTAGTTATCCCTACCGACGGAGATACACAGTCTGTCACCCTAGGGATCGCTGGCAGGTCTTTCCCAGACGCATACCAGGGCATTGGGATGGTCGAATCTGACCTATTCCCTGGCCACAACTCAAACCTCTACGTCGACAGGGTCCTTAACCCGATCGTGAGAGACCTGTATAGGCTTGTGTCTGTACCGTCCACTACGGACATACGTCAGAACATCGAGCGGGTGCGGCTGACGCGGCCATTGTTTGACCGTGGCCGTAAGGTCGGGCTTTCGCCGGATTCTGAGCCGCAGTACTCGGTCTTCAACAAGGACCTGTTCTACGTGATGCCTAGGGGTGTCTTGCAGATCGGGGACCCTGGGTACCCGAACAGGGCAAGCCCGCTGTTCAGGAAGATCGTAGACCCGCCTCGTGGAGACGACATACGGGCGATTGGCCAGCTTGCCGGTAGCGCCGTCGTCTGCACCCAGAAGGAGACCTACAGCTACTCCTGGTATCGGAACCCGGGTGGAGAGACCCCAAACCTCGTCAGCAGCGAGTTTGGGTGCATCGGCTCCAACACGATGGTCGAGTTCGATGGCGGGCTGGCATGGCTGTCTGACCGAGGGCCTGTTGCTCTCGGCCAGGGGCTACAGCATGTAGGTCGTCACGTGGCAGAGGACTTCAACGGCGATGACCGTAGGTACGCACGGGACACCACCGGACTGATGCGCCACTCGTGGTCCGCACACGACCCTCAGCGTGGGCTGGTCATGTGGGGTCTTCTCCGGTCTACGACATACGGTGGGACCGTGAGGATCATGTACGAGGGTGCGCCCTACACGCAGGCAACTGCCTCTGACCAGGTGCTATCGAGGTTCCCGTGCGACGAGGTCCTCATCTGGAGCTATCGCGCAGACGCCTTCTCGACATGGAGGCCTCCGGCAGGTCTGGAGATCTATTGGATGCGCGAGATGCGTGACAAGTACGGCACTGTCCGGATGTGCTTCCTCGCGGCAGACGGCCGGATCTACGCGCTAGACGACGAGTGGTCTGACTCCAACGGGATGTTCGGCAACGCCAGCATCGTTGGCGTTGCATCCTCCAGCGCCACCGCATCGACCACCCTGTCCCTCACTGGGCTGGTCACCTACAAGGACGGGGACGCATACACGCTGAAGCGAAACTTCGCGACGCTGCTCCGGGTAGGGATGCTGGTTGAGTTCCTTGACGATCGCGGCGACGTCTTTGCCGAGACGGCGATCTCGAGCATCACCACCACGAGCGAGGACAGCAACTCAGAATCTGTGATCGAGCTTTCCGCGCCTCAGACATGGTCTGCCGGCCACAGCGTCCGTATCGGTGGCCGTCAGCGCGCCACTATCACATCGACCTACATCGGGGCGGAGACACCGGATACCATGCAGTGCCAAAGGGTCCAGATGCGATACTCGGTCGAGGGGACGAATGGTCACGCAAACGCCCGTGTGCGGATGTTCAAATCCGAAGTCGGCGTAGGCGAAGGGGAGGAGGCCAGGATCGTGGACTTCACCTCTGCTGGCAAGTGGGAGGCCATCGGGTACCAAAAGCCTTCTGTGGCGATCCCGCTCGAGATCGAGAGGGTTGGTCGGAGGAAGAACTTCTCGCGTGGCGAAATCAGTGGTCCAGAGCTAGCTGTCCAGATCGAGATCACCGGTGAGAAGCAGACCAGGATTCATGACATCGCCCTAGAGATCGGATGATTGGATCATGGGCTGGAATGACTTCTGGGATGATGTAGGCGATAGCGCGGAGTCTGCTGGCAAGGCCATCGGTAAGGGGGCCTCTGACGTACAGCAGTGGTACAAGGACACAACCGACGAGGGCTATAGCTGGTTCGGCATCCGGTCGCAGGGCGGCAATGTGCAGTTCAGCAGCCCTCCGCCGCAACCAAAGATATCCGGATGGAGCGACGTCTCCGACCCGAACCTGGAGGGTCCGAATGTAGCCATCCAGCAGTGGTACCCGAGGAAGTCTGGGTGGAGCTTCGAGATCGGGACCGAGTACTTTGGCGCTCCTGGCTCTCTGCCAAGTGGGGAGGTATTCCTGTGTCACCCGCCAGACTGCGTATTCGACTCCCTCACCATGACCATGACGAACACGGACCTCAACGACGCTCCATCAGACGTCGGGGCCGGGTTTCGGTGTCGGCTTGTCCAGCGTACCAAGGACAACAAGCCGATATTCGTCAGCGGTAGCGCCACGTCGTCAGCGGACGATGGGACCATCTACAGGACCGACCTGAGACTCGCGGCGAAGAGCGGGCTTCGAGCCCTGGAGACTATTGGTGGCCCGGTTGTGACGGGACTCCCGATGTACGTCTCGCTGGAGACATACGGGGACTTCTCTTCGATCACCGGACTCGACTACCTGCAAGTCCAGGTCACGGCCAACCTCATTCTGGAGGCGGTGTCGTAGGATGTTCCGACCTTACCAGTTCCGGATCATGCCGCCATCAGGGGATACGCTTGTTCAGCAAGGGCCCCAATCGCAGCAGACCAGCGTGGTCGCGAACGTGAGGTTCCCCATCGGTACGACTGTCGATCTATCTACGATCCCCGTCGGCGGCGTGAAGGACTTCTTCCTGTGGCAGCCGTACCAAGGGAGCCTTGACGCGGTGTTCGTGGGCGCGTCTTCAGACGTGGACCTTGGATCCGACGCTGCCTTCCAGCTCGTCCAGATCAACGGGGCCTCGCAGAGCGAGCTGACGAGCTCTGTTACACTCAGGACTGTTGGTATCGAGCCGACCCAGATTGCTGACGATTCCGCTAAGGTGCTCGACGGCCCGGTATTCCTTCGGGTGACCATGCCCGCTGTAGCTGTAATCTTGTTCGTCACGGTCCATTCGATCACACCAGAGATACCATGACTTCCACGACGTTCCCAGGCGACCCGTACTACGACCCGAACGCTCCTGGCTGGAAGCCGGGGGCTGTCGATCGATGGACTGGAGACCACTACATCGACCCGGAGACTGGGCTCCTCACGGGTCCGTACCCTCTTCCTCCGGCTAGCGTCGCCAGGGGTTACCAGGCTCTCCACGACAGGGCCATCTGGGAGCGTCGGCAGCGCTACATGGACCAAGCGCAGACGACCCTGCGCGACGCCACCGCGTACCAGCAAGGCGCTCTTGGCCTCCTCCAGTCGTACCGAGCCGGCGGGTCGTCTGCCATCGAGGCCGGCATCTACAACCAGGTTGCCGGTGGGCGCAGGGCGGAGGCTGCCGGCTACTTCCAGCAGGCACAGATGACGCAGCCGCTGGACCTCCTTGGTGATCTCCGCCGCGAGGAGGGCGCAAAGGCCGCAGGGAGGGCCGAGCGAGCCAATGAGCGCGCATTCATCGCGGGGCTGGTTGGTAACGGCACGGTCGCGTACACGACCTATGCGGGACAGCAGGGGTCGAATGACGGCGGGCAGCGGTTCACTGGTGGCAACGATGGGTCCGCTGGTGGTGGCGGTGGTGGTGGGCCGACAAGCGCGGGTGGCGGCGGCGGTGGAACCGCCATCCAGTCGCAGATCGAGCCCGACCCGTCGTCAGGGTCGGCCTACCAGCCCACCCAGTCCTCCGGAAGCCCGTCAGCCGGCCAGCAGCAGCAGCAGGGGTCTCCATTCGCCGGGCAGGGCTACCAGCAGCAACAGCAGCAGCAGCAGTCCTCAGGTGTCACCATGGACCCTTTCAAGGGCACCGAGGAGGTCGGCAGTGGCTCTACGGTCGAGGGCCGGCAGCAGGGCGGCCCACAGGTATCTGGCGGTCGTGCCCCAGGCCAGTCGGACGCGTCAACGCTGGCCGCCATGGTCGCGATGCCCGGCGTTGACGGAAACTTCTCTCAGGAGAGCTTCGCGGCAGCAGCCGCATCGCAGACCCGCACCGGATCCCCGTTCGACGACATGATGCGGGTCGACCTGAATCACTACATCGCCGATCTGTACGACAGGGATCCGTTCTACACATCGCTCCCCGTGGCGATCCAGTCGCGGTGGAACGATCGCTTGTTCGGAGAGCAGGGAGATGCGGCATGAGCGGCTTCGACGTGATGATGCGGTCAGACGAGCTGATCCAGCGGGACCGCCAGTTCTATGACGCGCAGAGGTTTGCGGCAGACCGACAGACGGCCGACATCGTCGCGAACATCCCGTTGCAGGCCCTCAACGCGAACCTCCAGGCGAAGCGCGCTGAGAGCGACATGCGGTTGCAGGAAGCTGTCATCGAGGAGCAGTTCCATCGCAACAAACTCGCACGCATGCGCGAGCTAGACGAGAGCGATTTGATGCGTGAGCAAGTCGTTGCAGCCAGGCTCGCGAACGAGACCATGAGGAAGCGGCTGAAGACCGATGATCAGAAGTCGGTGGACGCGCACAGGGAGCGATTCACCAAGCTCTACAGTGAACACCCCGAGATCTACCACCGCCATGGCATCAGGGGGGAGCCTGGCAAGGATGGGTACCTCAAGATGGGGCGGATCCCTGAAGGCGAGAGGTCGAAGTACCCCACCGACAACATGATCCAGGGTCGCCTCCAGGCCGCGGAGGCTCGCCGGCAGGAGAGCCATCAGCTACAGAGCCTGAAGGCAGCAGCCGAGGCCGCTGAGGAGTCTGGTGACTACCAGAGAGCAGAGGAGATCAGGCGTGCCATCGCCGGGATGGCTCCCCAGTCCCAGCTCGATCAACAACCAAAAGCCAAGGAAGACCCACTAGCCAGTGAGAAGGCCGACTTGTCGTTGAGGTTCCAGCGGTCGCAGGCAGTCAGCGGAGGTGGTGCCTACGTGGAACCGGGCCGCATGGCCGAAGCATTCTACGCGAATCGTGAGAAGCTCCGGTCGATGTGGAGGAACTCGATCAAGAAGGTCCCTCGCGCCAAGGACCTGTCTGACGAGATGATCGACAAAGAGCTTATGGATCTGCTCTCTTCGTCTTCTCCGGAGATGCTCGAGCAGCGACAGGGGCTGATCAACTACATCATGGGCTCAGATAAGTAGATGACATCTATCCCACCACCGCAGAATCCCATCGGTGTCGCCGACCCGCAGCAGTCCATGATGGACAGCATCGTTGCTGCGTCGGTAGATCGAGACGAGCAGGCGCAGGGCCTCATGGACTCCGTGGTCAGGGCCAGGAGTGAAGAGGCGCAGACTGCCGGAGAAGTGGTGGGTTGGCAGGTGGCCGCTGGCGCAAAGGTGCTCGGCGATTCGATCGCGAACATCGCATCGCTATCGGCTCGGGTTGCCGGCGGGCTGATGTCGGCGACGAGAGGCCAAGGGTTCTCGGCTGGGTACGAGTCTATCGGCGGCGAGATCGAGGACGCTTTCGGCTCAGAGCAACCGTCGATACTCGACGTGATGGCCGCGGTAGACCCGTTCGGCGACAACAGCGGGATCCACGTCGGCGATGCAGCCGACAAGCTGATCCAGAAGCGCCTCGGCCGAAGCGCTGTCATCGGCCAGACCATCGGCCACATCGCATCCTTCGCTACCGGCCCATCCAAGGCTATCGGCAGCGCTGTCCAGAAGGCCTCTGGGCCATTGAGCAGGTGGGCTCAGCGGGCAGCTACGAAGGCCATCGCAGGAAAGGGTGCCGGCGAGGCCATCCTCAAGCAGGGTCGCATATGGGACTACGTCGCTGGGACGCCGAAGTGGAAGCAGGTTCTTGCTCGAGCTGGCGGACGATGGGTAGGTGAGTCGATCGATACAGGAGCGATGCTCGCCGCGCAGGCTTACGCGATGGGCGAGGACGAAGATCGGCTCAGCAGCATGGGGGCGATGGCTCTCATGGCTCCTTTCATGGTGCCGATTGCCAAGCTCGGGCAGGGTGTAGCATCAAAGGTCGCTTCGCTCGGTGTTACCAGGGAGCAAGCAGCCAAGATCACCCAGGGTCTCCGGGACATGGAGTCCGGGAAGATCTCGATCGACTCGCTGGACGAGCTGATCAAGGCCAACACGTCGACCGCGATGCGCGGCGCCGCCAACTACATTGTGGCTCCAGCCTTGGAGGGGACCGCCTTCATGGGGCTAGACGAGAATGCCCGTGGGCTTCTCCAGAAGGGTCTGAGTGGTGACGAGGAGGCATGGGCAGACCTGGCGATGATCTGGCTAGGCACTGCTGCCGGGATAGCGGTCACCAAGTATGGCGCTCCGATCGATGGGATCGCGTTTCTCAAGACTATCCGGCCCGATCTCAACCGGCTCAGCATCTATGCCGAGGCGGAGGCATCCAAGAAGGTCGACAACTGGCGCGAAGAGCCAGACATGGTGGAGAAAGACCGCCAACGACAGGGGCCGGTCAGCGAAAAGGACCGTGCGACCATCCAAAGCAGCGAGGAGAAGCTCAAGCAAGCTGTTGATGCGCTCGATGTGATGTGGGCCGAGATCCCGGCCGATGCCGCGATCAAGTCGGGCTGGGAGCCGAGTTTCCCGAACAGCGGGGTTGTCGAGCTCAATCACAACGGCTTCTCCATGCGCATGAAGCGTCAGGGTGTCACCGGCGATATCGATCTCCGGCTGTCGCCAGACACGGAAGCTGCCTTGAAGGACTTCGGTGTAGACGTGCCTTCAGGGGTAATGAGCGGCCTGAAGGCCATCGAGGCCATCGGGCAGGTGACGATGCTGTCCACCCTGAGAAGCGCCCATGGGGCTCTCCTGTTCGACAGGATGGGGTACCGAGAGGTCGGGACCGGACTCTGGGTCAACCCGGCCAATGGCCGGTACTACTCGATGAGGCTCGACGGAAAGATCGCATCAAAGGAGGCGCTGCAATCCAAGTGGACCGAAGTCGAGGATGTCCAGGCTGTTGGCGTTGGTGGCGAGGTGCGGTGGTCGAATGAGACTTCCCAGGCACTCCAGAGGTTCATCATCCAGAAGCAGGCTCAGTCACCCGACCCACTGGTCGATGGCATCTTGAGCCTGGCGCTGATCCAGGCCCAGAGCGGTAACAGCGCCGCATCCGACCAAGTTCGCGCTTACCTCGGTTCCCGTAGCTTGGGTGAGATCATCGCAGAGTTGAAGCCTGGCACCGACCGTAGCCTGGCCATCACGCTCGGCCGTCTGGCGTCTGGGCACACAAACTCGCGAGAGGCCCTCATGAGCGGAGATCGCGAGATGGTCGAACGCATGACCGATGGTCGCGACGACGGCAAGGCCCCGGTCACTGACGAGCAGATCGTCCAGGACATACAGAACACGATCGCCGAAGAACTGAAGAGGGAGAACCCAGACATGCCAAGCGGCGAGTCTGGCGGTATCGCGATCCCGTCGAAGGCCGAGCTCGAGGCGATGGTGGCCGACGCGAAGCGGTCCGGCAAGTTGACCGCGAAGGGTGTCTCCGACTACATCTTCCGGTCGGCGTACGAGATACTTTCCCGCGAGGTCCCTGAGTCGTCGTTCCCGCGCGAGATGCAGGAGATCGATGCGAGGGGAGAGTATCTATCCGGACAAGCTGGTTCTGGCGTCCGGAAGATGAAGCAGTCCGCTGGTTCTAGGGAAGGACGGCGCTTCCTCAGAGAGCGGATCAAGGGTAGTGACTACACCTTGTCAAAGGGTTCAGAGATCCCTGACGACTTTGAGTACAGCGCAGCCCGCCTGGCTGCTAGCAAGCTCATCGAGCCAGGAGGCTCTAGCAAGGCTGAGAAAGAGTCCAGAGAGGGTTTTGTGGCTGGTACGCAAGAAGCTCTTCTCCGGTCGTGGAGCGATGCTCGCAATGCAGGCACCACCAGAGATGAGAATGGCAAGACGGTGCCGATCCCTGAGATTGAGTCTTCGGTTGTCCCATTCCGGCCTGGGCGCGATGTGGAGGCTGTGATGGCTCAGGAATCCCTTCGGATTCCGTACTTCAAAGGCCTCGCTGCTGCCCACCCAGAGCGGATGGTTCCGGTGACGAAGGAGGTGGTGAATAAGAAGTCCAAGCGGCGGAGGACTGTGACCGTGATGGAGGGTCCCAGGGAAAACCAGAAGCCGAAGATGCGTCGCGAGACGTGGGAGGACATCAACGAGCGGTACCTAGAGAAGGTCCGGAGTCTCGGCGGCGCCCGTGAATCCCTGGACGCGAAACAGGCTACCGAGTTCGTTCGCGAATACCGTCACCGGCCGGACTGGTTCCGCGGCTATGAGATGCTGGAGCCGAACATCACGAAGATCGTGGATGAGGCCGTGAGGTCGCAGTCGAAGGCGACGGCATTCCATGAGAGGTACGGGCAGGACGTCGAGAACCGGGCGGCTGCGATCAAAAGTCTGAAGGGTGCACTCGAGGAGCCAGGTGCCGACGTCGAGGCCATACAGAGGGCGATCGACAACCTGAACCGTGGTGGGTCTAGCCGCGCGCTGTCGAGCTTCTTCCTGGAAGCCGAGGCCGCCATGAGGTCGCGTGGCGATATCGGCTACCTCAGTCGCGTTGGAGAGATCGCCAGGCATTGGATCCAGCGCGCCCAGGCGTCGGAGCCGATCACCATGAGCAAGCCGTGGAAGGTCCTTGCGTCGTACGCTCGCTATGCGAGTCCCGTCCTGGCCGTGAAGTCTGGCTTGTACGACATCCCCGACATGTTTATCCGTGGGGCTACGTACTTCGGCGGTGCCCCCACCCTACGGGCGTTTGCCTCGGTGGCACGGAGCCCTCGAGAGATGGTCCACTACTACGAGGACGTCGGCGCCATGACGAGGGCATCCGGCGACCTTGCGATTGAGGAAGCGTCGGGTCCGCTGCAATCGATGGCAGACAAAGCGGCGGCGCCATCCCAAGCGCTAGAGCGGTTCAAGGGAGCGCTGTCTGGAAAGCTGGCTGACATCATCATCGCGAGGTTCAAAGACAAGACCGCCCCTGAGGGTTACCATGATGTGGCGCGTAGCGACCTGAAGCTCGACACCGACACCCTGGCCGAGATCCGGTCGGGCGAGATGAGTAGCGCCACCATCGCTAGGCTAAGGCGAGGCATTACGTCGCTTCTGACTAGCCGTCAGACAAGCTCCGAGGCGTCTTCCTTCGGCAGTGACCCAAGGATCACCGCGATTGTTCCATTCCGGAAGTTCTTCACCGCACGGATCCCCAAGGTGTACGACGTCGTCGCCGCGCTGGCGAGGAGCAAGGATGCGGCAGAGTTTGGCCGCAATGCGTGGAAGACGTCCAAGCTGGCTCTCGGCATCACAGGTGGCGGGCTGGCAGCTCAAGCGCTTGCCCTAACGCTCTCCGAGTTCTTCAAGTCTGGCGACCCGACAAGGGGGGCCAGGGTGCTTTGGTCTAGGCTCAACGCCGGTCCGCTTGGAACCGTCGCTCGCGCAGGAGTCTCACAGGTAGTCGGTGGTCCGTTCGCGTCGGCGGCCGAGGCCCTACTCAACCCAGACTCTGCGTCTAGGTGGGCCAACCTCACCCATCCGACCAGACTGGCTAGGTCGCTCGCGCTCGGCGTGTCGAGTGCAGTGGACGGCGACTGGCAGCGTGCATGGGACTACCTATTGGCGGACACCGGAGCGGTCCCAATGGCCAGGGAGGGTCGCCACGTTGTGACCCTTGCCGCGGCAGCGATGCACGCTGAGAACACAGGCATCGTTCAGGACATCCGGTTCGTGGAGGGGATCCTCCGCGACGCTGGAGTCACCTTCTCGTACGGCACGAGGAACAAGCCCGACGAGTTCTACGAAGCCCTCGGGGAGATCGTCAAGATCGCCAGCAGGACGGACATCGACGACAAGCAGAAGATCGCGGAGTCTCATGCCGCTCTACAGACCGCGTTGGGTTTGACTACATCAGATCGTCTGGCGTCAGCGGTATCTGCGCAGCAAGTCATGGCCAAACTCAGCGACGCCCAAAGACGGATGGTGAGCGACCAGGCCCTAGACGATGGGATGATGGAGCGTCTGTACCAGCACGACTCCCTGCTTCGCAGGATGGCGAAGAGGATCCGAGAGGATATGAGGGGCACGTACGTTGACGATTGGGGCGGGGCCCTGGAGGAAGTCAAGAACCAGGCAGCCATGGGTGCCGGCGACCGATGGAACGACCTGACCGACAGAGCCATGGACGAGGCGATCAACGGCATCATTGATGGCGATGGCGAAGGTGCCCACCTGAAGGAGGTGTCAGATGCGATGGGGTCGTTCCCGGATCAGCTCGACCAGGTGTTCGG
>Ga0075460_10000114_pt1 | contig 27053 bp, 22 predicted proteins | sample DEB08_DNA_3_FD_77580 | JGI IMG/M metagenome (GOLD analysis project Ga0075460, IMG submission 77580) | Aqueous microbial communities from the Delaware River and Bay under freshwater to marine salinity gradient to study organic matter... | ecosystem: Environmental > Aquatic > Marine > Coastal ...
GCGTCACTCACGGAGGTGCCGACCGCCCAGGCGCGGCCCAGGAGCAGGGCGCTGGCGATGAGGAGGACGACGCTCACGACGAGCCCGATGAGGGAGGGAGCGGCGAGCAGGGAGCTGATCATGGCGGCCCCACCGGTGACGAGCAGTGCCGTCGCCGTGATGAGCAAGGTCAGCCGCCACGGGCCGCGCGGCGGCACCCTCACCCAGGTGCGTTGCACGGCGGCGTCATCCTGGGGCACCGGCCGTGGTGCCGGCCAGAGGAAGCCAAAGATCGGTCGCTGCGGCTTCAGGGCAACCACCCCAGCGCGCGCACCACCGCTGTGACCGCGGCGGCGACGATGAGGACGACGAGGAAGGGTGCGCGCAGCAGGAGTGCGACAAGTGCCGCGAGGACGCCGGGGACCCGCGCGTCGAAGGTGATCGACGTGCCGGAGACGAAGGTCCACAGTCCGATGAGCGCCGACAGCAGGGCGATAGGGATGAGGACAGTGATGCGTCGCGCAAGGGGAGTGTCGAGCCACTTCTCCGGGACGACGTACCCAAGGAGTTTGAGGCCGTAGGCCGCCCCCGACGCGATGAGGATCGTCGGCCACATCAGCGCTCCACCTCCGGGGCGCGCGCACCAAGGACGAGTCCGACCGCGATGCCCGCGGCTCCCGCGAGCAGCACCGGCAGCCCCGCGCTGAGGAACGGTGCGAGGATCACGGCGGTGCCGAGGGAGGCAATCGCGACCCAGCGCATGGGCCAGGAGTTCAACCGCGGCCAGATAAGCGCGAGGAACGCGGCCGGCGCGGCCGCGTCGAGGCCGAAGACGTTGGGATCCTCGATGAAGCCGGCACCGACGGCGCCGAGCAACGTGCCCAGATTCCACAGTACGTAGATCGCGATGGCGGTGGACCAGAAGGCGAGGCGTGCCGCATCGCGACGATCCTCATGTCCCACGGCCATTCCGGTGGATTCGTCGATCGTCCACTGGGCGGCGAGGAGTCGGCGCAGGCCGCGAACGCGCAGGATCGGGGCCATGGCCACGGCATAGAAGGTGTTGCGGGTGCCGATGAGGGTCGCGGTGGAAATGGCGACGAGTGCACTGCCGCCGGAGGCGATCACGGCGATCAGGGCGAACTGCGAGGCGCCGGTGAACATCAGCAGTGACAGTGCCTGCGTCTGCCACACACTCAATCCGGACGCCACCGCCAGCGCACCGAAGGAAATGCCGTAAGCACCGGTGCCGATGCCGATGGCCAGGGCGTCGCCGATGATTGCGCGCCGTGGGTCTGTGCCCTTCATCGGTGCGCGTCCACGATCTCCTCGACCCGCGCGCGTGCGGCCGCGTCGTGGGCGGGGATCGTGCTGAGGCGGGTACGTCGTTCCATGACGTCCGACACCGTAGTCGCCCCCTCGCAGGTCACCGCGTGGACCACCTCGACCCCGAGGACGCCGACACCGGGCGCCACCGGCTCGAGGAGTGCGGCATCCGCTTCCGCGTAGGAGGCGACACGTGGTGCCTCCGCGCCGTACCGGCGCACGAGGCGAAGCGGAATCCCGGTCGGAGCCTTCGTGCGTCGGGGTTGAGCCCCGAGGAGGGGCAGTGACGCGGTGCGGCAGGGTCCGGCCGGCAGGTCCGCAGCGTCGAGGGCGTCCTGCGCCATGCGGCGATAGGTCGTGAGTTTGCCCCCGGTGACGGTGATGAGGTCGTCGGGTCTGCGGGCGACGCGGTGTCGTCGGGAAATGTCCGCCGAGGAACTCGCGGAGTCGGCCACGAGCGGGCGAAAGCCTGCGTACGACCCAACGACGTCATCGTCGGACAGTCCGCGCTCGAAGGCTGGCGCGAGATGCTCAAGAATCCACCGCGCGTCATCGTGCGGGGCTGCCGGCAGGGTCACCGGTCGACCCGGCACCTCAACGTCCGTGATCCCCGCGATGACCGGCCCGTCGGCCGTGGGCAACGCGAAGACATAGCGGCCGAGGTCACCGGGGACGGGCACGGTGATTGCGGCCCGTGGATATCCGAGCGCGGCTGGGTCGAGGAGCACGTGCGATCCCCGGGAGAGGACGAGCGGTGTCTGCGCATCGAGTTCCTCCGTCCAGATGCCGGCGGCCACGATGACCTGGCGGGCGCGCAGGGTGAAGGTGTCCCCGTCCGCGTGCACGAGCACCTCCGTGCCCGAGGCGGACTCGGCGCGGGCACGGGTCACGATGCGCGCGCCGTGTGCGGCCGCAGTGCGTGCCACCGAGATGACGAGTCGTGCGTCATCGACAAGTTGGCCGTCCCAGTGCAGCGTCGCCCCGATCAGGCCATCGCGAGTCAACCCGGGTGCCGCCTCGAGCGCCTCCTCGGCGGACAGCCGACGTGGGCGACCGAGAGTGCTGCGCGGTGTGCCTGCGGCGGCGCGCATGAGATCGGCGGCCTTCAGACCGATCGGCACCAGCAGGCGATCGCGACGCGGGCTGTCGGCATAGAACGGCATGACGTGGGGGAGCGGCCGGATCAGGTGGGGCGCGATGCGCTGCATGAGTCGATCACGTTCGACGGCACTCTCCCAGGCCACACCGACGTCACCGTGGGCGAGATAGCGGAGTCCTCCATGGGCGAGACGACTTGACCACCGGGAGGTCCCGAATGCGAGATCCTCGGCCTCGATGACGCCGACGGACAATCCCCGGGTCGCGGCGTCGAGGGCAATTCCCGCCCCGGTGATGCCCCCGCCCACCACGAGGACATCGCTCACCTCGCGGCGCAGGGACTCCAGGTCGCGGGAGCGGCGTTGACGGTCGAGGTCGCCGGAGGACATGTGCCCAGGTTGCCACGCCCGCGGTGACACACTGGCCACGTGGTGGACGACGAGCATCTGGTGACCTGGGGCACGCCTCGACATCCTGTGTCGGTGGAGGGCCCCGTCGGGGAGTTCCTGCGTCGACATGTCGGGGCAGCCGAACCTTGGCCGACGGAGTCCGCGGCGTCACTACCGCCCTATCGGTTGTCCGCGGAGGATCTCGAAGCCTTTGCGGCCGTCGTGGGGTCGGCCCACGTCGACATTGCGGAGCCGGCTCGGCTGGCGGCCACCGGTGGGGCGAGCTACCTGGACTGGGTCCGCCATCGCGCTGGCGATCGCAGCGACGCACCCGACGCTGTGGTGCGCCCGTCGACAGAGGACGAGGTTGTACAGGTGCTTCGCGTCGCCGAGCAACGCGGCATCGTGGTCGTCCCCCACGGCGGGGGCACCTCCGTAGTCGGCGGCCTCCGTGAGACGCGTCCCCACGTGGCACTCGTCCTGGACCGGCTCGGCCTACTCCTCAACGTCGATGAGGTCTCGCATCTCGCTGTTGTGGGACCGGCCGCGACCGGGCCGCGACTCGAGCCGCTCCTCGCTGCACGCGGGCTCACCCTCGGGCATATCCCGCAGTCCTGGGCGCGCGCCAGCATCGGCGGCTACGTCGCCACCCGATCGGCGGGGCAGGCGTCGACCGGCTACGGCCGCATCGACGACATGGTCGAGGCGCTGACGGTCGCTACGCCGCGCGGACTGCTGCACCTCGGGCGCGGACCGTCGAGTGCGGCGGGACCTGATCTCCGGTCGCTTTTCGTGGGCAGTGAGGGGACGCTCGGCGTCATCACCGCCGTCACGTTGCGTGTGCGTCCACTGCCCAGCGAGCGGCGCTATGAAGCGGTGGTGTTCCCCAGCTTTGCCGCGGGCGTGGCGGCCTTTCGCGCTATCGCGCAAGGCCGGGTCACCGCTGACGTCATGCGCCTGTCTGATGAGGCGGAGACCCGCACATCGCTGGCGCTCTCGGGACCCAAGGGCGCTGCTGCGGCGGCTCTCGGGCGCTATCTGCGCGCCCGGGGCGTCGACGTGGGCCAGTCCGCTTTGGCGATTCTTGGTTGGGAGGGCACCGACGGTGCCTACGTCGTCGATCGCCGCAGAGCCACCTGGCGCATCCTCAAGGACCACGGCGCCGTGGCTCTCGGCCGTCGTGCCGGTGGGTCGTGGCGTCGGGGTCGACTCGATGGGCCCTTCCTGCGCGACGCGCTGATGGATGCCGGCTATCTGGTCGAGACCCTCGAAACCGCGTGTGATTGGCGGGGCTATCTCGACCTGCACGAGAACCTCACGCGCGCGATCAGCGATGCCTTGGAGACCTCCGTGGGGCAGGCGTATGTCATGTCCCACCTGTCGCACGTCTATGAGACCGGAGCCTCGCTCTACACCACGGTCATCGCCGCCGCGGATCGCCGTGACCCACAGGGGCAATGGCAGGGCGCCAAGGAGGCGGCCATGCACTCCATCGTGTCCGCTCAGGCCACGGTGACCCACCACCACGGCATTGGTCGCGATCATGCTCCGTGGCTCGCCGATGAGTGGGGTGGATTGGGGCTCGACGCGATCAGCGCGGTCAAGTCGGCACTGGATCCGGAGGGCGTCCTCAACCCCGGCGTACTGCTGCCTGACACCGCGCCATGAGGCGAGTGGTCCCCGCTTCTGAAGCGGGAAGCGCCTCGGCCTATGTGCAGCGCGGCCTCGTCATCTTCGCCGTGCTCTGGCAGGTCGCGTGGTCGGCGACGGAGATCGTGCCACGCGCCCTTGATATCGGTGGTGCGGCCATCATCGTGTCGTGTGCGACAGCGGTGACCTGGCTGTTCCTCGTGAGCACCCTGTGGGGACCGCGGTGGTGGCGGCGATTCATGTCTCTCGCGATCGTCCTGGACCTCGCCACACTTGCGATCGCCGCGGTGGCCCTGTCTGTCGTTCCTGTGGAAGCGGGCACGTGGCCGATCGGCACCATCGCTGCCGTCCGCGCCGCGGCCTTCGCGACGATCGTCCTCACGACGGGACCGGGACTCGTCATTGCGGCGACCATCTCGGTTGCCTCGGTCGTGACCCTGATCGCGGGGCCTGCGAGTGTCGGGTTCGACGACGCCATACTCCAGACGCTGTACGCCGTCGCGCTTTCCCTGGGGGCTGCGGCGTTAACCCGCGGCATGCGCCGCTTGGCGGCACGGACCGACGAGGCACACCAGCGTTTGGCCGACGAGCACACGGTGAGTCTTGTACGTGCCGGTGTTGAGCGGTCAACCGTCGGACACGAACGGCGCCTCCATGACCAGGTCCTCAACACATTGGCGGCGATCGGTCGGGGCGCGCTCTCGGATACGACGTCGATTCGGGAGCGCTGTCGTGAATCGGCGACCTCCCTTCGAGTGCTCGTTTCCGAGTCGCCTCTCACCCGATCGGACACCCATCACGTGGTCCATGAGGCCCTTGCGACGCTGCCGGCCGGTTGGACGGTGCAGCGCCGCTACGACGAGGAACAGTTCACTCAGGTCCCTGACGATGTCAGCGCGGCCTTCGCCGCCGCCACGGCCGAGGCGATTCGCAATGCGGCACGGCATTCAGGCGGGTCCGTCCTCACGATCTCGGCACGACAGGACGGACCCACGCACATCGTGCAGATCGATGATGACGGCGGCGGACTCACGGATGACACGGTCGCGGGCTTGGGCATGGCGCGATCCATCCGCGGAGCGATGATCGGGTGCGGTGGGTCAGCGACGTGGTGCACCTCCCCGAGGGGGGGTTTGCGCGTCGAACTGAGCTGGACGCCATCCCCTGAGGCCAGTGGAGACTCAGTTGTGACGCTGGCGGCCGATGCCGTGCGTGTGCTCCCGGCGATCGGGCCGCCGTTCCTACTCGCCTTCCTGGGCTATGGAGCCCTCGTGGTTGCGGCTGGATGGCCCTATTACCCGCAGCCGCAGTGGGCCGGACTGTGGCTCGCGATTGCCGTAGCCGCCGCACCCTTCGCGGGTGCGGTCCCACGTGTTGCCCGGTGGGTGGGATTGACCGGAGGGCCGTCGTGGTCGTGGCGCGTCGTCGTGGGTATGACCATCAGCTCTCTCGCGGCCTTTGCTGTCGTTCGACTCGAAGTGCTCTCGGTCGCGGGAGCGGAGATGCCGGTCTGGGTCACCTGGTCCTCCGAGGTGGCGGTCGGTCTGTTGTTTATGACCGTCCTGCTCGGGCCACCGTGGACCATCGCACCCGTCCTCGCCGTGTGGGTGCTCGCTCAAGGTGGTGGACTGGCCGAACTCATCCAACCCGGTGCCGTGATGCTGATGATCGCCGCTGTCTTCGCCTGGAGCATGCGTCGACGCGCGCGCGACTATGCGCAGACCACTGCGGAATTGCTGAATGAACGAGCACGCAACGAGGCTGCCGTCCTCGATGAGCAGCGCAGGCGACAGCGGTTCGATTCCCTCGCGACCTACACCGCGGTACTCCTCGATGGCATCAGTGACGGTTCCCTGGATCCCCACGATGTTGACGTGCGCCAGCGTTGCCTGCTTGAGGAGCGGGTCGCTCGCTCCCTCGTCCGTGTCGATCGCGAGGAGGGGGCAATCGAGTCGCTCCTGCACGATGTCGTCGTCCGGGGCCGTGAACGTGGCGTTTTCGTCGACGCCGACGTGTTGGGCGCAGGCTCGGCACCATCGGTGACTCCGCGACTCGACAACGTGCGAGCCGAGGTCATCGACGTGCTGTCGACTCGATTGCCTGCGGGCGCCCAAGTCCGAATCACCGGAGGGTGGGAGGACAATCGAGTGGTGGTCCGCCTCCTGGCAGAGTTAGACGGCGAGGAACGCCTGTGGGAGTGGGAGGTTTGATGACGGACGCGCGAGAGCCCATTCGTGTTGCCGTGCTGGATGACCATCCACTGGTCCGCGAAGGCCTGGCCGCTCTTTTGGCTGTCCCAGCCAGTGATCACGATCCGGCGGTGGAGGTCGTCGTTGCCGGCGAGGATCTCGAGGGGGCGCTGGCCCTACGCCCGAACGTTGTGCTGCTCGACATCGTGATGGGGGACAGCGGGCCCATCGCCGCCAAAGTACGTCAGTGTCTTGATGGAGGCGCAGAAGTCCTCCTCATCAGTGCGACCGCACCGCCCTCGGCCATCCTGTCCGGACTGCGCGCGGGGGCACTGGGGTTCCTGCCGAAGACCGCGAGCGTCGACGAGGTGCGGACCGCGGTGGTGGACGTCGCCCGGGGTGAGGTCCACCTCACGGTCGATCTCGCGGCCGTCCTCACCGCCGACCCGGAGCGGCCCAACCTAAGCCCGCAGGAGTTGAAGGCTTTGCGGCTCTATGCGGCGGGCGGCAAGATTGCGACGATCGCGCGGACGATGGACGTGTCGCCGTACACGGTCAAGGAGTACCTCGACCGGGTGCGCTCGAAGTACGCGGCGATCGGTCGCCAGGCGCGGACGCGGACCGAGCTCTATGTGGCCGCGGATCGCGATGGCTTCCTCGAGGGGGTCAACCCCCTCGGCGACTGAGGGGAAACAAAACACTTGGCAGCCCCCCCGCGGCTGCCAAGTCTGACCATTCCACCGTGCTGGCACGGGGCGAGGCAATGATTGGCCTGTCCCTCAGCGGGGGGACCCACCGTCTCTTGAGGGGAATGCTCCTGAGGGGAGGCCGGGCTAGGAGGTGATGTCGGCGATGAGGCGCACCTCGCGGAGCGGGCCGTCACCGGTCTCACGATCCCGGTGAGCGGAGTCCGGGCCGAAGCCGGCCGACACCAGGAAGGCGCGCATCGGCTCGTCGTCGACCGGGATCCACATGGCCACGGCGTCGTTCCCGGCCTCGCGGAGGTGATCGACGGCCGCGGTGAGGAGTCGCGAGCCATGCCCCTTCCCGCGCGCTGCCGGGTCTACGACGAGGAGGCTGATCTCACCCCAGCGTGGCTCCCGGGATTCGGCGAGGTCGGGGTCGGAACCCGGTCCGATGGCCACGGCACCGACGAGCGTGCCATCCGCATTGACGGCGACCAGCAATCGATGGTCGGTCGCGGTCAGCAGGGCTCGACCCCACTCGAAGGCAATCTCGTCGGGGTCGAGGGCGGCGAGGACCACCGCCGGGAGCAGACCGACGTAGGTCTCTCGCCAGGCCGCCACTTGAACGCGCGCCACATCGTCGACATCGGAGGTGCGGGCAAGGCGAACCTGGTCGGTGGGCACACCCCCTGCCTACCACCCCGCGGCCGTGGCAGCGACCCGTGCCGTTGGACCGGATGAGAGGCAGGCGCAGATAGGGTCCTGTCAGGAGGTGGTCCGGTGGCCGACGAGGTGGAGTTCCGCAGCGATGTCACGGTGGAGTTGGTCAAGGCGTCGGCCCAAGATTCCGATGTCATCTGGGCGGCGCGCGTGTCGACCAAGGGGGAGGCGTCTCTCGACGATGTCGACTCCGATCCGGCCGCCGCGCAGGGACTCATTAACTACCTCATGCGCGACCGGCACGGTACGCCGTTCGAGCACACATCCCTGACCTACTTCGTGTCGGCTCCCATCTTCGTCTTCCGTGAGTTCATGCGGCATCGCATCGCGTCCTACAACGAAGAGAGTGGCCGCTACCGCGAACTCCGCCCGGTGTTCTACGTGCCGGGCCCGGACCGGCGCCTGGTGCAGCAGGGCAAGCCCGGTGCCTACGAGTTCGTCGAGGGCACCCCGGAGCAGTACGACGTCGTCGTGGAGCAGACAAAGGCATCATGTCGGGCGGCGTACGAGGCCTACCAGGAGATGCTCGCCGCGGGCGTGGCACGTGAGGTGGCTCGCATCGTCTTGCCCGTCGGCACCTATTCCTCGATGTATGTCACGATGAATGCGCGCGCGCTGATGAACTTCCTCTCGCTGCGCACCAAGCATCCGGACAGCCATTTCCCGTCCTTCCCCCAGCGCGAGATCGAGATGGTGGCGGACCTCATGGAGCAGGAGTGGGCGCGTCTGATGCCGTTGACGCACGCTTCGTTCGTCGGCAACGGCCGCGTCGCACCGTAGCGGTAGCCTGACGCCATGTCCGTGAAGCAAGGTCCCGTCGGCACGATGCTGACGGCGATGGTGACGCCCTTCCACGCAGACGGCTCGCTCGACATTGAGGGCGCGCAGGTACTCGCCAAGCACCTCGTGGACAAGCAGGCGAACGACGGGCTCATCCTCAACGGCACCACCGGAGAGTCGCCAACGACGTCAGATCAGGAGAAGGCCGATCTCATCCGGGCCGTTCGCGAGGCCGTCGGCGCGCAGGTCCACCTTGTGGCCGGGGTCGGCACCTATGACACCGCGCATTCGGTGCATCTGGCGCGCGAGGCCGCCGCAGCGGGGGCTGACGCTCTCCTCGTGGTGTCGCCGTACTACAACCGGCCGCCCCAGGAGGGTCTCCTCGAGCACTTCCGCACGGTGGCGGACGCGACTGAGCTCCCGGTGATCACCTATGACATCCCCAAACGCACGGGCGTGGCGATCGAGGTCGAGACCATGGTGCGCCTGGCCGAGCATCCGCGGATCATCGCCAACAAGGACGCCAAGGGTGACCTTGACGCGGCCCAATGGGCGATGCGGCGTACCGATCTGGCCTGGTATTCCGGTGACGACATCCTCAACCTGCCGCTTCTCTCGGTGGGAGCACACGGCTTCATCTCGGTCGTGGGTCACATCGTCGGCGAGCGCCTCGCGGCCATGGCGGCAGCGTTCCGAGCGGGTCGCGTCGATGACGCCGTGGAGATGAATCGTGCGCTTCTCCCCGTGTACGCCGGCATCTTCCGCACTCAGGGCGTGATCCTCACCAAGGCCGCGCTGGCGCTGCAGGGCCTCCCCGGCGGTCCGCTGCGTCTCCCGCTCATCGATGCCACACCCGTGCAGGTCGACCAACTGTGCGTGGACCTGCATGAAGCGGGCGTCGAGATCGAGGCGCGCGCGTGAGTCATCCGCACCCCGAGCTCCCCGCACCGCCGCCGCTGCCGGACGGCGCCCTGCGCGTGGTCGCTCTCGGGGGACTGGGGGAGATCGGCCGCAACATGACGGTCTTTGAGTTCGCCGGCCGCCTGCTCATCGTGGACTGCGGCGTCCTTTTCCCGGAGGAGTCGCAGCCGGGCATCGATCTGATCCTGCCCGACTTCTCCTACATCGAGGATCGTCTCGACGACGTCGACGCCATCGTGCTCACCCACGGGCACGAGGACCACATCGGTGCGCTGTCCTTCCTGCTACGCCGCCGCGAGGACATTCCGCTCTACGGGTCAAAACTCACGATGGCGCTGGTCGAGGCCAAGCTGCGTGAGGCGCGCATCACGCCCGATGCCTACGTCGTCCGCGAGGGCGAGACGCTCACCGTCGGCAACTTTGGCCTGGAATTCCTCGCGGTCAACCACTCCATTCCCGACGCGCTCGCGGTCGCGATTCGTACGCCGGCGGGACTCGTGCTCCACACGGGTGACTTCAAGATGGATCAACTGCCGCTTGATGGACGAGTCACCGACCTCAACGGATTCGCGCGTCTCGGTGATGAGGGTGTCGACCTGTTCCTCGTCGATTCGACCAATGCCGAGGTGCCCGGCTTCATCCGATCCGAACGTGAGATAACACCGGTGCTTGACTCCGTCTTTGCCCGTGCCCGCGGACGCATCATCGTGGCGTCGTTCGCGTCGCACGTGCACCGGATCCAGCAGATTATCGACGCGGCCGCGGAGCACGGCCGCAAGATCGCCTTCGTCGGGCGGTCCATGGTGCGCAACATGGGCGTGGCCCGTGACCTGGGCTATCTCACGATTCCGCCGGGCGTCCTCGTTCCCCTTGAGGAACTCACCGAGTTGCCCGACGACGAGATCGTCCTCGTCTGCACGGGGTCACAGGGGGAGCCGATGGCGGTGCTCTCGCGCATTGCCAACAACGATCATCAGATCAAGGCAGGCCCCGATGACACCATCGTGCTGGCCTCATCGCTGATCCCCGGCAATGAGAACTCGGTCAATCGCGTGATCAACGGTCTCGCCCGCAGTGGCGCAGCCGTTGTCCACAAGGGCAATGCCCTGGTGCACGTTTCGGGTCACTGCTCGGCCGGAGAGCTGCTCTACGCCTACAACATCGTCAAGCCCCGCAACGTCATGCCGGTGCACGGAGAGTGGCGGCACCTGCGCGCCAACGCGGCGCTCGCTCAAAAGACCGGTGTGTCGCCTGACAACATTGTCTTGGCCGAAGACGGAGTCGTCGTCGACCTTCAGGACGGGGCCGCGCGCATCGTCGGAGCGGTTCCGGTCGGCTATGTCTTCGTGGACGGTGCCAGCGTCGGTGACATCACCGAGGCCGCACTCACCGACCGACGGGTGCTCGGGGACGAGGGCTTCATCTCCATCTTCGCCGCCGTGGACATTGTGGACGGCAAGATTGTGGCCGGCCCCGAGGTCGAGGCACGCGGCTTCCACGAGGATCCGGGCGTTCTTGATCCGGTCCGCGACGAGGTCCGCGAGGAGTTGGAGCGGGCGCTCGCCGACGGGGTGGTCGATCCCCACCAGCTTCAGCAGCGCACCCGCCGGGTCGTGGGCCGGTGGGTCTCCAAGACTCACCGTCGTCGGCCGATGATCATCCCCGTCGTCGTCGAGGTCTAGGGGGAGGCTCGTTCGCGGCACCAGCCACCTGGTCGCGACACGCGTGGCCTGTGTGACACACGGGATTCATGGTGCGCGCGGGTAGTCTCGTGGCATGGCGAGCCGTACCAGTGCGCCCTCGCGCGCATCACGCACCTCGGGCACCCCCTCATCGGGCACGGCTGCCCGACGGTCGCCCGCCGGCTCGTCCACATCCCGTGCCAGCCGCTCCTCTGCCTCGCGTCCCAGCAAGACCTCGGCCAAACCCCGCGCGACGAGCAAGCCCCGTACAGCGACCAAACCCCGCACCTCAAGCGCACCGCGCACTCGCAAGCCGCGCACTGGACCCGGCCCGCTCGCGCGTGGCTTGGGCGCCATCGGACGCGGGATCCGGGCGATCTGGCTTGCGATCGCCGCGGCCCTCGGCGGAGCGGCGCGCAAGGTGGGCCACGAGGCCCGCGACCTGGACGACGTCCATCGTCGTGACGGGCTCGGACTGCTCTTCGTCGCACTCGCGGTCATCGTGGCTGCTGCCGTGTGGTTTGGCGTTGACGGCTGGTTCACCGCCGGCCTGGGCACCGTCACCGGTTTCCTGGTGGGTGCCTTCGCCGTGGCCGTACCCGTCCTGCTCGTCGTTGTGGCCTGGCGGACGCTGCGCCACCCCGAGGACCATGTGACCAATGGCCGACTGCTGGTCGGCGGACTGGCCCTGATCCTCGCGGCCGCCGGGCTGTGGCATCTCTATCGAGGCCTGCCCACTCCGAGCGACGGCTTTGACGCGCTCGTCGACGGCACCGGCATCACCGGGTGGGTTGTCACGGCACCCATCGCTGCGGCGCTCGGTCCGGTGGTGGCGGCTGTCCTTCTCGTCCTACTGGCGATTTTCGGCATCCTGGTCATTACGGCTACCCCGCTTATGTCCGTACCGCGCACCCTTGGGCGTGCCTTCGGTCACGTCCTGCGTCCGGGATCGGGGCGTGATGACGAACCTGTCGTCCTCGACTCGTACGCCGACGACGTACCCGACGGATTCGTCGTGGTGGACGAGGACGAGGACCACGAGATCGATTTCCTTGCATCGGCCGCCACTCCCACGCAGGACGTGGGCGCTGCCCCGCTCGGTGTCGCTGAGGCTGCTCGGCAGATTGTCGACGCCGGTCGCTTCGATGCTCGCGATCAGACCGCGGAGATGCCCGCCATCCAAATCGACCCGGACAATGCTGCCCAGGCTGACGCCGCATCGCCCGACGTTGCCGCGCCGTCCGTCGGCACCCCCGCAGACGGAGCACCCGCAGCCAAGCCGGAGCAACTCCCGCTCGATCGTGCGCTGCCCTACACCCTGCCGGACAAGAAGATCCTCAAGACTGGACCCGTCCCACGGGCGCGCACCAAGGCCAACGACACGGTCGTCGATGCGCTCACCGAGGTCCTCGAGCAGTTCAACATCGATGCACGCGTCACGGGATTCACCCGTGGCCCAACGGTCACCCGATACGAGATCGAACTCGGTCCGAGCGTCAAGGTGGAGCGGGTCACCGCGCTCAGCCGCAACATCTCCTACGCCGTCGCAAGTCCGGAGGTCCGCATCCTCAGCCCGATTCCGGGCAAGAGTGCGATCGGTATCGAGATCCCCAACGCCGACCGGGAGTTGGTGAGCCTTGGCGATGTGCTGCGTGCGCCAGTCGCCACCGACGAGTCGCATCCGATGGTGGTCGGACTCGGCAAGGACGTCGAGGGCGGATTCGTGGTCGCCAACCTCGCCAAGATGCCGCACCTGCTCGTGGCCGGCGCCACCGGAGCAGGCAAGTCCAGTTGCATCAACTCCCTCATCACGTCGGTCCTCCTACGCGCCACACCGGACGAGGTCCGGATGATTCTCGTCGACCCCAAACGCGTGGAATTGACGGCGTACGAAGGGATTCCCCACCTCATCACGCCGATCATCACCAACCCCAAGAAGGCCGCCGACGCCCTGCAGTGGGTCGTCAAGGAGATGGATACGCGCTACGACGATCTTGCGCAGTTCGGCTTCCGGCATATCGATGACTTCAACAAGGCGGTCCGCTCCGGCAAGCTCACGCCGCCGCTTGGCAGCGAACGTGTGCTCAAGCCGTATCCCTACCTCCTTGTGATCGTGGACGAGTTGGCCGACCTCATGATGGTTGCGCCGCGCGATGTTGAGGACAGCGTTGTGCGCATCACGCAGCTGGCGCGCGCGGCGGGCATTCACCTGGTGCTCGCGACACAGCGCCCGAGTGTCGACGTGGTGACCGGACTCATCAAGGCCAATGTGCCCAGCCGTCTGGCGTTCGCGACCTCATCGCTGGCTGACAGTCGCGTCATCCTGGACCAGCCGGGTGCCGAGAAACTTGTCGGGCAGGGCGACGGGCTGTTCCTGCCGATGGGGGCCAGCAAGGCGGTTCGCATTCAGGGCGCCTTCGTTTCCGAATCTGAGATCCGCGCGCTGGTGCGCTACACCCGTGAGCAGGCCGATCCGGACTACCGCGACGACGTGACCGCACCGGTCCACTCGGGCAAGCAGATCGATGAGGACATCGGTGATGACCTGGACTTGCTGTGCCAGGCGGCGGAACTCGTCGTCACCACGCAGTTCGGGTCCACCTCGATGCTGCAGCGCAAACTCCGGGTGGGCTTCGCAAAGGCTGGTCGGCTCATGGATCTGCTGGAGTCTCGAGGTGTGGTCGGCCCGAGCGAGGGTTCCAAGGCCCGCGACGTGCTCCTCAAGGCTGATGATCTGCCCGGCTTCCTTCTCGACGTACGCGGCGGCTGATCTCACCTCTCCTCGCCCCCGTGTGGATCCGGGTCGATCACTCGCTCGGATATCGACCACAACCCGCAACGGTGCGGAGGGGATCGGCGTCCTAGGGTGGTGGATATGGCAGCGTCCCCGGCATCGGCACCACGGGTCGCGATCGTCCGACTTGGGTGCGCCCGCAACGACGTTGATGCCGACGAGATTGGCGCCCGGCTCACCGCGGACGGGGTTGCTCTTCTCGAAGATCCCGCGGACGCCGACGTGGTCGTGGTCAACACCTGCGGCTTCATCGCGACGGCCAAGAAGGACTCCATCGACACGTTGCTGGCCGCTGCCGATTCCGGCGCCAAGGTGGTCGCGGCCGGTTGCCTTGCTGAGCGGTACGGCGAGGAACTCGCCGAGGCGCTGCCCGAAGCTGCCGCAATCTTGAGCTTTGATGACTATCCCGAGATCGCCGATCGCGTGCGTCGTGTCGCCGCCGGCGAAAGCCTGCCGGCACACAGCCCGCAGGACCGACGGCAGTTGCTGCCGATCTCACCCGTCGAGCGCAGCGGTGAGGGTGCACCCGGTCATGCTCGGCTGGCGCGCACACCCACCGGTCCGGTCATGCCGGTCAAACTCGCCTCGGGATGCGATCGGCGCTGCACCTTCTGCGCCATTCCCGCCTTCCGTGGATCCTTCGTCAGTCGTCCGCCCGAGGACCTCATCGGTGAGGTCGTGGATCTTGCGGAGGCTGGCGTGCGCGAGATGGTCCTCGTGAGCGAGAACTCCACGTCGTATGGCAAGGATCTCGGTGACATCCGCATGCTCGAGCGGCTGCTGCCGACATTGGGCAAGCTGCCCGGTGTCGTGCGTGTGCGGGTCAATTACCTACAACCGGCGGAGATGCGTCCGGGCCTCGTGGACGTCATCGCCGCCACGCCCGGAGTGGCGCCGTACTTCGACCTGTCCTTCCAGCATGCGAGTCCCGCCGTGCTGCGCCGGATGCGACGCTTCGGTGGGGCAGAGGACTTCCTCGCGTTGGTCGAGACGATTCGCGCGCGTGCGCCTCAGGCCGGTATCCGCACCAACGTCATTGTGGGTTTCCCCGGTGAGACCGAGGAGGATCTCACGATCTTGATGGACTTCCTCGAGAGTGCCCGGCTCGATGCCGTGGGTGTCTTTGGCTACTCCGACGAGGAGGGGACCGCCGCTGTCGCCCTCGATGGCCACATCGACGAGGCCGAGATCGAACGCCGTGTGGAACTCGTCGCACGCCTCGTCGACGAGATCGCGCTCGAACGTGCCGAAGGGCGCGTCGGTGAACGCATCGAGGTCATCGTCGAAGAGGTTGAGGACGGTCAGGCTTTCGGCCGCGCGGCCCACCAGGGGATGGATGACGCCGGCGTCGTTCTCCCGGGAGTCGCGGCGGAGGTCGGAGACGTCCTCTCCGCGACGGTCGTCGGGCTTGACGGCATCGACCTCGTCGGTGAACTCGCGTGAGTGAGGAAGTCCCGCGGCACGCCTCACTGCCGCCCGCGGTGCCCGATCACGCGGGGGACCCGGTGGGCACCAGCCGCATCGTGACTATCCCCAACCTGTTGACGTTGCTGCGCCTGCTGCTGGTGCCGGTGCTCGGGGTGCTCCTGCTCGCTGACGGTGGGGCCGAGAGCGAGCTGCGCTGGTGGGCCACGGTGGTATTCGTTGGCGCGGCACTCACTGATCTCATCGATGGCGCGCTGGCGCGTCGCAGCGGAACCGTCACGACGCTCGGCAAGATCGCGGATCCCATCGCGGACAAGGCGATCACCGGAGTCGCGCTGATCGGGTTGTCGATCATCGCGCAACTGCCCTGGTGGGTCACGATCGTCATCCTGGGACGCGAGGTCGCCGTGACCATCCTGCGCTTCGTCGTGATTCGCCACGGAGTCATCCCGGCGTCGCGCGGTGGCAAGGCGAAGACGGTGGCGCAGATCATCGCGATCGCGTTGTACGTCGCCCCGCTCAGTGACGTGTGGGATCCCTTGCGCATCGCGACGATGGCGATTGCCGTGGTGCTCACCCTGGTCACCGGGGTCGACTACGCCGTCCGAGCCCGACGTCTGGCCCGGGAGAGCGATCGTGGCTGAGACGCGCGATGTGCCGACACTGGCCGGAGAGATCATCGCGACGCTGACGGACCGGAACCACAGTGTCGCGACGGCGGAGAGTTTGACCGGCGGCCTCGTCTGCGCGGCCCTCACGGAAGTGCCCGGTGCGTCGGCCGTCGTTCTCGGAGGAGTCGTGTCGTATGCCGTCACCGTGAAGGCGGAGGTCCTCGGCGTGGACCCGGGTCTGCTCGCACGGGTCGGGGCTGTGGATCCGGCGGTGGCGGTGGCCATGGCCCAGGGGGTCCAGCGGCTGCTCGGGGCCACGTACGGGGTGGCGACCACGGGGGCCGCCGGTCCGGATCCGGCTCCGGGCGGGGAGCAGTCCGCTCCGGTAGCCCCGGGTCGCGGATTTGTCGCGGTCGCAGGCCCGCGGGCAGAGGCCGTACAGGGCTTTGCGGTGGAGCCTCGCGGCCGGGAGATGGTGCGCCTGGCCGCGGTTCAGGCTGCCCTGCGCCTGCTGGCCGCCGAACTCGCAATCTGACGCGCCGGTCCCGCGACGGGCAAGTGTCGCCAGGTGGAGGTAACGTGACGTCCGTGATCATGATGCGCGAAATCCTGGGTGCCGAGTTACGGCAACGCCGGCTGGCCCAGGGTCGCACGCTGCGGGATGTGTCCGCTGCAGCGTCGGTGTCGCTGGGCTACCTCTCCGAGGTTGAGCGCGGCGAGAAGGAAGCCTCCTCTGAGTTGCTCATGTCGATCTGCACCGCGCTCGACCTGCCGCTATCGCAGTTGTTGGCTGCGCTCGCGGTTCGGGTGGCCGAGCTCGAGCCCGCCCGCATCAGCATCGCCGCCTAACCCCTCCCTCGACGGGGGCTAGCCGGGTTGGCAGTGGGGACACCAGTAGGCGTCGCGCTCGTAGCGTCCGCTGCGCTGTCGACCGAACCTGATCGAGGTGCCACATCTCCGACACGGCCGCTTGGCCCGTCCATAGACATAGTGCTGCTCGCGCAGGCTGCCGGTGGACGTCTGCGCGCCGCGTTCGCGGTTCGCGGCCATCAGCCGACGGGTCCGGTCAACGAGGCGCGTCAGGTTGGGTACGTCGCGCACCGGCGTCCGGGGCGATACGCCGTGGAGGAAGAGCCCCTCGGACACGTAGATCAGGCCGAAGCCGGCCACGATGGTCTGATCCAGCATCGCGTCGCCAATCGCACGGTCGGACTCCTGCTCGAGGCGGCGTACGACGTCGTCGATATCGACGTCCGGCTCGAGAATGTCCGGCCCTAGGTGTCCCACGACGGAGGACTCCTCGGCGGTCGGGATCAGTTCGATGACGGGAATGCGGTAGCCCACCGCCTGCCAGTCGGCGGTGCTGAGCACTGCCCTGATCTCCCACTCGGGCCCCCCATGCCACGGACGGCCGGGCCTATAGAGATGCCAGGTCCCCTGCATCCGGAAATGCGTGTGCAACGTCAGGTCATCCTCGAGGCGGAAGAGGAGGTGCTTGCCGTAGGAGCGCACCTGGGACACGCGGCGGCCAGCGAGATCCACGGTGGCGAGGGAGGGAATTCGGAAGTCCGACGCGGTCAGGTGATGACCGCTCATCGCGTCATCGAGGCGGCGGGCCGCCAACCACACCGTGTCACCTTCAGGCATGCACCGATTCTGCCGGGACTTGGTGTCGTTCGCGCACGACGACCCGCAGGACAAGGGCGAGGCCGACCAGCCAGGTGGACAGCAGGACGGCATACACGGTCCACCACACGGCAGGTGGCGCGCTCATGGCGCCGAGCAGAATGCGCGCGTTCAATAGGACGATGACGCCGCCGATGACCACGCCGAGTACGCGCGGATTCATGTGGCGAACGGCTGCGGCGGCGAACGGTGCAGCGATGGCACCCCCGACGAGGAGGGCGATGACATAGCCGATCTCGACGCCGTTGATGCCGAGGCCGAGGAAGAAGCCGAGGGTGGCGGAGGTGGCAACGACGAATTCGGCGGTGCTCACGGTGCCAATGACGCGGGCTGGTGACAGTCGCCCATCGGCGAGCAAGGTGGGAGTCGTGACCGGTCCCCAGCCACCACCGCCGGTGGCGTCGATGAACCCTCCGGTGAAGCCAAGCGGCGCGAGCATGCGCAGGCCGGGCGTGCCGGGACGCCTGCGCGGGGTTCGCCCGAGCAGGAAGCGCAGCAGCACGTAGAGGCCGAGGCAGAAGAGCAGTCCGGCAGCGATGGGGCGGGCTGCCTCGGTGCTCAGGGAAGACAGGAAGAGGGCGCCGATGAAGGACCCGATTGCGCCGGGGATGGCAATGCGGCGGACGGTAGGCCAGTCGACGTTGCCGAAGCGGTGATGAGCGGCCCCAGAAATGGCGGCGGTGCCGATCTTCGACATCTGGACCGAGGCCGAGGCGATGGCGGGGGAGAGCCCCATGGCGATGAGCAGGGTCGACGAGGTGACGCCGTACCCCATCCCGAGGGCGCCGTCGACGAACTGCGCGCCGAGGCCCGCGAGTGCGACGAGGAGCAGGGCTTGCACGACTTTTCTCCCGACTGTGACCTGCGCCACATATCCAGGTATTCCCGACTGGCAAAGGTGACAATACCACCAGTTGGTGTCGATTCCCTGTATCGGGGTGGTGGTTCTGGCGCCGGGCTCGTTTCCTGGAGTGGGGGACTACTCCCAGGCGTGTGGGTCGTCGAGGAGCTTGCGAACCCGTGAGGGAAGGCGTCCGGAAATGACGTCGGCCAACGTGACCGCGTCGAGGATCTGTCGTTCGGCAGCCCGCAGGGCTACGAGGACAGGCTGGAGACCCTCGGCAGGGCCGGTGTAGTTGAGGTTCTCCGGCCGGGTGCCCGCGATATCGGCCAGGGCTCCATCGACGGCTCGGATTACGTCGGCCAGTCGGATATCGGTGGCGGGCCGTGCAAGGCTCCAGCCGCCCTCGGGGCCGCGTCGGGCGCGCACGAGGGTGGCGCGCCGCAATTCGGCGAGGATCGATCCGAGGTAGGAGGTGGGGATGTCCTGGCGTCGGGCGATCTCGTCGGTGGTGAGTGGGGAGTCCGGGGAGTCGGCGAGTTCCAGTGCGGCGCGCAGCGCATAGTCGGTGCGAGCCGGGAGTCTCATGACGCCACGATATCGGCGCGAGACCGCGAGGGGTCGGCGTACGGTCCCTGAGTCGAGGGTCACGCAGCCCGCATGCGTCCATAGACCGGCCTGTGGAAACCTCCGGCGAGGTTGCCCGCTGGAAATCGCCTGGTCTGTGGACGGCCCCGGCAAGGTTGCCCGCACGAAGTCGCCTGGTCTGTGGACGGGCAGGCGCCAATTTCGCCGCGCCCTTGCCAGGACGAAGCCGCACCTGTAGTCACACGCGCATCCGCACCCGTCCCTGCCAAGTCCGACCGTTGTGGTTGCTTGCGCCCGCCGGAAACCCACCCCAACGGTCGGAAACCGGAAGGGGTTAGGCGCGCAGGCGCAGGCCGCTCGGGGTGTGCGCGAAGCCGGCCCCCACCAGCGCCGCGACAACGTCCGGTTCGGCAGCGGCAATGTCGGCACCATCGATGCGCTGCAGATTCACCGATCGGCCGCGCAGCGCCCCCACCAAAGACGAGGCCGCTGCCGACAGGTCATCACAGGCCCATGTCGTCAATGATCGATGTCCCCGGGCCAGGTACAGCACCGGGCCCACTGCACCGGCCGCAGGACCGAGGGTGACCACTGCACCGGCCGAGCGACTCGGTCGCGTGCCGGCTGCCGGCCACGGGAGCGCGGCACCAAACGGCTGCGCGGGATCGGCGGCCGCCAGTGTTCGGGGTGCAACATCGGTCTCGGCGGCGCACGCGCGCGCCATGTCGATCGCTCCGGGCAGCGCAAACTGCGCGGCCCCCTGTCCCTCGAGGACATAGGCGCGACGGCACCGTCCCGCGTCCTCGAGGGAGCGCAGGACCCGGTACGTCGCCGCGAACCCGCCGGCCACTCCCGCCGACTGCACGCTCTCGCGGGTGACGATGCCGAAACGGTCCAGCAGTGACTCACTGAGCGCCACCGCCCGCGTGGTGACCTCGCCGGCTGCGGCCGGAGACAGGGACCAGCGGCCATCGGCGGATGTGGCCGGCGGCCGTGGCAGCCCGCGCCGCCGAGTACGACGTACCGGCCTGGCCGATCGCACCCGGCCGCCGAGATGCGTCCGGACCGGGATGAAGGTGTCGTTGGTGACCTGGCCCGACCACAGCAGATCGTTCAGCGCCGCGCGCACGTCGTTCTCAGGGACCAGCGCTTCGGCGGAGAGTTCCGCAGCGATATCCCGTGCGAAGAGCGCGCGACCCTGGAGAGCCGCCAGGATGCGAAGCGCCAGCGGGTCGTCCACGGGCTCGACGGCTCCGATCAGGAGGGGAGCCAGATCCGCCGGGGCCAAGCACAACCAGCCATCCTTGCCGGGCAACGCACCCGCACCCCACCAGACGACTTCACCGGTCGCCAGCAGTTCATCGAGCATGGACGGCGAGTAGTCCCGGACACGCGCGGGCAGGACCAGAGATTCCAGTTGTGATGCGGGGATCGGCGCGCCCGCGATCTGTTCGATCGCGGTGAACAGACCGTCCGCACCGCTCGCCCGGTCGGTGAGTCCCTGCCACTTCGGGAGGAAGGTCGCGAGGGTGTGCGCGGGCACCGGCTCGATCTCCTGCCGCAGCGCCGCGACCGTGCGTCGCCGGATCTGTCGCAGTACGCCGGCCTCGCAGTACTCGGTCCCACGGTGATCGGGGCGAAAACCACCCGAGACGACACGTCCGCGCTCCGCGAGTCGATCCAGGGTGGACTGCACCACCGCCACGCCCAATCCGAGTGCCATCGCGACGTCGTCGGCAGTGAAGGGGCCGTGCGTGCGGGCATAGCGTGCCACGAGATCCCCGACGGGATCGGCGACGATCTCCAGGTAGGCATCCGGAATCCCCGGAGGCAGTGCGGCACCGAGCGCATCGCGCAGGCGTCCGGCATCTTCGATGGCGACAAGGTGATCGCGACCGCCGAGGCGGACCGTGATGGCGCGGCGCTGTGCGAGGGCATCGATGACAAGTTCCTCGCCGATGGCGCGGGCAGTGCGTGCATCGGCATCGAGCGGGCCGATCAGCCGCAGCAGATCGAGCAGCCCCTCGGTGTCGGCAATGTCGAAATCCCACCGCCCGACCTGTCGCTCGGTCGCGGTGATGGCATCGGTGTCCAGGATGTCGCGCAACTCGGTGGGGCCGAGCAACTGACTGAGCAGATCCGCGTCCAGGCTGAGCGCGGCGGCACGACGCTCGGCGAGCGGCGAGTCACCCTCGTAGAGGAAGGCCGCGACATAACCGAAGACAAGGGACTGCGCGAAGGGCGACGGTCGCTCGGTCTCGACATCGACGACGCGGATGCGGCCACTGCGCATCTGTTCGAAGAGTTCGCGCAGGGCAGGCATGTCGAACACGTCCTGCAGACACTCCCGGACGGCCTCGAGCACGATCGGGAAGTCGGGATATCGCGCGGCCACCTCGAGCAGATGAGCTGACTTCTGCCGCTGCTGCCATAGGGGGCTACGCCGACCCGGCCGGCGCCGCGGCAGCAGTAGTGATCGCGCGGCACACTCGCGGAAGCGTCCGGCAAACAGCGCCGACCCGCCAATTTGGCGCTCCACGATGGCGGTGATCTCCTCGGGTTCGAAGACGACAAGGTCAACGACGGCCGCCGCCGCGGAGTCATCCATCGTCTCGGGGAGGCGCAGCACGATTCCGTCGTCAGAGTGCATCACCTGGGGGGATACGCCGTATTCCGCTTCGATGCGCGCGCCGAGGGCCAGTGCCCAGGGGGCGTGGACGCGCGCGCCGTACGGCGTATGGATGGCGATGCGCCAGTCGCCTAGTTCATCGCGGAAGCGCTCGACGATGATCGTCCGATCGTCGGGCAGGCGCCCGGTGGCCGACTGCTGTTCGGTGAGGTAGGCCACGAGATTGTCCTGCGCCCACTCATCGAGCCCTGCCCGCGCGAGGCGCTCGCGCAGAGCCGAGGTGTCCTTGCTGGTGCGAAGGAATTCACCGAGGGCCCGGCCGAGCTCGACGGGTCGCCCGATCGCATCGCCGTGCCAGAAGGGCAGGCGTGCTGCCTGCCCGGGAGCGGGGGAGACGAGCACGCGATCGGGGGTGATCTCCTCGATTCGCCAGGAGGTGGCGCCGAGGGCGAAGACGTCGCCGACGCGTGACTCGTAGACCATCTCCTCATCGAGTTCGCCGACGCGGGTGTCGGCGCCGATGAGGACGACCGGGTAGAGGCCCCGATCCGGGATCGTGCCGCCGCTGGTCACGGCAAGTCGCTGCGCGCCCGGTCGCGCGGTGAGCGTGTCGGTCGTCCGGTCCCAGACGATGCGCGGTCGCAATTCGGCGAAGTCATCGCTGGGGTACTTGCCAGCCAGCATGTCGAGGACGGCGTGGAAGACGACTGGCGCAAGATCGCGGAACGGCGCGGCGCGGGTGACGACCGTCAGCAGGTCGTCCACCTGCCAGTCGTCCATCGCGACCATGGCGACGATCTGCTGTGCGAGGACGTCGAGCGGGTTGCGGGGCAGGGCGAGCGCCTCGATCTGACCCGATCGCATGCGTTCGATAACGATGGCCGACTGCAGCAGGTCACCCCGGAACTTCGGGAAAACCACCCCACGGCTCACCGCCCCCACCTGGTGGCCTGCGCGACCCACCCGCTGCAGGCCGCTCGCGACACTGGGCGGGGACTCGACCTGGACGACGAGATCCACCGCACCCATGTCGATGCCGAGTTCGAGGCTGGAGGTGGCAACGACGGCGGGCAGTCGACCGGTCTTGAGGTCGTCCTCGATCATGGCGCGCTGCTCGCGACTCACGGATCCGTGATGTGCCCGCGCCAACGGACTCGTGAGTTCGCGTTCCTCGCCGACCTCGTTCAGTCGCCCGGTGAGGCGCTCGGCCAGTCCGCGGGAGTTTGCGAACACCAAGGTCGAACGCTGATCGGCCACCAGGTCGACGATGCGCTCCTCCACATGGGGCCAGATCGACGTGCGCCGGGGATCGGCGGCGGCCGAGCCGTCAGGCTCCAATTCAGCACCCAGCGCCGACATGTCCGGCACGGGTACGACGACGGAGAGATCCCATGCCTTCTCGGCAGGGGGATCGACGATGGCGACGTCACCGCCTGGCCGCAGATAGCGCGCGACCTCGTCGACGGGGCGCACGGTGGCGGACAGGCCGATGCGCTGCGGAGGTGACTCCGTCAGGGCGTCCAGCCGCTCCAGGCTCAGGGCGAGGTGCGCGCCGCGCTTGGTCCCGGCGAGCGCATGAATTTCGTCGACGATGACGGTGTCGACGGTGCGCAGGATCTCCCGTGCCTGGGAGGTGAGCAGCAGGAAGAGCGACTCCGGTGTCGTGATGAGGATGTCCGGCGGGTTCTTCACCATGCGGCGTCGTTCGTCCGGTGCGGTGTCGCCCGTGCGTACACCGACGGAGATATCGGGCACGTCGAGGCCGAGGCGGGCGGCCTCGCGACGGATACCGGTCAGGGGTGAGCGCAGGTTGCGCTCGACATCGACGGCGAGCGCCTTGAGCGGGGAGATGTAGAGCACCCGGACCCCCCCTTGTTGAGTGGCGGGTTGTGGACGGTTTTTCGCAGAAAAACCGTCCACAACCCGCCACTCAACGGAGGAGGCGAGCTGGTCGAGGGCCCAGAGGAAGGCGGCCAGGGTCTTGCCGGATCCGGTCGGGGCGATGACGAGGGCGTCGCGGCTCTCGCCGATGGCCTGCCATGCCCCCTCCTGAGCGGGAGTCGGGCCTGCGAAGGCAGCGGCGAACCACGCTGCGGTCGCAGGGGAGAAGTCCGGCACCGCACCATCCTCGCGTCTGGGGCGCCCGGTGGCGAGCGGCGGGGCATGGGCAAGACTGGGCCCGTGCGGCTCACTGACTTCTGGGAACGGATGGACGCGGTCTTCGGCCCGGCGTATGCCAAGTCCTGGGCGCGCGACTACTCCCTGTCGCCGCTGGATGGCCGCACCGTCATGGAGGCCATCGACGCGGGCTTCGAGACCCGCGAGATCTGGGAGGCGGTCTGCCAGGTCGTCGAGGTGCCCTCCCTCATTCGTTAGGCCTTGCTGCGCTAGCGTCCGCCTCGTGACGGACACCCTCCCCGACGTCGACGTCCCACAGATCCAACGGCGTACCGTCGGGGTCCTCGCGGGCAGTCAGGTGCTCGGCGGCATCGCGATCGCGGGATCGGTTGCGGCTGGCTCACTGATCGCCGCCTCGGTGTCCGGCTCCGAGGGCGTGGCCGGCCTCGCGCAAACCTTTGGTGTCCTCGGCGCGGCGATATTCGCCCTTCCCTTGGCTCGCGTCGCGCTGTCTCGCGGGCGGCGTGCCTCCCTTGCCCTCGGCTATGGGCTTGGCGCGGCCGGTGCCCTCGTGGTCATCGCGGGAGCCCTGTGGAGTTCGATCGCCCTAGTCCTGCTCGGCTGCCTCTTCGTCGGTGTGGCCTCCGCGTCGGGCTATCAGGCCCGGTACGCCGCGGTCGATCTCGCGGCCGATGACAAGCGAGGCCGTCAGCTGTCCTATGTCGTGTGGGCCGCCACGATCGGCGCCGTCCTCGGCCCAAATCTGCTGGAGCCCTCCGGCATGCTCGGCTCGGCGCTGGGCTTCCCGCAACTGGCCGGTCCCTACATCGTCACCGCGATTACGCTGACCGCCGCGGTGGCGATTCTGCTGCTGTTCCTGCGTCCCGATCCGTACCTGTTAGCCGCGAAACTGCGTGCAGCGGTCGACACCAGGGCGAAGGCCGAACTGGCCAAGCCGCGACTGCGCGACGGCATCGGTCATCTCAAGACCAACCCCGGGGCGCTTCTCGGGATGATCGTCATCGCGATCGGTCACGTCGCCATGGTCATGGTGATGGTGATGACACCTATTTATATGGCGCACGTCGACGTCACACTTACCCTCATCGGTCTTGTCATCAGCGTGCACGTCGCGGGGATGTACGCGCTGTCGCCGGTCGTCGGCTGGAGTGTCGACCGCTTCGGTCGTATGCGGGTGGTCTATGCGGGCATCGCCATCTTGCTGGCATCCTGCGTCGTCGCTGGTCTGTCGCCGGCGAACAATGTGGTGTCCCTCGGCATCGGACTCTTCCTCCTCGGCCTGGGCTGGTCCTGCACCCTGATCTCCGGTTCCACACTCCTCGTCGATGACGTGGGTCCGGTGGAGCGCCCGTCGGTCCAGGGCCTGTCCGACCTGGTGATGAACGGCGCCGGGGCCATCGGCGGAGCGATCGCTGGCGTCATCGTCGCGTTCTCGTCGTACAGCGTGCTGTGCGCCGTGGCGGCCATCCCGGTGCTCGCGCTTCTCGTGCTCGCGCCCATTCTGGCCAAGAAGGCCGCCACCCCCCACTGACCTCCCCCTCGCCGAGTGCGCACGTGTGTACGCCCAAATCGGGCAAAACCCGTCCGCACGTGCGCACTCGCGGGAGGGGCGGGGGGCTAGTACCCCTTTCCGGCTAAATCAGGGTTTTCATTCGCCGTCCTCCGCTATGTTCCCTCGCGAGTTCGCGAGTTCGCGAGTTCGCGCCCGAGCGTGCCGGAAGGGGAGTGCCCACATGGCCGACGAGGAGTCGACCACCGACGGACCCATCCAGGTCAGTCGTCGCGCGATCCTCGGCGGCGCAGGACTCGTCGCGGCGGCACTTGCTGTCCCGGGGAGCGCCGAGGCCGCACTTCGGGCGATCACCGCCCGTGCGGGCACCTTGGACTTCGCCGTCCGCGACCGCGAGAGCATGCAGCGCCTGACGGTCTCCTTCACCAACGCGCGCATCAGCGGCGGCCGGATCCTGGCCGACGGTCGCACCCCGGCGATCATGGTGGTCGATCTCGGCCCCCAGCACCTCATCGAGCAGATCAGTACGACGACCCGGCAATCCACGCCGGTCGGCGCTCGGCTGGCGCAGGCCAGTCGCTTGGCCTTCACGCTGCCGTCGGCCGGTTTGCCTGCCACGCGCGAGGGTCTGCTGACCTGGCTGGAGTGCGAACCTCGCGTCGGATCCCTGGCGGCATATCCGCAAGACGAACGCATCCCGTCAACCGACGTCGTCTACCGCAACCCGGCATCGACGTCGACCGCCATCGAGATTCCGTGGTTCATGGTGATGGCCCCCAGCGACGAGTCGGGCTGGGAACACCCGCTCGTCGGCACCACGCACGACGGCCGCACCGAGGTGTGGCAGACCCGACTGACCACTCGCACGTTCGATAGCAAGGGTGATCCCACCGGCTACGACCACTCCGGTGACACCGTGCGCGTCATCTGGCTCCGCGATCGCAATGCCGCCAAGATGCTGCGCACCACCCCGTCCAACATCGTGAAGAAGCCAGGCCTGCCCAACTATCCGTTCGAGATGCGGCCCAATCCGCAGGACCGCTCCGACATCGGTCGCCTGACCGGCATGACCTCCAATGCGGCCGGCACCGCGGCGGTCAAGGGTGGTGTCGCCGATCCGGTCGAGGTGGACCTCACCCTGTCCGCCCTCGGCGGCACCATGCGCGCCCTCGGCGAGTGGAACGAGCCGGGCGTCTCCTCGCTCACTTCCTGGCAGCAGCGCACGTGGGACGGTCGCGACACCTACATTCGCACCACGCGGCGCGGGTTCGTCTATCCGTTCGCCGTCCCGGCGACTCTCGTGGAGGAGGTGACCCGCGAGTTCGCATCCGACCGTGGTGGCACCGTCCGTGCCTTCGAACGGCTCACCCAACGCATCATCATCAACGCACCCAGCATTGATCTCGATGC